>JACKQG010001249.1_pt1 | contig 35654 bp, 33 predicted proteins | sample 8237621 | NCBI WGS metagenome assembly JACKQG01 (sample SAMN15677084, study PRJNA649215) | marine metagenome | biome: marine; feature: Black Sea; material: saline water; isolation source: suspended particulate matter (SPM) from the Black Sea western gyre | collected 2013-06-09/2013-06-10 | depth...
AGGAGGTGATTATTATGATCAGAGGACTTCAACCCGGTATCAGTACTATGGATGGCTGGGGGTTGAGCATGTTCACCAATGATGAATTGACCGAAATTCATCTGGCCACCTTAGACGTGCTGCAAAATTATGGTGTCGGAGTTTATTGTGACGAGGCCATGGATATTTTTGAAAGCAGCGGGGCTTATGTGGACCGTGAAAAAAAACATGTTCGCATCCCTCCACACCTGGTGGAAGATGCCATTAGATCTGCTCCCAGCACCATTCTGATGGCTGGGCGAACCCCAAAATATGATGTAACGCTTCAGGGAGGCAGGATCGGATACACCTGCTTTGGCGCAGGAGTCATGGTCGTGGATCCCTTTACCGGTGAGCACCGGGAATCCAACAAAATAGATGTCGGCCATACCGCTTTGGTATGTGATGCCATGGATAATGTGGATATATACTCCAGTGCAGTGGTTGCCAGGGATATCGAGCGGGCTACCGATTTAAATGAAGCCGAAGCGTTTTTAAGCAACACGCTCAAGCACTGCCACCATATTGATTTGACTGGCGGTGAAGGAGCAAAAAAGTTTTTTGAAATGGCTGCTGCCATTGTTGGTGGAAAAGACGAGTTAAGGAGACGGCCCCTGGTTTCTGCTCTGGTGTGTCCAACCAGTCCGTTGGAGCTGCACACGCATACCGCAGAAATCATCATTGAGTGTGCCAAGGCAGGCATTCCGGTGAACGTTCTTTCCATGGCCATGTCCGGGGCTTCTGCCCCTGTCACCATTGCTGGAACTTTGGTAACCCACAATGCAGAAGTGTTGTCCGGAATTGTTCTGGCCCAGTTGACTGCTAAAGGAGCTCCGGTTATTTACGGCAGCTCCACTACAACTTTTGATTTAACCTATGCCACCGCTCCGGTCGGTGCACCGGAACTTGGAATGATCAGTGCCGGCGTTGTGGCGTTGGCACGCAAGTATATGTTGCCCAGTTATGTGGCGGGTACATAGGCTGACAGCAAAATTTCCGATTGCCAGGCAGGACATGAGAAGACTATAACTTCTCTGTTGCCGGCATTGGCGGGCGCAAATATCATTTACGGGATGGGTATGTTGGAGTTAGGTGTGACTTTCAGCTTTGCCCAGCTTGTTATCGACAATGAAATTGCCCGGATGTGTAAAAGAGTGGCTATGGGAGTACCAATCAATGATGAGACTTTGGCGGTTGAACTCATAAAGGAAGTTGGGTCCGGAAAAGATTTTCTGGCTAAGAAACATACCCGGCAGTTTATGGGACAGGAACAGTCCAAGGTAAAATTGATCGACCGGAGAATGAGAGGTGCCTGGCAAAAACGTGGCGGCAAAGATATGGCCGAGGCGGCTGCAGACGAAGCTCGCTACATTTTGGAAACACATAAACCAGAACCACTTTCAAAAGAAGTTTTGTCAAAATTGCGCTCCATAGTTGAAGAACAGGAGGCTTTGGAAGCGGAACAAGCCGCAAAAGCCGAAAGAGAAGGATAAATCAGCCAGGTAACGTATAATATGTATTAGATACAGACGAAGAGTGTCGATGATACTTCTAATCGGGTATTTTGATGGAGACGGAATTTGGTAAAGAACACGGAGAGATTTCCGACCAAGGAGGCCGGTGAAACTACCCGACACTATTTACAGGATTCACACACCCTCTCCTTTCAGGCTGGGTGTATCATCGATCAACTTGAAGCAACAAGATAGTTAATTGAATTTTTCATTATTGGGAGCGCTTGAATGGAATCCAATCGGGTTTCCATTCAAGCCCCTAAACTATACGGAATGCTGTAAAAAAGAGGGGGTCCAATGAAGATTACACGAAGAGATTTCTTGAAAAAAACGGCAACGGGTGTGGTACTTGCCGGTGTCGCAACAGGATTACCCGTTAATGTATTCGCAAATGAAAAGACCGTCAAGATTGGCATGAATATCCCAATGACGGGTGATTATGCGCCATGGGGCCTGCCAGGCCTTTACGGGTGTGAAATCATTGCCGATGACATCAATGCTGCCGGTGGTGTCAAGATCGGCAATACTAACTACAAAATTGAAATGGTATCATTTGACCATGCCTATGATACTGAAAAGACGATTCAGGGGTATAAAAAACTGGTTCTTGAAGATGATGTTAAGATGGTCATGATGCTAGGGGGGTCGACTGTTTCGTCTATACTGCCCTGGGCACAGCGAAAGAAGATGCTGACAACAACCTTGTTACCCAGTGATATCACCCCCAAGTCAGAATACGTGATCGCAACCTGCGAAAGCCACCCGCTCTACAATGTAACGGGTGTCGAATGGCTGGCTGAAAATTTTCCTGAGGCGAAAACCGCGGTCATCGTAACCAATAACGATGTAGAATGGGGTCTGCAATCCGCCTCTACCTATAAAGCAGCTTTTGAAGTGGCGGGTATTAAAGTGGTTGATGTCAATCTGCACGGGTTTGATGTCACTGATTTTGCGCCCATCGTAAGCTCGGTACTGGCCAAAAAACCGGACATCTTCTGCATGGCCACCAGCTTTTACACGACACCATTGATGGAACAACTTTACCATCAGGGTTATAAAGGTAAGATCATTTCCTGCACACTGGATTACTATAATGAAATCATCGCCAAGACCAGCAAGGAATTTGTTAACGGAACGATTTTCCAATTCCCTGATTTTGATGATCCGGCACTTTTGCAAGAGGGAATTCACTTTCCGGATCCCAATGGTTTCGATGCTAAGTTCAGAAAAAATCATCCCAATGACTGGTCTGCTGTTGCCTGGGAATATCCTGCGATTCTGCTGAACTGGATCGAAGGTGCCAAAGCAGCCGGCAGTGTCGAGCCCACTGAGGTTTTGAAAGCCTTGAAATCCAACAAAAAACCCAATTTTGTATTTGGCGGCGGTCGCTGGTGGGGTAGCGAACTCTGGGGTCTTGACAATGCCATTGTGGGTCGCTGGCCCGTGGTTGTCATTGAAGACGGCAAGGCTCGCATCAAGGAATTCAGAAGTCTTACCGACTGGCTTGATAAGAACAATGATATCCTTAAAAAGAACATGAAAGCACTCGGCCTTCGTACGGTCTGATTAGTCAGTTCCGGATAATAATCGGAGAAGGAGCAAACGGCTCCTTCTCTTCTTAGACTTGATGCAAAACATCTATAAGAATTGAGGTGTTACATGGAGCTGATTCTCCAATCTATAGTCAATGGCCTGATTCAAGGCGGCTTTTTTGCCTTGTTTGCCGTGGGACTGGTGCTTATCTTCGGCGTCATGGGGGTTGTGAACTTTGCCCATGGAGAGCTGGTGATGGTTGGTGCCTACACGGTTTGGGTTTTACACGCACAAAACGGTGTTCCCTTTATACCTGTTGTCATGATCGCAATCATTGTTGTGACTGCGATTGGTTTACTGATGGAGCGTTTCCTGTTTAGACCCACCTGCAACGATCCATTGGCAGGTCTGATATGTTCCATAGGGATATTGTTCATCCTACAGGTTCTTGCAACCGTAGTGGGTGGTGACGGCCCCTCAAAGCAGGTTCCGCCGCCATACCACGGTACGTTGGTTCTATTTGATTTTTTGCATGTTCCCTATCAAAGAGTGTTCAGTTTTTTCATATCTGCTGCCGGGTTGGGGACGCTCTGGTATTTCCTTACCCGGACCAAATTTGGCTGGGCGCTCAGAGCTGTTGCCCAGGATCGTGAGGCCTCGGCCTTACAAGGGATAAATATTAACCGCATCTCCATGATTGCTATTGGTGTCGGCGCAGCGCTTGCCGGTCTTGCCGGTGCATTAATGGCACCCTTGGCCAATATCAATCCGCATATGGGTCATAACGTCATCATAACGGCGTTTATTGTGACCATTGTGGGGGGCGTAGGCAGTTTGTCGGGTGCTGTTATGGCAGCAGTGATATACGCAATGTTCCATACATTTATTACTGTCTATTTCGGTGGTGTCATCGCAACAATCTGTGGGTTGCTATTGATGGTGGTTGTTCTGATTATCAAGCCCACTGGAATCATGGGCGTAAAGGTGAGTGAATAACAAGATGAAAATCATTATAAGACTACGAAAAATAATTGCTCTCATTATTCTCCTTGCAGGCCTCATTGTTCTCCCACACTATCTGGAATTTCACTATCAGGATTTGTTGATTTTTCTGATCGTGAACGTGCTGGTTGTAGCCAGTTACAGAATTGTGACCTTAACAGGTGAATGGTCGCTGATACATGCGGTAATGATGGGTGTGGGTGCCTATACGGCAGCCCTGCTGTTCAAAAATTATAATGCGGCTATGTGGTTTACCTTGCCGCTGGCTGGTGGCGCGGCAGCATTAACCGCTGCATTATTGTCTTTTCCTTTATTCAGGATGACACAATTTTATTTTCTGATCGGGTCCTTTGCCGCGGGGGAGGCCATTCGCCTGACCTGGATGCAATTCATTTTCCCCTTTGGCGGTTCCGGTGGCCTAAGCGGTATCGAGCCACCCATAATCGGCAGTATCGATTTCATGGACCCGATTCCCTATTACTACCTGGCTCTGGGTGTCGTTCTAATCTGTCTTTTTATCCTCTATCGGATTGAAAATTCCAAAATTGGTATGACGCTGCATGCGATACACTGGAAGGCACCCCTGGCTGAGTCGGTGGGTGTTGATACCTGGCGCTACCGGGCACTGGCTTTTATTATCGGTTCTTTTTTTGTTGGTATTGCCGGTGCCCTTAAAATTCACTATTTAGGCACCATTACTCCCAATCAATTTGGTATCGGGTTTATGGTGTTTATCCTGATATGGGTAATCGTGGGCGGCTATAAAACGATATATGGACCGCTTATCGGTGTTGTCGTGTTAACCATATTTGATGAATCTGTCCGGGGGTTTGGTGAGCTTAGACCGGCAATTTATGGCGGAGTGTTAATCATTTCCATTCTTTTTTTACCTTTAGGTCTGGAAAGTATTTACCCCAAAATTCTTACCTGGTGTGGAATTGGCAGCAATTCCAGCGACGGGCCGCCGCCTTAACAAATTCATGAGGGTTGATATCAGGCGTGAAGAATGTACATTTTCACAATTACCATGGCAAATCATTTAAGTTTAAAGCGAGACTTTCGTGTCAATATTAGAAGTTAGAAAACTAACAAAACAGTTTGGCGGGTTGACAGCACTGAATAACATCAGTTTTAAGGTTAAAGAAGGTGAGATTCACGGCTTGATCGGGCCCAATGGTGCCGGCAAGAGCACCGTGTTCAAAAATATTGCCGGTTTCTACACACCCACAAAAGGTGAGATTGTTTATCAGGGAAAAAAAATTTCCGGTAACCAACCCCACATCATCGCTAAAATGGGCATTGTCCGTACTTTTCAGGAAACAACCCTATTTCAGGAAATGACTGTGTTTGAAAATGTGCTGATGGGCAGCCTTGCCAAATCAGACATCAATTTATTTTCTGCCATTTTGGGTCTGGACAAACAGCAGCAGAAGGCCGCCAGGGAAAAAGTACTGGAAGTGCTTGAATTTATGGGCTTAACTGATCGTAAAAATCAGCTTGCCTCTGAACTGCCTTTGGGATCTCAGCGTACCTTGGCCATCTCCATTGCATTGGCATCGGAACCTAAGCTGATGCTGATGGATGAGCCTTTTGCGGGTATGAACATGGAAGAAACAAATCATATGATGGACCTGACCCGAAAAGTACAGGAATCAGGGATTACGATTGTGCTTGTGGAACATGATATGAAAGCGGTTATGGGGTTATGCCATTTTTTAACCGTGTTGAATTTTGGACACTTACTAGCAGAAGGGACACCAGAAGAAATACGGCATAACGAACAGGTGATTGAAGCTTATCTGGGTGGAGCAAAATAAATTATGTTGTTAGAAATTAAAGATATGCATGTTCATTATGGTAATGTGGCAGCACTTAAAGGGATTTCCATAGAAGTTGGGGAAGGCGATTTTGTGACCCTGATTGGTTCGAACGGCGCAGGGAAAAGCACGACATTACGCGCCATATCAGGCCTGGATCACCCGAGTGCCGGTGTAATTGTCTTCGATGGCAAACGGATCGAACAAATGTCTCCCGACAAGATCCTGAAACTGGGCATTGCTCATGTGCCGGAAGGGCGGCGGGTATTCAAGGATTTATCCGTGAAGGAAAACCTGCTTCTCGGCGCATTCGTCCGGAATGATGAAGAAGAGATTAAAAAAGATCTGGAAGCCATATTTCTACATTTTCCTATTTTGCAGGGACGTAAGAATCAATCCGCCAGAACCATGAGTGGTGGCGAGCAACAAATGATCGCCATCGGTCGTGCTCTGATGTCCCGGCCAAAACTGCTTTTGTTGGATGAACCCTCACTGGGGTTGGCACCGGTCATCGTGCAGGAAATTTCACGCATCCTTGTTGATATTAACAAGCAGGGAGTTTCCATTGTTCTGGTGGAACAAAATGCTGAACTCGCGCTGGAACTGGCACAGCACGGATATGTACTGGAAACAGGTACCATTGCTTTGGACGGTGAAGCCAAAAGCCTTATGGACAACGATCATGTGCGTAAGGCATACCTCGGTATATAATCTCAATGAGTATAAGAAATTTAAGACAAACTAAATAGAATGAGGAGGGAATTATCAAATGAATTCAAAAGAACGCGTGATGGCGGTAATAAATCATCAAAAGCCTGACCGAATGCCTTGCTTTGGGGCCAATTGTATGGTGACTTACGAGCAAATGGAGGCGGCTCAGGCCTTCTGGCCAAAAGGGCATGAAGACGGAGAAACTATGGCCAGACTGGCACTTGCTTCTCATACCGTCCTTGGGTTTGATGCGGTAAGAGTTCCTTTTTGCCAAACGTTTGAAGCACGCGCTTTAGGCATTAAGATAAAACCGGGAAAACTTCCGGGCAACATGGAAGGAATCCCAGGAATCGATCATCCGCCCCTTTACAAGCTTGATGACACACCCGTATTCCCGGATGACTTTCTTTCCCGGGGTTTTATTCCGGAGCTGCTCAAAGCCGTTCGTATTTTAAAAAAGGAACTGGGCGATGAGGTGCCGGTGATTGCCGGGATTATAGGTCCTTTTACACTTGCAGGGTCTCTCATTGATACGGTTCCCCTTCTTAAGGCAACCTTTAAGGCGCCCGATAAAATACGACCTTGGCTGGAAATAGGGGAAAAGGCCGGTACTGCTTTGGCAAAAGCACTCATTGATGCCGGGGCAGATATTATTTGCTGTGAAGATATGACGGCCTCGCCGGAACTGATTGCTCCTAAAACCTACAAAGAGTTAGAGCTTGAATTTCAGACCAAACAATTTGATGCCATCTCTGTTCCAACGATCCTGCACATTTGTGGCAAGGTCGATCCTATTGTGGAATGGATGGCGCAAACCGGGCCGAATATTCTAAGCCTGGACACTAAAACAAAGCCCCATATTGTCAGGGAAAAATGCGGGCCGGATGTTGTTCTGTTGGGTGGAGTAGATGTGGCTACTACTCTTTTTTTGCATGGGCCTGATGAGGTTAAACGGGAAGCAGAAGAGGCTATTGCCGATGGGATTCAGATCCTGGCACCGGGCTGTGCAGTAGGACCGGGTACACCTACGGAGAACCTTTTGGCTATGCTGCAAGTGGCCAAGGGGCATTAATCGATCTTTGGTCATTAATTCTAAAACAAGATTTGAAAAATTGATATCATAAAAAGTTTGAAATCGAATAGTAAAAATAACGATAGCTGAAAGGAGATTCAAAGAATATGGCAAGAATCGGGATTGCATTGGATCTGGGTACTAGTGGATTTCGTGGGCAAGCCCTGGATCTGGATCAGAACGGAATGATTATATCCACCGCAGTGACCACCCGGCATCCCCTTCCTGGCGCCAATGTTATGGATCACCTTCATTTTGCCATTGAGCTGGGCCTTAATCGGGCCCATGAGATTATGGTTCATGCTGTCAACAAAGTGATTGATAATTTAAAGATTAAAAATGATGAGGTGGTGCGACTAGCCGTCTGCGGTAATCCTATCCAGCTTTCTCTTTTCCAGAAGATCGAAATCAGGGATCTTGCATATGCGGGAAAGAGGAAGTTGGAAGCTTTGGGAGTAGTTGCCCCCAAAAGAGACGCTCAAATCCTGAAAGCTTGCGAAATTTCAGGACTCAATCTACCGACCAAGACAGATATCCTGATTCCTCCGGCGGTTCGGCATGAAATCGGAGCCGATGCCCTGGCCATGATGATCCAGACCGGCATGCTGGAAAAGGATGAAATCGCCATTGCCACGGATTACGGTACGAATGCTGAGATGGCGCTCATTGTAAAAGGTATCGTTTACACCGGTTCAACTGCAGCCGGCCCGGCCTTGGAAGGGCAACATATCCAGGATGGTCTGCTGGCCCTTCCCGGAGCCATCTGTGATGTCGAGTTCGAGTCAGAAAATGGCTCATATCCAGACGGCTCAGATACACCGGAGAAAAATCAACCCCTATACAAAGGCCTGAAAACTTTTGTTCTCAATAATGACATGATTGTTCAGCCAGGGGATACGGTGGACCCAGCCACAGGAAACCGTCTTGAAAAAGGGGTGGAAAAGGCTGTAGGTATAACAGGGACCGGAGTTTTGGCCTTGATCAGCCAGGGTATTGAAGCAAGGCTCATTCAAATTCCAAAAATCATTACTTCGGATGCAAAAATTCATTTGTCTAACGGGATCACGTTTACGGAGAAAGATCTTGAAGAGGCCGGCAAGGCCATTGGCGCAATCAGAGCCGGCCATATTTCTTTATGCCAGGAAGCTGGAATTAATCTTGACGATATTGAAACCGCATACATGTGCGGAGCTTCCGGTACTTATGTAGACGCGCTCAAGGCCCAGAAAATTGGTATGATACCAAAGGGGGTAAAAAAAATCTACCAGGTGGGCAATTCTTCTCTGGCTATGGCCGGAGATATGGTCAGGAACGTGGATGAACTCTGGCACATGAAGCAGATTGCCAATGATTTAAGACAGCATCACTGCATGTTTGCCGATTCCAAGACATTCGAAAAAGTTTATATCCTGGAACTCTCTTATTGGACAGAGGGGATGTCCATGGAGCAATATCATAAGTTTTTGAAAAAATTTGGTCTTCCTCCTTTAAAAGAGACTATGGCTATTTCCGAGGTTATTAAGACTGTTAAGCAGGATATTCCAGAGTTGGGAATCAAGGGTCTCAGGATTATCTCCGATATCGGTGAACAAAAAACCATAGTTTTCGAGGGTTGCATAGGCTGCGGTAGCTGTGTTGAGGAATGTCCCGAAAATGCTCTTTGTTTAGAAGATAAGGAAGGATGTTTTTCTATCACCATGGACCTTGCCCGATGTAACGGGCTTGCATGCAGAAGATGTGAAAAAGTATGCCAGGAGAAAGTTTTTGTCCAAAAAAAAATGTATAGTGCTAAAAACGAACAATACTCAGAAATAAAAGGAGGCTATTATGATAGTTAAGGTCTTTATCAAGAGGGAAATAAAGACCGGCAAGCCCATGAAAGCAAAATGGTCCAGTACCTGGAGAAGCCCACCGAGTATGAGGTATATGTTTTAGGGGCATACAGTCATAAAAAGTAAAGACAAAAAAATAATCAAACGTTAACCAGGAGAGGAGGTGAACAAAAGATGGAAAAAGCAGAATATATGGAAAAGGCTGCCCAGCACATTGTTGATGCAGATGAGGAAGCAGTAGAAAAACTGGCACGTGAATATTTAATTGAGGGCTTTGATCCGATTGAGATGATCGAAAAAGGTCTTTCTGAAGGCATCCGGAAACTTGGGGTTCTCTTTGATCGCGGCGAGATTTTTTTACCGCATCTGATCATCGCATCAGAAGCAATGACTACAGCGGTAAAGATACTGGAGCAGGCCATGCCTGCAGACCAGGTTGGCAAAAAGCTCGCCAAGGTTGTTATTGGAACCATTGAAGGCGATGTACATGACATTGGCAAAGGCATTGTTGCCACCATGCTAAGGGTTTACGGCTTTGAGGTCTTTGATCTGGGTCGAGATGTACCGATTGCTACTTTTGTGGAAAAAGCAAAAGAAATCGGCGCAGACGTTGTTGGCTCATCCGCTTTGATGACAACGACCATGGTGGGACAAAAAGCCCTTGAAAAGGCATTAAAAGATGCTGGACTTCGAGATAACCTGATAACCATGTTGGGTGGTGCAGCGACCACCGAGCATTGGGCTGCCAAAATCGGTGCAAATTTTTGGGCAGAAAGTGCAGGTGATACTGTGATGAAACTCAAAGAGATATTCAGTTGAAAGGAGGGAATTATATGAAAAAACACTTAACCAGGCGAGGGGACGGGGCGCTCATAGAAATGACTTCGGAGGAAATAATGATCGCCCTGGAAGCGGGTACCGAAGACGCCGCCGACAGAGGTAAGATAGCCCCTTTATCGAAAGATGACCTGGAATGTCTGCTTGACATTTTTATGGATACCAACAGAGTTGTGAGCGTGGCACACGGGGAAGAAGTTGTGGTCACGCACGACATTGGTACCTTACGATTGATGGGAGACCAGGGCAACAGCGGTGTCGGTATCCCTTTGAGCAGGCTACAGGGCATCCAGGTCCATGAAAGGGCATTTTGTTCCGATACCATGGAGCTTGGACATATTGATTATAGCTTTAAACCAGTAAAACCGGTTATCGCTATGGAACAGCAGGAAATGGAAAGTGCTCTTTTGTCAACCATTATCCCTCTGTTTTACGGTGCCATGCCCAATCTGGGCACGTACTACAGCCCGGACGGGCCCTTTGGAAATCCTTCTGATTTGTTGCCGGCAGGCAAGGTCAAGGAGGCCTATGAGGCCCAGGAAAGTGCTGTGGAGCATGCTACTCGAGATATGGTGTATGTGGGCCAAAAGCTTGCACAAGTCGGTTGTGACGGGATCAATTTTGATACCACCGGGGCAGCGGGGGATGCAGATTTTAAGGCCACCCTGCACGCGGTGGAAAAGTTGAAAAAAACCACTGACTTGACCGTTCAAGTCGGGATGGCCGGGGAATTTGTACTGGGTATGCATGGCGGTCTTGAATATGGTGGTCGGAGACTCGCAGGTTTATACTGTCATGATCAGGTTAAACTTGCTGAGAAAGCCGGGGCCGATATTTTTGGTCCGGCGGTTAACACGAAGCCCAGCAAAGACATGCCGTGGAATTTGGCCAGAGCGGTGACCTTTGTAAAAGCCTGTGTTGAAGTCTCCAATATTCCTGTTCATGTGAACATGGGAATGGGTGTGGGCGGAATACCTGTATTTGAAACACCGCCCATCGACGCAGTCAGCAGAGCGTCAAAAGCCATGGTGCAAATTGCCAAGGTAGACGGTTTGTAGATAGGCGTTGGAGACCCTATGGGAATGTTGATAGCTCACGGTGTAGCAGCAGGAATGGGTGGAATAAGGACTGCCGGAGATCTGGTAGCCCGCATGCAGATGACCCGCAAGATGCGGATCAACGAAGCAAGAGCCTATGTTGCCACAAAGCTAAAGATATCCCCATCCGACCTGTCGGATGTATATGTAATGAGAGAGGTCCGCGAGGAGCTGGACATCGGGATCATTACATCCGTCCCTGGTTGTGCCAAGGGAATTGAAGCAAAAGCAAGAATTGCTCAACTGCTTGATATCGAAATTGCAAGCGTAAATCGATTAAAGAATAAGATAAATTTTTAAACTGTTTGATTCAACAGGCCCCGGTTAATGCCGGGGCCTGTTTTATGGTTTTTTAATATAAGATTAGAGGGTTAATCATAAAGTGAACAAATTTAAGCAAAATGATTACGAAATTTTAAAAAGCTCTTTTGAGGCAGTGGCCCATAAGAGGGGAGCTCATATTTACCCTCTGGATATTAAAAAAATATGCCCCATGCAGAGTATCCGGTTAAAGTGCCAGATTCCTTTGTGTGAATACTACGATGTTTGCAAGACTTGCCCTCCCCATATTCCAGGTGTTGTAGAATTCAAAGAGGCTTTACTCAGCTACAGCTTGGCCTTTTTAGTTGTATTGCGGGAAAAAATTAAAAGCATTGATGATTTTCGTAAAGATTTCAGTGCAGAACTAAAACTGGCTGAAATTGTGTCCGATCTGGAACTTTCTGCTTTTCAACACGGATTTTATCAGGCATTAGGTCTAGGTGTGGGCGGATGTAAATTATGCGAAACCTGTGCGCCCCGGGGAGAACCCTGTCGTCACCCCTTTAAAGCGCGCCCCAGTCCCGAGGGGTTCGGTATTGATATCACCGAACTGGCCAGGGAGGCTGGTGTGGAGGTAGAATGGCCGCCAAAGCAATATGTCAATTTTATAGGACTTGTACTTGTCTGAAAATACTATGTGATATATTATAATTGCTGACAGAATTCCTAAGGAGATGAGTACAATGGGACAAAAACCTAAATTTGATGAAATCTATCGTAAAGCCAGTAAAGAGGTGGTCGGTCGACAGATCGAAACAAGATCGATTCTGACAGCCATGGATGTTGGAAAACATATTCTTTTGGAAGGACCCCCTGGGACATCAAAGTCAACCTTACTGCGCTTAATAGCCAAAACCGCAGGTATCCCTTTTTATATTATTGAGGGAAATATAGACCTGACGCCAGCTAAACTGGTTGGTCATTTTAATCCGTCCAAAGTGATGGCTGACGATTACCGGCCTGAATATTTTGAGAAGGGTCCACTTACAAGAGCTATGGAAAAAGGTGGTATTCTTTACATTGAAGAATTCAACCGGATGCCGGCTGATGTTTCCAATGTACTGATTTCTCCAATGGAGGAAGGAGAAATATTTATTCCCAGATATGGTTCGGTAAAGGCTGTAGCTCCGTTTACAGTGATAGCAGCCCAAAATCCCTATGACGATGTTGGAACCGTCAGAGTCAGCAGAGCTTTTATGGACCGTATCTGTCTGATCAAAATGAATTACCAGAACGAAGATGAGGAACGGGATATCGTTCGTTACAGGACCAATTCGGATGCCCCTGAAATTATAGAAGTAGCAGTCAAGATGGTGCGGGAGACACGAAATCATCCAGATATCAAACAGGGCGCATCAATTCGGGCAGCTATCGATTTGGTTGATTTATTTGTCGGTATGCAAAAATTGATGGATCAACCGGAACAAAATTTTTTAACATCAGCCTTGATGGCCATGTCCAATAAAATTTGGCTAAATGAAATGGCCTCTAAATCCGCCGATGAAATTATCGAGGAGCTTTTGAAACACCATGGTGGATGGGATATCGACACAACAACAAAATTAAAGAGTGAAGAAAAAATTTCAGAGGAAGCCTTTAAAAAAAAAAATCCGATCACTACGTAGGTAACGCATTTTTAAGCGAAGAAACGGAAGATTATTCTTATTTCTATCGTGTGGCTCAGTATCTTAACACCAATCCCGACGAGCTTGACCTTTTTTTTGAAAAACAAGATTCATTGGAAATATTCGCCAATGTCTTTACCATGTTGAAAGAAAACGTGCGACTTTTGGCTGTGAAAATAGCGAGTCGCATCATTATTAAAATAGCCAAACAAATTGCGGACACAGGGTGTCATTCAGGAAAGCTTAAACTGATAAATGGTTTTTCCAACTGTGCTGAAATCGAATTGGATCGCAGTCTTGAAAGATATATTGAGCAACCGGAATTAGGGATTTTGGATAATCTTGTATCCTTTGTCAGGCAACAAGAAAAAAGTGCATTTGTTATGATGTTTGATCACAGTTATTCAATGAAAGGGATGAAGATAATTCTAGCTGCCATTACTGCGGCTGCCATTGCCCAACATTTTAAAAAAGATTACGGTGTTTTGGCTTTTAGCAACCAGGTTACAGTTCTAAAAGCCATTGATGAACCCACAGGGCCTGAAGAGGTTCTAAAAAGATTGTTTGCTTTGGAGTTGTGCGGTGATACAGATACTCGTCTGGTTTTAGAAACAGGTTTGAATCATTTAGTCAAGTTTGAGGAGAAGAGAGGGCTGCTTCTGACAGACGGGGCATGGAATAGGGGAGGAGATCCACTGGAGGCGGCAGCCCGGTTCGATCAACTTGGCGTTATCGGTTTTCCACCGGCAAAGCAGGAGAAAATCCGCCAATTGGCCCTTAAAGGAAAAGGAAACTTTTCGTTTGTTGAAAATGAGACTGAAATTGCCTGTGCTATTTTAGACTGTTTAAAATAAAAAACTTGCGGGCATTCGAATTGCCCCGGCCCGGTGCAATCTGGAAAGTTGATCTCTTCTCCTTTTCCGGGAAGATTGTGACCTTTTGCTCCTTTATTATTTAAATAAGTTACGATTGTAACAATTCCTCAATTCTGAGTTTGTAAATTTTTGGAATAATTTCTCTGGTATTAATATATCGCTTTGTAGTAAGTATAAAATAATGGACATGGATTATTAAAAAGAACTTTCATGTCCGTTTTTTTGTAAAAAGAAAAACATTCAGGGTTACAAAATCAATTTAAAATGCTTTGGCTGTGGCTCTTTACCCGGAAACCCTATATGTTGAACCGCACAAACTATATAAAAAGAACGGTCACGTAAGTCCTTTCTTTTAAGTATGCATAGTTAAAATGGTTTGATTTTTTTAATCTTTGGGAAACGGATTCAGACCACCTAATCTTTAAAAAATTATATAAATTCAATAGGATAAATACTTTTGACCTATATATAGTGTTACTATATCAAGTGGCACAAGTTTTGCATTTTTATGTAGTGCTGAACGTTAATAATTTTTTATGCACGATTTATTTTGTGCCAGATAGACGTCCAGTCTGTATAATAAGCATAAGAAATTTAAAACAAACTAATATGAAAAAAATCTAAGGAGGTGATAAATACCCTTTCAAAGCGTAACGTGCTAGAAATAAAATAAACCAAATTGCATATATGGAGGAGTTTACGATGAACAAAAGAAAAATATTTAGTCTTTTTGTACGTATCCAGCTATCATTAGCATTAATAGTTACTTTTTCCATAATGAGCAGTATAACCGCTCATTCGGCAGAAAAAACTATTAACATTGGTTTTCTGGCGGCTTTATCCGGACCCGATGCCGGTTGGGGTCTGCCAGGTCTTACCGGAAATCAGATATTTATCGACAGGGTCAACGCCGAGGGGGGTCTCTTGGTTGGCGGTGAGCGATATAAGCTTAAGATGTATGCATTTGATGATGAGGCGATCGGCAGCAAGGCCCTGCAAGGTGCCAAGCAACTTGTCTTGGAACATGATGTAAAATTCATAAGCGCCATTGGTGGAAACCCTGCTGATGCTACACACCCGTTTCTCACTAAGAAGAAAGTCTTTTATGCTTCGCTGATATCGACGGATATCATGCCGGATAGGCCCTATCTGATAGGCGGGGGGGATGTTACACCTCGAATTGATATGTTAAGGCCCATGTATCACAAAATGAATAATCCTGCTCTAAAGAGGTGGGCCGTAACTTCTCAAGATGACACAATAGGCCTCACCTGCCAGGCCTGGGAGGTGGGATCAGCCATAGCCGAGGGTTGGGACATCGTTTATGACAAGCATTTTTCCGGGGAAACCGAGGATTTTGCACCGGTGGTGACAGCTATTTTGGCAACCAAGCCCGATGTGGTCAGCCTTAACCTTACATATCCCACGTATGTTACACTGATCATAGAGCAGTTATACCTCCAGGGCTTCAAGGGGATCATATCGGCCAACTATATCGACACAGAGTCCGTTATGCAGAAGGTGCCTATTGAGTATATGGCGGATAGAAAATGCACAAACAGCTTTCCCCTGTTCGATGATCCATGGTGGGGGGAACCCTCCTGGCAGCACGAGTTTATCAAAGAGTGGAATGTCAAATACGGGCCGGGGACCCCCGGTGATGTGCACCGTAAAATAACCGGAATAGACTGGGACCACGTGATCATGCTCAAGCTGTGGGCCCATGGGGCACAGCTTGCCGGCTCCTTTGACCCGGATGAGATCTTAAAAGCGCTCCGGGCTGCACCGTCGATTCCCACCATTTTGGGACCGGGCGTAATGTACGGAAAGGATATGTGGGGCATAGATAACATGATATCACCCCCTATTCCTATCGCCGAGGTAAATGCGGACTGCAAATGTAAGCGTATTCAAGCCCATCTTAAATTCGAACAGTGGTTCGAATCGAGAAAGGATACGATAATCAAAGTGGTTAAAGAAAAAGGGCAGTATTTTGACCAGCGGAAATAACAGGCTGAAACACATGGGGCGGCATCTTTGCCATCCCCTGTTTAATAGGTCCCAGGGTAGTAAAAACTATCTTAAAGGGTAGAGAAAAATATGGAGCTGACAACTTTTGTACAAACGATGGCTAATTCCGTGGTCTCAGGATCTATTTACGCCACAGTTTCCGTGGGATTGGCCTTAGCTTTCGGGGTCATGAAAATGGCGAATCACGCCCACGGCGAATTCTTCATGTTAGGGGCCTATGTGGTATACGTATTCTATGCTTTGGCTGGGATGCCTTTCTTTCTCGCAGTACTGGCAGCCATTCCAACTATTGCAGCTCTTGGTTTATTGACCGAGCGATTAATTTTTCGACCCACCAGGGGAAACGTCCTGGCCGGTTTTATGGCAACGGCAGGGTTAACATGGATTCTACAGGTTCTCGCAGGGCGGATTTGGGGGTTGGGGTTTATGAAAATGATACCTACGCCTTACATGGGGGCAGCAAACATTGCCGGTGCCCAGATAGGTCTGCAAAGGGTTCTGATAGTACCGGCTGCCGTCATCCTGCTCGGGTTTCTATGGTTCTTCCTGCATCGGGTCCGGCTGGGCAAGGGGTTACGCGCCTGTGCTCAAGACCCGGATGCTGCTGCGTTGCAAGGGATCAGCATTAACAAAATGACGTCCCTTGCCATGGGCATCGCCGGGGCATATGCCGGGGTGGCCGGAGCCCTCATGGCTCCCATACATGCCGTTACCCCTTATATGGGACGCGATCTTCTTATTACAGCTTTCATCGTAGTCATTGTAGGGGGGATGGCAAGTATCGAAGGTGCTGTTTTAGCCGCTTTTATTTTGGGTTTTATACACACCTTTGTCACTACCATATTCGATGCAACTTCGGCTATTATGGTCGGCGTTGCGTTTATGGCTTTCATCTTAATCGTTAAACCAACGGGGTTAATGGGTCGTGCTAAAGCATAAGGTACTATCAATAATCGGTGTAGTGGCATTGATTGCCGTCATGAGTATTCTGCCGTTTTTTGTCAGAGAATACTATGTTGAAATTCTGATCATATTCCTGATTAATGTCATCCTCGCGGTCAGCTACCGGCTGATAGCAACGACAGGAGACTGGACGCTTTGTCATGTAATTTTGATGGGTGCCGGCGCATACGCGAGCGCCCTCATGGCCAAGTATTTTGGTTGGCCCTTTTTCATGACCGCGCCACTGGCAGGCGCAACAGTATGCTTGGTTGGGTTGGGAATTGTGTATCCTCTGCTTAGGACCGTGGGTTTCGGCTTTTTTATTACGTCTTTAGCTGTCGGGGAATTCATTAGGCTGAGCTGGATCAAATTCCACATCCCTTTCGGAGGTCCCCGCGGTATGATAGACATTCCAGAGGTGGGAATAATAGGACCGATAGATTTCTATGAGGCTATCCCTTACTACTTTATGACGCTGGCAATTACTTTGGTGTGCCTATTCATTTTGTATCGAATTGACAGGTCTCGCATCGGAAAAGCCTTTAAATCGATTTACGAAGACGATATTTTGGCAGAGTCTATCGGTATCAATGTCGGGCGATACAGAACCTTCGCTTTTGTCATCGGCTCTTTTTTCGCAGGAATCGCCGGTGCTCTCCTGGCTCATCGGCTCGGTGCCATAGACCCACATATATTTGCCCTAGATGAGATGGTGTATCTCCTTGTCTGGGTGATTGTAGGGGGCTCGGCCACCTTTGCAGGACCCATAATCGGTGTTGCCGTCATGACATTGCTCTTTGAATGGACGCGTCCGCTGCTGGAATGGCGGCCCTTATTCTTTGGTATTATCTTGATCGGATTTTTGATATTTATGCCGGGCGGACTCGAGAGTTTGATTCCGAAATTTACACGCCTGTTTGGAAATCGAAAGGCTGCTCAAGCGAAGGCGGAGCAACCTGGAGGAGCGGAAAAGTCCGTTGTTTGACTTGAGATCATTGTCTACTTCAGACAAGGAAGGGGAATAAGCGCTTATGGCTATGTTCGAGGTGAGAAGTCTATGCAAAAATTTCGGTGGCTTGGCAGCAATAAGCCAGCTGAATCTGGAAGTGGATGAAGGAGAAATAAGAGGTGTCATCGGACCGAATGGGGCGGGGAAAACAACCCTGTTTAACGTCATCTGTGGGGTTTATAAACCCACAAAAGGAAAAATTGCATACCAGGGAAAAGAAATATCCGGCCTAAAATCAAGTCAAATAGCGGAAAGAGGCGTCGTGCGAACTTTTCAAAGGACTGCCCTTTTCCATCATTTTACTGTTCTGGACAATGTGTTGGTGGCCCGTCATTTGCAAGCCAGAGGGGGATTTTTCAGGACCATATTCGGAACAAACCGGCGCATTGACATAGAGCAGGAGAAAAAGGCTTTGGAAATAATCGATTTCATGGGTCTGTCGGACCTCAAGGACGAACTGGCCGATAACCTCCCGCATGGCCATCAAAGGGCATTGGGTATTGCAGTTGCTCTGGCTTCTGAACCCAAACTGCTCATGTTGGATGAACCGGTTACAGGCATGGATCCCACGGAAACCCAACACATGACTGGCTTAATCAAAAAAATACGTGATGAACGGGCAATGACCATTTTACTGGTAGAGCATGATATGAAGGTGGTGATGGGCATCTGTGACAAAATAAGTGTTCTGAACTTCGGGAAAAAATTGGCCGAGGGTTTGCCCAAGCAGATACTAGAGAATCCGGACGTCATCGAGGCCTATCTGGGCGGAGAAGACGTTGTGGCCCTATTGGGCTGAGAAAAGTTTGTAGCCTAACGAGGAGGGAGAAAAATTGCTGCTCAATGTCAAAGACATTACTGTTCATTATAATAAGGTGGACGCTATTCGTAACATCTCCATTGAAGTAGAAGAAGGCGAAATTGTTACCCTTATCGGTTCCAACGGGGCGGGCAAGACGACCACTTTAAGAACCATTTCCGGACTTAATCATCCGACAACTGGAGAAATCTGGTTTGAGGATCAACGCATCGATCAATTACCTCCGGAAAAAATAAACAAAGCCGGAATTGCTCAAGTCCCGGAAAACAGGAGGGTTTTTCCTTATATGACGGTTGCGGAAAACCTGGAAATGGGGGCATTTTTGCGAAAAGACGAAGAAAAGATGAATAGGGATCTGGAAGGGGTTTTCAAGCATTTTCCCATATTGAAGTCACGCCAGAAGCAGATGGCAGGCACAATGAGTGGCGGTGAACAGCAGATGCTGGCTATGGGCCGCGCCCTGATGTCCAATCCAAAACTGCTGCTATTAGATGAGCCTTCATTGGGTTTATCCCCTATTATGTGCCTTGAAATCGCCAAGATCATAAGAGACATTCACAGCGAAGGTAGGACAATTGTCCTAGTCGAGCAGAATGCCCGCCTCGCCTTGGCTTTGGCCCAGAAGGGCTACGTCCTGGAGACCGGGAACATCGTCCTAAAAGGTGAAGCGAAAGAGTTACGTGACAATGAGGAAGTGAAGAAAGCTTATCTGGGTGGATGAAACACACCAGAGCAGGCGAGTGCACATAACGGCTACCGGTAAATGGCAGCCCTACATTCCTTTTCATCGGAATTCGAAGACTAGGTTTCAAAAGCTAAGGAATGTAAGCGCGGATATTTGAATACTGGGCAACCTCCGGCTGAATACCCGGAAAGTATGAGCTATATATCACCGAGAGTCTTGATTTACACCTAAAAGGAGGGGAAAAAACAATGACAACGGAAACCATTCTGAAAGGCAAGGCAATCCTGATTGTTGATGACGAGCCCGATGTGCTCGAAGCGGTTGAAGAAGAACTGGATATGTGTATAATCCGCAAGGCACAGGATTACAATACCGCCCTTCAGTATCTCGCAAGCTACAACTTCGATATTGTCATTCTCGATATTATGGGTGTAAGGGGGTTTGAACTTTTAAAAGAAGCTGTATCCAGGGGGTTTCCAGCCGTCATGCTCACTGCCTATGCTGTTTCACCGGAATCGGTGAAACAATCCATTAAGCTCGGCGCCGTTTCTTTCCTTCCAAAAGATAAAATTGTGGAACTCAGATCATTTCTTGAAGATGTGGTTCTGGGTGGCGGTAAGCCCGTCTGGCATAAGGTTTTTGATAAATTAGGCGAATATTTCAAAAAACGTTTTGGCCCCGATTGGGAAGAAAAAGATCAATTCTTCAGGGAGTTAGAAGAAAATTTAACAAAGAGCAAAGGCAAAGGTGGTCAACCCTGACCTTCTTCTGTGACAGGTGGGAAATAGAAGCAAAAGGTGGTTGCACCGGAATGATAGCAATCCTCTTTTGTTTTGCAATAGGTGCATTTGTTGATGTTGCCAGGGCAAATAGCACTCTTTTGCAGTAAATATCCGCACCTCGATGAGTCCATATCTATTTTAAAATTATAGCGTTCCGCAAAGATATTCATCCGCAGTAGGTCCGCTCCTTTGCCTCCGGCATTGAAGTCAAAGGGTTTTTTGGTTGAATAGGCCATTGTTTCCTGGGTTGTAAAAAAGCCCTCAAATATCCGTTTTTTGTATTTTTCCGTAATGCCGACACCGCAATCACGAACCACAAGAGCAGCACCTGGCCCTTTTTTTTGGACACCCACCATTACCTTCCCTTCATCGGGGGTGTTTTCCACAGCATTCCTAATTAGACCATCAATAATTTTTTGGAGAACATTTACAGGAATAGATATGGCTGGCACCGGGTCAAGTCGACTGCTGATGTCTATTTGGCGGTGGGAAAAAAAAGGGCTCAAATGCTCAAGCCTTTGCTTGACAAATTCATCCAGAAGGATGGTTATAGAAAAAAAATCGTTGGAGCTATATATCGCTTTAATCTTATCCCTCACACGCTCTATGGTAGGCTCATCGCTGCCTTCTTCGATGAACATGGCTTCCAGTTCATCGATGCATTGATCGAGTATGTTTGAAAGCACCTGATGATATGTAGTATATTGCGTATTTCGCATGATGTCTTCCACAACATATTGAATCTCCATAATGCGATCCAGATTCCGTCGGGCTCTTTCCATTATGCTCGTCCAATTCTTTGGAGGTAGGTCTGCCATTTTTTTTGCCAGAGAACTCAAGGAAAGAGAGAGGACGGAGACGGGGGTTTTCAATTCATGCGATAAGTGACTAATAACCTTGTCTTTGGCCCGATTCAAACTCATAACTTCTCCGTGGGCTTTCTTTAGTTCCTCGGAAAACCTGGCGTTCTCAATGGAAAGGGCGACGATTCCAGATATCATACTCAACTGCTCAATATCGTTTTGGTCAAAACCGCGTTCCTTCTTATTGATGGCGCATAACACCCCAATCGTACGATCGCTGCTTTTTAAAGGTACCCCAAGAAAATTTCTGGTATGGTATCCAAATTTTCTATCTCTCTCTGGATAAAGATCGGAGTCCTTGGAGGCATCTGAAACAATAATCGGTTTACCAGTCTTGATGACCTTTCCAGCTATCATTTGATCCGTATGGAAACGAGTTCCTTTGACCCTTTTTTGGGTGGTTGTATCGTCATAAGCTGCGCCTGGGAAAAAAAGCTCCTGGCTATCTTCATCCAGCAATATAACAAGGGCGGCTTCGGAGTCCAGAAGCCGCTTGACCTCGCTGCTAATATAATCCAAAAGCCCCTCCAGATCGGGATGTTCCGGAAGTGCCATGCTGATTCGGCGCATCACCCCTTTGTTTCGAGCCATAATCTTTTCAAGGGTTATATCCCTGAGGATAATGAGCGTCCCGGCCGGTTCGCCTTTGGATTCGGTATACACCACACCCCTTGTCACCACGTCCAGAACTCGACCATCTTTTGTCATCCGCTTGGTTTCGTAGGGAACGAGCCCTCCTTCTTCGAGGATTCTTCTGAAGCTTTCACCAGCTTCTATCTCAATTTCAGGCGATCCATAGGGTAGATGCTTTCCTTTTAATTCCTCAATGGTCCATCCGAACAGTTTTGTGAAAGCTGGATTCAGATAGGAAACCAAGCAGTCAAGGGTAAATACCATGATTGGGCTGGGAACCACATCCAACAAAGACCTGAATCGTTTCTCCGATTCGCGCAGAGCCTCCTCCCCAAGAATTCGTTCCGTGATGTCGGTGATGAAGCCCTCTATTGCCAGCAAGTCGCCGTTCTCCACAAACACCCCTTGACCCTGCTCCCACACCCATTTTTCCTGACTTGTAGCAGTTTGAATGCGGTACACCATCCTAAAGGGCTGACATTTTACCAGAGCTTGCTGTACCTGCTCCCAAGCAAGATAACGATCATCGAGGTGAATTAGTTCATTGTAAGAAAGAATTCGATTTCCAATGAGCTCCGCCGGTGTATATCCGGTTAGATCATGGCAGCCCTCGCTGATGAATTCCATGGTCCAATTATCATCATTCAGACAGCGATAGGCCATGCCCGGAAGGTTGCCTATCAAAGTGGACAACATACGTTCGCTCTCACGCAGCGATTCCTGGGTTCGAGCATACTTGATTTCACACTTTTCCAACTCGGAAATCCGCCGACGCAATTCGGTCAGCTCATTTTCGAGTTGGTCTTTGGATTTATCTTTATTTTTCATTTAAGTTCTCGACAACCTGAGAATGTTCCATTTTGATTCTTTTATCCTACATTTTTGAGGTTATTTCAAGCACAATAAGCCTAACCATAAAAATTTGGCTTGGTGGATAACACAACTGCTTTCATCATTATGAAATTTGTTTTCTGTTATTTACCAGCTGTAAGGTGCATCGTAAAAAGGTTGGAACAACTCTTTTAAATTTTTTAAGCCAACTGTGATGGTTCCGGTGGAAATGGGTAAATCCAACTCTGCATACTTATTTTTTTTTTGTCGAGATAGTGCAGATATCACTCGATGACAGCAATCAGCAAGCTATTCACCCTTTCTTTGCAGAGGAGCGGATCAATGTTTTTTGTCTGGCCACTGTCCAGGACAGGTATTCTTCCGGTCTAGCAGGTAAAAGTCCGCAGGCTTTCACGATTGGTAAAATATGATCCAGGGTCCTTCGTGAATCTTCAATATCAAGGGAATGGTTGGCAACTCCTGCAAGACCTTTTTCGGGAGGGACAATAGATGTCACAACATTGGCGCCTGCAGTAAGTCTTGCTTTTAAGCCGGAAAGTCCGTTAACATCCAAAGAGGCAGGAATAAGCCGGTCCGGAAGTACCAGCCGCATGACGGCAATGATGATTAGTTCCATCAAATTATTCTGGGGCGTTGTTTTGGCCATGGGTGTGCCTGCCTGGGGAACAAAGGTCATTACCCGGGCCTGGTCTACGGAAAAGTCCCTCATCCAGATAATGGAGTCGGCCAGGTCATCCAGTGTTTCTCCAACACCGGTGAGAATACCTTCTTCAATGAGCATCCCAAGACTTTTGGCCAATTGTTTTTTTGCCAGCCTTTTTTTAAATCCCTGTCCCTGCCGCAGGGCTTTATACAGGGTCTCATTATGTGTCTCCTGGTAGCAGGCATACCAGGAGACTTGCGCCGCTGCCAGTTCCACAATGACTTTGTCAGGCAATGTGCCCGGAGAAATCATCACGGGAAGTTTTGTTTCATTTTGGACAATTTTGATCATGCTAACCAAGTGATTGAATCCATTCTCCCCTAAAGAATAGAATTCCGGGTCCTCACCCATGGTCAGGTCAATAAGATGTACCCCGGCATCTGTCATTTCTCTAGCAGCCGTTAGGATTTCGTTTTGGGTTTTTCGATATCGGGGAAGCATGGTATTGGACTGCCTGTATTGGCAGAAGTTACAATTGTTCCGGCAGTGTGTGGAAAAATACAGAAATCCGTACAGAAAAATCTTGTTTCCAAAATATCTGGTCCGAACATTTTGGGCTGCCTCAAAAAGCAGGCTGGTGTCTTCTGGATCAGAAAGCCCGAGAAGATATTTTATTTCGTTTTTTTCTACAGGATGACCTTTTAATAAATGATCTAAAATTCCGGTTAGATTTAAATCTGCCTGCTGCATGATATTTTCCTTTACTACAATTAGTTATCAGCTCAAAGGTGGCACATAGGAGCATGAATTTAAGATAGCAGTACATTAATCTTTATTTTTTAACAACATGGATCCCTGGTGCCTTTTAAATAGTGTTGAAGAATATTTTTCAAGTTTCCAGTCCGGGACTCGGCATTTCGGGCACACCTGCACAAACCATTTGTTCCTCAACCAACGTCCCGCCCGACTGTTCAAAGAATTACTGATAAGAAACTCTTTGTTGCAATGGGTTGTTAGCTTGGCAGTGTCACCCATGATTTCTATTGTCCGAATTCCATGGAGTTTTCCTGTTCGGGAGGGCCACAGCTTGATCTTGTCGATCAGGTTGAAAATCCGTACTCTTTTTCGATAATACCGTTTTTTAACCGGTTTTATTTTATTTTCTTCTGTATCCATGAATCATTCAATTTATTTATTTTTAATTTTTAATGGCGGAGAGTCCGGGAGTCGCACCCGGCTGCATGGATTTAGAGTCCATGTGATCCCATCCGATCCACCCTCCGCAATATATAAAGGGATAAGGGATAAGGCTATAGCGCTCATCAAAACTGAGACACCCATGCTCAGATAAATTCAGACACCATGATATTCATGTTTTCGAGATTGCCATGATGCCTTATCGCATCATATGCAGTTATTCAATTTAAAAAATAACATTCTTTGTCCTTGATTCGATTATGATCGCCCGAAGGTCACACGTAAAAAAGGTTAGGGATAAAAGGGCTCAAATGCTCAAGCCTTTGCTTGACAAATTCATCCAGAAGGAAATACCGTCTGTTGTTACATGGTCGCTACTGCCCCCTTATTGTGCTAATTAAAAGTCAGCAGTTATAATTTTATTATCCAATGGATAGCCTTAATAAAATAAAAACATGAGTGTATCAATCCAGCAAAATAATGGAATAATACTTGAATGTTTCATTTAATTCCATGGCAACCCGGGTACGAATATCAAGATTTTTCAAGGTTCCAAAAAGATCTATGCAAAAAGATTCCACGGTAGGCCTTTTTTCCATGGGAAATCTGCAGGCCTCTGGATAGGCACATTTTTTACAAAGGGAACAGGCACCGCTGACAAGGCTTATGGCTTTATCATATCCTTTAAGAAACAGCAGTCTTTCAAGACTGACAATTCCTTTCCAGTACTTGACCTGATCTGTCCTGTTCCGGTTGCTGTCCTTGTAAAAATCATTTCGGTTCTGGTTGCCCACAAGCAGCAGGGCCGTTGAGTATTCACTCAAAATGGTGCGGGCTTCATAAAGATCCGGCGTTGCAGGGGGACAGGACCAGTTGGCCTTGTACTGGGAACAGCCGTACCGGCATTTTAAATTGACCCACTGGGCCGTGACAATATCGTTAATACTGAAGGGCAGGATGGACTCAAGACCATATTGACGGCCTTTTTCATGCAGCAGATCAAGGGTTTCTTTGGATATGCCGATATGAGAACGAAAGGTTACAGGCTCTTTTAATTCAGGCTGTTCCAGGCAGACAAACGGTTTTAAGGTTACAGCAGTATTCCCCATGCATTTTCCTTATGATTTCATGTCAAGAGCCACAGAAACAGGGCAGGCCGGTTAATCGCCTGCCCTGATCAGCAGCAGTGAAAAGCCAATTCATTGACTTTTTTTGATCGGGTTATTCCGGTTTTACCGGTCCTTTGGGACCCTGGTTCAACACATGATCCGGTACAATACCTTCAAGATGAGGGAATTTATCGGTCATGTGAGGCATCTGCATGGCTTCCATAAATTCCTTTTCAAAGGTGGGTTCAACCGTGAGTTCAAGGTATTGAACGTTTCGGGCACACCAATTGGCTTCATCGCGTTTTTTCTTATTCAGGAGTGCTGCCCGGCAGCCGTCACCGGCTGCGTTGCCTATTCCATGGATATTTTCGATCTCGCAATCCGGAAACAGTCCCATGACCAGTGCTTTTTCCCTGTCCACATGGGTACCGAAAGCACCGGCAATTTTTACGGTGTCCACTTTTTCAATGCCCATGCGTTTCATCATCAGCTTGCAGCCGGCATATAATGCTCCTTTTGCAAGTTGAATCTGCCGGACATCTTTCTGGGTGATCACGATATCTTTGCCAATGGAAGAATCTTCTTTCCATGCCAGAACAAATTCAGGCTGGCCCGTATCGGCATTTTTTCTAAAGCGGGGATTATCTTGTAAGAATTTTTTATTGAAAACCCCGGTTTTGGTAATAACGCTTGCGCGGTAAAGTTCTGCCAGAACATCCAGGATACCGGACCCGCATATCCCTTTAACCTTCATGTCTTCAGGCTTGGAAAATTTGCGGGATTTGTCATGGCCGATCACCCGGTAGTCCACTTCCTGGGTTTCCGGATCAATTTCAATACGTTCAATGGCTCCGGGAGCCGCCCGCATGCCAAAGGCAAGCTGGGCACCTTCCATGGCAGGTCCTGTGGCACAGGAGGATGAATACAACTTATGCCGGTTACCCAGGATCAACTCGCCATTGGTCCCGATATCAATAAGCAATTGGATCTCATCGCTTTTGTAGGGTTCTTCAGCCAGCAGCACACCCACATTGTCTCCGCCCACAAAGCCTGCTTCATTGGGCATGACAAAAACATAGGAGGAAGGATTGATATCAATGCAAAGATCCCTGGCCTTGATATCCAGGCTGTGATGAATCACGGGCGGGAAGGGCGCAAGGCCGACGGGTTCCGGATCAAGCCCCAGAAGGATATGGTGCATGGCTGTGTTGAATCCCATGGTGACATCTTCAATATCTTCTTTTTTGATCCTTAAGTATTCAACCCCTTCTTCGATGATCTCCCGGTATTCATCCGGGCCGTCCTCCCCTTTTTTCTTTTTGATTTTTTTCTTTTTGGGATGGGTGAGGCTGATGGCTTTATCAATCAGGGAGTTGATCCCTTCAATGATGTCATCGCTCATCCGCTTCAGACCACCGGGTGTTGTCATGTGAAAGGTGATCCGGGCCATGACGTCTTCACCATATTTACACTGGGGATTCATTAAAGAAGAGGTCCCGATAACCTCCATGGTTGTCAGATCGCACAGATAACCTGCACAGGTCGTGGTGCCAACGTCAATGGCAATGCCATAGGCACGTTTCACCACACCCGGCTGGATGCGGATGACTTCCTTATCGTCCCACACACTGACGGTCACCACCCATTTTTCGGCCCGCAGAGCGCCGGGAAGTGTTCTCAGGGTGACAATATCAATGGAGAGTCCCATCAGGCCATATTCTCTTGCAAGGCCATTGCACAGACGCTCCCAGTCCCCGGTTTTGTCATGAAAATCCGGTTGTTTCAGCTCAACGGTATACAGTCTGATGGTGGGATTAAAATCAATATGGATATCCCGGGCATCCTTGGAAACCACCTGCTTGCCGGCACGGGACTCTTCAGGAACAAACACCAGGATATCATCCTGTATTTTGGCCACACAACCTAAGCGGAATCCTTTTTCCCGGTTTTCAGGGTTGATGAATTTTGCCTCAACATCCTCTTGCCAGGCAGATACATGATCCATGGAAGACTGGATATTATATTTTTCAAAATGGCCTTCTTCAATACGGACAATACATTTTCCACATACTCTTGTTTCACCGCAAAGCGCTTCGATATCCACACCCAGAAGTCTTGAGGCCTCTATGATGTTGCACCCTTTCGGAACTTCGCCACGGCGGCCCGAGGGTTGAAATATCACATTTACTGTTTCTTGTGCCATTTATTTTTAAGCTCCTTTGATTACTTGATCTCGCCTTTCTGGTATTCTCTCAGCCGTCCGATCATTTTAATGCCTTCAGATACGGCATTACCCGCAGACTCGGCATAGCCGTCCGCACCAAACAGGTTGGCAACGTCACGGGTTACAGGAGCGCCACCCAGCATGATCAGGCAGTCTGGATTTTTTTCCTTGACCATGGCAATAACTTTTTTCATGCCCATCATGGTGGTGGTCATCATGGCAGACATGGCCAGAACATCTGATTTGACATCCAGCTGTTTTTCAACAAAGGTTTCCAGGGGCACATCCCGGCCAAGGTCATGGACATCCCAACCGGCTACGTCAAACATCATCTTGACAAGGTTTTTACCGATATCATGGACATCACCCTGGATGGAGCCAATGACAACGGATGCCTTGGGTATATCCGCATCCAGTTTAATATGGGGACGCAGGATATCAAGTCCTTTATAAAGGGCATCTGCGCACATCAGTACTTCAGGAACAAAATATTCGTTGGTATCAAACAATACGCCGACTCTTTCCATGCCTGCGGCCAGGCCATCCAGAACAGCGACCATGGGGTCCATGCCCGCATCCAGTGCTTCCTGGGCTGCATCAGCACAATCATCTTCTTCATACTCAACAACGGCTTCGATTAATTTTGCCAGAATTTCTTCATGTGTAGACATTTTTTATCTCCTTATATTTAAATTCTTCCCACTGCGGGTGAAGGGTTTTTGCCATATTTGCGGACGGTTTTGACATAGGTTTCCATGTTTTCCTGTCTGATATCAGGCCAGATGTCACATCCCGGCCACACGGCATCCTGGCCATCATCAATGCATTTTTTAATGGCTGCTTCCACCTCGCCCATATCTTCAAGCTGGGTCAGGGTTTTATACGGGTCAAAATTTCCAAATATGAGAACATCATTGCCCAGTTTTTTACGGGTTTCAGCCGCATTGTTTTTCTGATCCACGGACAATGCATCAGCACCGCATTCATGCATCATCTCAATAATCATGTCTGTTGAACCGCAGATATGGTTTACAGAGGGCACACGGGTGATGGAGTCAAACACTTTTTTTAAATTGGGCCCGATCAGGGTTTTCCACATGCGGGGGGATAAAAGATCCGTCCCGGAACCCATCTCCCGGACAGAGATAAAATCCACACCCAGGTCCTGATAATGCTTGCACATATCAATGGTCACCTTTGTGACCTGCTCCAGAAATGCTTCTGTCTTATCTTTATTCTTTTTAAGCCCTTTCAGGAGAATATCCAGTTCCATGATCTGGCCGGCAAGTGTAAACGGTCCTAATACCCATGCGCCCACAGCCAGATCCGGTGCCTTTTCTTTTATGATTTTAAAGGCTTCGTCAACCATGGGAAGACGTCCCTGGCTCATGTAATTTTCCGGGATATCAATCTCATCCAGGTTTTTCCATTTGTTTGGAACAGTGGGGTAGATAATGCCGTCTGCCTTTTCATAAAGAGAAATGCCGCGGCCCATGGCTTCTGCAACCGTTGCCATGTCATAGGGGATAACAACGCCATCCATATTGAACAGTCTTGCCGATGTGATGGCAGATTCAGCCATGAGTGCTGCGTCCGTGTGGATTTTGGCAAACCGGGTTCCCATTTTTTCAATGGCCTGGACCACCACGGCTCCCTGACCGCTGAAACAGGGCATTGTGTCAATGGGTTCACGTTTGAACAGCTTTTGGACTCTTTGTTTTCCGGTAAGTTCTGACATAAATTTTCCTCTCAATTATTCTGTTATATATTAAGCGTAATCTTCTGGTTATTTTTTCGATGATTCAATATTTTTAATGTTCTCCACAAAATCGGGAAATAATTTGAAAAGCGGATGGTTTGAATCTTTGGGCAGACGGCCGGTCTCACTGAAAACGGCCGTTGCCTGGAAGGCATTGGACATGGCAATGGCCGGCATGATTCTTTCGGCTCCCACCATGGGACCTGAAAAAATAATATCATGGTTCATGAACGCCGCCAGAGATTCAAGGGCTGCATCTGCTGCTGCCCATCCTTTAAATCCCCATTTTTCACGCGCTTCCTTCCACATATAAGAGCCATTGGAAGGCGCAGAACCCGTGGGCAGACCCCATTTTTCTTTTATCATTCGGTTGGCAATGCCGCAAAGGGCCGTGGCAGGACCGTTCATAACAGAAGTATCTACAAAGACATTTTCAAATTTGGCTCCATTTTTTTCAATGGCATCCAAGAGTTTCTGGGTCCCTGTGATTCTGCCTGTGGGCATCTGATCATCCTGGTCAAAGGCCACCAGAAGAACATTTTTAACACCGATTTTGACCATTTCAGTGATTTCCGTGTCAAGATCCTGCTCCCATACCGTAATGCTGTTATAGAACATCCGGTCAAGAAGTCCTTTTTCCGCGCAATAGGCGGCTGCTTCCAGTTTGGGTTTTAAAGTCCAGGCATCAATACAGAACGGCATATCCGTGTTAGCCACCACAAAATCGATAAAGGTCTTGAATTCAGCACCCGTATTGGCAACAATATCCGCCATTCCCGGAATCCCTGTTTCCTCGGTCAGCCGGTCCTGGGTTTTTAAAAGGCCTGCAGCTTTTTTCTCATCAAAACCGTCTTTCCGTTTTCCGGGAAAGATTTTATCTCCCTTTTGAAATATTGAGTTACAGACAACAGTAGCGTAATCTCCTGGCTGCCCGCCGAATTTTACGCCACCAATTTCACATACTTTTTGCTCTTTTTGAAACTGAAACATCTTTCCTCCTGCATTGAATAATATGTTAATATTTCTTGTCATTCTCAAAGTTTAAAGATTAATAGAATTTATAGACCATATCAAAAGGAAGCAAGATGTGTAAATCGTCCAGAAGATGATTTTTAGATAAAAAAAGTTTTTTTTGTCGGCTGTGATTATCAAGGGGATTGATGTTTTTCAAGACCGGGGCCGTTCAATGAAAAGCGCTGATGGGCAGGGGTTTTATATCTTTGTTGATTCGTCCTTCAGACCCGGAAATCAGGCATGTGTGTTTACACTCGACATAATCTATAGTCCAAAGGACGAGTTAAGGCAGCCACCAGGCTCAGATGGAAAAGCCCCCCAGTTTTGTTTCAAGGTATTCGTTGATACCTTCTTTGGAACCTTCCCGGCCCATACCGCTATCTTTCATTCCGCCAAAAGGTGCAGCAGCAGAAGTGGGATTGATATCATTGATTCCGATGATGCCGAATTTGAGACGTTCAAAAGCGCTCATTGCCCGGGACGTGCTTTTGGTGTACACATAGGCGGCAAGTCCGTAAACCGTGTCATTTGCCATTTCAATGACATCATCATCCGGATCATAGGCAATGATGGGCGCCACGGGGCCAAAGGTTTCTTCCCGATAGATCCGCATTTCCTTTGTCACATGGGTGAGCACGGTGGGGGCATAAAAATACCCTTTTTCAAGGGGGCCTTCAGTAAGCCTTTTTCCGCCGGTGATGAGGTGTGCGCCTTTTTCCAGGGCATCTTTGACCTGGTTTTCAACTTTTGAAACGGCATCCGGTCCGACAAGGGGGCCGATCCTGACATCCTTGTCCATCCCATTGCCGGGTTTCATGGCGTTGACACGAAGGGTGAACTCTTTTGTAAATGCATCCACCATGTGACGGGGGACAAAAATTCTGTTGGGGCTGATACAGGCCTGGCCCGTATTTAAAAATTTTACCAGGACTGCTCCCTTGGCCGCATGGACAGGATCAGCATCATCATACACAATAAAAGGGGCATGGCCGCCCAGTTCAAGTGAAATCCGCTTCATATGCGCTGCCGCTTCCTGTGCCAGCATTTTGCCCACCCGGGTGGAACCGGTAAAGGTCAGTTTCCGGATGATGGGGTTGGATACAAACTGGGCGCCCACGGGTTTGGGATCAAGGGTGGTGACCAGGTTGACCACTCCAGAAGGTATTTTTGCTTCTTCAAAAATTTTAAACATTTCCATGGCACAAAGCGGGGTTGCCTCGGCCGGTTTCAACACCACGGTACATCCGGCAGCAAGAGCAGGGGCCAGTTTTCGGGTGATCATGGATACCGGATAATTCCAGGGGGTAATGGCACCCACCACACCCACAGGCTGTTTTAAAACAATGAACCGCTGATCCGGTCTTGCAGACGGAATGGTCTGTCCGTAAACCCTTTTGGCTTCTTCAGCAAACCATAACAGAAAATCTGCACCATACTGAACTTCGTTGCGGGCTGCAGCAATGGGTTTGCCCTGTTCCCGGGTCATGATCCTGGCAAGGTCTTCTTTTTTATCCAGCATGATTTTCCAGGCCGTGTATAAATAGTGTGAGCGCTGGTAGGCTGTCAACGCTGACCAGGAGGAAAACGCCCTGTCTGCTGCTTCAATGGCAAGGGATATGTCTTTATCGCTTCCATCCGGCACCTGGGCTAAAACCTCACCCGTTGCCGGATTAAATACATCAAATACCGCATTGTTCTGTGCGTCTCTCCATTTTCCATCAATAAACATGGCAGGTCCTCTTTCTAAATATTAGTTTAACTCAGTTGAATCCTTTGTCAGCCATGAATCCTCTCCTGAGGTGACTTTTTCCTTGAACAGGATGGCACCGATATCCAGAACGGTTGTTTCAGGCGTGCACCCATATTTTTCAGGAATAATCCGTTGCCATCGATCTGATTGGATATACGCATCCAGTTGCGTTTGTGAGTTGAAGATGTACATGGCACCCCATTCGTTTTTTTCCTCATTCACCCACCAGGTTTTGGCATACAGGGAGGTCATCTCTTTAAAATGGGGATAAGATCCCATATACAGGTCTCTCATTTTTTTCAGGCTTACCGGATCTTTGGGTCGAAACACCACCCAGAGTGCTTTTTTTTCCATGATCATTGCTCCTTTTTATCTGGCGGTTTTAATCTATTGGTCTGGTCGCCGGATCAATCATTCAAATAGTCATTCAACCAATCATTCAATCCGGCCTTTATACCGGATACCCGTGATTTCATCGGTTTTAAAGTCAAATAAAACCCTGCAGGTTTGTCCCTGTTCCAGAACCACCTGGTCATTCTGGGTTACGTTTCCAATAATATTGGCATCAATATTCCGGCTTGCGAACAGTTCCAGCACTTTTTTTGAGTTTTCAGGCTTGACGGCAAGGATAAAGCCAAAACTCTGGAAACAATGGAGCCAGTCTTTAAGTCCGATGGAGGCAGGTCTTGGGATGTCATCCAGACGAATGTGACCTCCTTTTCCTGAATTTTCCATAAATATTGAAATCGTGCCCAGAATACCGGCATTGCTGATATCCTTTGCCGCACAGGATAAGTTTTGTTCTGCAATCAGCGGCAATATGTCAAGGCGGTAAAGCAATTGCTCCGGGGTTTTACCGGAATTTGCATCCCAGCTTACCACAGAGTGGCATCCGGGTCGACCCGTCAGATCCACGGCCAGGATCAGGTCATCGCCATTTTCTGCCAGGTGGCTTCTTAAAAGTTTTTTGGCCTTACCCAGGATGGCCACGCTCAATGAAGGGGTTTTCATATCCGGATCAGGATGGAGATGGCCACCCAGCATGGGAACCCGAAGTTTATGGCATCCTTTTTCAATGCCCGCAACAATCAGGGAGCGCTGTGTTTCATCTCCGCTGGCCAGAACATTGACCATGCCAATGGGCCGGCCGCCCATGGAATAAATATCGTTCACCGTCACCATGACCGAGGCTTTGCCGGCAGCATAGGGTTCGTTGATGATCAGAGCGGTCATCATTCCGTCTGCAGCAAGCAGCAGGTATTCATCCTTAAAGGGTATGACGGCGGCATCATCACCGAAATTGGGCAGGGCTTCTCCGTATGTGCATGTGGACTTCAGTTTTTCAACAACCTTTTTTATCGGGTGTTTACGCACAAGGCCGACATAGTTTCTGACTGCCTCGACAATCGGGTCTAAGTTTATATCATTCATATCTGGATATCTTTCGGAACAAGGTTCAGATTTGCCTCCATTTTTTGATGGGGGTGTCCCAGATGGGATTTAACGGGTCCGACAGGCTTCCAGCCAAGCTCTGAAAAAAAGGGGACATTTTTTTCCTGGATATGGGCCGTAAATACCCGGCATCCTTTTTTTTGCACCCGTTTCATGGCTTCCTTGACCAGGGCCGTGCCGGCATGGGTGGATCTTGAATTCTTTTCTACGGCCAGTCTGCCACCGACCCAGTGATCCAATCCCGTATCGGTTTTATAAATCCGGACGGTTCCGATCACCTTTTCGTTCTGGGTGGCAACCAGGTGAATGGCGTTTTGGTCATTTTCATCCCGATCAGACTTGTCAAACAAGCCCTGTTCATTGACAAAGATCTGCTTTCTGATCCTAAAGGCTTCGGATGTTTCATCCGGGTTTCTGGCCGAGTGACAGATCAAATCCTCTTCCTTGTTTTCATAGGCGGACAGTGCAGAGCAGGCACCGCATCTGGCACATCCTGCCAGAATTTTATGTGTGGCAATCCCTTTGGTTTGAAGAATTTTACCAACAGCTTCATAAACCTGCTTCATCATATCCGGATGGGGCGGTGTTGATCGTTTGAGACTTGAGCCCGGGATAGGACGAAGGGGCACAACAAAGGGATACACTCCCAGATCTGCAAGGAATTCACTTCCCCAGGCAATGGAGGTGATGGTTTCTCCCAGGCCTGCAATGATAAAACTGCTGACCTGGTTCACGCCAAATAATTGAACTGCCTTTTTCCAGGCTCGCTCATAATGGTTTAAACCGATTGCCGCTTTGGCAGGGGCCATTTTTAAAAGAATATCTGCATCAAAACTTTCAATATGGATACCAATGGATTCTACTCCGGCATCCTTTAGCTCGTCAATAAGGCCAAGGTCTTTTGGGGGGGCAATCTGGACCTGCAGCGGTATATTTGCTTCTGCTTTTATGGCCCTGGCACATTGAGCCAGATACGGGATTTCGCTTCCCGGGGGATCACCGATACCGGATGTGAGTATCATATGGGTCACACCATCCATATCCCGGGCAGCCCGGGCAACCTGGGCAAGTTGTCCCGGTGTTTTTCTGGCAATGGTATGATTGTTGGAAAGAGAGGATTCTGTTGCACAAAATTTGCATTTTTGTGAACGCTTCCAATGAACACATCTTTGCAGAACGGTTGTGGCCAGGCAGTCTTTGCCGTGGAGAAGGGCAATCTGCCTGTAAGAAATGCCCTCATCTGTGGATTTGCTGTAAAATCGGGGTTCCGGTACAACATGAAGGGATGAAATGGGTTTGCCGTTTTTTAAGAGAAGATATCCTGCAGCGGTTTCTTTCAGGGTAAAAGGTGACGTTAAGACATAGTCTGCCGCAATGGGAACGCTCACAGGCACACCATTGATCAGGAATGCACGGCCCTCGGCAGGCCCTGCTCCCCCATTTCGTCCCGTAATATCTTTCTGGACCTGGATACCCAGGCTCTGTATCTCAGTTATGAGATGGTGCAATGTACCACCTGCTGCGTTGACTGCGGTCGTTCCTCCCTGCGGAGTATGACTTATACGCCTCACTCGTCACTCCTTGTCGCCTTGCATCTGGCACCTTGCTGATGGCCAGGGATGGTGCACAACCCAT
>JACKQG010001250.1_pt1 | contig 35624 bp, 26 predicted proteins | sample 8237621 | NCBI WGS metagenome assembly JACKQG01 (sample SAMN15677084, study PRJNA649215) | marine metagenome | biome: marine; feature: Black Sea; material: saline water; isolation source: suspended particulate matter (SPM) from the Black Sea western gyre | collected 2013-06-09/2013-06-10 | depth...
TCTGATGAAGGAGAGACGCCGAAAATGAACTCCGAGGCTTATCTTCATGCCATTCCCCCGAGTGAGTCAAATATGGTTTTAAAGCGAGGGACAATAAAAGCCATTATAAATATAATTATCAGGGTAATAAAACACATTACAAAGATCGGATAAGCCGTGGCCCCTTTAATCTTTTTGGCTAATCTATCACGGCTGTCAAAATATTTAGCTAAATGACTCAACGCTTCTCCCATATTACCGCTCGTTTCACCTGCTAAGATCAATGCACGAGACAAGTGGTTGAAAACCTTGGGAAATTCCGCAAGACCGTCCGAGAAAGACTCCCCTTTCTTAACCTTTTCCGAAATAGTCTCCAGAACCGGCTGAAGGCTTGAATTGTCCGCATCTTCGGCAATTGTATCCAAAGCTATTGTAATAGGAATTCCTCCCTCGATCATTGTTGATAGCTGCCAGCAGAGTGCTGCAAGGTCCGCTGATTTGATACGTTTGAGGCTGATTGCACGCTTCTTTTTTGAAACACTCGTAGTTATCTCATCGACAGAAATAGGTGTAAATCCCTGCTCCTGAAGATAGCCAAGCACATCAGTTGATGAAGCAGCCTTCACAAGGCCTTTCTTCTGTCTCCCTGATGAATCCCGAGCAACATATTTATAGCTTTTCATATTTCAAACCTTCTCAAAAGAACATCCATCTGTCCGGCTGTCTATGATTCTGAATATAAGCCGAGGAAGTCACTTGCGAAGCAGGACTTTGTCCAACCATATAGCAAATGCGTAATTTTCTTGCCCTCTCACGGCTATATTTTATCGGTGTCTAAAAACATCGAGTTTAACGAAAATCATTTCGTATTTTCACAAACCCAGACCCCATTTTTATGAGCAAAGCCGGGCTTTTTTATTTTATACAGGAAAAATTTGGCCCGCCCACTCCTATAAAAAATCCATGACGCCGATAAAAAGCACCAGATACTAATCTCATCCTGTATAAGCTACACTAATAACCTCTTCGGCGGTTGTTAAACCAGCCAATGCTTTATTTACACCGCTTTCAAGCAAACCTCCGTATCCTCTTTTGCGTGATGCCTCTCTTATCTGCTGCTCGCTGCTACCGGCAACTATCAGATCTCTTATTTCATCATCCATAACCAAAAACTCAAATATGGGTAACCTGCCCAAACAACCTGATCCACCACAGGCTGAACAGCCTTTGCCATGATAGAAGACAGGATTCTTGGTCTTCTTAGGATCAATCTTCAAACGCTTAAGAACCTCCTCACTCAAGGTTACAGGTTCTTTGCAGTGTTCGCAGATTTTTCTGACCAATCGCTGGGCTACTATCAAATTCAGCGACGAAGCCAACAGATATCGCTCAATACCCATATATAACAATCTGCTTATCGCACTTGGAGCATCATTGGTATGAAACGTGCTCAAAACAAGATGACCCGTCAAAGACGCCTTTATTGCAATTTCGACCGTTTCCTTGTCCCTAATCTCACCTATTAGAATTATATCCGGGTCCTGTCTTAAAATTGCCCTCAGGCACTTTGCGAAATCGAGCTCGATTTCCGGCTTAATCTGAATCTGGTTAATTCCCCCAAGACGATATTCGACGGGGTCCTCAACGGTTGTAATATTCTTTGTCGGATCCTTGACATAATTCAAAGCAGAATACAGGGTGGTACTTTTACCACTGCCCGTCGGTCCTGTTACAATCATTATCCCGTGCGGCCTCGTCAACATGCCCTTAAACTCTTCGAGAAGTTTAGGCTCAAGTCCAAGTTGCTCCAACTCGTGTTTTACCGCCGAGGCATCCAGTATTCGCATAACAACTTTTTCGCCATATATAGTGGGAATTACCGAGACTCGAACGTCTATATGCCGGCCGGATGTCTTTATTTTGAATCGGCCATCCTGGGGAAGCCTGCGCTCGGCAATATCCATTCTCGCAATAATCTTAATTCGGGCAATTACCGCAGCCTGCATTTTTTTGGCCGGAGGTACCATATCACGGAGTACACCATCAATTCGCATACGAACCATCATTGTTTTTTCCTGAGGTTCGATATGTACATCACTTGCTCTGCTTTTGACCGCCTGACTCATGAGCAGGTCAACAAATCGAATCACAGGTGCTTTATTTGCATCTTCCTCACCGCTGATATCCGATTCATCGGCTTCTTCTGAAAGTATTCCTTCTTGATCGACTTCACCCTCTACCAGGGTACGAAGCTGTTGTTCTTCAAGATCCGAACCGTGATAAATCAACTCTATGGTCTTTTGAATTTCACGAGGTGAGCTGATTGCCGGCTTAATCTGGCGCTTTATTTTCAGCGCAACCGTATCTAAAGCGACAACATTAAGCGGATCAGCCATGACAACGACAACTTTGTCATCAACCTCATTTATAGCTACAAGACAAAATCGCTTGGCGATACTTTCAGGCAACAATCGAGCGATATCCATGTCTACCACGTTCATCTTGCTGGTATCGCCCAGACGGATGTATTCCATAGAAAGGTGCTCAGCCAAAGCAAGAGTAACATCCTCATGATTGAGCTTCTCAAGTCGGAGCAATATCTCCCCCAGACGTCCCCCTCGCTGGCTTTGCTCGTCCAGAACTTTTTCTAATTCTTCACGGGTCAAAAGACCTTTGGAAACAAGCAATTCGCCAAAAGGTAGAGTAGCTTGCGCTTCAGAAATCTTTGAGATGGTTTTTGCCGAGGCCATCTGATTATTATTACCTCCACTTCAAATTCGGCTTCTATCTCAGTACAAAGCAGTTTTTGATTTAAATACAAACAATTCCCTTAATTCTGCTTTCACCGTGATAGTAAATGCCTTCACAGATAGAGTAGTTTTCGGACAATCCGCAGAGCTAATTTACATCTATCTTGTAACTCAATGATATAAGACGTAGAACTTCCCTGCATTTATACAGAATACCTACAACCTTGAAACATAATTAAATGCTTGTTAATAAGGGTATTAAAGCAGTAGCAGGCTATAAGAAGGTCGATTTCCACAGACTATATGGGTGAAACAAGTGTGCTGTATTTGTAAATCCGGTTATGGTTTATAGGACAATTCGGCAACGTTAGTTTTATCAGAAACAAAATTTCCGTTTCAAGTTCGGTACAATCAATACAACCCTCATAATTATAATCAAAAGCATAAATTCCTTTGTTGTTTAGCCCTCCATTTTTATTGACTTAGTTTAACGTCCTTAGACAATCGCCGGGCAGATTTCCTGCCGGTTAACTAATTTCTAAAGGGCTTTGTACTAAAATCCTTGACGAAACAGCCGGAACCATTATTATTTGTATTAAATGGAATAATGTTCTCAGGTAAGTGAAAAAATAGTAATCCCGCGGATGTGGCGGAATTGGCAGACGCGCAGGCTTCAGGTGCCTGTGGGCTTTGGCTCGTGGAGGTTCGACTCCTCTCATCCGCATTCATTAGCTTTGTCACGAACAACCGACGATTTTACGCCTTTGGCTGAGTTTCTATACAGACTTCTGCTCTTCTGTAAAGCTAAAGGACACCCGGCAAGAACATATAACGTGTTTTCGATGCATATTCCTTATAGGATATATCCTGCATGAGAATGTTTTCTTCACGTTTTGCCCGCAAATATGAGAACAGAGCGTGCAGAATACATATGTAGCAGTTGTGTGATGAGAAAGCCAACGATATGACTGCCAGATCATAAATCGTATATAGTAAATAAAGCGGATGACGAACAATTCCATACAACAAGTCTGTTTTGATACCTCGGTTTGCCGGTACAAGGCCAAAAGACCGTCCAAGGTTGATAATGCAAATTGTTGATATAAATGCTGTTACGATCATTACCACATATGCCGTTGGTACTACAAAGGGATGAATCGGTTTTGCCTGGCTCGTATACAGGTATGTTATAAAGGTGCCACCAATGGCTGCGATCCAGTCCCCAACATTTCTTGAAGTTAGTTTCGAAGGGCGCCTTAATAGAAAGACCAATGTAATACTCGTGTTTCTAAACAGCAGGGCAATTAACAGTGTCACACACGTCCCGGTAGCCAGGCGAATTATACTGTCGTAAATGTAGCAGGAGAAGAATGATGCAACTGCAATGTTTACCAACCAGTGCATCAAGTTGTGGTGTTTGGTCCAGATTTTGAGATCAGAAAAATTCAGCATTGGATTATTGAATTAACAAACATTTCTTATACAGATTGCTTATCGGGCTTCCAATATCCTCTACAATACATACTTTATTCACTTCGTCAGATTCGCATTGAGACTTTTGACGATTCTAATCCTGCCTATTTGCCTGTCTCCAGGTCGGTGGAGGTTCGACTCCTCTGTCCAGCATTAAACCTGATTTAATATTCTTAAAACAGCCTTTTTGGCCTCATATCAAACATATATCACTCGATTTAACGAAATTCGTACGAATAAGTCGATAAATAAGAAATAAGCGAATCCTCGTTTTCACGGGAACCGGCGATAAGTTCGCTTAGCTTGCTTGTTAAGAGCGCTATGCTTGAAATATTACAAGATTTAGAATACGCCCTTGGCGGAACAGTGCGGCTCAGCCCCGTAGTTTTGGTCGGGCCTGGGTTGGTTTGTGTTGTAGCCGGGTTATTTATTTGGCTCGGCGGACTGGGCTTTAGACAAATTTTAGTTGCTGTAGCAGGAGCAATTACCGGGGGTATTTGTGGCTTTTTTGCAATCGGCCAAAATATCATCTCGGCCGCGTTCACGGCGGCTCTTGCTGCAGCACTCGCAATGCTGTTTGAAAGGATATTTATCACAATACTTACAGCCGCATTGACGGCGGTACTTGCCTTTATCGTTTTAGCAAGGCCCTATGTTGAAAATACACAACAGGAAACTGTGATAAGTCCTGGTGAAATACCATCTCAGGATGTTGCTCTCGGTGTTCGCGAAAGTGCGGAAAAAATGAAAACCAGTATAATTAACGCCGGTCAAAAGGTAAAACACGCTTGTTTACAGATGCCGGTGTATAACTGGGCGATAATAATGGTGTTGATACTGATTTGTATAGTGGCGGGATTTTCGCTTTGGCAATTAGCATCGGCTTTGTGCTGTTCGACTCTGGGAACGGTGCTAATCTTCGCAGGGATGATTCTGCTGTTGTTGAATAAAGGTTCAATGCCTGTCAGCATCATCAGCAGCAGGTCATCATTCTATGTCGCCGTATTTGCGGCAATGATGGCTTTCGGAACAACTGAACAGTTGTTACTTTGCAAAGAACCAAAAACATCCCCCACTGTAAAAAGTCAAACGGGCGGAAATACACAAAAACCCAAACAGACAAGAAAAAGATGGTGGGGGACATAACCGGACCTTGTTCCGGAAAAAAGTCCGACTTAAAAGAAGTTTAAGGAGAAACAAATAATGGATTGCGTTACTATCCTTGCACAGGCGGTTGAAACTGCTTCCTCAGGCGCCGCAGAAGAAGCTGTAGTCCCAATGGAGTCCTTTTGGAATTATATTATCTCCCTCGATCGAGTCGAAGCTGTAACTTTCATATCTTTCGGCGTGGTCTGTCTTATGTACGGCTGGCGCGTCTTCAAAATATTAGTCGTAATCAGCTTTGCCCTGCTGGGTATGTTCCTGGGAGTATCAATAACCAACAAAATAGTCGGCCTAAATAATCAGCTTGCCGGCGGACTGGTAGGCATGGGTGTGCTTGCAATCCTTTCGATACCTCTGATGCGATGGGCTGTAAGCGTGTTGGGAGCCGTGGCAGGTGGAATACTCACCTCCAGTATATGGTATGCTTCCGGATTGCCCGAAAGATACATCTGGGCCGGAGCGCTTATCGGCATGGTTGCCGGCGGAATGATTTCATTCATAATTTTTAAAGTCGCCGTTATTCTCTTTTCAAGCCTCAGCGGCGCCAGTTTAATCATGGTCGGATCCCTGGCTCTTTTATATCTTCATCCTGCAACTTCAACTCGATTGGAAGAAATAGTATTTACTAAAAAATGGTTTCTGCCCACACTCCTGATGGCTCCGACATTAATAGGCCTCGTCCTGCAAAATAAATTTGTAAAAGACTCCAAAGACTGGGACATGTAAGGCCAACACTTTTGCTTTGCTCAAATTCGCAGTAATGCCATCGCATGCGCATCCGCACCTGCATAACCTCTGTTTTTGCTTTCGCAGGAAAGTACAGGAGTGAAGGCGTATATAGAAGATATTAGCGCTCTTACGCCTTGCAAAAGCGTATGTGGTTTGGTATAATCTATGTTAGACTAAATGCGAGTAGAGTTTCTAGGATGTGCCTATCCTAAATGGATGAAATTTTCGTTCGGGAGCTATAAAATCATTTTCGGGAGATACGAAATGAAGCGAGTTATGCAAATAAAAGTTATGCTATTACTATTATTTGCAACCTGTGGCCTGGCAGGCATTAACAGGGTTCCTTCGGATTATCCTACTATCCAGGTGGCTATCGATGCAAGTATGGATGGCGATACTGTCCTTATAGCTCCCGGTACTTATACCGGCGATGGTAACAGAGATATCGACTTCAAGTGTAAGGCCATAACAGTTAAAAGCGAACAAGGCCCTCAAACGTGTATTGTAGACTGTCAGGGATCGGAAGACGAACCACATCGAGGCTTTTTCTTCCATAGCTATGAGGATGCCAATTCTGTCGTACAAGGCTTCACTATTATCAACGGATACGCATCCCGAGGTGGTGGGATATTCTGCCAAAACGCTAGCCCACATATTTTAGACTGCCTGATAACAGAGAATACTGCCTTAGAAGGTGGTGGAGTCAAATGTCACTATTCAAATCCAACTATCACACGTTGTATTATCCGGAATAATTCCTCCAATTATGGCGGTGGAGTAGGAATTGGGATAACAGGCGATACGTCGTCGCTGCTGACGATGACCAACTGCTTCATCACCGGTAATAAGGCCAAGAGAAGCGGCGGTGGAATATATTGCATAGGGAAGGTTAATCTTTTGAATTGCACAGTCTTTGGCAACTCCGCCGGCGTTGAAGGTGGTGGTATATCCTTTTTCTTGGTAGTTGGGGAAAGAATAAAGAATTCAATTCTATATGGAAATATGTCATCCACAGGTAGTGAAATTGCTATTGTTACGCCTCTACCAGGTGCTGGAGGAGGAGGCTATAGGCCTTTGTTTCAGATCACACATAGCATAGTTGGAAGTGACCCAAATGCTATTTATTTTACATTTTTTGATGGTTATATTTATGGAGAATGGCTGTATGCTGATCCACTCTTTGCTAATCCCGGCTACTGGGATCCGAATGGCACGTCAGACGATCCTAACGACGACTTTTGGGTAGAGGGTGATTATCATTTGAAATCTCAGGCTGGTAGATGGGACCCGAACAGCGAAAGCTGGGTTCAGGATGATATTACAAGCCCATGCATCGACTCTGGCGATCCGAATAGCCCAATCGGCCATGAACCGTTTCCAAACGGCGGAATCGTTAATATGGGTGCTTATGGCGGCACAGCTGAAGCAAGCAAATCATACTTTGGTAAGCCTGTTTGCGAGACTATTATTGCCGGTGATATAAATGGTGACTGTAGAGTAGACATCAAGGATTTGGCTATCATGATTGCCCACTGGCTGGAGGATAATACACCCTGATAGTCGTCACTATACATTGTACCGAAGACTAATAAAGGTTTGAAGATAGAAAGGCCGTCAACCTTTTATTTTATTCTGCCAAATATATATTTAGAATAATAGAGAAATTTGTTTCATGGAAGTATCATGAACCCCTTATTGACGGGAGATGTGTTTGAACGGGACAGTTTAATAACGCTTGAAACTTCTATATATCTCGATTTTGCTCTCCCATTTATGGGAGTCAATCCCGGGCGCAACAGACTCGTTTGCTTGCCACAATTTACGTAAACGCTTCCAAAGAAATCCAAACATTACTTTCATATCTCACCTCCATCCGAATTATTACATCTATTATACTATAAAAGCTGTTTTTTACGCCAGTAAACGCAGAATGCCCCCTTAAAGCCCGTAATAGCGTGCTTATAAAGACAACAAAACTTATTATCGGCCTATGGCAAAAAGTTTTTTTTGCACCCGTGTTCCCTACATAGGATGATTGGGCTGCGAATCAAACAATCACAGCCCAAGGAGTAGGTAAAAGACGTACTTTCTTATTTCCTGCGTTTTCTTAATAAAGCCAAAGAACCAAAACCCAGCATAGCAATTGTTGCCGGCTCTGGAATTGACATCGCGCCACTGAAACCATTACCCCCGGCATAACCGCCAGCCAGCATCTCGGCAAAGCTGCGATAGTTAGTCCCGCTACCGCCCTGCAGAGAAAGCTCAAAATCAAGTCCCTGAGTCTGCGTATAAAGGATACTGTTCAACGCGGCTGAACCAATCGCCTTGCCCGCATCGGTTATTACGATATCAGTAATATCTGTCTTAAAAGCAGTGTAAATCCCTGCTACCGTACCGATAGTTTGCAGATCCCCTGAACCAAGCGTGCCCGTCATGTAAACCGCGCTCTTATCTGCGTTGGTAATCATGATGGTCGGGCTGCTTATTGGTTTAACATCGTAATAACTTCCACTGCCGCTTATCACAAGGGTGGGAATATAAACCAAAGAGCCGGTTAGAGCATCGTAGTTACTGCCCATTCCCGCATCGATGGTGATATTCTGATTAAAGCTCAGTGTGCTGGCTCCATCATATTCCCAGCTTCCCCCTGTGCTCGAATCAGGGCTGAATTCAATTGCCGGCGTTGCGAGCGCCGGCACTCCGGCACAAACCAGCAATGTGAAAATCACTATTACTAACCTTTTCATTTTTTGTCCCCTCAATACTAACTGTATATATTTAATTTCTATCCGTTTTGTTTTTGTGCTGTGGATTACTCGCAACATCCCGAGTAGTTTTCTTAAATCCGTTGAATTCGCATTACTCCATTTATTCAGTAGCTATTGTCTCTTAAAAGTCCCCCCCCTTTCTGCCGGCCACTGCTACAGCCGACTTTTCATTTCTGGTTAGCCTTATTAACTGGTTGATATGAATCTTTTTCCCCCCAAAATATCAAAGCAAATTGCAAGCCCTGGAAAAGGCCTGTTTTATCCCATTGTTATTTCGTGTATGCTCGGGCCTTTTTCCTCCGCAGCAGGCTGAATACCCCCCCCAAGCCGAGTAAAGCAATTGTCGCCGGTTCCGGTACCGCTGTAATATAGTCCTGTTGTCCATTATAAGAAAAGACTCTCAGGTCCGCCCTCGGTCCGGTGCCATCCAGAGAGTGCAGCATATTATTGGCCGCAGCCGAATCAAGATAGTCGGCACGGAAACCACGAATTCCAGCAGTGCCATCCACTGTCACATCCCACCCTAACGAAGACGTTGGAAGGTCCTCGTGGACAATCTCCCAAACGGCCGCACTAAAAGCTGCTGCCTTGGTGTTCTGCGCGTAAGTAAATGTGCCGCTGCCAATCCATGACGGGTCGAAGTACCTGCCCCAAAGTTCCTGCAGATATTTGGCTTTGGATGTACCCATTGGGCCTCCTAAAAGAGTTGTCGGAACAGGCCCGTCTGCCGGCATAATTACATCGTATGTCAATGTGTTGCTTGACGTCAGCTCCGCCCATTCGATACAGAAGGCACCAATCGGTCCGTCGGACCAGATTTTTCCTTCATTCGTGCCGTAGGTCTTATCGAGCATATAAACTCCGGCATATGCGGGAAGACCTTCGTAGCCGGCAGCCCAAACTTCTATTATGTCACTTGCCCCATTACCCGTTTTGGCTATATCCACCGTGCCAAGAGGGGTGGCCTTTGTTGCGGACGGCAAAATCATAACAACAGCCGCAAAGAAAACCATTGACAGCTTTAACAACTTCATCATTTCTCTCCCCAAATTAAATCTCTTCTCACATCTCTTTGCTGTAAACTACCCACAGCAGCAATTCATTTCACAGAGCCCCCCACCGTACTGGTCCTGCTATATGGACATCTGTATATTCTTCGCTTTTTACAACTGACCGCCTGTTAAAACAAAACCGGCATCCGGATCTGCTTTATTCAGGTACATCAATCAATTTAACCTGGGTGCTCAATTGAGGAAATTCGAGTACCCCCCATTTCGATTTTGATCACCCCCCGGAAACTACTTATTACAAAGGTAAGTTTATCCTATTTGCCCGCAAAAGTCAAGAGTTTTCAGTAGCAATACACTTTTACAGCTTAATTTTCACCGCCACATCCCATTGCCTGGGTAAAAACAAAATAGTTTTGGGACCTTGCAGGCATTAGGCGCACAATTATTTCCGGATTTTTTACTTTAAAATCGAGTTATTAAGATCAACAAAAAAGGCCTTTCGGCACGAAGGGACATTCGACATTCTGATAATACAAAAACCGTAGAAAGGAATATATGGAAATGCTCGATTTGGCGGCAAAATGGATGCGACTAAAAAAATTGGGGCTGACCGTGTGGAGACCAGCCCCCCAAATAGAAGAAAGGAGTAGTATTATGTTCGCAATGAGACGAGCAACCGCTTTAAATCATAATTCAAGATATAGACGCATAATCTAAAAAACTATATCGGACCTTCCCGCCTGTTGTTTCTCTCGATTACGCTTGCTCTATATATATTATACTCGATATTTGACAAAATGCCAAATCCAATTTCTTAAAATACAATGTTCATTCGAATAGAAATTATACATTCTTTGATGTGAATACATACGTTCCAACAGGCATGATGAAAACACTTTTGATCGTAAAAAATAACTATGTTTGACAGGAGATTATGGAACCATTCGGGCGAGTCGCTAATAAACTTCCTCAAATAACCCGATCCCTGATTCCCCTTGAGCGGAACTTATTTCCATTCAACGACGGCATAGATATAATCTACCGATGTTTTTCTCTTGGCAACATCATCATTGTTTTGAACCCGGAACTGAAGGGAATTTACCTTTTCGGGTGTGTCCACAAAACTCGTAACGTCCCATAAATCAGTTGACTCGTTTGTCTCTCCTGAGTACACAGGAGCATTTATTGACGCCCAAGCCATCGGATTATCAGGCCAGCCCGTGCCGGCGGTCCATTGCAATTTGCCCTCAGGAAATTCTTCCTGCTCAAAGTGCTCCACATAAACAACAACAGATGATATTTTGGCCCCTTCCGGAATATATACCTTTGAAAAATCATAGGATGTATATAAACCGGAATCGGTTTCCCGCCTATCGTTGTCACTGGCCTGGACAACAATGCTTTTGTCGGCTACAGATAATATCTTCCTGCCGGTTTTGACCGGCTCGCGTTCTTCGCTGCTCGGGGCAACTTCAACAGGTATATCTGCCAGACCAACATTGATGGTAAATGGCTGGGTACTTGAAGCCGGAGTACTACCGCTGTCCGCAACCCTGACCGCTACATCATTAGCACCAGTTTGTTCGCTGGTCGGTGTCCATTTTATCAAACCGGTCACTGCATCTATAGTCATACCCATTGGTTCGATGATTAAAGAATAAACCAGCGTATCCAATATATCCGGGTCAGTTGCTTTCACATCATAATTATATTCCTTGCCTACTGTAGCAGTAGTTACCGGTGATGAAGTAAATGTTGGTGCATCATTGACAGCCTCAACCTTAACTCTCACAGCGGCTGCATCAGTTCCACCTTTGCCATCACTTACAGTGTAAGTAAACGCATCGTCACCGTAAAAATTCTCATCGGGAGTATAACTCAGCGTGTTATCGCCGTTAATACTGACCGAGCCGTTCTTGCCTTGAGTAACAGATGCCACCTTAAGCGGGTCATTTTCCACATCGCTGTCATTCGTTAGCACATCAATCGATAATACTTTTTTATCCTCCAGTGTTGTCGCAGTGTCATCCTTGGCAGTCGGCCTGTCATTAACCGCCTTGACTGTTATTAACACCGTTGCAACATCGCTTTCTGCCGTCTTGTCGCTAACCTTGTAGGTAAAGCTGTCTGAGCCGTTGAAATTCTCCTTTGGCGTATAGCTAAGCTTTGGTGATTTCCCTGCTATCCCTTTCAAGCTGCCGTTAGCCGGCCCTTTTACCACAATGTAGGTCAGTAAATCTCCATCGGGATCATTTCCCGTTAAGCTAATCGAAACAGGCTTGTCTTCCTGTGTCATTACACTGCTGTTATTGGCTGTCGGTGCATCATTGACGGCATTAACAGTAATTGACACGGTTGCAGTATTGCTGTCCGCCCTCTTATCGTTGGTCTTGAAGGTAAAGCTGTCTGAGCCATTGAAATTCGCATTTGGTGAGTATATCAGCCTTGGGGCTTTCCCTTTTAAGCTCCCATGGGATGGACCGGTTACAACAAGATAGGTTATTACATCCCCGTCGTCATCGCCGCCTGCTAAAGTAATCGATATCGACTCATCCTCCTGCGTCGTTGCACTGTCGCTATATGCCATCGGCGGGTCATTGGCAGGCGTAATTGTAATTGACACGGTCGCAATAGCGCTGTCCAGTTTCTTGTCGTTGATCTTGAAGGTAAAGCTGTCTGACCCGCTGAAATTTGCCTTTGGTGTATATATAAAACTGGGAGCAGTCCCGCTTAAAGTTCCATGGGACGGGCCTTTTACAACACTGTAGCTCAATGAATCTCCGTCCGGGTCATTGCCCTTCAAGTCAATCGATACAGGCTTGTCCTCCTGAGTACTCACACTACCATTATTTGCAGTCGGCGCATCGTTGACCTCCTTGACCCTAACATTCACAGTAGCTTTATCAGTTCCGCCTTTGCCGTCACAGATAGTATAAGTAAAAGAATCGTTGCCGTTAAAGTTCGCATTGGGGGTATAGCTCAAGGTGTTATCGGTGTTAATACCTACGGAGCCATTCCTGCCCTGAGTAACAGCAGTCACGCTAAGTGAGTCGCCATCCTTGTCGGTATCGTTCGTCAGGACATCAATTATCGATATCGGCGAGTCTTCCCTGGTGCTTACTTTGTCATCCTGAGCATTCGGCTTATCATTGGCCGCCAATACTGTTATTGAAACAGTCGCGATACCGCTGTCCGCCGTTTTATCGTTGACCTTGAAAGTAAAGCTGTCTGTCCCGCTGAAATCCGGATTCGGAGTATATTTGACGTTTGGTACTGTACCGCTCAGTTTCCCGTGTGAGGGATTTGTTACAATAACATAGGTCAGCTCATCTTCGTTGGCATCATAGCCTGCCAGAGTAATCGATACCGACGAGTCCTCATCTGTCGCCACATTGTCGTCCCTGGCTACCGGCGGGCTTTCCCTGAACATCGTACCGGCATAACTGGCTGTCGGAGCGTCGTTGACCGGGAGTAACTTGATAGACACGGTTGCTTCTGCGCTGTCCGTTGTCCCGTCATTGACCTTGAAGGTAAAGCTGTCCGTGCCGTTGAAATTCTCATTTGGTGTATAAGCCAGGTTCGGCCCCGTCCCGCTCAAATCACCGTCAGTCGGTCCCTTTACAACATTGTAAATCAACGCATCCCCATCAAGGTCACAACCAGATAAGGTAATCGATACCAGCGTATCCTCCTGTGTGGTTACACAGATATCATCAACTGTCGGCGGGTCATTGACCGCTGTTACTACTATTATTACTGTTGTGGGAACACTGTCCACAGTACCATCGTTAATAACGAAGGTAAAGCTGTCCGTCCCGTTAAAATTCGGCTGGGGTGTATATGTCAGCTTCGGTGCCGTCCCGCTCAGACGCCCATGGGACGGACCTGTCACAACATTATAAGTCAGCGCATCACCATCCGGGTCATTACCAATTAAAGTGATAGACACCGGCGTATCCTCTTCCGTCATCACGCCTTCACCTTCAGCCGGACCGGCGCTTATAGCCGAAATACTAAGTAATATAACCAGACAGAGCACACCTCTTACAACCTTTGTCACCAACATAATTAATCCTCCGAATGAAGTTTAATGTTTCGAATAGACATTCACGTTAACAAACATGCCTTATGAAACAGAAAACAAATAAATCTTGTTCAGCTTAATGCTCCTCCGTAAAACGTTGAACATTTCCTAATACTTCCAGATGCTTATATTACAATTCCTTATTGGCTCATTATTGCAGTGACTTCTCGCTCCCATCGGTATTTTACAGAAGCCCGACATTATGAACCTGAAAAAAGCTACGCAAGTTTACATTTGCATTTTCTGAAATGCAAGTTTTTTTTTCGATAAACTTGCAATAATAATTACCCATTTTAACTTTGCGAAATCCTATATCTTTGTTATCCCCTGTAATAAATAGAGTTACCGCTATTTGCCCCGACTCAAAAATTACTTGTTTTTTTTTGGATCGCAAATGCCCCATCTTAACACAAAGCATAATTAATTCGTATAAAATGCTGTTATACAAATACTTATACTGATAACGCTGCAATTAGAAGAAATAGGCCTGCCACACTCAATTATGCAAATACTTTTGTGGATTTCCGCTCTTGTGTGGAAGGATAATGTGAATCGGTTAGTTTGAACTAACTACTAAACTCATTAAAATCGTCTGTTATTTCGTTTCTCCAATAATCCCGTAAAATGGCCTTTTTCCGCTTCGAATTTCTTCAGAGTGGTTCGTTATCGAGTTAAAAACATCGCTTCATTGAAGTCTGCTGTTATATGAATGTTTTTCAGGCGAGCCAAGCCAGTGTTTGTCCCAGGACTCATAATTCGAGACTTATCAGATTCTCAAAGATAGCAATCTTGACTAAGTCAGCTATAGTATGAGCACCGAGTTTTTTCATGATTCTCCGGCGGATCGCCTCGATAACCCTGCTACTTACGACCAGATCTAAAGCAATCTGTTCGGTAGATTTACCTTCGGCAATGAGTTGCAGCACTCTACATTCCCTGTTTGTCAGGAACGATAACGTTGAATCAGCATCAGTTGCCAGACCTTTAACATAGTCATCAATGACAATACTTGTTATTTTGGAGCTGAGGTAACTCTCGCCGGCGGTTACTGCCCATATTGCCTTAACAAGCTCGTCGAGCGGACCTTCTTTTAAGACATAGCCGGTAGCACCGGCCTCAAGCATGCGGGCGACAAATCGCCGGTCGGAATGTATTGAGAGTGCAATCACCTTGATTTGAGGAAACTCGTTGATAATCTTACGTGTAGCCTCAACTCCATTGAGATTTGGCATAGTTATATCCATAACAACTACATCGGGTAACAGTTCCCGCGCCCGCTCAACCGCTATTCGTCCATCTTCAGCCTCACAGACTACTTCTATATCAGGCTGTTTCTCAAGCAGCAAACGCAAACCCTCACGTACAATTGCATGGTCTTCCGCCAACAGAACTCGTATCCGTCCCAATTCCTGCATATTAATCTCAATCTTTTTGCTCAAACAATACCAGCGAACCAATACTCATATTCTTACAAGGAAGTACACTTCGGCGTATGCTCCCTCAAGAAGGTCAATGGCCTGCTCACTAAGATCAGCTCTGAGCATCCATTCTCAAAGACGTACATATCAAAGTAGCAGGCCAGTGACCGCAACAACTTACTCAACACTTTTATTTTCGATAACTTAACCGGTGACGCAAAGAAGTATAATCCTCTATTTTAGATAGGATATTCCGCGAGAGTATAATAAAAACCTGTATGTTTATGATGTGTGAGTTCGGGCAACTTCCTGCAAATGCGACTTTTTGGCCGTATAGTTTCGAAATGAAAGTCCTAAAAATAAGCTCAACCGAACATATACCGTGTTCAGACAATATCAATTAGAATTCCAGCGAAGTCAGTCCCTCTCGAACGGCATATTTTGTTAGCTCAGCTACGCTGGACATGTTGAGCTTGTTCATGATCTGGCGGCGATTTGCATCTGCAGTTTTGGGGCTTATGTGTAGTATACGCGCTATTTCTTTTATCGTCTTGCCTTCTGCTATAAGCTGCAAGACTTGGCGTTCCCGGCTTGTGAGCTTAGGTTTTGCACCAGACTCGATTCTTTTGGTCTTTTGTACATAATCGTCGACGACTACATTTGTGATTCGAGGACTCAGATAACATCTGTCCTGGGATACTGATTCCAAAGCTCTAATCAGTTCATCAAAGAGATATGATTTAAGAATGTATGCAGATGCTCCTGCTTCAAGTGCCTCCATCACAATGTGTTTATCGGAGTGCATCGATAATGCTATTACCTTGATATTTTTGTTTTCTTGAAGAATAAGGCGAGTTGCCTCTATACCATTCAGTGTAGGCATACTTATATCCATGACTACAACATCCGGGCAAAGCTCCTTTGCAAGTTCAACCGCTGCACGTCCATCCTCTGCTTCGGCAATAACTTTCATATCGGATTGATGTTCAATCAAAGATTTTAATCCCTCTCTGACAATCCCATGGTCATCTGCGATTAGTATTCTCATTCTCGCATCTCCTTTCAGGAAGCCGTAACACTGGACTCCAGAGGGACAGCCACTGTGACACGAGTTCCCTGACCAGGTCTCGACTCAATATCAAAACTGCCGTCTATGTACTCCAGTCTCTCCTTCACATTGAACAGGCCAAATCCACCTTTCTCCTTGTCCGGAGATTTGAGTCCTGATAGCTCGAATCCGGTACCATCGTCTTCAACAATAACCTGCACTCTATGGACTAACTTGTCAATACAAACTTTAACTTTTTTTGCGTTTGCATGCTTAACCACATTCGTCAGGATTTCTCGAACAGCTTGAAACAGGACCACAGACATATCCTGGTCAAGTTTGAGCTTACGTGTTTTAGATTTGAACTCAGACTTGATTCCGCTTTTTCGTATCATTTGTTCGGTTAGCAACGATTCCACAGCAGCTACGAATCCAACTTCATAGAGAACAGGATTACTGAGGTCGAAAGCTAATGAACGTGTATCCTGCATTGCCTTATCTATTAATTCACAGGCGTGACCAAGCGATTCCGATATATTAGATTCTGATGCTATTGCCTGTATTGACTGGAGTTCCAATTTGGCCAAAGCCAGTTTCTGGCCTATGTCGTCATGCACTCCCGTCGCAATTCGCCGCCTCTCACGTTCTTCAGCAAACAGTAGTTCAGAGGCAAGTGACTTCAACTGCTTCTGGTAATCCAGAAGCTTCTGCTGCGTTTTTTTGCGATCGGTTACATCGTATGCAATAGCATACATGACGCCTTCATCTACAACGGGATGTGAAGTCCAGGACAGCCACTTATATGAACCGTCTTTACAACAGTAGCGGTTTTCAAAGCCAATCACTTTAGACCCACTGGATAACTCCTCTTTAACAACATTTCGTGTTTTCTCTCTGTCGTCGGGGTGGATAAAATCAAAGAAGGGCTTTTTAAGAAGCTCTTCTGAAGAATATCCAAGCAATTGTTCGAAAGAGGAATTAACCCTTTTAAAGTAACCATTTAAATCCGCAATACAAATCAGGTAACCAGTCATATTAAAGATTCTCTCGATCTCTTCTTCTGACTTCTTGCGCTCAGTGATGTCCTTTGTGATTCCGACAAGTTCGGTGATATTCCCATCCTCGTCTCTGACGGATGTCAGCGACAAAAGGATTTCAATGTCCTGCCGGTTCTTGTCGATGCAGGTTGCTTCAAGACCTGGTATGTCTTTTCCCTCCATTAGATCTGCAATCATGGCCTCTAAAACATGCAGGTCTTCGTCTTTATAAAGAATGCTGACAGGTTTTCCAATAGCTTCTTCTTTTCGATAACCATATAATATTTCAGCACCTTTATTCCAGAAAGTAATATTTCCAGCGATATCGGTGGTAATAACTGCGTCTGTAGTGGAGTCAATAATGATTGAACTCTTTTTCATCGCCTCCTCTGCCTGCTTGCGCTCAGTGATGTCGGAAAAGACACCATCTGCGTACTTTATTCCGTTCTTTTCATAAGCGCCAATCGACCTGTCATGAAGCCAAATCCATTCGCCGTCTTTCCTCCTGATTCTGTATTCAACATCAAGCTGAACTTCCTCTTCAAACACCGCTTCGAACGCCTTATTCACTCTCTCAACATCGTCTGGATGAATTCTTCCGAACCAAAGCCGCTCACCTTCTTCATAAATCTCTTTCGGAGTATATCCGTATATCTTCTCTATATTCGAGCTGATAAATGTAGTTTGGCCGTTTTGATCGGTTGTCCACACAACATCCGGAATATTTACTATCAGTGAACGGTATTTCTCCTCACTCTCCTTCAAAGCCTTCTCCGCTTGCTTACGCTCGGTGGTATCAATATATGCGGTTTGTATGGCCGGGCGACCCTGATATTCAATTCTGCTCGCATAAATCTCCACCCAGCAGGTGCTGCCGTCTTTTCGTATCCAGCGAAACTCATAACGAGCAGGCACCGGTTTTCCGGCGATTCGATCCCGATGCCTTGCCCAGATAAGCTCGCGGTCCTCAGGATGTACCATCGACTGTAACTGCTCCGGAGAGGCGGCTAATAATTCATACTTGCTATAGCCTGTGGTTGAAGAGAAGGCCTTGTTAAGGAATACCATCCGCCCATCCTGGACTATCGCCAGTCCCTGAAGGGAATTGTCAACCAGGCCATGATACGCTTCTTCCATGCGCTTGCGCTCTGTGATATCAGTTACAACACCAAGGATAGCCGTCCGTCCTTCATACTGGATTAGCTTGCTTGAGTTGATTGCGTCTATTCTTTCGCCCGCTTTATTTATCAATGCATATTCGTATGGCGGAATCTCCAGGCCCTTCGAATGCCTTCTGAAATTTTCCTTTACCAGGTCCAGCGACTCCGGCGCAATCAAGGTAAGAAAGTCAAAATCAGGAGAGTAAAGTTCCTTTCTCTCATATCCTGTTATTTCTTCGCATTTTTTATTGGCATACACTACTTTGCCGGCTTTGTTTATAAAAATCATATTGGGAGACTGCTCGGCAAGACTCCTGAACTTCTCCTCGGATTCTCTTATAGCTTCCTCCGCTCGCTTGCGCTCCGTAATATCACGAGAAAAAACGGCAAATCGACCTGCTTCTCCCTTGGAATCAAGAATCGGATAAACACTATTTTCGAACCAACGATCCTCACGTCGATCTTCAAAACGATCTGGCTCTCGTTTGCTTGCGATCTCTAAGCCTTTCATTTTTCTCTGCTCTGCCAAAGCAGGGGGCAGATAATCATAAATGATTGTACCTATCATATCACTGCGAGTTCCACCGAGGTTTCTTGCCATCCTGTCATTTAGGTCGATGATAAGCCCATCTCGATCAATCAACAGCCCCAAATCCGTGGTTGCATTCAAGAATGCTCGTGTTGTCTCCTCACTCTGCTTTAATTCCTTTTCGAATGCCTTTTGCTCTGTTATATCTCTGATAGTACCGGTTATGAACTTGTGCCCGGTTATAGAGTCGATAAATAAGGATTTTTTGGTTGATATCGTATGTAATTCACCGTGCCATGTTATTTCTTCTTCACTGAGGTCTGTTTGCCCACTTTCTAAAACAAAACTGTCTCTTTCCCAGAACTTGTCAGCTTGTTCTTTGGCGAAAAGGTCATAGTCACTTTTGCCGATAAGTTCTTCTCCGGGGCGGCCCATGACTTTACAGGCTGCGTCGTTTAACATAAACCACCTGTGCTCCTGGTCTTTTACGAAAAAAGGATCATCCAATGTATTAATTATATTAGTTATGAATTCCTTCGACCTTTTCAATTCATCCTGAGCCTTCTTGCGCTCGGTGATGTCCCTAAAAATGCCCATTAAACATGTTTTTCCTGCTAATGTTATCAGAGATGAGTTAACATCAGCGTAGAAAACGCTGCCGTCTTTTCTTTTTACCGGAATATTACGGGCAAGATTAAATTCATTTTTCGACTGTTTCTCAAATTGTTCTATAACATAGGGCAGAGCCTCCTCGGGGTGAATATCAGAAACTCCAATATTTTCAATTTCTTCCAGGCTATAACCAAGCATTTCACACGACATTCTATTGGCGGCAAAGAATTTTTTTGTTTCCAGGTCCGCCACGAGTATTCCGTCATTAGCGTTATCAAAAATAGATTTAAATTTGTGTTCACTTTCCCGCAGTGCCTGCTCCATCAATTTTTGATTGGTTATATCTCGCGCACTCCCTACTACACCAGTTATGTCTCCTTCTTCGTTTCTCAAAATTCTATCATTCACTTCAAGGACAATAACCTCCCCATTTTTCTTTCTAATCTCAACCTGGTGAGGTCCGGGAGGCTTGCCGGTTTCTCTGGCTTCCTCAAGCATGCCAAGGGCTTGTTTGTTAAGTGGACTGTCTGTTGCGAAAGAGGTCCACTGTTGACCGATTAACTCTTGAGCACTATAGCCGGTTATCTTCTCACACTGAGGACTGATATAAGTCAGGATAAAATCAGGGTCATGCATAAAGATTATCTCATTGACATGCTCGACGAGAGTTTTATATTTCTCCTCACTCGTTTTGAGTTTGCTTTCCAACTGTTTGCGCTCGGATATGTCTCTGACTATGGCCTGGATTAATGTTTTTCCGGAAATTTCAAGCCGATTCAAGGACACTTCTGCATCAAATGCACTGCCATCGTATCGGAAATGTCTCCATTCAAAAAACTGGGGTTTCCCCTGCATAACCAGATGGATTTTCTCCAGCGCTTTCTCTTTGGATTCCCGGCCGTCAGGTTGGAATTCAGGGGAATAAGAATCATAAGGCGTTTTGCCTATAATCTGCTCAGGCGTGCAGCCGAACATTTCGAAAGCTTTAGGATTACACTCGATGAATCTGTCAGCCTCCATAAGAAATATAGTATCATTCGCATTCTCAAATAAAGCACGGTATCGCGTCTGAGTATCGTGCACTGGTTGTTCTATTTTGTTATGCATGGTAATATCTCGGCTGGCGTGCTCCAATTTCCCACTGTTTGTGGGCTGTTCTTTATCCTGTTCAATGCGTTTCTTCCTGTTGTTTCCGGTATTACGCATTTTTTCACCTCTTTTTAGACTAATTTAGTTTTATATGCAAACATGTGGTCACAACAGAGATGAGACTTGAGGCTTGTTAGATTTCTTCTATGATGCTACTCACATAGTTGTCCACTATGTTTCTTTAACAAATTATAGTTTGGAAGTAAACAGAAATATCGAGTAAGGATTTTAGAAACGGCTCAGAGATTTGGCAGAGTTGACAATTTAGCCCGCCTTGCCAGGATAAACCCCTGCTGAAGACAAGTAAAGTGTACTGTATTGCCCTTCTATAGCCGACTATCAGTCCTTACACAATCATAACTGGAATTCCTGCGGCAGATTTTGTTCTTGCAGAATCGCCCCCGCAACCTTATAATTTTCACTTCGCCGTGCTGTCGAAAGTTCGACGTTACGGTTAGCCCCCCAATAACCTGGGGGATTCTTTTAGAACATTAAAATATGTTTGAATCATTAACTGAAAAATTTAACTCCGTTTTCCGGTCGCTGGCCGGACGGGGACGGATTACCGAAGCCAACGTCTCGGATGCTATGCGGGATGTACGCAAAGCCCTCCTCGAAGCGGACGTCAGCTACAACGTCGTAAAGCAGTTCTGCAAAGACGTTACAAAGGCAGCCATGGGTGCCGAGGTAATAAAAAGTCTTCATCCGGGCCAGGTCATGGTAAAAATCGTAAGCGAAGAGCTGACAAAATTGATGGGGCCTGTCGATACCCGCATCTATTTCGTCTCGCCCGGGCCTACAGTAATTATGTTGGCCGGCCTGCAGGGTTGCGGCAAGACAACCACCGCGGCAAAACTCGCAAAATACCTCGTCGCAAAGGGTAAAAAACCACTCTTAGTGGCCAACGACCTCCAGAGGCCGGCCGCTATCGAACAGTTGATTATCCTCGGTCAACAGATAGACATTGACGTTTACAGCGAAGACAGCAAAAACGCCGTGAAAGTCGCCAAAAACTCCCTAAAACATGCCAAAGAAAACGGTCACAACGTCGTAATAATTGACACCGCAGGCCGACTGCACATCGATCAGGAAATGATGACCGAAGTTGCAAACGTCGCAAAGGCCGTCAGTCCACACCAGATATATCTTGTCTGCGACGCTATGACAGGTCAGGACGCCGTCAATTCAGCCAAAGAATTTAACAAACGCCTCGAGCTTGACGGAGTTATTCTCACGAAACTCGACGGTGATGCACGCGGCGGAGCGGCACTGAGCGTAAAAGCCGTTACCGGAAAACCCATCAAGTTCATCGGCATAGGCGAAAAGCTCGAAAAGCTCGAAGAATTTCATCCCGACCGCATGGCAAGCAGAATTCTCGGTATGGGCGATGTAGTAACACTCGTCGAAAAAGCCCAGGAACATTTCGAGGTCGAAGAGGCCCAGAAGCTGCAAGTGAAAATGGCAAAAGGCAGCTTCGGTTTCGATGATTTCTTAAAGCAGATGCAGGCCGTCAAAAAGATGGGTGGCATTAAGGATATGATGAAAATGATGCCCGGAATGGGCGGGCAGCTCAAAGACGTTGACCTTGACGGCGTCGAACTCAAACAAACCGAAGCGATTGTCTATTCGATGACACCCGCCGAACGCCGCGACCCGGATATTATAGACTCCTCAAGACGAAGACGTGTCGCCGCAGGCGCCGGCGTGTCGGTTAACGATGTATCCAGCCTCGTAAAAACATTCAAACGCAGCCGTGATATGATGAAAGCAATCAGCGGCGGAAGCTTCGGCGGCCTCAAGAGCCTGCTGTCCGGCGGCTTAAATATGGGAGCTCTGAACCAAATGATGAGCGGAGGAAAAAAAATAAAGCAGCGCTCAAAAAGAAAAAAGATCATAAGGCGAAGAGGAAAAATTAAGAAACGATAAAGTGTAGTTGTCATTCCGGTATAAGGTTGTCACCCCTGCAAAAACAAGGGATATATTCCTTTGATTTCTTGAAATTTGCTTATGGGAAAAACCATTATGAATAAAAGCTTAAACCGTCGTAACTTTCTAAAGATTGCCGGCGCAACGGCCCTCGGTGCTGTACTGGCCGGCTGCACGGATGAACTCATCCAAAGTGCAGGCGGCCCGGCTGACAAGCCTAACTTCATTATCATTTTCTGCGACGATTTGGGCTATGGCGACCTCGGCTGTTTCGGCTCAAAGAAACACCGAACACCAAACATCGACCGGATGGCTGATGAAGGAATGCGCTTTACGAGCTTCTATGTAACCAGCGGCGTATGCACACCGTCCCGGTCGAGCCTGATGACAGGCTGCTATCCCCGCCGAGTAAACATGCATCAGGACAGCGACAACCTGTGTGTCCTGTTCCCCGTAGGCAAAAAGGGACTCAATCCGAATGAAATCACCATAGCTGAAGTGCTAAAGTCACGGGGCTACGCCACAGTTTGTATTGGCAAGTGGCATTTAGGTGACCAGCCCGAATTCCTGCCCACAAGCCAGGGCTTCGATTACTATTACGGTATCCCCTACAGCAATGATATGGGCGCAAGAAAAAACTCCAACCGCCCCCCCCTGCCGTTACTGCAAAACAAAAAAGTCATCGAGGCACCCGTCAACCAGAACACGCTTACAAAGCGATACACAGAGCAGGTAATAAATTTTATCACAGCTAATAAGGACAAACCATTCTTCGTTTACCTGCCACACACGATGCCGCACAATCCCGTCCATTCCAGCGATAACTTCCGCGGCAAGTCCGCAAACAACGGCTACGGCGACTGCGTGGAAGAAATTGACTTCTCCACAGGACAGATTCTCCAAACGCTAAAGAACCTGAACATAGATGACCGCACTCTCGTTGTCTTCACATCCGACAACGGCGCAGCTCAGCAATGGGGCGGAAGCAACCTTCCGCTTTCCGGATTCAAAGGCAGTACAATGGAAGGCGGTATGCGTGAGCCGGCCATTATGCGATGGCCGGGCAAAATCCCCGCAGGAAAAACCTGCAACGAATTAGCTTCTACACTGGATCTGATGCCGACATTAGCGCTGCTGGCAGGTACAAAGGCCCCAACCGACCGCATAATCGACGGTAAAAACATCTGGCCGCTTATGACAGGTAAAAGAGGTGCAAAATCGCCGCATAAGACATTCTATTATTACCAGATGGATCAATTGCAGGCCGTACGCTCCGGAAAATGGAAATTGCATTTGCCCCTCAAGATGAAAAAACGAAACTGGGGAAAAGGAATACCAGATACACCCCTTAATTTGTATAATCTTCAAGCCGATATCGCCGAGACAAACAATGTCGCAGACCAGCATCCTGATGTGGTTAAGCGTCTTTTCGCTATGGCTGAAAAGGCACGCCGGGACCTTGGCGACGTCGATCGCGAAGGCACAGGCCAGCGACCTGCCGGCCTGGTTGTAACACCGAAGCCTTTGTTGTTCTCATCGAAATAGAACATGAGTAAGAGTAACAGGAAAATAAATGACGATAAAAAATAATATGTCAATTGAGCAATACCTTGTCAAAGTTGCCCGCTTTTCCGATAACGAATTCGGCAAACTGATTCGAAATCAATTCAAGGATATGGAAGGCAGCAGTGAGCTGGGTATGTTGGCCGCACCCACCCCTGAGGAATTGGCACAATTGAAAAAAGCCGTGGCGATAATGACCCCGGCTGAAAAACAAAACGCCGACAGCCTGACTGACGAACAAACGCAGAGAATCGCCGACGATGCCAAAATTGACCCGGCAAACTTCGCGATCTTCATCAACGGTTACGCCTTATATCGCAAAAGTATTTTGCCGCACAAATAAGGCGCCGAATCCGTAAAAATCAGAATCATAGCAAAATAAAGCAAAATTTTGCTAAAAGACACTTGGATTTTCCGGGAAAATGTTGTAGATTCCTAAATTACACATTTTTAAATTGTAAACGCGTTCCGTGATTTGCACAGAATCAGACCACGGAAATTGATTATATATTAATGAAAGGAAAAAATTATGGCAGTAAAGTTAAGAATGACCAGGATTGGCAGGCGGCACAGGCCCTTTTTTAGAATCAATGCGGTCGAATCCCGCACGCCGCGAGATGGCAGAATTCTCGAAAAGCTCGGTCATTACGACCCTATTGAAAAGGACCAGGCCAAGCAGATTGTCCTCAATAAGGAGCGTGCAGAGTATTGGCTCAGTAAAGGAGCAGTACCATCCGATACGGTCTCTCAAATTCTGCTTCGGCAGGGTATAAAACATAAATACGCCGAAGATAAAGCTGCACGACAGGCAAAAGCCCGGTCAATAGCCATCGCCAAAGGCAAGCTGTTCAATAAGGCTCAAAAAATAGCCGTCCAGAAAGAAGCTGAAGCAAAAGCAAACGCTGAAACTGAGGCAAAAGCCAAAGCTGAAGCTGAAGTAAAGGCAAAAGCTGAAGCTGAGGTAAAAGCCAAAGCGGATGCCGAGGCAAAGGCTAAGGCAGAAGCAGAAGCTAAAGAAGCCGAAGAAAAGGCCAAAGCTGAAGCTAAAGCAAAAGCCGAAGAAGAGAAAGCCAAGGCAGAGGCCGAATCTAAGGCAAAAGCCGCCGAAGAAGCCCAGGCACAACCTGAGCCCGAGGCAAAGCCAGAGGCTGAGTCTGTGGAGGAAAAGGCAGAGACCGAAACCAAGGCCGATGAAGAAAAAACCGAAGAGTAAAAACTTCGTTCATCAAATACTATGATATACAGCCCCACATTTTGCGTGGGGCTTTTGACAAAGAGCCGATGCGCGTCGATGTTCTTACACTTTTTCCGGAAATGTTTGAATCGCCCCTGGGCTGCTCGATATTAAACAGGGCACAGGAGGCGTCCCTGGTCGAAATAGTCCTTACCGACATTCGGGACTTCGCCGCTAACAGTTACAGAAAGGTTGATGATAAACCTTATGGCGGCGGCCCGGGTATGGTCATGATGCCGGGCCCGGTTTTCGACTGCTTCGAACACGTCCAAAAATTATCACCCGACAAAGGCCGCGTTATCCTGCTTACCCCGCAGGGCCAAAGATTCGACCATAAACAAGCTGTTGAACTAAGTAAAGAAAAACGGATAATATTAATAGCCGGAAAATACGAAGGCTTCGATGAGCGGATTCGTCCCGGCCTCGACGCCGAGCAAATATCCATAGGAGATTATGTCTTAAACGGCGGCGAATTAGCTGCTATGGTAATCATCGATGCGGTTGTAAGATTATTACCCGGCGTTCTCGGCGATGAGGACTCATCGAAGGATGATTCCTTCAGCGAAGGCCTTTTGGAATACCCGCAATACACAAGACCGGAGGTCTTTCGCGATATGAAGGTTCCTGATGTTCTGTTAAGCGGCGACCACGCAAAAATAGCCGAATGGCGCCGCCGGCAGGCACTCGAACGAACTAAACAATGGCGTCCCGATTTGCTCCAAACAAAACCGGACCAAGAGGATGGAAAAAAAATGAAAATAAAAGCAGAATCCGCAAATGTAAAATCGAACTCACAAAGTAAACCCGCGCCGGTCAGCTTTAAATCACTCGGTCCCGTCCCTGACCTCGAAGAGCATGTCCAGCCAGACTGGTGGCGCAGAATTTTCAACTCTACCTACCTGAAAACAGATGGAGATGTTATCGATGATGCACAAATAACCGCCAAAGAGGTTGACCTGTTCTCAGACATCCTGAAATTCTCGCAGCAGGAAAAAATCCTAGACCTTTGTTGCGGACAGGGACGCATCACCCTTGAACTGGCAAGACGGGGATTCACCAACGTCGAAGGGCTGGACCGCTCCCGATACCTGATTCAAAAGGCAAAAGCCCAGAGCAAGAAAGAAAAACTGTCTGTAAAGTTCAGAGAAGGAGACGCAAGAAAACTGCCTTATCAGCCGGACACTTTTGATGTGGTTATGATTCCCGGAAACAGTTTCGGCTATTTCGAAACTCCGCAGGATGATGTCAGGGTACTCAAAGAGGTCTTCAGGGTATTAAAGCCCTGGGGCAAAATTCTTATTGATGTCGCCGACGGCGAATTTATGAAAAGACGTTTCAAACCAAGGTCATGGGAATGGATAGATAAAAATTACTTCGTATGCAGAGAGCGTTCACTGTCCAAGGACAAACATCGCTTAATCTCAAGAGAGGTTGTCACTCACGTTAAAAAAGGCGTAGTCGCGGACCAGTTTTATGCCGAACGCCTTTACACACGCAAGAACCTGGACGAGCTTTTTGCCGCGGCGGGTTTCAAAGATATTGCAGTACACAGCGAAATTTCAGTAGACTCCAAACGCAACCAGGATCTCGGCATGATGGAAAGACGCATCACCTTAACAGCAACAGCCAGAAAGGAATGGACGCCCCATAAAAAAACAAAGGAGCTGACCCATAATCTCGTTGTGATTTTAGGCGACCCCGCAAAACCAGATCCTTTAAAACCACTTTGCGTTTTTGACGATGATGATTTCTACACAATCGACCAGATGAAAAACGCCTTAAGAGACCTTAACAAATACAGCATCAACTACCTCAACAATCACGACAGCTTATACAACGACCTGGTCAAATTAAAACCAAAAACAGACCTGTTCCTGAATCTCTGCGACGAAGGCTTTTATAACGATGCCCGTAAAGAGCTGCATATACCCTCTATGCTGGAAATCCTTGACTGTCCGTACACGGGCGGCGGCCCTCAGTGCCTGGCTTTCTGTTACGACAAGTCGCTCGTTCGCGGCATCGCCATGGAAATGCAGGTTCCCGTGCCGGAAGCCTTCTTTATTAAACCCCAGGACGATACTTTTGAGCTTCAGTTCTCTTTCCCCGTGATTGTAAAACCCAACTTCGGAGATTCCAGTTTCGGGATAACCCAGAGAAGCGTCGCAAACTCAATTGAAGAGCTTGTAAATGCCATCTCGGAAATAAGAGAACAATTCGGTTACGAAAAACCGATACTTGTGGAAGAATTTCTCACCGGCAAGGACCTGACAGTCGGCATCATTGGAAACACCCCCGAATCTTATATCGTTCTGCCCATTATCGAAGAAGATTACTCCGCCCTGCCGGAGGGTCTTCCTAAATTATGCGGCTATGAAGCCAAGTGGATGCCCGATTCGCCTTACTGGAACCTCAAATCAATTCCTGCTAATCTGCCAGAAGATACGGAAAAAATTCTTGTCGAAAGCTGCTTGAAGCTGTTCGAAAGACTCGACTGCCGCGACTATTGCAGGCTCGACTGGAGACTGGACTCTAACGGAACTCCAAAACTTCTTGAGGTAAATCCCAACCCCGGATGGTGCTGGGACGGCCATCTGGCAAAGATGGCAAATCTGATTGGACTGTCCTATTCGGAAATGCTGGGAGCTATCATGTCCGCCGCCGAAAACCGCCTGAACATTCAGAACCCGGCCGATAAAGATGCCGCGGCCAGACAACCGCTGCAGCAGACGCAACCCAACACACAACAAAATAAATGAACTCGAACAGGCGCAGAATAACAAAATTCTTTATGTAAAATCGGCGGGCTTCAGCCCGCCGCTTCTCTTTGTCATCCATGCCGATTTCTCAAATCACACAATTTCATCCACAAACGTTTATTGCAGCTCATGCCAGACATAAGCCCCCGGTTCCAAAGGCAATATATACTCTCCATAATGCCTAAAATCCGATGGAGGAATTTTCATATTTCTCATCCCTATATCCACGCCCCAAATGCCAATAAAGCCACCCCATGAAATCTTGATCTTACGATTACCATTTTCTTCCACAAAAGGATTAACACGTCGTGGTTTCAATACTCTCAACGATTTAGGCCATGCATCGGAAGGTATACGTGTAAAATGATTAATCTTAAAATATTCTTCACCCAGTGTTCCTATCCAATCTCGTATGGCTTCAATATCAGCTTTGCTTCTTATTCGGTCTCTAAAACCATATGTAAAAGGCTTGTAAGCAAACCAACGCATATCCGAATCATCAGGAATAAAGAAAGGTATGATAAACAATACAATAAACAATAATGGAATCGCGATTTCGGCAACGATTAGAGATTTCTTCTTCCCAGAGTATTTTTTCCAGCCCCGAAATAATCTCACAATACTTGTAAAAAAACAGAAAATAATGAAACAACCTATAACAGGATATAACATGGTAATATAAGCTAATGTTATTTCATAGGGACTGAATCTACCACAAAGATAATCCAGTACCCACAAAGGGATAAGGATCGTCAATATAATTGGCAGAACAAGAAAAATGAGTTTAGACTCTTTCCAGTTGCTTCTCGGCCTTCTATCTCCTGTTTCTGCCGCTTGTATATTCTCTTTTGTATCCATATCTCACTAACTCTCCAAATCCGCTATATTAAGAGTTCTTAAAAGCTATAAAATCATAGGCTGCTCAAATCCTCTGCGAGATTTTCGCTTTCTTTCTTGATATCTCGTTCCTTTACATTTATATCTATAATAGATAAAAATAAGCCCAAAAGTCAATACTCTAAGTAAAACAATTGGGAGAACAAAATGAAGAATTTCAACCGACGCGATTTTCTATCTCTGGCGGCAGGCGGCTCGGTGGCTGCAGCAATGTCTTTAACCGGCTGCGAGCAAAACCTTGCCGAAGGCCGCACTGCCGCAAAAAGACAACCGAACATAATTATGCTGGTGACCGACGACCATCGAGCCGATGCTATGGGCTGTGCCGGAAATCCTATCATCCAGACGCCGAATATGGACAACTTGGCCGCAAACGGAGTAAGGTTTACAAACGCCTTTGTTACAACCTCTATATGCGCTTCCAGCCGTGCCAGCATCTTCACCGGCCAGTGGACCCGCCGACACGGCATCAAAGGCTTTAATACGCATTTCTCCGAAGAAGCCCTTGCCCAAACTTACCCGATGCTCTTAAGTCAGGCCGGCTACCGAATCGGCTTTATAGGAAAGTACGGTGTCGGGCCTAAAAAAGACCTGCCCATCGACAAATACCACTACTGGAAGGGCTTCCCCGGCCAGGGCAAATACGAAAATAAAGACGAAAACGGAAACTACAAACACCTCACTCAGATTATGGGCGAGCAGGCGATTGAGTTCCTGCAAGGCTGCTCACAAGACCGGCCTTTCTGCCTGTCAGTAAGCTTCAAGGCCCCTCACGTTCAGGACAGCGACCCGCGCCAGTTCATTTACGACCGCGCTTATTCCGACCTGTACAAGGATGTCACTATCCCGACACCGGAAACGGCCGACCGCCGTTATTTTGACGCCTTGCCCGAATTCCTGCGAAATTCCGAGGCACGCCGGCGTTGGGATATACGTTTCCCGAATCCCGAAAAATTCCAGGAATCCGTCAGAAGCTATTACCGCCTTATAACCGGTGTCGATGTTGTCATAGGGAAAATCCGAGAAAGGCTAAAACAGCTCAGCCTTGACGACAATACCGTGATAATGCTCATCGGCGACAACGGTTTCTATCTCGGCGAGTACGGCCTTGCAGGAAAATGGTTTCCACACGAGCTGTCTATCCGCGTTCCGCTTCTCGTTTACGACCCCAGAGCAAACAGCAAACGCCGCGGCCTTACCCTCGACCAGATGGCGCTCAACGTGGACATCGCACCGACTATCCTGGAGCTGGCTCACCAGAATATCCCACAGCAAATGCAGGGCCAAAGCCTTGTGCCCCTGCTAAAAGGCAGAAAGCCGAGATGGCGGACCGAATTCTTCTACGAGCATCCATTCGAGCACAAAACCATCGCCAAAAGCGAGGCGCTCCGCACTAAGCGATATAAATACGCACGCTATATTGACTATGATTACGAGGAGCTTTATGACCTGGAGAACGACCCGGCCGAGACAATAAATCTCGCAAAAGATGAAAAATATCAAAAGACTTTAGCATCCCTGCGAAGACGCTGCAACCAGCTTGCCAAAAAGGCCGAAGCCGGTTAATAAAAAAAAGGAAAGAGTAACAATGGATCGACGTCAATTTCTTCGTTCAGCAGCCGGCGGCACTGCCGCAGTAATGTTACATTTGACCGGCTGTAAAAGTGCACCTGCCAAAAACAGAAATACTGCAAAACAGCCGAACATACTATTCATAATGGTCGATGACCTCGGCCCCGAGTGGTTAAGCTGCTACGGCGGACAGGAAATGAAAACCCCCAACATCGACATGCTCGCCGAAGGAGGAATGCGATTTACTAACGCCTACTCTATGCCCCAGTGCACACCGACCCGCGCTACGCTGCTGACCGGTCAGTATCCGTTCCGCCACGGCTGGTGCAACCACTGGGATGTCCCCCGCTGGGGGGCCGGATGCCATTTCGATCCCAAGTACAACTATTCTTTTGCACGCATGCTCAAAAAAGCCGGCTACGTAACCGCCGCCGCAGGCAAGTGGCAGATTAACGACTTCCGTGTCCAGCCCGATACAATGCAGCAGCACGGCTTCGACGAGCACTGCATCTGGACCGGCTACGAATCACAAAACCCGCCCAGCGCAGAACGCTACTGGCACCCGTATATTAACACTAAGCAGGGCAGCCAAACATATAAAGGCAGATTCGGAACCGACGTATTCGCCGATTTCCTGATCGACTTCATGAAACGCCGCAAGAGCGAGCCGATGATGCTGTACTTCCCTATGGTACTGACACACGGCCCGCTCACCACCACACCGCACGACCCCGATGCCGAAGGCAAAATGGAGCAGTTCAAAGCGATGGTTCGCTACACCGACCTTGCCGTTGGCCGGCTCATCAAAACACTGGACGAGCTTAACATTCGCGATAATACAATCGTATTCTTCACAACCGACAACGGCACAAGCGGGGGTATCAGTGCACGTATGAATGGCCGACTCGTCAAAGGCGGCAAAGCCTCCCTCGGCGAACCCGGCCCAGGTGCCCCGTTCATCGTCAACTGCCCCGGCCTCGTACCCGCCGGCGTTGTCACAGACGCCCTGACCGACTTCACCGATATGATGCCGACCTTTGCCGAATTAGCCGCTGCCAAATTGCCGAAAGACGTCACCATTGACGGCCGTTCCATCGCAAAGCTCATCCTCGGCAAAACAAACGATTCACCCCGAAAATGGATTATGGCTATGGGCTTTGGAGCCGCCAGACTTACCGCCGAAGGCGTCACGCCCAAAATGAAATTCACCGACCGCGTTGTGCGCAACAAACAATATAAGCTCTGGGTATTGAACGGCAAAAGCGCTAAATTATTCGACCTGCTCGCCGACCCGGCTGAGACTAAAAACCTCATCGACAGCACTGACTCAAAGGTTATCGCCGCACGAAAAAAACTCGAAGCCGTCATATGTACTTTCCCCGCTGAGGACGCCAAGCCGAAATACGACCCGACACCACCTCAGCCCTGGGACAAAAAACCAGACTAATACAACCTAACAGAAAGGAAAACGGCAAATGGAACAATTAAGCCGACGCGAATTCCTATATCGTACAGCCGGCTGTGCTGCAGCAGCGGCGATGTCTTTGGCCGGTTGTGAAACCAAACCTGTCGAAAAAGTCTCAACCCAAAAACTGCCGAACATCATCTTCATCATGGCAGACGATTTAGGCTACGGCGACCTTGGCTGTTACGGCCAGAAGAAAATAAAAACACCCAACATCGACCGGCTTGCCGCCGAGGGCACGCGTTTCACAGATTGCTATGCAGGCTCTACCGTCTGTGCACCCTCTCGCAGCGTTCTGATGACCGGCCAGCACACCGGCCATACCCGCGTCCGCAATAACATGGGCAAGGTAGGAGGCACCCTCGTTCTGGACAACGGCTCACCACAAAGACGCGTCCCGCTCGAACTGCAAGACATTACCGTCGCCGAAGTGCTCAAACAGGCCGGCTATGCAACCGGCATAACAGGCAAATGGGGTCTCGGCGAACCGGACAACAACGGCATCCCCAACAAGCAGGGCTTCGATGAATGGTTCGGCTATCTAAACCAAAGGCGTGCGCACACCTACTATCCGCCCTACCTGTGGCACAACGAGCAAAAGCAAATTTTCGAAGGTAACGCAAACGGCCGGCGAGAAAAATATTCTCACGACATGTTCACGGATTTTGCCCTCGATTTTATTCAGCGCCATAGCCACGGACCCTTTTTCCTGTACCTGCCCTATACCATCCCGCACGCACTGTATGAAATCCCCAGTACAGTTCCATACACAGACAAATCCTGGCCTGCCGACGCAAAGGTACACGCCGCAATGATTACACGAATGGACACCGACATAGGCCGTATTATGGCATTGCTGAAGAGCCTTACAATTGACAACGATACGCTCGTGTTCTTCTGTTCGGACAACGGGGCCGCAAAACGCTGGGACGGGATTTTCGACAGCTCCGGCCCGCTGCGCGGGAAAAAAACCGATTTGTTCGAGGGCGGCATCCGAACTCCTATGATTGCCCGATGGCCCGGTAAAGTCGCCGCCGGCCAAACCAGCAGCGCCGTCTGGTACTTCGCAGACCTTATGCCCACACTTGCCGAATTAGCCGGTATCAGGCCGCCTTCGAGCATCGACGGCATAAGTGTTCTGCCAACCCTGCTCGGCAAGCCTCAGAGAACAGATGACCGTTTTCTGTACTGGGAATTTCTTACGAACAATTTTCAGCAGGCGGTTCGCTGGCGCAACTACAAGGCTCTACGCCAGGCCCCGGACAAACCTCTTGAACTGTACGATTTGAGTAAAGACATCGCCGAAGAGCACAACATCGCCGCCGAAAATCCTGATGCAATTGCCAGATTTGAGGCTTATCTGAAAACCGCCCGAACTTATTCGCCAAACTGGTCCATTTAAAAAAGCCGTATGAAAAAAAAACGGACGAATAGCTGCAAGTCTCAAATCTGTTCAAATTTGGCGCCTGAACGCCCAAAAACTACATTTTTTCAAAAAAGTGCTTGTCTTTAAGCCAAAGATGGCTATACTACTGCGATTGTATCAACTATGAGTGTTCATGTGCGCTTGTGCTTTTCGCTCTTGTGCACTTTTTAATTAGGAGATAAACCAGTGAAAACAGTAATATTGGATGCGGTTGAAAGCAAAAGTTTGAAGAAAAAAATACCGCACTTCGAAATAGGCGATATTGTAGATGTCCACTGCCGCATAAAAGAGGGCGACAAAGAGCGCACCCAGATATTTGCCGGAACAGTTATCGCCCGCAAGGGCCGCGGCATTAACGAAACCTTCACAGTCAGGCGAATGGTCGGTAACGAGGGTGTCGAAAGAATCTTCCCGCTTCATTCGCCCAACGTCCTTAACGTCAGGGCCATCCGAAGCGGCAAAACAAGACGGGCAAAGCTATATTACCTCCGCAAGCGAACCGGCAAATCAGTCAGGCTCTCTCAGCGGCACAGTACCCACACCATCTCAAAATAATAATACTGTGGCCCCCATAATGTTTTGTCTGTCCCGAGTTTATCGAAGGCAGAACGGTCGAAAATTCTATCTGGGGCTTCTATTTAATATGTTGGGTATGCTATTAAACAAGCGAAAGCTGCTGGCCGATCGCGAATTGCTCGGCCGATGGGGCGAAAAACGCTGCCACGGATTCCTCAAAAGAAAAGGCCTAAAAACACTCACACGCAACTTTTCCTGCAAAACCGGCGAAATCGATCTGATTATGGTTGATACCGACAGGACTATCGTCTTCATCGAGGTCAAAACCAGGACGGACGAAACCTTCGACTCGGTCGAATCTTCTATTACGGCCCACAAGAAAGCCAGATTAATCAGGACCGCCCGTTATTTTCTCACAACCCACAAAATCGACGACAGGCCTTTTCGCTTTGACGTTGTTACAATAGTCCTTGGCCAAAAAGGTTTCCCACAGATTAGGCATTACCAAAACGCTTTCGTACCGTAGAAACAATGGAACTTATTGATACACATTGCCATTTAACGTTCGAACAGTTGTCCGATGACATTGAGGCTGTTTTAGCTCGAAGTGTCCTTGAAGACGTTACCGGCTGGATTACAGTCGGCACCGACCCGCAACAGAACCTCAAAGCGGTCGAACTCGCCGGAAAATTCGAGAATATGTACGCCGCTGTCGGAATCCATCCGCACGAAGCAAAAGATGTAACCGCCGAAACTCTAACAGAATTGAAAGAGCTTGCACAAGGTGAAAAGGTTGTAGCCCTCGGCGAGACAGGCCTGGATTTTCATTATAATTTTTCAAGTAAATCCGACCAGAAGCGGGCCTTCGCTGCCCAGTTGAAAATCGCCAAAGAATTGAATCTGCCAGCAATCATCCATTGCAGAGAGGCTTTTGATGAAACAATGGAAATTTTAGACCAATATGGTCGGGATTTGAGGGGCGTGGTTTTCCATTGCTTCAGTGGCTCGGCCGAGCAGGCAAAGATTATTCTCGATTATGGTTTTTATATCTCGTTCACCGGCGTAGTTACCTTCAAAAACGCCGACATTATCCGCAATACCGCCAAACTCATACCAACCGACAAATTAATGCTCGAAACCGATTGCCCCTATATGTCACCGGAACCGATGCGAAAGCAAAAAATAAACGAGCCTGCCCTTATGATTCACACCGCCAGGTATCTGGCCGAACTAAAGCAGATGGACTTAACCGATTTCGCCAATGCCGTTACAGCCGCCAGCAAGTCTTTCTTCGACCTGCCCTGAGTCAACCACCTCCACCAAAGGTGGAGGCTTGAGGACTGGCCTCTAAAAGAGGCC
>JACKQG010001252.1_pt1 | contig 35601 bp, 30 predicted proteins | sample 8237621 | NCBI WGS metagenome assembly JACKQG01 (sample SAMN15677084, study PRJNA649215) | marine metagenome | biome: marine; feature: Black Sea; material: saline water; isolation source: suspended particulate matter (SPM) from the Black Sea western gyre | collected 2013-06-09/2013-06-10 | depth...
ACAGCGGACATCTGCCTTCAAATGAAAAACTTACGGAAGAAAAATGCATCCAATTGCTCACGGAGAAAATCAATAGCTTGAATTTTGCCAATGCAAAAAAAGACGTGGAAATATTTGTAAAAAATGGTGATTTAGGATTGTGGTCTTCTGAATTTTTCATGGATATCATTCAACGGATAAAATGGATGGATTGAAATTGCGAATTTTTCATAATCCTTTAAAAAGCGGGTTATGGTTTCCGTAATGCAAGCGTCCGCCACTTACTAGTTTTTGACTCACATCTAACTGATTCTGATTTATGGATGGAGGTTGGCTTTGTTTTCAAAGTAATCTGAAAATCACATAAATCTTGGTTATGAAGTATTACTAAAGGAATCTATCTTCTAAGTTCAATTCTAATTACTGTTTCACCAAGTTTGGATTTTATAACTCGAATTTTTCCGCCGTGAATTTCTTCAATAATCCTACGAGATAAGCTTAATCCCAATCCCCAACCTCGTTTTTTTGTGCTATAACCTGGTCTAAAAATATTGTTACGATTTTTTAGTTCAATTCCTTTTCCATTGTCAACAACATCGATTACAGTTATCACATCTAACGAACTTATGAAAACTTCAATTTTCCCACTTGCTGAATCACAAGCATCTATCGAATTTTTTACCATATTCTCTAAAGCCCACGATAATAACACTTTTTCTCCGCTGATTATTGCTTCATCTCCCGAGACGGTAATTTGTGTATTTGAACTCGATGGTAATCGAGTTTTCATATAATCAACTACATCTTTAGACATGTCAGTTAAATTAAATTCCATTAACTTTGGTGATGAGCCAATTTTATGAAATCTATCTGATATTCTGCTCAAACGATTAACATCTTGATTCATCGATTTCAATATCATTTCTTTGTCCATTTCATCGTCTTCGAGTAATTTTATCCAACCCATTAAAGATGATACCGGAGTTCCAAGTTGGTGAGCTGTTTCTCTAGCCATACCAGCCCAAATAAAATTCTTTTCGCTCCTACGAAGAACTTGAAAACCCAAGAATGTTAAAAACAAAAATACAATTGCAAATCCTATCTCTAAATAAGGTAACCAAGCCAACTTTCCAACCATTGCTGGATCACCATAATGGATTTCTCCAATCTTAATGTCATTCCAAATAATCGGAAGTGGAGTAAATTCACTATCCAATTTTTCAATAATCTTTTTTATAGTAAATTTAAAATTAGGTGATTTTTCATCAACTTTGATATCAAGATTTTTCCATGCAGAAATTTCATCTGCCGTAGTTACAATAATTGGGAAATTCATTGATGGGAGCAAAATATCCATCACATATTTTATATCTTCTGCATCAGGTTTGTTAATAGCTTCAGCATAAATTTTAGCAAAATATTCAGCTTGTTGATTGGAACCTTGTCGAAGTTCCACAATCATACTTTGGTTTAACCAAAATACACCCAGAATTATCAACACACCTGTTAAAAATATACCGAGTTTAATTTTAAAAGACTTGCTCGAAATCATCTTTTGTTACTCCTAATGAAAGGTAACCCTACAAATAATACTGATAAAATTAACGATATACTTGCTATCCATTTACCTATTTTTATATCAATCGGATTAAAATCCATTTTAATTTTGTGATTACCAGCTGGAACAAATACCCCTCGCAAAACTGAGTTTACTTCATAAATTTCTGTAGATTTTTCATCAACGGTACATTCCCAACCTTTTGGATAATAAATTTCACTGAAAATTAAAAACTGCTCTGTTGAAGATTTAGTTTCTACAGTAATTTGATTTGGAGTTCTCTCTAAAATCGTTACCGTTGCTTCAGATGTATTAAATTCAGCTTCTTCAATTGGTACAGTTACAAAAGAATGAAGAGTGGGCTGAAACTGTAATTGTCTCAGTATTTCGTACTGTTCACTACTAGAAACACTAAGTAAATTCTCCGAAAAATATACTCTAGGAAGAGTCGCATTCATCTGGTAAATAAAACCATTTCTATAATTTCCGTTATGATATAATCTACCTTCAAATGTTTTTGTAAATGCAGGATGGTTTATTGGTTCTGTTGAAATCAGATATTTAACATTTAGCATTTGGAGAATACTAACTGAATTAAATCCAACCTCCGTCATAAGTTGTTTATAATTGTTTAGTTTTGCTGGGTGATACCCCATAATGCTCTCAATATTAAATGCAGACCATCGATTTTCATTCGCTAATTCCCCAACAGGAAAAATTCTGAAGTCAGTTGTATCCTGTTTCAAAAATCTAATAATGTCATCTTCTCGCAAATATCCTTTTACCAAACCAATTTTGTTTAGTGTCTTGGATCTATACGATTCTTTAGATGGTTCAATAATCTTTGTATCAACAATTCCCAAATCAATAATTGACAACGCAATAATTCCACCCAAAAATATTTTCATTGTAATGAATTTCTTTCCGATAATCCATAGCAAAACAGCTCCTGTTATCAGCAATAGCATCATTATCAATGTATCTTGAGAAATCATATCCATTCTTAGTTGGTTTATTATGGAATATTTACGTTGTGGAATATTGAAGGATTTTAGAATAGTGGAACCTGCAAACAATAACAAAAATGATACACCAACAACTCCACCAATAATGTGAATTGAATATTTTTTAATTTTTTCTATATTCTCTCTAAGATAGTTTAATCCAATACCAGCCAAAATAGCGACAGAAAACTGCACTAAAATCAGAAACATTGCCGGCACTCTAAATTTCTTGAAATATGGTAAATACTCATAGAACAATGAGTACATAAAGAAATTTTTCCCGAATGATAACAATAATGCAAAAACTGTAGTTAAAAATAATAGCAAACGAACTGTACTTTTATATTTAACTGCACCAATGATCGCTAGAATTAAAATTAAAATTCCCATATAATTCGGATAATCGGTGAATGGCATATTCCCCCAATAAGTTGGTCCACCAAAACCATAAAAAGACGGAATTAGAAAAGTCATCATTTCACCAAAACTAAACGACCATTGAGTAGCATATTCTATTCCTGTTCCACCACCAGAAGAAACAGCTCCACGAATAGAATGCGGAGTGTAAGACATCGCCGGCAAATAAATTGAAAGTGCAATTCCAACTCCAATAATCAATCCTACTACTATGAAACCAACTGATTTAATTCGTTGAATTTGTTTAGTCCGCAACCATTGGATAAGTTCAATAACAATGTACAGACCAACAATAAGCCAAGTGTAGTATGCAATTTGAACATGAGCGCGTTGAAGTTGTAAACCAGATAAAATGGCTAATAATCCGATATTTTGAAAATTCTGTTGTTCTTTTAGTCTAACAACAGACCAAATTACCCACGGAATATAAGCTGAAGTCATCATTTGGCTTCCGTGCCCGTGGACTACCATTGTAGTTAAATATGGTGTCATCAAAAAAGCGACACCTCCCAATGTTGCACTGAATATATCTGTTTTTAATTGTCGTAGCAGGACAAAACAGCCCAACCCAGCAAATACAAAGTGAAAGATGTAATTCCAAAATGCCGGCATTCCAAACATTCTGAAAAACTCTATCAGATAATTTGGTAGATAAAAATGTGAAATATTCTGAAAAGAATGAACAGATGGTAAACCACTAAATACCCAAGGCAACCATAATGGATATTCTCCAGTTTCTTCTGTTGCTAATTCAATGCCTGTCTTGATTGCAGTCGGCGACATTGAATCTGGACCAGTAAAAGTATAATCTCCTAATAATAATTTTTGAAACAGAAAGCACGAAATTATCGTAAATAGAGTTATTACGAAAAAATAAGTTTTAGTATTTGAAGAAATATTTTTCATTTAACTCCTTTTAACTAATGATTTACCAATGATTTTCAAAGCACCTAAAACATCTTTGTCATCTTGGTCAAACTTGAATAACCACAACAAACAAAAATATACTCCAAAAGTTGTTATTCCAGCAAAAAACAATGTTAAAATTGTATGATATTCCATGATATGTTGTTTTGTATAAAAAAGGATTCCAAAAGTAACTAATCCAGCAATAATGGATTTAAGCACTTTAAAATTAAATGGTTGCAGTTTATTCAACCACCAATTTTCGATGTATCTGATTACTCCTATTAAGGATAATGAAATTAAAGTAGCAATTGCCGCACCAATTATACAGAACTTGGGGATTAAAATGATGTTCAGAATTATGTTCAATACTGCTGCAATAAGTGCATTGATTAAGTTTACTTTTGAGTAGCCCGTCATCGTTAATGTAGAGCCAGCAGTCCCGAACACAGCCTGAATTAATGCAGCAACAGATAAAACCATTAGGACTGATGCAGATGATAAATATTCTCCACCAAACAACAACATCACTTTCTGTGGGAATAGTAGAAACAGCAACACTACAGGTAATGCTAATGTAATAATCCATCGAGTTGCTAATTGATAGATATTGTTCATTTCACAGTAATTTTTCTGCGAATGAAATTGAGACATCATCGGTGAAAATATACCCAACATCGCAAGGAGTATTGTTCGTAGCAATCCAGCCGTTCGTGCTGCAGGATGATACAACCCAACGGTTTCAGTATCTGTAAAATATCCTAACATCATTATGTCTGTCCAGTGCATTATAGACCCGATCATTGCAACAAACATCAAAGGGACAGAAAACGAAACCAAATCTTTTGAAAATGGAGTTGATACAATTTGATGAATACTAATACCAGTTAGTTTATTTAAGAAAATAAGTAACACAATGAAACCAACTAACGCTGATATTAATGAAGGCAGGATTATTGTCATTTCTTTTGATAAAAATATAAATGAAATAATCATTACTACTAGTAAAATAAACGGATTCAAAATCTCAGCAACAAAGATTTTGTACTTTAGAAGTTTATAACCTTGGGTTGCAGATCCCACAATCAATGTTAGAACACCAAAAGGTAATGAGATTGCATTAGTAATCAATACAATTTTGAGTAGAGATGAACCCTGAAAAATACTTGCTACTAACCAACTCGAAAGTGTGATTTGAATACCCATAAAGACAACAGAAAAAATTAATCCCACTTTCATTCCGGTTATAATATAATTTTTCTGTTTTTCTATATCTCCATCGTGTTTGCTAACAAACCTTAGAACACCTGTATCAAGTCCCATTTTACCGATAACTTCTGAAATTCTAGTTACAGCATTCGCGATGGAATAAATTCCAAGATATTCAGCTCCTACCCATCTTGCTAACAACGCAGTAAAAATATAACGGATAAACTGCCCAAATCCCATTCCTGAAAATGATATTGATGCTTCTTTGGCTAACTTTTTGGCAGGAGTATAATTAGACACGATACTATCCAGTTTTATTATTGTTTATTTTTTGTGCCGTTTTAAGAATTTGCAAGAATCTTTTCTTTGTTAAATCCTTAGAAAATACATTTCTAATGTTCCAAAGTCGTCCCACTAATAACACAGCTCCGAAGAACATTAGAACAAAATATGACAATGAATGTTCAAATTTGATAAGATTTCTTGCAAGAAAATATTCTATTATTATTATAATAGAAATTAGATTCATTGATGCAGGATATCTAAAAAACGATTGTAACAACGATCTCCTACCAACTGCACCGGCGCTTCCCATTTCGATATCGTCATTTGATTCATCTAATTCTTTTATTAAATTTGTAAAATCATATTGTGGATTATCTGTTTCTGTAATCATAGTATCTACAACTGATAACATAGTGTCTCTTTCTAATCTCAAGATTAATAATGCAGTTATAAATCCAACAACTAATGTTTCGATTTGGCCACTCCTCATCCAAATACCAAATGCAAATGCATACAAATATGCAGGAATTACAATTACATGACCAACCAAATCCAAATACACACCTTTTACAGATTGTTGGTTTTTCCATCTTGCCACTTCCCCGTCGCTACAATCCAAGATATAACCGAGTTGAAGTAACACAATTCCTATAAGAGAGAGTTCTAATTTACCAAAACCAATCAAGACCGCACCTATGATTCCAACAATTTCTTGTAACACTGTAACTTGATTTGCTGATAGTGGTGTTCGCACAAAAATCCAAGTAAACAAAATTGAAATAGGTCTAATGAAATATCGAGCATAAGGTTCAGGCTCGTATGATTTTCTAGTTACTTTTTTAAGATTTGACAGAGTAGGCTTCATTAACAATCACTCTTTTTAATTTCTGATAATATTTTATATCCCTTTTGGAATGTTAAATATCCACCAATTACTGTACTGTAAATACAAACCCAAGCAGGATTTCTAAGAAATAGCAACATTACAATAATAAAATTCCTAATAGGACCACTCCAAAATACAATTCCGTATTTGTTTTTTCCAGAAATAACTACTTCTTCTTTATTATGTTTAATGTTTTGTTTGACTGTTTTATTCACCCAATCAAAAATATTTGAAATGGATACAATAATTAAAGAAAATAACCCAAATACTAAGTAATTAGTTCCAATTAAGATATACAAAAACAAACCAAATGTAATTATGTCTTTCATAGCATCCAAAATTAAATCCAAGTACTTCCCATAAGTTGTTACAGATGTTCTCTGTATAGCCAATTGTCCATCTGCACAATCCAAAATGAAAGATAACCAATATAAACTAGCTGAGATGATATATGAATTTTGTAAAAGAAAATAACCCGCAATAAGATTTACAAAAAATGACAACCAAGATACAACATTTGGGGTTAGAGGAGTTTTAATTAATAAGGCAACTAAAACCGATGCTATTCTCCTGCAAATTTGGACTGTCCAAAAATCAATAACATTACTTTTTGCAATAGAGTTTTTGTAGTTCGACCTTATTAGATTAACAAATTCAATCATATTAGATTTTCTTTGCTAAAAGCAATAAGTGTTTAATATCTATCAATATATCTCCATCTTCTTCATAGTAGTTTACCATTTTTTTATAATCTGGAGAAGTTTTTTTATGTCTCAATACAATTTCATTTTTTATATCTTTATCTGAACAAGTATTATTCAGCCAATTATTCACACTTTGTGATTTTAATATAAACTCTGATTGTTCTATAATACTAAAATTTCTGAATAAATCAACGATTTCTCTTGAAGTTGGATAATGTATATTTCTGTTTATCAGCCAATCATATTCTTTAGATATTTTGTCTGAAAAAGGTATTACCTGTGAAAATAGAAAATATCCATTATTTTCTAAGCATCTGTTAATTTCTGAAATCACTTTAATCGGAGATTCTAAATAATGTAAAACATTACGCATATAAATTAAATCGTGTGATGTTGTTCCAAATGGAAGTGAATGAGCATCGGCAACTTTTGTATTTATTTGAGGATTTTGTATTCCTGACATCATTTCTTCCGATATGTCAATTCCTGTAATTTTATCCACTCTTTTGATTAACTCTTTTGCGACTGCACCAGTACCAATTCCTATTTCTAGTACATTTTTAAAGTAAATATCAGTTGGGAGTAATGATAAGAATGCGTCCATAAATGAGTCATTTTTCACCCAATTTGTACCATTATAGTTTTTTGATCTAGAAGCCCAATATTCCTCTTCGTAATTTTTCATAATCTAATTTGTGTATCCATATTTTTTAATCAATCTCAAGTTACTTTTTAATCGTCTTAGAATTTTCTTAAATGTAAAAGCTCCACCTAAGGAAGCAGATACTTTGTGCCAAACTCTAGCTGAAGGAATAAAATATGACTTAAGTCCTAATTTTTTTGCTCTCAAACATAAATCAACATCTTCAGAATACATCCCAAAAGATTCGTCAAAACCTTTGAGATTATTTATAGTTTCCCAAGAAGTAAACAAACAACATCCAGTAACATAATCAGTTTGAATAACTTTAGAAAACTCTTCTGAATCTGCTTTTCGAATTCCTCTATGATAAATTCTTAAAGGTAATTTTACAATCCCACCTGCATACCAAATTACACCGGGATTACCAGCATAATAAATTTTAGGTCCAAATAAATTATTGTTTCCGAGTTTTTTTGAAGCATCCACTAATTTGTCGATAAAATTAGGTGCCACTTCAGTATCGTTATTCAGAAAGCAAACAAAATCTGTAGAGTTTTCTGATATAGATTGATACCCTCTATTATTACCGCCTGCATAACCATAATTTTTATCCAATCCCAAAATATCTACTTGCGGGAATTTTTCTTTTATAGCTTCAATGGAGCCGTCAGAAGACCCATTATCAACCAACAATACAGATGCGTTTTGATAAGTTACTTTTGACAATGACTCTAAACACGATAGAGTAAGATCTTTCCCATTCCAGTTTAATACAATTATTGTTACAGTTGGATTCACTACTCAGTTACTAAACTTTCAAAGCCCTGTACAAAATTCTCCCAAGAAAATCGTTTCTTATATTCAGAAACTTCTTTTTCCATTTCACTAAATTTATCTGATTTTAGATTCTCAAAAAGATAGTTTGCTAATTCATTTGGATTATCTGGAGTAATCAAAAATCCTGATTTCCCTTCTGAGACCATTTCTGGGAGTCCTCCAACATTTGTGACTACAACCGGTTTATTAAAGTGATATGCAATTTGCACAATTCCGCTTTGAGTTGCAGAACGATATGGTAAAGCAACTACATCTGAAGCAGAGAAAAACTTAGCAACTTCATTATCGGGAATATATTCACTTATCCAAGTAAACTCATCTTCAACACCATTCTCAGAAATTAATTTTCTGTATTTTTCTTCTCCTTCATAAGATTCCCCAACGGCAACAATCTGAAAGTTATCTAATTTCTCTTTTAGTATTTTAGTAGCTTTAATCAGGATATCCATTCCTTTATATTCTCTGACATAACCAAAATATAAGATGATGTATTTCTTTTCTACGCCCAACAAATATTTTGCTTCGTCACGCTTTATCTGGTCTCCGAACACATTATAAACTGGATGATATAATTTTGCATATTTCGGATTTTCTACAAACTTTTTCAAATCACTTTCAACTTCATTAGACATTACAATATAGCTTTCCATACTTTTGATGAAAAATTTTGTTAGTATGTTATCAACCAAATGTTTTTCGTGTGGAATAATATTGTCACACAAAGCAATACACTGAACATTCTTTATTTTTCGTCTGATTTTACGAGCAATCATACCCATTAGAATTGCAAAATATGGATTCCAATATCGAAAAATTACAACATCAGGATTTGAACGGATAATCTTGTTTGCAGTTGCTAACCAAGTTAGGGGATTAATAGAATCAATACATCTATCAGAGGGAATGCAAACAGCTGGTTTCCCCTTTTCTAATTGAGTTTTTCCTGGGAACAAAAAATTAGGATATTGCCGTGAAAAATTGTAACAATTTACCTTGTGATTTACTGATAAATGTTGATACAATATTGCTGAGTGTAAAGAGATTCCACCACGATATGGCGGGGCAACAGAAACAATAGCTATCTTCATTTACTTCTTGGAATTGGTAATCACAGACTCAATTCGTTTTTCTGATTGCCGTGAGGATTTTACCATCAATTCTCCAAGTAATCCAATTGAAATAAATTGAACTCCAACAATCAGCAATAGAATTCCCAAATAGAATATTGGGCGATTTCCAATCCAAACTCCTTTGAACCAACCAATTGTTAAATATACATTGATACCTAAACCAATTAGGATTAAAATCATACCTATAAGTCCAAAAAAATGTAATGGACGGCTTGTATATTTTCCAACAAACAATACTGTTATTAAATCAAAAAAACCTTCGGCATATCTAGCGCCTCCATATTTTGTTTCTCCGTGAATTCGTGGACGATGATTCACTTCAATCTCAGAAACAGAAAAACCCTTTTGCTTTGCTAACGCTGGAATATAACGATGTAAACTCCCATAAATTTCTATAGATTTCACTACTTCAGAACGATATGCTTTTAATCCACAGTTGAAATCGTGGATATTAACTCGAGTCATTAATCGAGTAAAATAGTTGAATATTTTAGATGGAAAAGTTTTTGACATTGGGTCGTTTCGTTTCTTTTTCCACCCAGAAACCATATCCCAGTCATCATTTATTTTGTTGATAAGGTTTTGTATTTCGAATGGATCATCTTGTAAATCAGCATCCATTGTGATTATAATTTCACCTTTAGCATACTTAAATCCTTCAGATAAAGCAGCTGCTTTGCCAAAATTACGGTAGAATTTAATTAATTGTACATTGGGATCTTCTGTTATAAGTTCATTTATAATTTTAACAGAATTGTCTTTACTTCCGTCATCTACAAAAATAATTTCCCATTTTGAAAAATTCTGTAGAGCATTACAAATCTCATTATAAAGCTCCTTGATTGAACCTTCTTCATCCAAAACAGGAATTACAATACTAATGAATTGATTAGTTCTATTCATAATTTATTCTCTGAATCTTGTCCTTCAATATAGAATTATCTGGAGCAAGCTTCAAAGCTTTTTGATAATATTCTGTAGCTTTTTCCAATTTGTCTAATTTTATATAAATATCTCCAGCGTGTTCTAGGATAATCAACGATTCTGAGTCAATTTCAATACTTTTCTCAATAAATTCAATTGCACTTGAATAATTCCCCAATTTGTAATATATCCATCCAATTGTATCCAAATATGCTGAATTATCATTTTCCATTTCGTCTGCTTTAGTAACTATCTCAAGAGCATAATTCAATTCTTCAATACTAACATTTTCTCTAATACACAAATTATAAGCGTAATTATTGAGTATAGAAGCATCATTTTCATCTTCAGATATTAATTGTTGATATAAACTGTCAGATTTACCAAAATCTAAAAGATTTTCATAGACGGTTGCTAATGATTGTCTAATTTGCTTATTCTCAGGTGAAATGAATAGAGCTTTATGCAGAAAGTTTTGAGCGGTTGAGTAATTTTTATTTAAGCTATAGATATCTGCTATCAAATATGGAAAATTGGCATTTTCTGGAAATTTCAAAAACCCACTAGATAATATATCAATTGCTAACGAATCTTCTCGTAGATTCATATACACCATCCCTAAATTTTCATATCCGTCTGGGATATCTGAATGTGATTTGATCATTTCTTTACTAATTTCTACAAGTTTCTCATAATTTTCAATTATAGAATACACAATTAGTTCCATTCGAAGAACTGATAATGAATTTTTATCATCTTTATCAATTTGTGCAATTATTGTTTCAGCTAATTTAATTTTATTTTGCCTTAAATAAACCTCAACTAATAGGAGTTTGAAATCTGTATTCTCTGGTTCGTTGATTAGTATTTTATTGAGACTTTCAGTAGCTTTTTCATATTCACCAATTGAATATAACAAATTAGAGTATTCTTTGAGAATATCAATATCATCTTCTGTATTGTTCAAGATTTTCTCAAAAGCCAATATCAAAGATTCATACTGCTGAGTTCTGACACCAATCTCATATATAAATTCAAAGTACTTTTGCTTTTCGTCATCAGAACATAAAAGATAAATTTCGGAATAAGTTTCTATAAGCTCTTTCCAATTTTGATTATGGAATTGCAGTTCAGCAAGTTTAAGTCTTAAATCAATATCATCCAACATCACATCAATCATTTTCTTAATATGTATATCAGCCAAGTCAAGTTTATTGTTAACAATATATAATTCATAAAGTTGTAATCCTATCTCGTAGGAACTTGGATTAAGTTCGTATTCTTTTTCAACAAAATTAATTGCTTTTGAATAATCTCCCCGCAATAAACTGAGTTCAGAGAGTGATGAATAGATTGAAGATGATGTGCTATCTAACGAAATAGCTTTTAAAAAATAATGTTCGGCTTTATCATAATTTTCGTTTAGTAATTCATATTCTCCTAAAAAATAATATTCAAGTGCACCTTCTTCCGAATCAGCAAATAATCCTGAAACCATAGATATAAATAAAAATGCATAGAATACTATTTTCACTTTTGTAAACCTAATTATACAAAAATAGGAGGGATACCCCTCCTATTTCTCTTGATATTCAATTCTTTTTTTACTTTGACTCTGTTAAATATTTCTTTACGAAATTATCAACATTCTCATCAGGGGAAACACCAATAATTTCTTCGGAAAAACGAATTCCTGAAGCTGAATCAGGAGTTACAGCTTTTACGATTTTAATGTAAGTATTTTGTTTTTTACTATCTTGACCTTTAACTTTATCGCCAAATGTTTGTTTCTTTGCCATTTTTACTTCCTATTTTAATTTCAGGGTTTAACTAAATTGCCACCATCTTTTTTTGCAGAATACATTGCACCATCTGCATCTCTAATTAAATCTCTAACTTCTTCACCATCATCTGGATACTCGGAAATCCCGATGCTAATTGTAATATTAGCTTCAAATCCATTATAAGAAAAAACATGAGATTCTATTGTTTTTCTAATTCTCTCAGCTGTGTTCCGTGTATCTCGTTTCCTAGAATTTATTAAAACTGCGCTAAATTCCTCTCCTCCGTATCTAGACACAACGTCAAAGTTACGCAAGTTTCCCTTTATAATCCGAGCAGTTTCTTTAATTACAAAATCACCAAAAACATGCCCATAATTATCATTTATTAGTTTGAATTTATCAATATCCATGAAAAAAACTGAAAGTTGCTTTTTGTATCTTTTTGCTCTACGAATTTCTTCTCCAAGTCTATCTTTAAAAACTTTATGATTATAAATTCCAGTCAAACCATCCAACATAGCACTTTCTTTTAAATAGCTGAATTCATGTATCCAACTTCTTAGAAATACTAATGAAAGCAATATTCCTAAAATGCTAAAAATCAAACCAGCACCAAACAACCAGTTACTATCTTCGAATAGATATAAACCTATAAATATCACGATGATTATGATGAAAAGAATAGAAGTTATATAATTCCTAAGGAATTTCATATATCGGAATTTAGTCTATTTTGAAGGACAAAAAAATGTTTTTCTTAAATATTTCTATTTTTTATTAACCATTATAATTTTATCATCAAACCGAGATCTGTTATTAATATCTATTGAATCCTCATCAGTTGTATCATAATCAGCAGCAAAGAGAACAGGTTGTTGAAAATCTTGCTTAATATGATTTTTATTCTCAGTGATAATTTTTGAAATATCTACTTTAGGCAAAGTATCTGGAGTTAGAAGCAAAAATGATGTAGTTACAATAGCCATTAAAGCTAAAACAAAACCCGTTGCATAAAGAGGTCTAAAACCAAATGGTGTAAAATTCGTAATCCGCTTAAACAAAGGAAGCTTCGCAAATTTATTCTTTTCAATTTTACTGTGCAACTTTGTTAAAAAGTCTGCGGAAGTTGTTATTGAGTTTACTTTTGCTAATGATTGTATAAGTGATTTCACATCATCCAATATTTGGTTACACGCAGAACACTTTTCTCGATGCGAGATAAACTCAGTTCGTTTAGATTTAACTAGGTCACCATCAATAAAAGCTGTTATTTTATTTTCAAATTCGGAGCAATTCATTCAATAACTAGTACCTCCTCTTCTTTAACAAATGTTGCAATTTTAATCGTCCTCTATTTATCCTTGATTTCACTGTTCCAAGTGGAACTTCGACGATTTTACTTATGTCTTCGTAAGAAAGTTCCTGGATATCTCTTAAAATTACCATCGTTCTGAAATCATCAGGTAAAAGGTCTAAAGCTCGTTGAAGGTCACTCTCAAAATTACTGGAATCATAACTTTCACTTGGATCGTCAATATGTGGTATTTCATATTCTCTGTTGTCCCTTTTAAGATCTGTTAGTGTGAATGTTTTTCTTCTTTTAATCTTCCGTAATTCTGTTCTAGCAAGATTTCCAGCAATTGTATATAACCAAGTAGAAAATTTTGCAATTTCTTTGTATGACTGGCAATGAGTATAAACTTTTAACAAAGTATCCTGAACAATATCTTCAGATTTATCAATATCATTCATGAAACGATAAACGAAATTTATTAATCTGTCTTTGTAGCGGTAAACAAGTTGGTTGTACGCCTTAACATCTCCGTTCTGGAATTTAGCAATTAGTTCTTCATCTGTAAATTGATAATTAGGCATAAATTCCTTTACAAATTTTGATGATTATAGGTTGTAATATTTTCACTTCTGAAAGTGAAGTAGTTTTTGTCAATAAATCTGCTTTTCGTAAATTTCTTAACGCGTCCATAATTTCTTTTGGATTATAATTCCTTTGAAAATTTCCTAATTCTCTAGTTATAATTGCGTTGAGTCCAGTCCAACCTGATGATTTATCGTTTCCCATTATTTTCCAAATCATCTGTTGATACAAATTTGATAAGCCAATAATTATTTGTGGTAATTTCACACCATTTTCGTTCAAAGAACTAAAAATTCTAATTGACATATTTAGATCTTTTTTACCCATTGATTCTTGTAGTTGCCATAAATGATATTCTCTCTGAAGTCCAGATATTTTATTAATTGTCGCAACATCAATAATTGTATTCTCATCAATAACTAACGATATTTTCTCCATTTCATTAAAAACATTTGCAATGGAATCTCCATGAAGTTCTAGTAATAGATTAAGTGCGTCTGGAGCAATTTTAATATTTCGTTTGGATGCAAAATAATTCACCCATTGCTTAAATTCATTTTCAAATGGTGCTCTAACATTTACTAATGTTGATTTATTGCTTAGATTACGCAAGAATGCGTTTTTTAAATCGAATTCCTCTGATATTAACAGCAACAAATTACAAGATTTTGGATTGTCAAGATACTCCAATAGTTCATCTCGAAATCTTTGGGATATCTTCTTGGGTTGACGGATTATGAAAACTCGTTTCTCTTCAAATAATGAAAATGTTGCTAATTCTCCAAACAAGTGACTTTCGGAATCGTCATCCATAGTAAAATGAAGTTTGACTCCTTTTCCATTCAAAAATTTATTAGAAACTTCATTAATGAAATAATCTTGTAAAAATGCATCATTCCCAAAAATACAATACACAGATGCAAGTTCATTTGAGTGGACTCGCCTAATAATTTGTCCTAATGATGGTTGTTTTGTATATTTTTTCATTTAAGTAAAAAGTATTCCTGCTAATCCTATTAACAAACAATATATTGAAAACATCCATAATTTATTACGAGATACTAGAGAAACCAACCAAGCAATAACAATATATCCAACAACTGCAGAAGCAACAAATCCAACGAATATTGGAACAATGTTTTCTGCAGAAATCAAATTTAATGCATCATCTAACTTTAAAATCCCTGCACCAAATAAGACTGGAATTGCCATCATAAAGGAAAATTTAGTAGCATCTTTACTTGCAAGTCCCAAAAATAAACCTGTGGCAATCGTCATACCAGACCGCGAAATTCCCGGAATAATCGCTACTACTTGTGCTAGACCAATGAAAAATGCAATTGAAAATGTAATTTTAATTGAATCTTTGTTTGCTATATTTTTGGTAGAAAATAATACAACACTCGTTGCAATTAGTGCAATTGAAGCCAAGATGTGAGCAAATGGATCTGAAAATAAACTATCTATTTGTTCTTCAAATAACAACCCAACTATTACTGCGGGAATTGTAGCTATGACAATTGTGATTGTGTAATTCTTTTCTGATTTTTGGTTTCTTATAATTCCTAAAACCAAATCTAGAATTTCTTTTCTGTAGTAAATCAAAATTGCCACAAGAGTGCCTAAATGAAGGATAACCTCTAACACAGCTCCAGGTGATTGAATCCCCAAAAAGTATTTGCCTAATACAAGATGCCCAGAACTACTAATCGGTAAAAATTCTGATATCCCTTGGAGAATTCCCAAAATTAACGAATCTAACCAACTCATCCGATCTCTCCAAATAAAGCTATCATTCTAGCGGATTTTTCACCATCTCGTCTGTAACTATGACAGATTTCGCTTTCATAAGTACAGTACGATGACTGATAAATGTTTGCATCGAGAATATCCAAATTCAACAATTGTTGTTTTATTTCCATCGTTAAATTTACTCTGAATTTATCACCAAATTGAACTACCGATTTGTCACTAAATTGTTTTGCTACATTTTCATTAACTTCATAACAACATTGCTGAATTGATGGCCCACAGAAAACTTTTATATCTTTTGGATTACATCCTTTTTCAATCATCAATTCTGTAGTTTTACTTACAATATTGGATACAACCCCTCGCCAACCAGCATGAACTAAAGCTCGAGTTTTCGTTATTTTATCAAACAAATAAACAGGAACACAATCAGCAACTTGTAATGTTAGCACAACTTCATGATTGTCGGTTATCAAACTGTCAGTATTTGGATAATTCCCCGCTTTGTCAATCCATTGAACAATATCAGAATGTACTTGGTGCGGTATTGCCAAATACTGTGGATTAAATCCTGCTTTCCGCGCTAGTTGTTCTCGATTGTCAGTAATAATTTTGGGATTATCTAAACTGATTCGTCTACTTAACAATGCAGTTATTTGATCATCGAATAGATGAGAAATATTGAAAAATGTGTGATTTAATTTTAACATTTATCGAGGATCTTGGAGTAAAAATAATTATTTGTTTTAATCTTTAAATTCATCCTGTAATAAATCCAGTTTAATCAATATTTCATTTATATGATACAGCTTTCCATTCTTAACTTCTAAAGTCAAAAATCGATTTTCCTTGCAAGGTATTCACTTGATGTTACTAAAAATTTGGTCCTGGTTCTGTATTCTTTTTGATTGAAGTTGTTATTGTTTCGAGTGCACAATCCACATTATCACAAATTGTAAATAAGTCCATATCTGATTCGGATATTGTTCCAATTTCAACCAAATAATCCCAATTTACTACTTTTTCCCAAAACTCTTTTCCATATAGAATAATTGGAATAGTTTTCTTCATTTTTCTTGTTTGAATTAAGGTCAGAATCTCCATTAATTCATCGAGAGTTCCGAATCCTCCAGGGAATACAACCAAAGCTTTTGCAAGATACGCCATCCAGAATTTTCTCATAAAAAAGTAATGGAATTGCAAATTGAGATCTTCTGAAATCCATTTGTTTCCAGATTGCTCAAAAGGTAGCGTAATATTCAGACCTACGGATAATCCTTTAGCTTCTGACGCCCCTCTGTTTGATGCTTCCATAATACCTGGCCCACCTCCTGATGCTATAATGTATCGATGAGTATGATCGCTTAGTTCTTTACTCCATTTTGTTAGTTTATAGGCAAGTTCTCTTGCATCTTCATAAAACCTACTCATTTCATAAATTTGATCTAACATTTTCTGTTTTTGTACAGAGATATTTTTCGGTGCATTTTGTACTACTTTTTTAGCTTCTTCACGAGATAAAAACCTAGCTGAACCGAAAAATACAATTGTATCTTCTATATTGTTCTTAGCAAATTTTTGTTGCGGACCAAAATACTCTGATTGAACTCTAATAGCTCTTGATTCAGGACTACTTAAAAACTCGCGGTCGTAATAAAATCTTTGTTTTTTATTGTCTTTTGTCATTTTTTTTATTCTTTCGTAATTTTCTTTATTATAAAACAAGGTCGTAGTTGAACATTCTTCATCCTGTATATTGAGGTAATAAAATTCCTCTAATTTCCCTACTCCACCGTAACGGTTTGGGTTTTGTGTGTAGGTTCTTGGTATTTCATCTCTAACTAATCTTTTTACACTCAAAAACCTGTGTTTCTCAATCATATTCTTGATATTTTCTGTGATGATGTAATCATTCCACGAATTTATGTTTTGTTTGTTTTTGTAGATTATTACACCATTTTCCTCAACTTATTATTTTCAGATTTTATCTTTTTGAGTGATGGGATTATTTTTCTTATCAATTTTTTTTATTATAGAAATTAGGGTGTCCATCAGTCCTTCCCAAATATGTGAAATCTGAAATTGTGGTTTCACTTTTGTTTTATTGTGTTATTTCTTATTCCCATCTTTATCCCAATGTTTTTCAGTAATTATTTTTCCATCCTTGTAAGTTGTTTCATACTCCTTCTGTCCATTTTCATGCCAGGAAGTCGATAATCCATCGAATTCACCATTCTTGTAAGTTTCTTCTATCAGCTTCTGGCCATTTTCATCCCAATAAGTCGATAATCCATCTAATTCACCATCCTTGTAAGTTTCTTCTATCAGCTTCTGTCCATCTTCATCCCAATAAGTCCATAATCCATCTAATTCACCATCCTTGTAAGTTGTTTCATACTCCTTCTGTCCATTTTCATGCCAGGAAGTCGATAATCCATCTAATTCACCATTCTTGTAAGTTTCTTCTGTCCACTTCTGTCCATTTTCATACCATTCAGTACATAATCCATCTTGTTTTCCATCCTTGTAAGTTTCTTCTGTCCACTTCTGTCCATTTTCATACCACCAAGTCGATAATCCATCGAATTCACCATTCTTGTAAGTTTGTTCCCAGTCCTTCTGTCCATTTTCATCCCAATGTTTTTCAGAAATCAGTTCCCCATCTTTGTAAGTTTCTTCCATCCACTTCTGTCCATCTTCATACCACCAAGTCGATAATCCATCGAATTCACCATTCTTGTAAGTTTCTTCTATCAGCTTCTGGCCATTTTCATCCCAATAAGTCGATAATCCATCTAATTCACCATCCTTGTAAGTTTCTTCCGTACACTTCTGTCCATTTTTATACCAATAAGTCGATAATCCATCTAATTCACCATCCTTGTAAGTTTCTTCCGTACACTTCTGTCCATTTTTATACCACCAGGTAGATAATCTATCCTTCCAAGTTTCTTCACCATCCTTCTGACCAGTTCCATACCAAGAAGTCCATTTACCATCTTTTTTTCCATCATTGAGAGTTCCTTCTACTCTCGTTTTCCCATCGTCAAAAGAACAGAATACTGGTCCTGAATATGGTTCATCAGAATTAGGTAAATACTTTACCCCATGTCTTTCAACAAGTTTAGTTTCATAGTTGATAGGTTCTTTGGAACACCCAAAAATTAGTAAAAGTGATAGTATTGTAAATAATGTTTTTTTCATTTTTAAATATACCTCAAATATACAAACACGAATTTAACACGATATTTGTATTCATAAAAAGTGATGATTATGAATGATAAAATATTCCAAGATGAAAAATCATCATCAAAATTTTCATCAGTAAGACTTCTCTAAAAGAGTTAACAATTGAAATCGAAAAACCGAATCAAGTCTAGAACTTCAATCTTAACAAATATCAACCTCATCACTTATGAATGTTTGAACATCCATTTCTCGTGTTACTTCAATCTCTGAATTGAGGATTTTTGTAATTTTTCTGTACCGAATCCCCGAAACGGAGTTTTCTCTTTTTCCCTACTCCACCGTAACCGATTTTGCAAGGTTTCGTGGTTGGTCAACATCACATCCTTTTAGTACGGCAATATGATACGCCAGGAGTTGAAGTGGAATTGTCATCAAAATAGGTGCTAATAAATTGTGAGTTGATGGAATATGAATAATATGGTCAGAATATTCCATTAACTCATCATTTTCTTGAGATGATACGATAATAATTCGACCTCCTCGAGATTTAACTTCACGAATATTTGAGAGTACTTTATCATATTGATTTTTTGTTACTAAAAATACAACTGGCATTTCTTCATCGATTAAAGCAATAGGTCCGTGTTTCATTTCTGCTGCAGGATATCCTTCTGCGTGGATATAAGAAATCTCTTTGAGTTTCAATGCTCCTTCTAGTGCAACAGGAAATTGATACCCTCTGCCTAAATATAAAAAGTTCTTCGCATCTTGATAATCTCTAGCAATTGTTTTGATACTATCTGAAAGTTTTAAAACAGAGTCAATTTTATTGGATATAGATTTACATTCATCTAGCAAAGTTTGCACCTTGGTTCTATCTTTCCCTGCTTTTTGAGCCAAGTATGATGCAATCAGACTCAATATAGTAACTTGAGATGTAAATGCTTTTGTGGATGCAACTCCAATTTCCGGACCAGCGTGAATGTAAACACCAGCATCTGCTTCTCGCGCAATTGAGCTTCCAACTACATTCACTATTCCTAATGTTAAAGCTCCCAAACTTTTAGCTTTTTTCATTGCGGCTAGAGTATCTGCAGTTTCACCAGATTGACTAATTGCCAACACTACAGACTCAGAATCTACCGTAGTTCTACGATATCTAAATTCAGATGCATATTCAACCTTCACCGATTTATGTAGCAGTTCCTCAATTAAAAATCCACCAATTAAGGCAGCGTGCCACGATGTACCACAAGCAGTAATGAAAATTTGTTTGGCATCTAAAATGTTTTGGACATAATCTTGGATTCCACCTAGTTTAACTAAACCATCATTGTAATTGATTCGTCCTCTTATTGCATCAGAAACTGAATTTGGTTGCTCAAAGATTTCTTTAAGCATAAAATGTTCATAACCACCTTTTTCAATTTGTTCAAGTGAATATTCAATTTTTTCAATATCTTTATCAACTATATGATTTTTGCGAATATTGCGAATTTCATAATCACTTTTCTTAATTACAGCAAGTTCTCCTTCGTCAAGGTATATGATATTTCTTGTATATTCTATAATTGGTGATGTGTCCGATGCAACAAACATTTCATCTTTGCCAATTCCAAGAACTAGCGGACTTCCAAATCTTGCAGCAATAATTTTATCCGGTTCATCTTCGCACAATACTACAATTCCATAAGCACCTACAACTTTGGTGAGTGCTAATCTAACAGCTTCTGCAAAATCAAGATGATCCTTTTTATAAATGTATCCTATAAATTGAACCAATACTTCTGTATCAGTATCAGTAACACATTCAATGCCTGCATCAGAAAGTAGTTGTCTAAGTGAAGAATAATTCTCAATAATTCCATTATGTACTAATGTAAATTTACTAGATTTATCTTGATGAGGATGTGCGTTTATATCATTTGGGATACCGTGAGTTGCCCAACGAGTATGCCCTAAACCAAAAGTCCCGACAGTATTAGATTCGTCAAGCATTGTCTCAAGGTTTTTAACTTTACCTTTGCATTTTGTCAGAGATGTTTTGTTGTTATGATTAACTGCAATCCCAGCTGAATCGTAACCTCGATATTCTAACCTACGCAAACCTTTAATGATAACATCAGCTGCTTTTCTACTTCCAATATATCCTACTATTCCACACATATCTTTAATTGTTAATTATAAAATGACAAACTATTAATTAACTTTCCTTTCTTTTTTTACAGCTAAGTTTACTATGAACTAGCTATGAGCGTCGTAATAATTTTGATTAACCATTTAATTATAGTTATTCCCACTCAATCGTCCCGGGTGGTTTGGATGTTACATCGTAAACCACACGATTTACACCTTTAACATCGTTAACAATTTTACTGGATGCTTTTGCAAGCACATTATATGGCAAATTATACCAATCTGCTGTCATCCCATCTAAACTGGTTACTGCACGAAGTCCTATTAGATTTTCGTAAGTTCTAGTATCACCCATAACTCCGACTGTTTTGACAGGGATTAAAACTGCAAACGCTTGCCAAATATTCTGATATTCTCCTGTTTCTTTCAGTATTTCTATGAAAATATTATCAGCTTCTTGAAGTATTTGAATCCTTTCTTCAGTTATCTCACCTAAAATTCTAACTGCTAATCCAGGTCCTGGGAATGGATGACGATCGAGAACAAAATCAGGTAGTCCAAGCTCTCTCCCAGCTTTTCTCACTTCATCTTTGAATAAATCACGAATCGGTTCGATTAGATCAAACTGCATATCATCTGGCAAACCGCCAACATTATGATGAGATTTTATAGTAACTGCTGAACCACCAACATCTCCTCCTGATTCAATAACATCTGGATATAGAGTGCCTTGTGCTAGAAAATCAACATCCCCAATTGTCTTAGAAACTTCTTCGAAAGCTCGAATAAATTCCTCACCGATTATTTTCCTTTTTTGCTCCGGCTCGGTTACGCCACTTAGTTTTGATAAAAATTTATGTGAATAATCGTGGCATTGGATATTCAAACCCAGCCCTTCTTTCAAAGTACTCATTACTTGGTCAGCTTCATTTTTCCGCAATAATCCATGATCAATAAAGACACAAGTTGATTGTTCCCCAATAGCTTTATGTAGGAGAGTTCCAACTACAGATGAATCAACACCTCCGCTTAAACCTGTGATTACTTTTTTATTTCCAACTTTATCTCTGATTTTGTCTATAGCTTCGTTAATAAAATTAGCTGGAGTCCAATTAGGTTTACAATGTGCAATTTTGAAAATGAAATTAGACAACATTGTCTGGCCTTCTACAGTATGTACAACTTCCGGGTGAAACTGTACTCCAAAATGTGGTTTTTGATGATGATGCACAGCAGCAATAACCTCGTTCGATGAACGAGCGATGACTTCCCATGGATTTTCTATATTTATAACTTCATCACCGTGACTCATCCAAACTTGAGTATTTCCTGAGATATTATGAAAGAGAGAATTTTCAATAACTTTATGTACTTTAGCATATCCATATTCTCCTTTACCCTTTGAATGAACTTCTCCTTCAGAATTTTGAATCAATAATTGAAGTCCATAACATATACCGAGAATTGGAATTTCACTTTTTAAGATATCTGAATCTAATTGAGGTGATTGTTCGTCATAAACACTTGCTGGTCCTCCAGATAGTATAATAGCTTTAACATTCTTGTCAACCAATTCCTTTAATGTAGTATTATATGGAAGGATTTCAGAATATACATGTTGCTCCCTTACTCTTCTTGCAATAAGTTGAGTATATTGCGAACCAAAATCCAGTACTGCTATAGTCTGTGTGTGGTGTTTCATTCTATTCTATTTCCGTTACTTTTGAATTTTGAAATTTTTCAATTCCAAAAAAGTTGAATATTTGAGTAATTGTTCTTTTCAAGTCTCTTCTATGAACGATATTATCAACGAAACCTTTTTCTACTAAAAATTCAGCTCGCTGAAATCCTTCCGGTAAATCTTCACCAATAGTTTGTTTAATCACTCTTGCTCCCGCAAAACCGATTAGTGCATTTGGCTCGGCAAGAATAATATCACCTAGCATTGCAAAACTTGCCGAAGTGCCACCTGTTGTTGGATCAGTTAGAATAGTAATATACAGACCGTTGTCTTTTGAGTATTGTGCTAATTTTGCGCTTGTTTTTGCCATTTGCATTAAACTGTAAGCACCTTCTTGCATCCTAGCACCACCAGAAGAAGTGATGATAATCAGTGGAAGTTTCCGTTTTCTAGCATGGTCAATAGCTCTGCTGATTTTCTCTCCAACTACCGATCCCATGCTTCCACCAATATATGAAAAATCCATTATTGCTACAACTGTATCTTGTCCATTAATTTTTCCTACAACTACTCGTACCGCTTCGTTTAAACCAGTTTTAGTTTGAGCTGCTTTGAGTTGATCTGAATACTTTTTTTCACCTTTGAATGATAGCGGATCTACTGATCTCACATTCTCAGCTATTCCATGATATTCATCATTGTCTATCAATAATTTCAAATAAGCAGAACTATTAATTCTAAAATGATGAGAACAAGAAATACAAACATGATAATTTTTTTCAAGTTCTCTTTTGTAAACAACTTGGGCACAACGAGGACATTTAATCCATAAACCTTCAGCCGTATCTCGTTTATCAAGTGTTTTTATTTTATCTGCTGATCGTCTAAACCATTCAGCCATTATTTATTTACTCCGATGTTTTTTAACTCCAAAATGTATAAAACTGCATCATCACCTTTTGTGTAATAATCTTTGCGTGCTCCAACGGGGATAAATCCTTTTGACTCATATAATTTCCGAGCTGGCAAATTATTTGCACTTACTTCTAACATTACTGTTTCTGCATTTAAATTAATCAAATCTGCAATAACAAAATCAAATAATTTAGAGGCAATATTTTTCCCTCGAAAATCCTTCCTTACAGCAATATTATTTAGGTGATATTCGTTTTCTATCAACCAACCAAATACATAAGCTATGATTTGATTATCTTCTAAATACACCCAATTTCTTGAAATTTTATCCTTGTCTAAATCACTTTTGAAATGAATCAAAGACCAAGGCTTGTCAAATGAAGAATTTTCAATTTTGATAATCTCATCAAGGTGTTCAATTGTAGCTTTAGCAATCATTTCTTATCTAGGGAAATGTTAAATTCAGTTAAATAAAGAGGATTAACTGAATTTATATTCTCTTCTTTCAATTCGTAATATTTATTAATAGCTATTTCTCCAATCCATCTTGCAGATGGACAAATTTCGGTAAAATTCTCAGTCGTAATATATTTTGAAATTCCGTAACCAAAAACAGGAATATTATTTAATTCACTTATTGAAATACACTTTGGGTCTGAATTTTCAGTATTTTTGAGAAATTTCTGAGTAAATACTAAATCCCTATGAGAATGAATAGCCACCCAATGTTCAGATTGCATTGTGATTTGTTTTTCCAAACTTTGTAATGTCGGGATAGGAATAATTGGTAAGCTTGAAGCATACGCTAGTCCTTTTGCAAGACTCATTCCAATCCGTAATCCTGTATATGAACCAGGACCAGCAGATACTGCAATTCCATCTAAATCATTAATTGACGATAATGAAGATTTAATAATATCATCAACAAATACAGGGAGTTTCTGAGAGTGAATTCTCGGTTCATTCGTTTCATTAATTTCTGCTAGTTTATCATCAATAAAAATTGCAACACTGCAAATATTTGTAGAAGTTTCCAACGCCAGAATATTCATACTAATTCCTTTGTAGCTTTAGCAAGTTTGATGTTGTGATGATTTTTCCCAACATTCACAAACTCTATCACAATAATATTCGTAGGTAAAAGTTGAGAAATAAGTTCAGACCATTCGATAAAAACAACATTATCAGAATTAAAGTACTCGCTAATTCCTAGTTGTAACCAACGGTGGATATTACTCTCTCGGTAGCAGTCGATATGAACTATCTTTGGTGTACATTCATATTCATTAACCATAGTAAAAGTTGGAGAAGTTACTTCTCCAATATACCCAAGTCCTTTTGCTACACCCTTCATAAATGTAGTTTTCCCTGAAGCTAAATCTCCTTTGAGTGCAAATACATCCCCAGATTGAACAAACTTTGCTAGATTCTGCCCTAACACAATTGTTTCTTCTGGAGAATAAGTATCGTTACCAACCCAACCTGTAATCATTTTCTCTTTCCCTTTAGAATAGCAACTGGAACAATCATTTCTTCCATAGATATTCCTCCATGTTGAAAACTGTTTTGAAATCGCTTTACAAAACGATGATAATCATTTGGATAAACGAAAAAATTATCATCTTTTGCTATAACAAAATTAGTAGTTAAATCATCTTTAGGAAGTCTAAATTCAGTTGGATTTTTTATAAACAAAGAGGTTTTTCCAGATACAGTTAAATTCCGTCCATGTTTGTATCGAACTCCAGTTGATGCTTGACGGTCTGCTTTCACATTAATTGGTTTATTTACTCGAGTAGTTCCGTGATCGCTAGTAATAATTACGGTATGTCCCCAACTGCTGATTTCTTTCATAACATTTAATAACCAAGCATTTTCAAACCAAGAACAAACTGCTTTTCTGTATCCTGATTCATCTGGAACCATTTCTTTTAATACATCAGATTCAGAGCGAGTATGTCCTAGCATATCTACAAAATTTATGACAATCGCCATTAAATCAGTATTTTTATAATCACTAATTCGGTTTTCTAATTTTTTCCCATCATTATAAGTAATTACTTTGAAATAGTTAACAGATTTATCAGATAGTTTTAACCGTTTCATCTGATCTTTCAAAAATGTTTCTTCAAAACGATTCATGCTTGTTTCATCTCGAGACATTTCATTCCAAAACTGTCCATATTTTTTCTTGATTTCATAAGGATACAAGCCACTAAATATTGCATTTCTTGAGTATGGAGTTGCAGTAGGAAGAATTGATAAATATTGATCAGTTTCAACGGTATAGTATGGAAATAATAACTCAGTCATTGCTTTCCATTGATCCATTCTTAAACAATCAATTACAAAGAGAACTACTTTATTGTTATCTTCAAGAATTGGTTTTACAGTATTTTTAACAATATCTGGTGAAAATATGGGTTTATCATCTGAATTCATCCAATTCTTATAGTTAGATGATATGAATTGTGTAAAACTCCGATTAGATTCAAGATACTGATCTTCGAGTATTTGCTTTAATCCTTGTTCTCCAAATTTATCAAAAGTAATTGACCAGTCTATAAGTTTATTATTGATTTTATACCAGTCTTCAATATCGTCAGCAATCATTACATCTGATCCGATTTTCTGAAATTCTTGTAGATAATCCTTGTATGCTCGTTCACTATGAATTTGTTCAGTTTCTAGTACATTTTTGCACGCGAGCAAAATTTGGCTCGGATTAACTGGTTTAGTTAAATAATTGGATATATGAGCACCAATTGCCTCATCCATCAACCACTCTTCTTCATTTTTTGTAATCATTATAACAGGAAGACTTGAATGTTCTTCTTTAATCATTTTTAGAGTTGTCAAGCCATCAAGTCCATCCATCATTTCGTCTAATAATATTAGATCAAATTGATGTTGTTTGATTTGATGAAGGGCATCCTCTCCTGAATTGACTGGAGTAACATTGTATCCCTTCTTCTCAAGAAAAAGTATATGTGGTTTGAGTAGATCAATTTCATCATCGACCCACAGAATTTTTCCTCTTTTGTCCATATTATTATCCATATTAGCATATAAATTTATGAAGATTTACAAGCGAATATCGTTAAAATATTCTATTAAACTTGATTTACTTTGTAAATAGGATGAAAGTTCCGTCCCAATCTCTGTCTGGAGGGTTATTTTTAAGTTGGTTACATCTCTCAATGTACATTAAACTCGGATTAGTTGGACGATGTGGAAATTGCTCCTCCAATAAGGAACTTTTTTGGAATTTTGAGATGGCTTTATCCCATTCTTGTTTTCTGTATAATTTAATACCTTCGTGGAATATGTCAACCATTTCTATTTTGTGCTTGGTTACTTGTCCTTTATATCCTAAAATTTCAATTGTTTCCGTAGGTATTGCCTTACCAAGCAATTGAACTTTATCTGTTCGACGCCACTCGTACTTATCTTTACCGGCCATTTCAAGCGAATCTTCGGAACAATGTATATAAACCCCATAGAATTTCGCAGCCATTTCAATTCTTGATGCTGTATTTACAACATCTCCCATCATCGTATAATTCATTCGTACCGCAGAACCCATATTCCCGGTAACAATATTCCCTGAATTTACTCCAATTCGCATTCTCATTTGACTAACTAATTCAGGCCATTTCCCACTATTGGAAGCCCATTTTGCTCTAAGGCAATCTAGTGTATCCTGCATTTCTATTGCTGTATCAATTGCTTGCTTTGCATGGTCTTCCATTGGAATTGGCGCACCAAAAAACGCAACAATACCATCTCCTTCATATTTATCCAAAGTACCTTTATGTTTTAGAAGTAAATTTGTCATTGGAGTAAAATATTCGTTTAACAACTCTACAAGCTCACTAGGATTTAATGATTCTGAAAAAGTCGAGAATGACTGGATATCAGAGAAGAATGCAGTTCTAACACCTTCATCTCCTCCGAGCTTTGGCTCTCGTTTATCTTCATACATTTGTTCAATTAGTTCAGGTGAAATGTAAGTCTCAAAAGTACCTTTAAGAAACTTCCTGTCTTTTTGAGACGAAACAAGAGAATACGCCAAGTTTAGTCCATAAGTAACAAAAATAGACATTATTGGGAATACAACAGGTAGCATAATCGATTCACCCATTTCTGGTACATTAAATGCTAACTTCGAGAGCATCATTTCAATCCAACTGTCAGGAAATATTTTAAAAGCAATCATTTTAAAAAACCATAAAAAGTCCTGCATAAAAGCACCTATTGCATACATAAACCAACCAACAATTTCAACTCCAACAATAATACTACTTATTGCTGTGTTCAAAAATGTTAAAACAAGAAAAGTAACAATTGAAAATAGAATAATAATTGAGATTTGACTAAATCTACCCTCATGAGAATATGACAACGAATGCGTTGGTACAGAAATATAATTATGATCTAGTATTTGCTGAATAGCATTTGCGTGAATTTCAACTCCTGGCATTAAGCTCTCGTGACCTAAATAACTAAAATATGGTGTCGCTTTTACATCATGAATAACTTCTGTTGATAATCCAATTACAACTATTTTATCTTTAAAAGGACTGTTCTCTAATCCTCCAAAATCAGGTATATGATACAGAGGATAAGATGGATCAATAAAAATACTCATCCAATCAGTATCTTCCTCTTCTAATTGATATTCTGTATCATCCAAAACATTTGATAAAGGATATCTATCAAATGTCTTATACGAACTTCCAAATGGAGAGGCAATTGAAGTTGGACCGTAGTAATTTATTAAAAAAGTCGCTAATCGTCCATGAGTTTTAATAACCAAAGGTCCATAAGTAATTTTTTCATTTTCTAAATCGGGTATTGTTACACAACTATCTGGAATATCTAAGTATTCTTTTACAGCTTTTAATCCAAGTGACAGATATACTTTTGAAGGATCGTTATTTATTGTAGAATAAATTATGTATTCACGAGTTACAGCATCTTCAGATGCTTTAAATTCTCCAACCATTCCTGTTTCAGGACTGCTTTCCATTATTTTTTCTACAGGATACATAATATATTCTGGAGGAAGTCGTGTAGGTTCTTTAACTCTTTTGGCTCCAAAAACTACATCAGTTCCTTGATTTTGGGCATATTGGATGGCTTGCAAAAATAAATCATCACCATGCTCAAATGACTTAGGTATTTCCTCATCTGCAAAACTTTTAATAACATGTTGTGACGAATGATCAGGTTTATCGAATTCGATATCAAACACAATTGTTTTAGTGCCAGCATCTGTTAAATTACGAATTACTTTTGACCACAAAGTTCCTCTTGGATAAGGCCAAGCATCAGGGATTAATCGCCACGCTTCGTCGTCTAAATCAACAATAACAACATCCATCCCTTTGTCCCAACGCCCATTCCCAGTATCTATAAACGGTTCATTGTCATCCCGAGAGGAATTCTTATTTATATCTTCATAGATTTCACCCATATCCCATACTTTATTACCAACATCAACAAATTGTTCACCTTTATCGCAAATCCCATTTCCGTTATCATCTGTAAATCTTTCTGTTTTTTTTGGAATTCCATTATGTGCTAATGATCCAGATAGTGGACCTCGAAGCTTAAATTTGAAGTCATATATTTTGTGCTCAAGAAGGTTAAAAGCACCTACAATATATAGAAAGGAAACAAGAATCACTGACACTAAAGTCAGAATTAATCTTACAAGATAAGTCTTATGTTTTGATTGAACTGTAACCATTAGAATCTATAAGATAATTTTGCAGTAAAATGGATGTTTTTGTAAATATCTTCTCCATCAACAATTTTGTAACGAAAATCTGAATCTGCTCTCACAATAAAATCTTCAAACAAATCTAATACAGCACCAGCTTTTATACTGTATTGAACGAAATCTGCAACTCCAGATCCAAATGAAACATTGACTCCACCCTTTATCTTTCCAGAAATCTTTGGCAATAAATAATAAATCATCTCATCAATTACGAATAAATACTGTTCATCATAATAGTGAGGTCCTTTACTGAATGAGTTGAAGCTTGTACTAATAAACAAATTTGATTCCCAACTTTGATCGAATACTGAATGAAGATTAGCACTGAAAAACCTATTTGTTGATGCAGGTGAATAATAAGTAGAGTCAGACAAATCTCGTTCATCCTCATAAATATCAACTTTATCTGATTTATAAATATTACAAGATATATTATGTGATATATCAAATAAGTTGAATTCGTTTGAAAACGACAAATTCATTCGTGAAGTCTTTGTGTTTTCCCTCAGATCACTAGTCATCAATGTATCTAAAGTATCTGCTATTGCTGATGTAATGTAAATAGTATCTATCTCAGATAATCCATTATTTCGAGTATCCCAACCAACTGCAAAATTAAATGCTGGTAAGCCCCTTCCTGGATACATGTTAAAGCCAATATCAGTTCTGTTGGTTCTACCAACAATTCCATCATTCAGACTAACACCGTTGTCTGTTCCTTTCCACTTTACAAACAACAATCCTCTATTATGAAACAACCTTACCCTGTCAGAAAATGTCTGTTCGCGAATATCCTTTTCTAAATATGGATTTCCTAGAGTATTAAACTCAGGACCAATCTGACGATATCCCAGTTTAATAGAATGACCGAAGTAATTCAAGTTTAATTTTAGATGATAAGCTAGTGATGGCATGTGCATTATTTCTGTAATTCCAATTTTCCCTGAGGAAATATCAATTGGTAGTAAAGGAACTTGATTAATATTCATGTGGAAATATTCTTCGTAATCTACAGGATCAAATGGTATATCATCTAAAGCAATTCCTTCTGAATCTACATTGGGTGAATAATAAGTAGTATCTCCATTTTCTACTGTGAAAGATGAATCGTTTATCCAAAATACATTCTCGTCTATATCAGAATAAGTTTGTCCAAGATATCCATCGTCAAATTCATCAAGCAAAGTGTCTAATCCTGGTTTGGATACAACAGGATCCCATATATTTTGGTTCAACAGACTAAAAGCAAACCCAGTATAAAATTTTGCTCTGTTATTGTCAAAATTAAACGATAAGTCTGAACCTACCACAATATTATCCTGTGGAGACATTCCATCCCAGTCTTTTGTTAATTGTTGATAGTCAAAACTTATAGAATCATCAAATATCTCATTGAAATTTTTGATTAAGTTTGAATACTGTATATTATATGAAATGAAAATATTAGTAGAATCATCTGTTTCAAATTCTGTTGAATGAAAATAATTACTATATTCAACGCTATCAACATATTCTGTCAACTCCCACGGTAGTTTGATTATAGCATCATTCAATGAGCTATAAACTGAAGGGATGTTATCCTTCGCTTTAAAAATGTTAACATTCCATTGAAAACGGTTTTTATACTTTAATCCAAGACTGGCAACTTTCGCATCTCTAGTGAATGTATAATCATCTCTTGAAATTGTTAACAAGTTAGATAAAGTATCAAAATCAGCTACCATTGCATCATCTTCCAAATCGCCCTGAATTACTCTTGCAATTTGTCCTTGTGCATAATTAACAAACAAGTAGTTAGAATCAAAATTAATTTGTGCTCCGCGCAAACGATATCCATTTACCATATATTCATTGATAACTGGATAAACATCTCCAAGTTTCAGATTGACAAAAGGGGTTCTGAATTCAAATGAATATCTATTTTTAGGTTGTAGTAATTCATTCTCAATGGAAGTTTGTTTAACTTTTAGTTTTATTTTTGCCCAATCCAAGTTCATTCTATAGTTCAAATAAGCATTTTGTATTGATACAACTTCATCGTCTATCAATGCCTGTATTACATCTGTTGATACTTTTCCTGATTGGTTAAATGTATATTCCTTCCGAGTTGTAAGTGCATCAGAAATAACTGTAAACTCCCAAAATATAGGTTGATATTCCATCCCAAAGATATTATTGTATGTTATCTTTATACGATGATTACCTGATAGAATATCCTTAGGAATATATGTTAGCAGTTTTTTATCTAATGTTACTAGATCTGTAATATATTTATGATCTAATTTGACTTTAATACTACTAAAGTCAATATTCTTCTCATTGAAAAATGAAACTGCAAGTAATAAATCTGTTTCGTTTATTTTTGAGTCAGGCTTTGGTGAGAGAATAATAGCTTTGGGTACTATCCTATCGTTCACAAAATTATACGCATCAACGGATTTTCCCTTAACTGACAATTGAACAGGATTGCTAAATGGATTATCAGAGGGATATGCAACAGCACTTCCATCGGATAATTCGAAAATTATGCAATACTCAATGCCAGGTGCTGTTACAAAATTCTCTGGAATTTCACCTGAGTAAATATTTGACGATACTGATGACATTCCAACTTGAAGGTATTCTGTATTGCCCTTTTTTCTGAAATATATTTTAGCACCAATAATATCTTTTGTAATTCTGCTTAACTCAGATTGTATAAGATATGGAAATCCTGACAGAGCACTCTCACTTGGATTGTGATGAACTTCAAATCCAACACCCATTGAAACCAATAATAATAAGATTATATATCGCAATGTGAATAGACCAAATTTAATTGAAAATTATTTATATCGTATAATAATTTTTTTCTCTTCACCTGATTGATTTTGAAGTTTGATTTCTAATTCTCCCTCTGTATCAGTTGAATCATCAGTTTCTTGATTAGTTTCGCTATCCTGTTCAAAATCTTCTTCAAATTCTTCATCTGAATCACCTTCATTCATATCTAGAGGAACTTCATTAGGTACTGTTGGTGCAATATCGATGGTTCCACTAGGAAGAGAAGTAGTTGTTATGTTTGCTTCCATCAATACAATATCACCTGAGATTAGATTTCTAATTTCTACAATCCCTTCAAGTCCGAAAAATTGATCTCCGTCAATTTCATCTATATCAACCCAAAATTTAGTTCCTTTTACAGATGCAACAGAAGTAGGAGATACAATTGTAAATTGCCCTTTTTTCTGTTTTGGAATATTCAGTTTCATTTGACCATTTTTTATATTGATTTGTTTGATAATGCTGTTGCTGTCTGAATTTCCTTTTACAACTAGTTTTGTATCATTTTGTACTTTGACCATCGATTTATCATCGAGATAGACAAAAATTAAGTATCCATCGCTACCTGTTTGGATTTCGTCATCAATAAATAGAGACGATCCTATTTGTAATCCTTGAGTCAATTTCTGTTCAGAATATTTCTTGTACTCAACCTTTCCGCTTGACTTAGTAACAATTGCAACTTGATCGTTTGCAAATGTTAACATAAAGCAGAAAATCCAACCTAATATGTATAAATTTTTCATTATTCTACCTCCACATCAATTATTGTTATATCACCAGTCTGGATCTGTGATAAAAATTCATACAATTGAGTAATCGGGATTTCCTCTCCATTCACTGTTATAGTATTCGTTGAAGAATAACCTGAGAGTTCTCCTCCTGAACCAAACAACTGATCATATTGTTGCTCACCTATAAGATCCCGTATTAATTCCTGGTTTGGGTCAAATGCCCCAGTAGGTTCGTCTAAAGAAATTATTTTGAATACATAAATATCACTTAAAATATCTTCAGTTCCTAAAGTTGTACCGTAAGAACGCTTAACCTGCCAAGCATATAATTTACCTTGTTCAAGTGAACTAGCATCAGAAACTGGATATTGAAAAGTTGTTGCATCCCCTGCGAGCGTGTAATATTCCTCATATTGTGATAATGGAAGAACAGACATATCATTGATTGCTTCAGAAAGTGTTGAATGATTTTCTGGATTAAACTCACTAACTCTAATTCCGTACGAACAAGCTGAGCAATAATCAGCAGACCACTGAAATACTGGATATGTGGTGTAAATTGCAGTTACAGAAGTATCGGTTATTGTTCCTCCAGGTGTAACCAAATCTAAAAGAACTGGAGAGTAGATTTGTATATTTTCAATAATTTGGTCGTAAGTACCATTTTCACCAGATAGTATTATAGAAAATGAATAATTACCATCAGGCATTTTCCCAGATTCCATAATTGTATCTGAAATTCCATCTATTACTTCTTGCGATGGGGTATTTATTTCGCTTGAGATAACTTCTATGCTAGGATAATTTGACAACGGATCATTTACATTTATATCCGTGCTTGAGAATTGTAAAACACTATTAAGACCTTTTATAACAACTTCTCCGGATAATAGTTCTTCTAAACTGTCAAACCCAAGCACTTGGGATTGAACTTTCAGAGAGAAATCTAAGGTTAATTCTTCATCAGAATTATAATCATCTGCTACTATGCTGTAGTAAAATAACTCAACATTAGATTGTCCAGTTGCTATATCAAAACTCCCAACATAAAATGTAACCAGGTTTGATTCGTTAAAATATCCTTCTAATTTGTAGTTATTGGGATTGTTGTCTGCGAAGATGCATCCAATTAAAGTTATTGTAGATAAAAGCCATTTCATAATAAACTCCTTTCATATCTAACTAAAATATAACACTCTTTCGCATAGAAATCTATATAAGAATATCAAATAAAACAATGATTTTCGTCACAAAAAAAGGGCTTCATTACTGAAGCCCTTCAAAAGTTACCGGCAACTACCTACTCTCCCACACTAGTCTCCCGTGCAGTACCATCGGCGTAATAGAGCTTAACTTCCGAGTTCGGAATGGGATCGGGTGTACCCTCTATGCTATAGCCACCGGATAAATTTATGTGAGAATTGCTATAAGATTGATGAATTGTAGTTCTGAAAATTAATATTTGATCAAGCCTCACGGCTAATTAGTACCACTCGACTAAATACATTACTGTACTTACATCTATGGCCTATCAATCCAGTAGTCTACTGGTAGCCTTCAGTCCCGATAAATCGGGAAGGGAAATCTTATCTTTGGAGGGGCTTCGCGCTTATATGCTTTCAGCGCTTATCCCTGCCGAACGTAGCTACCCTGCGATGCCACTGATGTGACAACAGGTACACTAGAGGTTCGTCCGTTCCGGTCCTCTCGTACTAAGAACAGCTTCCATCAAATTTCCTGCGCCCATAGAGGATAGGGACCGAACTGTCTCACGACGTTCTAAACCCAGCTCGCGTGCCGCTTTAATGGGCGAACAGCCCAACCCTTGGGACCTTCTCCAGCCCCAGGATGCGACGAGCCGACATCGAGGTGCCAAACCTCCCCGTCGATATGAGCTCTTGGGGGAGATCAGCCTGTTATCCCCGGAGTACCTTTTATCCGTTGAGCGATGGCCCTTCCACTCGGAACCACCGGATCACTAACTCCTGCTTTCGCACCTGCTCGTCCCGTCAGACTCGCAGTCAAGCTCCCTTATGCGTTTGCACTCTGCGCACGATTACCGACCGTGCTGAGGGAACCATTGAGCCCCTCCGTTACATTTTTGGAGGGGACCGCCCCAGTCAAACTACCCACCAGACACTGTCCTGAATCCGGATAACGGATCACAGTTAGACTTCCGACAATACAAGGGTGGTATTTCAAGATTAACTCCACGATCACTGGCGTGACCGCTTCATAGTCTCCCACCTATCCTACACGTGTAGAATCAAAAGACAATATCAAGCTGTAGTAAAGGTTCACGGGGTCTTTCCGTCCTTCTATGGGTAGCCGGTATCTTCACCGACAATACAATTTCGCTGAGTTTCTGGTCGAGACAGTGGGGAAGTCGTTGCACCATTCGTGCAGGTCGGAACTTACCCGACAAGGAATTTCGCTACCTT
>JACKQG010001253.1_pt1 | contig 35577 bp, 23 predicted proteins | sample 8237621 | NCBI WGS metagenome assembly JACKQG01 (sample SAMN15677084, study PRJNA649215) | marine metagenome | biome: marine; feature: Black Sea; material: saline water; isolation source: suspended particulate matter (SPM) from the Black Sea western gyre | collected 2013-06-09/2013-06-10 | depth...
TCAAAGGTCACGCGGCGGATGAGTGTCAATCGGTCGGCTAATGGTGCCGGGTTCACCCCCTTGGGTAGTTGCACGCTAATGAAGGCGTCGATGGGGTTGGCCGTCGGGATTGGCAGCTTTGGCCGCTTAACCGGCTGATACGCCCAGAGATTCTTTGAATCATATTTCCGATTGGTCCAATCCTCGCTCAAGCCACCGCTGGTCTGGACTTGCACCCCACCCTCAACACCCCATGGATCCTTCTGCTTCAGCAAAGTTGCCAACTGCTTTGCATTCGGCCAAGGCGCACCTCCGGCAATCCAATCCTTGATGTACGCCACCTGCTCCGCATTGAGCTTGTCATTCTCCTTGGGCGGCATCGGCTCCCAGTCATCCTCATGCGTGCGCGTGACAGCCAAATACAACGGGCTTTGAAGTGGCTTGCCGGGGAGGATCGAAGGCTCTTCGCTATCGCCGCCCTTGAGTAAAGCGGCGCGGCTGCGCATATCGAAGTCGCCCTTGAGCTTCTTCTCGGGATTCTCACCGTGACAGGCCAGACACTTGGACTGAAAAAGGGGCAGCACCTTCCGCACAAACAGCACCTCCGCCGGCACGGTCTCGGTCGCCCAAGTTTGCCAGCCCGGTGCAAGCAGGAGGAGCGAGGCAAAACTTATGGAGACGTGACGGTTCATTCGTCGTTCCCGGAAAGGGTCACAATTAAATCAACAGAAAACCATGGCATCTTATTCAACGTTTTGCTGTTCCACGGAAAGAAGATTGGATTGGTTGCCGAGAATGTCCCGGGAGCGAAGGCGGATAAAAATCTGCGCTTGGCCAAGCGGTGGTTGGATGGGCAACACCGCGCTGCGCGCGTGCGGCTTGACCTTTTCGAGCCGAAATAACGGCTTTCCCTCGCCGGATGAATTATCGTGACCGGTGATCGTGTAGGCAAATTGCGGCAGCGTCTTCGGATCGGTCTCCCACGTGAGTTCAAGGTTGCCCCGCTTGGCCAAGCGCACCTTGGCGGACTTGAGTTTGATTGGCGCGTAGCCCGGCTTGGTTTCCGTGCGCTTGATGCGGTGCCACGATGGGTTGGCCGCGCTTGGTTTCGTGTCACGCCCACCGGCGGTCATGAAATAAAACGGGCCGGCCTCATCGCCGGCCACGCCGCCGTTCCAGTTCGTCTTGAAATTGAACGAACGCTTCCCCGGCACGAGGTCCCAATGGTTCACCGAGTAGCGGCCGCCGCCGAACGCGTGCCATTGGCCGTCGAGTTTGCGCTTCCAACCGCCCCGCAGGTTCGTCGTTCGCGGTTTGCTGCCGGTATTGAGCCAATCCTCGATGAACGCATCCGTCGCCCCCTTGAAAAACGCCTCCTTAGCCGCGACATCCATCGTCACCAAATGCGTCCACTCCCCGGTTTTTCCCGAGCGCACCCAGTAGCCGTAAAACGTATGCTCCCCGACCGGCCAAGCGCGGGCAACCAGCGTGTACCAACTGTCCGTCTCCCAGCCTAATTCAAAATTCCACGACTTAAGACCGGTCCCCTCGCCGCCAAACGTTTGCGTCAACGTCTTCGCCCCCCGGTGCACGGCGCGGATCGGCGTGGTGTGCGCCTTGTGATCCCAGATGGAGAAAAGATAAATGTGCCCCCTCGGGTGGGCCTGGATGCCCGCGTAACCGGCCGCCCTGCCCCGCCAGCCAAGCGCCTCGTAATAAGTGTACAACGCCTCGCCCAACTTGGGTACTCGCACCTCATTGATCACGATGTCGCCGTCGAAGTTGTCGTCAAAGACAAAGTGCGACGACGGCGCGGAGTCTTGGGCGTTCGCAACGAACGCCGAGGCGGTGAACCACACAGAAAAAATGAATCGATAAACCATGAATCAATGGGGCTGTTTACGGATATCAAGTGTGGCCTTCCGCACCGAGAACGCATCGGCGCCGGAGCCACTCAGCGCGTAGTCGCGCGCAGCCTCGCGCTTGGCCAAGCGCATGCCGACCTCCGCCGGCTTGGCCAAGCTGAACAGGATGAGCGCCACGCCGAGGCTGGCCCAATGAGGGAGCGTCGGAACCACTGTTTGCATGGGGTCACGATGACCTCGGGGACGAAAAAAGACAACCCGATTCATGTGCCTATCCGGCGCCCAGCGGCTCCCAAAAAGTCAGGGTGTTGCCGGAAGGATCGTCGAGATTGAGATCAGTGTTGCGGCCGGTGCCGCGGGGATCGACCACCACGGGGGCGGGGCGATCGCCGGCGCGGGCACGGAGATGGTCGCAGAAGGCTTCGATGCCACGCACGGGAATGCGCACTTCGGCGGGCGGATCCTCGGGCTGGGCATGGCCATTGAGATGAATCACGGCCTCGGCCAGGCGCAGTTGCAAATAGAGCGGTGAATCGGGCGTCTCGTGGAAGCGATGTTCCCACTCGATCTCAAACCCGAGGTAATCGACATAAAACGCGCGCGCCGCCCGTTCATCAACCATCCGCAGCACGGGAATGGAGGAGCCGATCTCGAATGACGGCACGGCGGGCATTGGGTCAGTTGGTCTGGAACGCCTTGCTCTGGACCACGGCTTCCACCAAATCGCGCAGGCCGGCGTTGGGTTGCTTCATGCGCGTGGTGATGGCGTCGAGTTGCGGGCGGTCGAGCGCGATGAGTTCGCGGCCCAGCGCGTAGGTGAGGAGTTTCTCCGTGAGATTGCGGGTGAACAGCTCGTGGCGACCGGACATCAGGCGACGAAATTCGTCCGGCGTCTTAAAGGTTGCGCCGTCGGGCAGTTTACCGGAAGCGTCCACCGGCAGGTTGCGTCCGTACTCCGTGCGCCAGCCGCCGATGGCGTCGAAGTTTTCCAAAGCGAACCCGAGCGGATCAATCTTGCGATGACACTCGGCGCAGGTGGCAATTTCCCGATGCTTCTCCAGTTGCCCGCGAATGGTGACGGCGCCCCGGATATCCGGCTCGATCGAGGGAACATCCGGCGGCGGGGGCGGCGGCGTGTAGCCGAGCAGTTTCTCCAGCACATAAATGCCGCGGATGACGGGCGAGGTGTCCACGCCGTTGGCCGAAGCCGTGAGGAAGGCGCCCTGCCCGATCAGCCCGCCGCGGCCGGTGCCCTTGAGCGACACGCGTTTGAGGTCGTTGCCCTCCACCCCGGCGATGCCATAGTGCAAAGCGAGTTCGCGGTTGAGAAAGGAATATTCGGCATCCAGAAATTCGCGCGGCGGACGGTTGCGATCGAGCATGTGTCGAAAGAACAATTCCGTTTCCCGGCGCATAGCGGCCTCGAGGTTATCGCGGTAGAACACCAAAAATTCCCCGGAAGGCGGCATGGTGCCGATGTTGTCGAGATCCAGCCAGCGGCGCACGAAGTGGCGGACAAACCGCTCGGACCGGGGATCGGCTAACATGCGTTTGACCTGCGCAGACAAATCGGCCCGCAGTTTGCCGGCGTCGGCCAGCTTGAGGAGCATGGCATCCGGTGGCGCGGACCAGAGGAAATACGACAACCGCGACGCCAACGCCACTTCGCTCAGCTCCCCTTCGCCGAGGTTGAGATACAGAAACCCGGGCGAGCAAAGAATCGCTTGGCAGCCCAGCTGAAGTGCCTGTAAGGGCTTCACGCCTTCCTTGAGTTTGGCAGTCACAAGTTGCTGGATCGGCTCCAGCTCACCGGCCAGCGGCGGACGGCGAAACGCCTTTTCAGCGAAGGCTTCGAGACGGCGGGCAATCGTGGAAGCGTCCAGTTGGTCCGGCGTCAGGTTGCCGTACAGCGCGCGATGCCCGACGGTTGGCCAGGCCTCCACGTGCGGGCCTTCAACCTGAATTTCCCAGATGCGCAGGCTCGGCCCGCGATACGCCTTGAGCACACCGTGCGCCTTTTCGGTGCCGCCTTTCATGCCAATGAACGGTTTGAACTCCGGCTTGTCGGCGGCCAGCGTCGTCAGCACACGGACCATCCGCTTGGCCGCCAGCGGACCGTTGCGAAAGCGCACTTCCGGTTCATAGCCAGCTTCCATGAACACGGTCCACTCGAACCATTTCGGCTCCTCATTGGTCAGCTCAATGCGCGCCAGCGAGGTCATCTTCGAAACATTGCCGGTGCTGGTGACACTGCCGCGCCGATCGACGGAGGCAATTTCCATCACCAGCGGATCGCCATTGCGAAAATCGCCGAGCGCCTTGCCGTAATCATGAACGCGATTCACCGCAGCAGCCCGCACGCGGATGGTGTAGATGCCGCTGTGAGCAACGCCGCCCTCCCGGTGCAACGGCACGAAGCCGATGTGCCCACCGCGATAATGGCGGCCCACGAGATCCGTGTACGGCGTGTCCGGGATATACCGGTAGCGGTCGACCTGAAAAAGTTTCGGCAGCTCAGCACCCGCCTTGCCCTTGAAGTAAAATGGCGACGGCTGCGCGTATTGCTTGGAAGCCGGCCGCGGGCCAAACTGCGTGGCCCGGCGAATGGCTTCTTCCGCCGCGATAAAATAATGATCCATCAACCGACCGGAAGTGACCAGTTCAGCGCCGTTGTTATCGAACCCATGCACCGTCACCTCCGCCGGAAAATCCTCGGCGGGATCCCACACGTCCACATTCAACCCGAGCAAATCGCCAATCGTCTGCCGATATTCCCAGGAGTTAAGCCGTCGCAACACACTACGGCCACCGGCATTGCTCAACTCGGCCCGGGCCGTTTTCAATTGCCGCGTCAAATGCGCGATCACCTCGGCCCGCTCGGCCGCCGTGGGCTGGGCTTCATCCTCCGGCGGCATCTCGCCCAGATTTAATTGATCCACGATTTCCTGATAACGCTCCAGATCATCGAGCTTCGTGATCCGCTCCGGCAACAGATCAAACCGCCGAGACGCCTTTTGTTTCTGCGCCCCGTGGCAGCGGATACAGTGGGTTTTGAGAAAGGTTTGGGTCCGTTCGTTCGCGTCGACCATGGTGCCGCCTGCGAACAGGAGCAGCGCAGCATATTTACAGAACGTGTTCATCCTTACCCGATTTTCATGGGGGAAAACGTGCCGGTGCTGCGTCCGAAACGATCGGCCTCGGAGCCGAACCATTGCAGGGCGGACAGCCACAGGTTCGAAAGCGGCACGCGTTTGTGTGGATCGGCGGGGCAGACCAGGTGACCGTGATGTTGAATGCCGCCGCCGGCCAGAATCACGGGGAGGTTGCGGTTGCTGTGGCTCGATCCGTCACTCATACCGCTGCCAAAGACGATCAGGGTGTTGTCGAAAATCTGCGCTTCCTGCAGTCGGGTCATGAAGTTGGCGAGCTTGGTGGTCAGGAAGGCTTCAATCACCTTCAACTGATCAATGCGGCCGGGCGCCTTGCCGTGGTGTGAGAGGCCGTGGTAGCTGCCCAAATCCAGCTCGGAGGTGCGAAAGCCCATGCCGGTTTCCAGAGTCGCAATGCGCGTGGAATCGGTCTGCAACGCCAGCGCCATCAGGTCATATAACAGAGCCACCTCGTCGATGTGCTGTCGTTCCTCATCCTGCACCTCGGCAATCGGCGGCTTGGGCTTGGGTCGATCGAGCCATTCTTTCGACATCTGCAAGCGCCGTTCCACGTCGCGCACCGAGGTGAGGTACTGGTCGAGCTTGGTGCGATCGGCCGCGTTGAGGGTGCGGTTCAGGGCGCTGGCCGAATCGCGTAGGGCGTCGAGTACACTGCCGCGATGTTGCAGTCGCGTGCGTTCGGCGGCTCGGGCTTCCTGCGGCGAGTTGACGAACAACGCCCGAAACAGCTTGGCGGGATTGTTGACCGGCGGCACGTGCACGCCAGCGCGTGTCCAGCACATGTCGGTGCCGTTGACGATGCCGGTGTTGATCGTGGGAAATCGCGTGGCGCTGCCGACCAGCCCAGCGGCGGCCTGATCCAGCGAGATGTTCTTCTCGGGGAACCCGGCGGATTCCTCTTTCTTGATACTGGTCAAAAAACCCTGCACCGCCCGGTGACCGCCATTGAGTTCGTGGTCCAGATTCGAGAACACGGTGAGGTCATTGCGATGCGCCTCCAGCGGCTTCAGCGTCGAGGTCGCCACATAATCTTTCCCGGCGGTTTGCGGAAAGAAATTGCCGGGGTAAAAGCCCAGATGATTACCCACGCAGACGAGTCGGCGCGGAGTTTTTTCATCCGTCTTCGCTCCGACCGCCAGACTTTCAAAGATCGGAAGCGTCAGCGCGAAGCCGGTGCCTTGCAGAAATCGGCGCCGGTTCAATGGGATCGTTTTGTTCATTAGCAAAAATAGATATCCAGCCACTAGTGTCCGGTTTAAAACCCCGGATAATAGGGCTCATGGTTGATGTTGGAGTTCATGGTCTGTAGGGGGTGTTGCGAAAATGCCTGTAAAATGGGGGTCTTCTCGAAAAGCGACACAATCAATTCCTTTAGAATTGTGTAGAGGCTGGCGGGATTATTTTTTCGCCTCGAGCTGATCGGTCAGTGCGCGCAGTTCGGCCAGCAACTCGGGATGCTTCTGGGCGAGGTTGTTGCGTTCGCCGAGATCGGCCTCCAGATCGTACAGTTCCTCGGCTTTGGGGCGTTGGTCGTCGACTGCGTAGCCGTGAAAATGCGCATTGGCGCGGAGGTATTTCCACTTTCCTTTCCGCACGCCGGCTTTGTTGAAGTAGAAAAACTCGCGCCCCGTCTCGCGTTTGCCGAGCAAAAGATCGGTCTGATCGATGCCATCAATGTGGCGATCCTTGGGCAGCGCGAAGCCGCACAGGGTGGCAAAGGTGGGCATGAAATCGATGGAGGCAAATACCGCATCATTTACGCGCCCCGCCGGCACCCTGCCCGGCCAACGCACAATGCACGGCAACCGATAGCCGGCCTCGTAGGGCGAGCCTTTGCCGTTGCGCAGCGGCCCGGCTTCGCCCCAGAAGATGGCGCCGGCCGGATGCCCCTTCTTGCGCTTGGTGTATTTGTCCTGATTCCACGGGCCGTTGTCGCTCGTGTAAATGACCAACGTGTTGTCGGCCAGTTTCAATGCGTCCAGCGTGTCGAGCAGGCGGCCGGTTTCGAAATCGAATTCCTCCACCACATCGCCGTACAAACCGCCCTTGGATTTGCCGCGAAACTTCGGCGAGGCATCAATGATCGTGTGCATCATCGTGTGCGCAAGATACAGCACGAAGGGCTTCTTCGGATCACGCTTGTTCTTCAGATAATCAATCGACTTATCCGTGTAGAGCTTGATCAAGCCGCCCATGTCACGCGTGGAACCCGCGTCCTCGTTGTTCTCATGCAGCTTCACCACGCCGTTGTCATTCGCGCCTAGTGCGCCATAAAAATAATCGAACCCCTGCGCGTTCGGCATGCGCGGGATGATGGCTTTGCGGTTGGACACATCCCATTTACCGATGCAGGCGGTTTGATAGCCGGCCTTGCCGATCAGTTCCGCCCAGGTGATTTCCTCTGCCGGCATGCCCCAGCCGCCACTGCGGATGGGCTGGCGACCGGTCAATAGCGCCGAACGCGACGGACCGCAGACGGTCTGCGAATAAAACGACGTAAAACGCGTGCCTTCCTTAGCCAGTTGATCCAGACGCGGCGTTTTGTTTTTCGTGTTCCCGTAACAGGCAAGATCGGCGTAGCCCTGATCATCGGTGAAGATGATGACGATGTTCGGACGTTCCGCCGCGATTATCGCTAGAGCGGAAACAAACAGTAGAGATAAGACTGTCAGGATGTTTTTCATGTCATTCAGCTCAGCACTCCGTGAACCAGCCGCCCATGCACGTTGGTGAGGCGGCGCTGAATGCCGTTATGGTAAAAAGTGAGGCGTTCGTGGTCGAGGCCGAAAAGGTGGAGAACGGTCGCGTGAAAGTCATGCCAACTCACGCGATCCTCCACCGCGCGGTAGCCGATCTCATCGGTCGCGCCGTAGGCGGTTCCGGCACGCACTCCCGCCCCGGCCATCCACACCGTGAACCCGGGATGATTGTGGTCCCGGCCGTCGCCCAGCGTGTTGGCCGCACTTTGGGTAAAGGGCGTGCGTCCAAACTCAGTCGTGAAGGTGACGAGCGTATCCTCCAGCATGCCGCGTTGGCGAAGATCCTTCAGCAGCGCGGCGACCGGCTGGTCGATTCGCGCCGCTTCACGGGTATGGTTCGGCACCATTTTTTCGTGGCCATCCCAGCTGGTGCGCGGGTTGCCGCCAAGCGGTCCACCGGAATATAGCTGCACAAAGCGCACTCCACGCTCGAGCAGTCGCCGGGCAAGAATGCAATTCTGTGCGAACTCTGCCGTCGCCTTTCCCTCGAGCCCATAAAGGTCGGTGATTGATTTTGGTTCACTCGAGAGATCCGCCGCGCCCGGCACGTAAAGCTGCATGCGCGCAGCCAGTTCGTAACTCCGCATCCGGGCACTCAACAAATCTTCCGCCCCACCCAAACGCGCAAGCTGTTTCCCATTGATCAACCCAAGCAGATCGACGGCGGCCGACTCGGCAACTGCGCTTGGTTTTTCGGGCGGGAACAGATCGCGCACCGGATGCCTGCCTCCATCAAATGCAACGCCTTGGTGTGTCGCCGGCAAAAATCCACTGCTCCAACTGGACGCCCCGCCACTCGGTGCGCCGCGCGGGTCCGGCAGCACGACGAACGCCGGCAGCGACTCGGTAACCGTGCCCAAGCCGTAACTCAGCCAACTGCCTAGCGACGGAAAACCATTCACCGGAAACCCGCTGTTGTGCAGGAACAACGCGGGCGTGTGGTTGCCGGTGTCCGCGTGCATCGACCGAATGACCGTCAACTCATCGGCGACCTTGGCCAAGTGCGGAAACAACCCGGAGATCCACAGCCCGCTCTGGCCGTGTTGCCGAAAGGACCAGTCGTTTTTCCGGATGCGACCGACCTTGCCGAAAAACGGGTCAATGTTCTTGATGCTCGGCGCCTGGCCGTGGTGCTTGGGCAAGTCCGGCTTGTAATCGAACGAATCAACCTGGCTCAACCCACCGACAAGACAAATGTTGATGCCGCGCTTGGCCCGAGGAAGGTGATCCGGTTGCGCCCCGAGCAGGTTTGTCAACGCCGTCGCCCCAAGCCCGTGCACCGCCCAATTAAAAAACCGGCGCCGACTGAGGTTTTGGAACGGACCGCTCATTCGATGACGACAAATTCGCCGCTGTTGAACAGCACTCTGGCCAATGTCGGCAACCCATGTTTTTCGACCAAGGCGATGCCTTTCTTCAACTCGTCGGCGTCGGGCGGGCGACCGAGGCAATGCTGCCAAGCACGCTCCACTTGGGCGGCTGCATCATCCCCAGCCTCCTGTTGCACGCGCTTGGCCAAGCGCTTGGCCAAGCGCCAGACAAACGGACTGTTTCGCAGACTCAGTGCCTGCAACGGCGTGGTGGTGACGGTGCGGACGGGCGTGGTGGTCGAGGGGTCGGGACAATCGAAACCGTCCAGCAACGAGTCGCGCCCACCCCGCGGTGTGAAGCGATAAACGGTGCGGCGATCAAACTCCGGCCCCTCACGGACTATCGGTTGATAATAACGACCGGCGTTGAAGTGGATTTCCTGCACGTCTTCAAAACCCGGCCCGCCGCTCTGCGGATTGAGCGCTCCGGTAACGAACAACAACGAATCGCGCAACACCTCGCCCTCCACTCGACGAGGTTGGAACCGCCAAAGCAATACGTTGTCGCGGTCCGCCTGCGAAGCAACGGCGTTGACGCGGGCAGATTGCCGCCAGGTGGCCGAGGTCACGATGAGCCGATGCAACAGCTTCAGTTGATAATCATTGTCCCGAAAGTAGTCGGCCAGCCAGTCGAGCAGTTCGGAGTTACTGGGACGTGTGCCGCTCGCCCCGAAGTCGCTCGGAGTGGTCACCAATCCCCGCCCAAAGTGCCAATGCCAGACTCGGTTGACCATCACACGGCTAAACAGCGGGTTGTCCCGGTGCGTGATCCAATCAGCCATCGCCCTGCGCCGCTCGGCATCGGGCGCAGCCGAGGTGAGATTCAAATTCGCCGATAGCCCGCGAACTGCCGACACCGCGCCGGGCAGCACCTCATCACCCAACGTGCCGGCGTTACCTCGCAGGTGCACCCGCATCACGGCCGGTTTGCCTGTCTTCACGGTAAACAGTTTTGGCGGATTGGCTCCCTTAACCTGCCGCTCGCCGTGATGCACTCCGTTGAACGCGGCGGCGAAAGAATAATATTCCTCCGTCGAAATCGGATCGACTTTGTGATCGTGGCAGCGCGCACATTGGATCGTCAGACCGAGAAACGCCTGCCCCACGACGCCCATCATCTCGCCCAGTTCATCTGCACGCGCCTGTTTCTTCAACACCACATTTGCCGGCAGCACGGTGTTATGCATGCCCGCCACGAGGAACCCCACCGCCGCAGCGCCCTCCGCACCGGGCTTGATGACGTCACCGGCCAGTTGCATGCGGGCGAACTCGTCGTACGGCATGTCTGTGTTGAAGGCGTTGATCACCCAGTCGCGGTACGGCCAAGCGTTGCGACGCGGCTCGTTGTATTCGAACCCGTTGCTCTCGCCATAGCGAGCGACATCCAGCCAATGCCGTGCCCAGCGTTCGCCGTAAGTGGGCGACGCAAGCAGTTCGTCCACCAGTTTAAGGTAGGCCTCCTCGGTCGGGCTCTGTTCAAACGCCTGAACCACTTCCGGCCGTGGCGGCAGACCGATGAGGTTGTAATGAAGACGACGCACCAGAGCCCTTGGTGTTGCCGGGGCGTTTGGTTTTAACCCGGCCTTGGCCAAGCGCTGCCGCACGAAGCCATCCACCGGATGTCCCGCTCCAGTTGGCTTGAGCACGGGCTGCAGCGGCTCAAACGCCCACTTGGCCGAGTTCGTCGCCGACCACAAATCCCCCACCTGCGTCAGGCAGACGATCGACAACGACAACGGCAAAAACAGTCTCATGCGGACGCGCATCCTCCAGCCCCAGCCGCGCTTGGCCAAGCGCTATTTTCGGACAACCTCCCCGGCCCACTGCTCATGAAGCGACCTCAGCCGTACCACTAATTTGAGGATCAAAGTTTGCCGTCAAGCTCGCTCAATCCACCGGGGCGCTGCCCCACCAATCTTTGTTTGGCTTGTAGCCGGGGGCGAGATAGCTGGCATGGCGTCTTTCGAGGCCGGCCTTGCCCTTGGTTTGGATCGACTCCCAACGTGCCTTGCGCTTGGCCGCGTTGAACGCCGGGTCTTTGGCCGGGAACTTCGCACCGGTGGCCTTAAGCCAGGCATCGAGATCGGCGCGAAGAGCCTTTGTCTTTTGGGGATGGCGCTTGGCCAAGTCGTGCTGCTCTACCGAATCTTCCTCCAAGTGATACAGTTCGTCACGGCCATCCTCGTGGTAGTGGATCAGCTTCCAATCATCCTCCGTGATGATCGACGACGGCTCGCCGCCCTGGTTGCCGTAGTGCGGGTAATGCCAATACAACGGCCGGTCCGCGATCGAGCCGCCCTCGAGCAACGGCACGATGCTGACGCCGTCCACGTCCTGTTGTTTCGGCACGGCGACACCGGCAAGCTCGAGCAGCGTCGGGTACCAGTCAATCCCGTTCACCGGCACGGCGCTGGTCGAGCCGGCCGTGGTCACGCCGGGTGCGTGGATGTAAAACGGCTCGCGGATGCCGCCCTCCCACTGCCGCCCTTTGCCGCCGCGCAACGGCGTGTTGCTGGTTGAGTAGGCGTCGCCGGAGGAAACACCGCCGTTGTCGGAGGTGAAACAGATGATCGTGTTGTCGGCCAAGCCAAGCGCGTCGAGTTTCCGCAGCACGATGCCGACGGCGTCGTCCATCGTCTCGACCATCCCGCCGTAAATCGGGCAATCCTGCACCTGACGCACGTTGAGCCGCCGGTCGAACAGAAAGCGCTCCCCGGCCAAGCCGGCTGACTCTGCCTTGTCGCGGTATTTTTTCCATAACTTGGGCGTGGTTTGTATAGGGCCATGAACGGTGTAAAAAGATAGATAGGCGAGGAACGGCTTCTCCTTGTTGGCCTCAATAAAGTCGGCAGTTTCGCGGCCGAGACGCAGGGTAAGCGACTCACCTGCGGGGCCGGACTTCAGATTCGGATTCTGCCACGGTGCAAAAAAACCGCCGCGCGGACTGCCGACATCCCAACCGCCTTTGTTGATATCGAATCCGTGATCCGGCGGCCACGAACCTTTGCTGCCGAGATGCCATTTCCCGGCGAAGAATGTCTTGTAGCCGTTGTCCCGGAGTACCTCAGCGAGCGTGATCTCCGACGCGCGCAGATTCCGATCGTACTCCGCCGGCAAGTGGCTGTCGTGACGCCCCCGTCCGCTCCACGATTTGCCCGACGCATCACCGATCCACGTGGTGATGCCATGGTTCGGCGGGTATTTGCCGGTGAGAATGCTGGCCCGCGAGGGGCTGCAAACCTGACACGTCGCGTAGCCGCGTGTGAACTTCATCCCCTCGTTGGCAATGCGGTCGATGTGCGGGCTCTCGTAATAGGTTGAGCCCTCATTGCTGAGATCGCGCCAGCCAAGGTCATCGGCAAGAATGAATACAATGTTGGGCCGCCGCTTGGCTTCGTCAGCGGCATGAACGTGCGCTTGGCCAAACGACAGGCAAATGAGCAGGACGATAGATTGGATGTTGAGTTTCATCACAATTTTATGAGTGCTAAAAAGACAATCTAAAGAGGGCGTTTCAGGAATTCAACACAACATCGGTAAATTTTACGACCTGAAAAATCACATCGGCAAGTCCCAAACGATCGGCCTCGTGGGAAGTCAGTCCAACGACTCAATGCAGGACACGTTTCTGCACGAAGTGTTCCACGCCATCGTTCACGTGATGGACTGAAGGAAACCGAGACGGAAGAAAACTACGTTCGCTGTCTGGCGACAGGATTGTGCACGGTCTGGAACAACAACCCTGCGGCGTTCAAGTGGTGGAGGGAGTTGGCTTAGTTGCCAGCGGCTTCCAGTTCATTCTTGGTCTTGCCGCCATGTTTGCGGAGGAGGTCACTCGACTACTTTAACCCGATAAAAGTTTCGCTTGAACGGCACCAGTGGCTGTCTTGGGTCGGTGAACTCAATCTGCTTGCCGGTTCCCTCGATTGTTTCCAACTCACCCCACTGCTTGAAGTCTTGCGTCACTTCAACCACATAGGTCACCCCATCCATTGCAGTGAAACTAAATTCAAACAGGCCTCTGCTATAAGTCAAACGAGGCATCAGTGCCAATTCTTTAGCTGTCTTGCCACCGTGCTTACGGAGTAACCGGGCCCATGACTTTCTTGTTCCGACCAAGTCTAGCGGTGTCTCGCCATCATCATTCTTCGCATTCACATCTGCACCTTCAGCGATAAGCAGTTCGGCGATTTCCTTGTGATCTCCAGCAGCCATATGCAAAGGTGTCCATCCACCAACATCCTTCGCATTCACATCCGCACCAGAATCGATAAGCAGTTCGACAACTTCCTTGCGGCCACCATAAGTCGCATAATGCAAAGGAGTACCAACAACGTCCCTCACATTCACATCCGTGCCATAAGCCAAGTGTTGTTTGACTGCCTTGATGTTTCCGTCTCTGGCAGCAACGTGAATTGAGACCCTTGGTTTTTTTGGCGATTCCTTGCCGCCGTGCTTACGGAGGAGGTCGGCGATTTTATTACCGATGTCACCGTGCCCGCGCACGGCCAAATCTAGCGGTGTCAATCCATCCTCATCCTTCGCATTCACATCCGCACCGTTGGCAATTAGCAGTTCAACTATTTCCTTGCGATCTCTACCAGCCGCACCATGCAAAGGAGTCGATCCGCCATCATTCTTCGCATTCACATCCGCACCTTTGGCGATCAGTAGTTCGACGATTTCCTTGTGACCTGTATAAGCCGCATCATACAATGGAGTATTCCCACCATAATCATCCTTCGCATTCACATCCGCACCAGCAGCGATTAGCAATTCGGCGATTTCATTGCGACTTTCCCAAGCCGCACCATTCAAAGGAGTGGATCCACCCCGGTCCTTCGCATTCACATCCGCACCTTTGGCGATCAGTAGTTCGACGATTTCCTTGTGACCTGTATAAGCCGCATCATACAATGGAGTATTCCCACCATAATCATCCTTCGCATTCACATCCGCACCAGCAGCGATTAGCAATTCGGCGATTTCATTGCGACTTTCCCAAGCCGCACCATTCAAAGGAGTGGATCCACCCCGGTCCTTCGCATTCACATCCGCACCTTTGGCGATCAGTAGTTCGACGATTTCCTTGTGACCTTCCAAAGTCGCAAGAAACAAAGGAGTCGTTCCACCTTCAATCTTCGCATTCACATCCGCACCTTTGTCCAATTCCGCTTGAACGCCATCAAGATCACCGTTTCTGGCAGCATCGTGAATCGGATCAGCGAGGGCGGTTGTGGCCAACGCCACGGCTGCGATTGTTGTGATTAGTATGTTTTTCATATCGGCCTAAGCTTAGTTTTTTTTGATTATCTTTGCAAGTTATTTCTGATTCGGATTGTTCTAATTTTTCATGTGCGATTTGGTTTCGCAATCGACGGTAAGCCGACATCCGAGACTGGCCATTCTTTTGTAATCTAATTGCGGGATTCTCCAACTTCGTGCGCAATCCGTTTTCGGTTCCGGCACAAAAATATCACCCCGGCTCTGGCTTCATCGCCGTTCATTCCCCTTTAGCTTACAACTCATCACCCGTCTTGCCGCCGTGTTTGCGGAGAAGGTCAGCGATTTCCTTTAGCTTGTCAGTACTGTACATTTCGGCCCACAGTTTGGCCATGTACTGTTCCACCTCTGCTTCACTCGGCATGCCGTCGCCGGGCTCACCCCGTGATGTGAAATCGTCTGGTAGTGTGGGCATGCCGGGGGATCCCATGGTGAAAGTGTCTGGTGGTAGCGTGGGCATGTCGGCGGATTCCATGATGACTATGTCTAGTAGTGTTCGTGTGCCACCGAAAACGTCCATCTTGAAATTAACATCCGCACCTTTGTCTATGAGGAGTTGAACGGTTTCTTTGTCTCTCGAACTGACCGCCAAACACAAAGGAGTCCGCCCATGCTCGTCCTTGATGTCCACACCCACACCATCAGCCAAGTGTTTTTTGGTAGCTTCAACATCACCCAATTCTACAGCATGAAAAATTGAAACTTTAGCGCTGCTGTTGCCTCCAAATTTTTGGAGCAGATCAGCCACTTCAAGGTGTTTCGATATTATAGCAATATCGACTGCGGTCTTTCCTGCAACTAGTTCATGTTTCAGTGGCGCATGTACATCCGCACCTTCGCTAAGCAGCAACTCGACGATGTCCCCGTAACCTTGATAAGCAGCCTGATGCAAAGGTGTCCATCCATCGGTATATTCATTGACATCCGTACCAGCAGCTAAGTGCTGCTTGACGACTTCAACATTTTCAAGCATCACAGCTTCATGAATTGAGATGTCTGGTGCTTCAGCTGTCGGCGGTTCTGGTTTCGTTTCTGGTGCAGGAGTCGACTGCTGCGACTTCCTCAAGTAGATGCCATTCTCGCCCTCTGGTATCATCTCGTCCAATGGAGCCTCCTCTCCGTTACCGGCGTACGAAATCAACTTGAAGGTTGTCTTGTCGAACTTGACTGTGATTTGCTCGGAATCTTCTGTTGTCGTCCCTTCGCACACCAACAAATCTCCTTCGATTTTCCACGTGCCAACTAAAGCATCAGTCGCAAAGTCCTCACCCTCTGGGCTTCCAATAAATGAACCATCAGACTTGAGTTGAAAACGAATAGTCATTCCCTCAACGAGTGTTAAGCTGTAACTCCCCGAGTATTCCGGCTTGGACGCGCAGGCCACCAGCACCACGGCTGCGACGATTGAAACGAGTATTGATTTCATAGCGAGGAAACCGTCACCCCGTTGAGCGCAGTTTTCAAGGCGTTTTAACTGTTGCCGATCAAAGCCTTCAGCCTTAAAAACTGATGGTTGATGGCTGATCCGAAATCATACGAGCCAGAGAAACTGACCAGCGGGTTCACATGGAAACGGAATGAGAGTCAAATGAAATCTTGCCAGCCGTTAGGCCTCCAATAACATCGGCCCCGGATGATTCACCTGATAAAATCGCCCGCGATTCTATTTGCCCTTCTGCTCCTGCCGCCGGGAGGTTGGCTGCAGGCCACACAGCCAAAGCCGCATATCATTTACATCATGGTGGATGACATGGGCTACGGCGACGCGGGTTGTTACAATCCACAGTCTAAAATCCCCACGCCGAACATCGACTCACTGGCCAATGCCGGAATGCGCTTCACCGACGCCCATGCGCCGGGGGCGTTGTGCCACCCTTCGCGGTACGGACTGCTGACCGGGCAGCATCCGTTTCGAGCCAATGTGGAATCGTGGCGCACGCGGGCGGTGATCCGGAAAACGCAGACAACATTCGCCTCGCTGCTGCAGTCGAACGGCTACCGGACGGCAATGGTCGGCAAGTGGCATCTCGGATTTCACGAGAACGGCTACGACAAACCGCTGCCCGGCGGCCCGGTGGATCGTGGTTTCGACTCGTTTTTCGGCATCCGCGCCTCGACCGATATTCCACCCTATTTTTACATTCGCGGCAATCGAGCCGTCGCGCCACCGACCGACCGGATTGGGGCAAACAGCAGCGACGGCTGGACGCCGATTCAAGGCGCCTTCTGGAGGGCGGGTGGCATCGCGCCGGGCTTGCAACTGAAGGATGTCCTTCCCCGTTTCACCGACGAGGCGGTCAGCGTCATCGAACAACACACCAAGTCTAAAACCACCAAGCCGCTGATGCTGTACCTCGCCTACCCCGCCCCACACACGCCTTGGCTGCCGTCGCCCAAGTTTCGGGGCAGCAGCGAAGCCGGGATGTACGGTGATTTTCTGGTGATGGTGGATGCCATGATCGGGCGCGTGCTCAAGGCGCTCGACGAAGCCGAAATGAGCGACGACACGCTGCTGTTTTTCTGCTCCGACAACGGCCCGGTCTGGTACGATGCCGATGTGAAACGGCTTGGCCACAATTCCGTCGGTGATCTGCGCGGCATGAAGGCCGACGCGTGGGAAGGCGGCCATCGCATGCCGTTCATCGCGCGCTGGCCCGGCAAGATTCGCGCCGGATCGGTCAGCGGACAGACGATCTGTTTCACGGACATGCTGGCGACGTTCGCCGCCGTCGCGGATGCCGAACTGCCGCCGAACGCCGGGCCTGACAGCTTCAACATCCTCCCCGTCCTGCTGAGCAAACAACCGGAGGACAAGCCGATCCGTGGGCCGATCGTCATCCCCGCGCGGCGCGGCATGATGTCGATCCGCTCGGGGCATTGGAAGCTGATCACCGGCCTCGGCTCCGGTGGTTTCTCAAAACCGGCACACATCAAGCCCACGCCCGGCGGCCCCGTTGGCCAACTCTATCACCTCGGCAACGACCTCGCGGAAACCCGCAACCTGTATCTAAAAAAGCCGGACATCGTGAAATCCCTATTGGCCAAGCTCGAGCAAATCCGCAGCCAACCCAAAACTCGCCCCTCAAAGTCATCCGCAGATGACGCAGAGGAGCGAAGATAAAAACAAGATGTAAGCACGGGGCATTAGTTGACTAATAATTCATGAATAAAAAATTTCATCTGCGGAAATCTGCGAAATCTACGGATAAAAAAGAGAATAATTGAATGAAAAACAATCCGCAGATGACGCAGAGGAGCGCAGATAAAAGGGACCCAGAGACCTACGCCATTATTGGTGCAGCTATGGCTGTTCACACAGAACTGGGAAACGGTTTTCTTGAAGCTGTGTATCAGGAAGCTTTGGAGAGGGAGTTTCAGGAAAACAAAATCCCCTTCGAACGAGAACAAGCGTTGGCGATCGATTATCGAGGTGCTCCGCTAACTACCTGTTACAAGGCGGATTTTGTTTGTTTCAAATCCGTTATCGTCGAGTTGAAAGCACTGTCTGACCTGACAGGCACAGAGGATTCGCAAGTCATCAACTACTTAAAAGCATCCGGCTTGAGTCGAGCCTTGTTAATCAATTTCGGCACAAAGAAACTCCAACATAAAAGATCGGTGTTAAATCTGCGAGAATCTGCGTCATCTGCGGAAAAATTTTTTAATAATAACAAATCATGAAAAAACTAGCCTTCATCGTTTCTCTCATCTCGTGCAGCTCGTTTGTTTCCGTTGAGGCGGCCAAGCCAAGCGGCGACCGCCCCAATATCGTTTACATCATGGCGGACGACCTTGGTTATGGCGACTTGGGTTGCTACGGACAAAAGCTCATCCAGACGCCGCACATCGACCGCTTGGCCAAGCGCGGGATGCGGTTCACCGATTTTTATGCCGGCTCGACCGTGTGCGCTCCGTCGCGTTGCGTGCTGATGACCGGCCTGCACACCGGCCATTGCTTTATACGGGGCAACGGCAAGGACAATCTGCGGCCGGAGGACGTGACCGTGGCGGAGGTGCTAAAGCGCGCCGATTACGCGACCGGCCAAGTCGGTAAATGGGGGCTCGGGCACGAGGACTCGACCGGCCTGCCAACGCGGCAGGGGTTCGACTTTTTTTACGGCTACCTAGACCAGCATCACGCGCATCTTTATTACCCGACGTTCCTCGTGAAGAACGAGAAGCGCGTGCGACTGCGCAACATCGTCCCGAACGAGGGCCGATGGGGCCAAGGTGTCGCCAGCAAAAAAATCGATTACAGCCCTGCGTTGATGATGGATGAAACGCTTGGCTTCATTGACGAGCACAAGGACCAACGTTTTTTCCTGTACCTCTCCTACACGCTACCACACGCCAACAACGAGGCTCGCGGCAAAACCGGCGACGGCACAGCGGTGCCGGACCTCGGCATTTACAGAGATAAAAAATGGACGAAACAAAACAAGGGCCAAGCCGCGATGATCACCTACCTCGACGACATGGTGGGCCAAGTCGTCAAGCGACTCGAGGCTCACGGCCTCAGCGATAACACCGTCATCTTTTTCACGTCCGACAATGGCCCTCACAGCGAGGGCGGCAATGATGTCGCCTTCTTTGACGCCAACGGCCCGGTGAGCGGTATCAAGCGCGCCCTGCTGGACGGCGGCATCCGGGTGCCGATGATCGTGCAGTGGCCCGGCCGGGTGAAGGCCGGCAGCACCACCGCCCTTATGGCTGGGGCGGTGGATTTCATGGCCACCGCCGCCGAGATCGCCGGGGTGAAACTGGATGCCCCCACTGATGGCATCAGCTTTCTCCCCACGCTGCTCGGCAACGAGGCGCAGCAGAAAAAGCACGACTACCTTTACTGGGAATTTTACGAACAAGGCTCCAAGCAGGCGCTGCGCACCGGCAAATGGAAGGCCATCCGCCGCCCGATGATCACCGGCCCGATTGAGCTTTACGACGTGTCGGAGGACATCGCCGAGACGAAAAACCTGGCCAAGCGCTATCCGGCAATAGTCGAGAGAGTCGAGCGGTTATTCACCGAGGCGCACGCCCCGGCAGAACGCTGGCGTCCCAGCGGCAAGCCCCGGAAACGCAACCGGACTGAAAGCCGATAACCGCCAGCATCGTTTTGTTTGTCCAACCTGTGATCATGGACTAACTTCCCCCCGAGTCCATAGTGCGGTCACATTTCCGCAAAACAGCAAGGCAATACATGTTTGATTTTTTGGCTGAAGAGAACGCCTCGATCTGCGGTGGGAGTCATTTGAAACGCCGCGAGTTCCTGCAAATCGGCGCACTCGGCGCGGCGGGACTGTCGCTGCCCCAACTGCTGGCAGCGAGGGAGGCCGGTGCCGTCCGCCCCGGGCACGATAACCGTGCCTGCATCATGATTTTCAACCTTGGCGCGCCGAGCCACATCGATTTATGGGACATGAAGCCGGACGCACCCCGGGAGATTCGCGGACCGTTCAAACCCATTCGCACCAAGTCACCCGACATTGACATCTCTGAAATCCTGCCAATGCACGCAAAGGTGGCAGATAAATTCTCACTCGTGCGCACCGTGCATCATGGCGGAGCGGCGGTACACGATGCAGGCTGGCAAATCATGCAGACCGGCCGGCGGTTCAGTGGCGGCGTACAGACCCCTCATGCCGGAGCGGTTGCCAGCTATTTAAAAGGACGAAAAAGCGACCTGCCACCGTTTGTTGTGCTGCCTGAGTTGATGGGGCGCGGAGGCGGCAACCTGCCCAACGGCCAGGCGGGTGGATTCCTCGGCAAGGCACACGACCCGTTTGCGCTCAACGCGGATCCATCAAAGAAGGACTTTAAGGTGCCGGATCTGCTTCCTCCGGACCAGATTGGCGCAGCCCGTCTTGATCGCCGTCGCAGGATGCGCGACATCATCGACGGGGCCGTGAAGAATTTTGAAGCCAGCGAGGACGCCCGGCTGCTGAACGACAGCTTCCACTCCGCATTTCGCATGATGACCAGCGAACAGGCGCGTGCCGCGTTCGACCTGTCCAGGGAAAAGCAATCCGTGCGTGAGCGCTACGGCATGAATCGACTGGGGCAATGCTGCCTGCTGGCCCGCCGCCTCGTGGAAAACGGGGTGCGAATGGTGACCATCAACAGCTTCCTGACTGTGTTCGACCAACTCTCCTGGGACATCCACGGCTCCAAGCCGTTCATCTCTGTGAACCAGATGAAGGAGCAGGTGGCCCCGATGTACGACCAGGGCTACAGCGCCTTGATCGAAGATCTGCACGACCGTGGACTGCTGGACGACACCCTGGTCACGACCCTTTCCGAGTTCGGGCGAACGCCCAAGGTGAACCCCGCGGGCGGGCGTGATCATTGGCCGCAATGCTTCACCTGCTCCTTCGCCGGGGGCGGCGTGAAAGGCGGAAGAGTTGTCGGCAAAAGCGACCCGATCGGCGGTCTGCCGGCTGAACGTCCGGTCGAACCGGGCGATGTGGTGGCGACCATTTTCCACAGTCTTGGGCTGGATCCGGAGGCCTTGCTTCCGGGCCCATCCGGACGCCCCTTCCCGCTCGTCGATTTCGGCAATGAACCGATCAAGGAACTGTTCGCATGAGAACGCTGTCTTTCTTGAGCCTGTTCGCCCTAGCTGCATCTGCCTTGGCCAACGGCCAACCACCGAGTTTTCGGCACGATGTGCTGCCAGTGTTGTCCAAGGCCGGTTGCAACGCCGGCGGCTGCCACGGCGCGCTTGCCGGCAAGGGCGGTTTTCGGCTGAGCCTGAACGCATACGATCCGGCGACCGACCATTACAACATCACCCGCGGGAACCGTGGGCGGCGCATCGAGTTCGCCGCCCCGGCCCGGAGCTTGTTCGTCATCAAGCCCACCGCCGCCGTCCGCCACAAGGGCGGCAAAGTGCTCCACGAAAATTCCGATGACTACCGGCTACTGATTGAATGGATTCAACAAGGTGCGCCCGGCCCCTCCCCTGACGATCCTGAATTAAAACGCATCGAAATCACCCCGTCCCTGTCGCAACTTAATAAAGGGGACACACAACCGTTAATGGTTCACGCCATTTTCGGTGACGGAACCAAGCGGGACGTCACCCGATGGGCGCGCTTCACCTCGACCGACGCCACCGTGGCCGAGGTGGACGAGACCACCGGCTTGGCCAAGGTCATCGGCTACGGCGAAGGCGCGGTGACGGCGTGGTATTCCGGTCAAATCGCCCTGGCCCGCATCACCTCCCCTTGGCCAAGCGCGCTCCCGGACGGTGTGTTTGCACGCACGCCCATGCGCAACGTGATCGATGAACACGTCGTCGGGCAATTGCGACGGCTTAACCTCAAGCCATCCGGGCCAAGCTCCGACAGCGAGTTCATTCGGCGGGTTTACCTTGACGTCATTGGCACATTGCCGGCACCGGATGAAACGAGGGATTTTCTCGCCGACCCCACCGAGACCAAGCGCGACAGGCTCATCGAAAAACTCCTGGCCCAACCGGAGTTCGTAGACTACTGGGCATATCGTCTCTCCGACTTGTTTTTAATCAGCAGCAAAAAGCTGCGCCCCCAAGCGCTCAAGACCTATTATGATTGGCTCCGGGGAGAAGTTGAAAAAAACACGCCGTGGGATCAACTCGTGCGGCAGGTTGTCGCCGCCAAGGGGGACACGTTGAAAAATGGCGCCACGAATTATTACTCCATCCATCAGGATCCGGAAACCATGGCGGAGAATGTCAGCCAGGCATTCATGAGCCTCTCCATCGGCTGTGCCAAGTGCCACAATCACCCGCTGGAGAAATGGACCAACGACCAGTACTACTCGTTCGCCAATCTGTTTGCCCGTGTCCGGGCCAAAGGCTGGGGTGGCGACGCACGCAACGGAGACGGTGCGCGAACCCTGTTCATCGCCGACCGCGGCGACCTCATCCAGCCGCGCACCGGCAAGCCGCAACCGCCGGCACCCCTGGACGGCCCAGTGATCGACCGCGACTCGACCGAAGATCGCCGTGAAGCTTTGGCCTCTTGGCTGACTTCGCCGGAAAACCCATACTTCACCCGCTCCATCGCCAACCGAGTATGGGCCAATTTCTTCGGGCGCGGCATCGTGGAGCCGGTTGATGACCTCCGCACCTCCAACCCGGCGTCAAATGAACCGTTGCTGCAGGCCATCTCCGACCATCTTGCCGCAAACGACTACGAACTGAAGTCACTCATTCGACTTATCCTAAACAGCGAAACCTATCGGCGCAGCAGCAGGCCATTGCCGGAAAACCAGGGGGACCAGAAATATTACTCCCGTTACTATCCTCGCCGCCTGATGGCGGAGGTGTTGCAGGATGCGATCACGTTCGTGACCCGCATCTCTCCGGATTACAACAAGATCACACTCTCTGACGGCAGCACGCAGGGAATTAGCGCATACCGGAACGGGACACGCGCGCTTCAGCTTTCCGACTCCGCCGTAACCTCCTATTTCCTCAAGACATTCGGGCGGAACGAACGCGAGATCACCTGCGAATGCGAACGTTCCAACAAGCCCAGCTTGGTTCAAGTTCTCCACCTCTCCAACGGCGACACGCTGAACAGCAATCTTCGCAGCGAACAAAGCCGCGTGAACACGATGATCAAGGAAAGCAATGAAGCAATCATCGACGAAACCTACTTGCTCTGCCTTTCGCGCCACCCTAGCGACACGGAACGAAAGCGGCTTCGGAATATTTTTGAAACGGCACCCGAAACCGAACGCCGTGCCATCGTTGAGGACCTCCTCTGGTCGCTCATGACCAGCCGTGAATTCCTTTTTCAGCACTGAGCCATGAGATTTCCACTCTCTCTTTTTCTAGTGCTGATCTCACTCCCCGCCCTTGGAGAATCAATCGAGTTTCACAAAGATGTGGCCCCGATTCTGCGCGAATATTGTGCCGGCTGCCACAACGATGTCGACCTCGAGGGTGAATTTTCCGTCGAGACGTTCGATACGCTGATGAAAGGCGGCGAAAACGGAGTCGCCATCAAGCCCGGTAACGCCGACGACTCTCTGTTCATCAAGGCTGTCACCAAGCAGGCGAAGCCTCACATGCCGCCACGCAAGGAACCGCAGCCTGCAGCGAAACACATCGCCACGCTCACGGCATGGATCAATAACGGAGCAAAAGGCCCGAGTGACGACCGTTCCATCCTGGCCACGTTGAACGTCCCGAATATTACAGCCAGCAGAAATGCCGTCCGACCGGTTACCGCCATGGCCATTGCCTCCAACGGAAAGCTTTCAATTGGGCGTCATGGTGAAATTTCTTTCAGCGACAAAACATTGAGGGACATTCCCGGCAAGGTGAACGCCATCACCATTTCAAAGGACGCCAAGTGGCTGGCGGCAGCCTCCGGTGTTCCCGGCCTGAACGGCACTGCGGTGCTGTTCGACCTTGATTCCGGGAATCGACTTGGCCAATTCACCCAAGGCCATCGTGACGCCCTGTATGGTGTTGCGTTTTCGCCGGACGGGCAGCGCCTGGCCACTGCCGGGTACGACCGACTCATCCAACTTTGGGACGTAGAAACCGGCAAGGTGCTGAACACGCTTGAGGGCCACAACGGTGCCGTTTTCGGCATCGCCTTCAGCCCGGACGGCAAGGTGCTGGCCAGCGCCGGTGGCGACTCTTCGGTGAAACTTTGGAACACCGCCACTGGACAAAGACTGGACACGCTCGGCCAGCCCACCGGTGAACAATTCCACGTCACATTCACGCCGGATGGCCGGCACATTGTCGCCGCCGGTGCCGACAGGCAAATCCGTATGTGGAAATGGATCAGCGGGGATCAGGCAAAAATCAACCCCCTCGAGCGGGTTCGTTTTGCGCACGAGGATGAGATCACAGACCTGGTGATCAACCCAAGCGGGATGCGCTTGGCAACCGCCTCCGCAGATCGCACGGTGAAAGTATGGTCGCTGCCAAGCCTCGAGCCACTGCAGACCATCCCCAATCAGCCGGATGTCGTCTCAGCCTTGGCCTTCGGCTTCGACGGGCAAACAGTACACGCAGGGCGATTGGACGGCTCGGTCCAGGAATACGAATTGCGCTTGGCCAAGCCGGGGGCTGCACTCGCCCAGGCACCATCCCGTCAAATCACCCATCGAAGCCCGCTTGACCAAGTCGAACTGTCGGAACGGGAGCCAAACAATAAGACAAAAACGGCGATGATAATTCAAGTCCCGGCAAAAATTGTCGGCACCATCAACGGGAGCGAAGACACCGACACCGACCTGTTTCGTCTTCAGGCCAAGGCCGGCGAGCAATGGGTGATCGAAATCGACGCCGCTCGCAGCAAGTCACCGCTCGACTCGAAAGTGGAGGTCCTCGATGCCGGCGGCCAACCCGTCGAGCGCGTTCGCCTCAAGGCGGTGAGGGAGTCGTGGCTGACCTTCCGTGGAAAAGATTCCAACACCTCAGGCGACTTTCGCCTGTTCAAGTGGGAGGAGATGAAACTCAACCAGTTCCTCTATGTGAACGGCGAGGTGCTCAAACTTTGGCATTACCCGCGTGGTCCCGACAGCGGCTATTTGGTCTATCCCGGCAGCGGAAGCCGTCACGGTTACTTCGATACCACGCCGCTGGCCCATCCGCTTGGCCAACCGGCCTACATCGTCGAGCCCTTGGCCAAGGGTGTCGCGCCCGGTTCAAACGGCCTGCCGGCCTTCACGATCTACTTCGAGAACGACGACGAAAGCCGGCGGCGCCTCGGCAAGGACTCCAAGCTGACGTTTACCGCGCCCACCCATGGCGACTACCTGGTGCGGGTGTCGGACATGCGCGGATTCCAGGGCGAGGACTTTAAATACACCCTGACGATTCGACCGCGTGAACCGGATTTTAAAATCAGCATCGGCGGGTTTTCTGACGGCGTGCCCAGGGGCAGCGGACGGGAGTTCAACGTGAAGGCTGAGCGGCATGACGATTTCGACGGCCCGATTCGGATCGACATCACCGACGTGCCTGAAGGGTTTCATGTGACCACTCCCTTGACCATCGAGGCCGGGCAACTCACGGCCTTTGGTGCCATCTACGCCGAAACGGAAACCGCAACCCCTGCGAAAGACTTTGCCTTGCTCAAGGCCACTGCAACCATCAACGGGAACGAAGTCACACGCGACATTGGCAAACTCGGCAACATCAAGCCAATCGACAAGCCCAAGCTGCTCGTGCAGGTGACCCCCAACGAAAGCGGGGCCACGACAACCGGCACCACCGCCGAACCGCTGGAATTCACCATCGCACCGGGAGAGACCATTTCCGCCCGGGTACACGTGGAACGCAACGGATTCAACCGCCGGGTTGAACTCGGCAGCCACGACGCGGGCCGCAACCTGCCGCATGGCGTTTACGTCGATAACATCGGACTGAACGGCCTGCTCATCGTGGAGGGCCAAGCCGAGCGCGAGTTCTTCATCACCGCCGACGACTGGGTGCCGGAAACGACAAGGCGCTTCCACATCCGCACAACCGCTGAAAAAGGCATCGTCTCAAATCCCCTCATCCTGCACGTGAGGAACAGGTGAGAGATTCGGCTCAAGTCCTTCGTGGTAAAAAATCTCAGCCTACCGCTTTGACGTCTTGCGTGCCTGCTTGCCCAAGGCATCTCGGATCGCCTCTGCCTCGGCTTGGGCGTCAAAATCCGGATTCGAGTTCGACGGCACGGGCGCGTTTATTTTTTGCCGCCAATCGACAAGCAACTTGTGAAGCTCCCGCGCCTTGGCCGGGTTCGCCTTGGCCAGGTTCTTCCGTTCGCTGATGTCTTCTTTCAGGTTGTACAACTCGAGTGCGCCGTCCTCGAAATATTCGTGCAGTTTCCAGTCGCCCAAGCGCACGGCGCTGCATGGCCGCGTGCGGAACAGCGGATCACGCTGCTCCCCGATCACCTTGTACGCCTGGAGGTACGCCGGGAAATGCCAGAACAACGGCCTTGGCCCGACGCGCTTGGCCTCGCCTTTGATGAACGGCAGGAGGCTTCGGCCGTCCATCGGCTGGCCGGGTCGCTTGGCCTTGGCCAAGTCGAGAAACGTCGGGTAAATATCGACGCCGATGACCGGCTCGGCGGTGGATTGCCCCGGCTTCACCACGCTTGGCCAATTCACAAAAAACGGCACGCGGATGCCGCCCTCGTAATAGTTACCCTTGTAACCCCAGAGCGGCGCCATGTCCGTCGCCGGGCCGTAGCCGCCGTTGTCGGAGAAAAAGAAAATCACCGTGTTGTCGCGTTGGCCAAGCTGCTCGAGCTTGGCAACGATTTTGCCGACCCCCTCGTCCACCGACTGGATCATCGCCGCCATCGTCGGGTGCTGGTGCAGTTTGCCCGGGCGCTTGGCCTCGTACTTGGCCTCGATCTCCCGCTTGGCCTGAATCGGCGTGTGCACCGCAAAATGCGACAAGTAGGCGCACCACGGTTTGTCCTGACTGCCCGCGATGAACTCGATCGTCCGATCCGTCAGCACATCGGCGAGGTATTGACGGTTTGGCCCGAAATGACCGCGGAAACCGGGCAGCTTGGTATGGTCCACCTCGACGTCGAATCCCTGCTCCGTCGGGCTGGTGCCGAGGTGCCATTTGCCAAACATGCCGGTGCGATAGCCGGACTGCTGCAGCGACTCCGCCCATGTGACGATCTCCGGCCGGAGCGTTTTCGTCCCGGCAATGTGCTCCAGCCGGCGGTGCTTGGCCGAGCCGCGCGGCGTGGTGCCGACGTTGAAAATCTCATGGCGCGGCGTGTATTGCCCGGACAACAGGCAGGCCCGGGCCGGGGCGCAGTTGGCCGCGCAGGAATAGGCGTCGGTGAACACCATCCCGCCCTTGGCCAAGCGGTCGATGTGCGGTGTCTCGTAAAAGTCCGACCCCATGTAGCCGGTGTCGCGCCAGCCAAAGTCGTCGAGAAAGATGAACAAAATGTTCGGCCGCTGCTCCGCCTGCGCCGTCAGGCCAAGCGCCAGCACCACAATCGATAGGATTCGTTTTTTCATGGTTCATTCTTTTTTGGCCGTGGCATTTTTGCGCTCACCACTTTCTGCCAGTCATGCAGCTTGGCCAATAACTTCGCCGCCCGTTCCGGTTGGGCGGCCGCCAAATCGTGCTGTTCGCCCAAATCGGTTTTCAGGTTGAACAGTTGCACGGTGCCGTTTTCAAAATATTCGAGCAGCTTGTAATCGCCGTCGCGGATCACGCCGGCGGGACTTTGCATGCCGTGATTGCTATAGTGCGGGAAGTGCCAGTAGACCGGCCCCCGCTCGAACGCCCTCCCCTGCAGCGCGGGAACGAAGCTCTTCCCGTCCTTGTGCTGGGCGGGCGTCTCGGGCAGACCGGTCATCTCCAGTATGCTCGGATAAAAGTCCGGACTGATGACCGGCTCCTCGCAAACAACGCCGGCCCTGCCCTTGCCGGGCCACTTCACGATCATCGGCACACGGATTCCTCCCTCGTACAACCAGCCCTTCGCCCCGCGCAGCGGCAAGTTGGAGGTGGCGTAGGCCCGATCGAGCTGATTCTGCGAAACAACCCGGGCGGGGTTGCCGAAGTTCCCCGCCGACATCCCCCCGTTGTCGGAGTAAAAGAGGACGATCGTGTTGTCTGCCTGGCCCAGTTCTTCTAGCTTTTGCAGCACGCGCCCCAGGCTCTCGTCCACCGACTCCACCATGGCCGCGAACTCGACGTTGTCCTGGCGCTGCTTGATCTTGATCGTGCGCTGCGGCAGCACCTTGTGACCCCGGTGCGAAGCCTTGCCCAACAGCTCCGTCAGTTGCTGTCGCGATAGCGGGGACTCGTCATCCGGGTTGCCCTCGAGGATGAATGGCGGCCCCTTTGGAGGCGGCAACTTGGCCAGCTTGGCGCGATACTTGTCGACCAAGTCCCTGCGCCCCTGGATCGGGTCATGGACCGAGAAGTGGGAGAGATACAAAAAGAAAGGCCGGTCGTTGCCTTGCCCCATGAAATCCAGCGCCATGGAGGTCAGCCGATCGGTCAGGTACTCGTCGTCGCGGCCCTCGATCGTCAGGCCTTCCATCCGATACGGCGGATGATACCCCCCCTTGGGGCAGCAGCCGTTCCACTGTGGCACCTGCACGTCGAACCCCTGTTTCAGCGGCCCCGCTTCATCGTTGCCCAGATGCCATTTGCCAAAGATACCGGTGCGATAGCCTTTTGCCTTGAGGGCCTCGGCCAGGGTGACCTCCTCCAACGGCAAGGCCTGAAGTTTTTCGGCACTCTGGAGGCGTTGAAAGGCAAAGTCACGGCGGCCTGAAAGCCAATCGGTCAGGCCCAGCCGGCCCGGGTATTTGCCGGTCAGGATGCTGGCCCGTGTCGGCGAGCAGACGTGGCACGCCGCGTAGGCGTTGGTGAACTTCACGCCCTCCTTGGCCAAGCGGTCGATGTTCGGCGTGTCGTAAAACGAACTGCCGAAGCACCCGACATCGCGCCAGCCCATGTCGTCAACGAGAAATAGAACCACGTTGGGCCGGGCCGCCGCGTTCGACTGCAACAAACCAAGCGCAACACAGAGAGCGATGGAAAAGCACCTCATCATGGAAACCGAAACAGTGCCCAAACCGCGGGCCGCTGGCAACGCTACAGAAACCTTAACGACGTGACTGGCTCGTCGGGACCGCATATCGGGCCAAGATGGCTTTCAGCTTTACGACAACCCCCGGCTTGGCGGCGTAGTGGTTTTGGGTCTCCCAAGGGTCGGCTTGGTAGTCGTACAATTCGTAATCAACTTCCGCCGTCGGGTCGCTGTGATTCTTCCACTCGACCAGGCGGTAACGTTGCGTGCGGATGGCCCGCCCCAGTTTGCTGCGGCGCGGGTAGGCGTGAAAGGCATGGTCACGAACGCGAGCGCTTGGGTTCTGTAGCACCGGCACGAGGCTGACGCCGTCGATCGGCTGCGGCCCCTTGGGCGCGGGCAGGCCGGCCAACTCGGCCAGCGTGGGAAACAGATCCACCGTCTCGGCCAACTGCCGCGTCGCGCTGCCCGGCTTGGCCAAGCCGGGCGCCACCACGATAATCGGGATGCGGTTGGCCTGCTCGTAGTTGGTGTGCTTGGTCCAGATGCCCAAGTCGCCCAAGTGCCAGCCGTGGTCGCCCCACAGGATGACGATCGTGTTGTCAGCCAGGCCGAGGTCGCCAAGCGCGCGGGTCACTTTGCCGATCTGTGCATCGACGTAACTGGTGCTTGCGTAGTAACCGTGGATGAGTTTGCGCGTGAGGTCATTGCCGATCACGCCGTTGGCAGGCACCGGCTTGAAGGCAGCGATCTCGCCGCCGCGCTTGAGGGCGACCCTCGGCGCGTCCTTAGGGAATGCCGTGTTGACCGGCATCGGCAACTTGGCCGGGTCGTGCCTGTCCCAATATTTTTTTGGCGCGGAAAACGGCAGGTGCGGCCGCACAAAACCGGCCGTGATGAAGAACGGCGTGCCGCGCTTGGCCAAGCGGTCCTTTGCCGCCTTCAGCCGCTTGACCGTCTCAGCGGCGACTCGACCGTCGGCGTACTCGGCATCGCTCGCCACCGGCGACTCGTAGGCCGCGCCCCTCGGCAACGAACGGATCTGGCCCAGCTTTTGGTTTGTGAACAACGCCTCCTCGCGGGTGAGTTGGCCGCCGCCGGTGCTTTGCGGGTCGAGGTACTCAATCACCTTGTCGTGAAAATGCGGCTCGCTGAATGAGGCCGGATCGCCCTCATTACCGTGGCCGATGTGGAACACTTTCCCGAGCGACTCGGTGCGATACCCGTGCCGGGCAAAATGCTGCGGCAATGTCACTGCATCCGGCCAAGCCTTGCGCAGGTGACTGCCCAGCCCATACAGACCGGTCGAGGTCGAGTGCGCCCCAAGCATCAGCGTGAACCGCGACGGCGCGCAGACCGCCTGGTTGCAGTACGCCAGATCGAACCGCATGCCACGCCCGGCCAAGGCGTCGATGTTCGGCGTCTTGGCCAACGTATCGCCGTAGCAGCCCAGAGCTGGTTTCAAGTCATCGACGAGGATCAACAGCACGTTCGGCCTTTTCGCCGCTTGGGCGACACTCAAGCCAAGCGCGGTGAGTAGTGATAGTACAACAACCCGGTTCATGTTTCCTTTTCGCGGTCGTGCGTGCCTGCTAGTTTGCGCGTTGCAGCCGTCGCAGGAGATTGAGATAGACAATGGAAGTCACCGATGCAATCCGAAACCGCAAATCCGTCAGGGCATTCCTCGACAAGCCGGTTCCGGATGAACTCGTCAGCGAAATCCTTGACTGCGCCCGGTGGGCGCCTTCCGGGGTCAACTCCCAGCCGTGGCATGTGGCAGTACTCACCGGCAAAACCAAGCAGCAGGTCGGCAGCGCCTTGGCCAAGCGCCGGTCGGACGGTGTTCAGGCGGAGCCGGATTACCGGTATTACCCCAAGCAAATTGAGGAGCCGTACATCGCCCGCAAACGCGCCTGCGGCCATGCGCTCTACTCCGCGCTGGGCATCGAGCGCAACGACATCGAGACGCGAAAAGCGCAGTGGATGAAAAACTACCACGGCTTCGGCGCGCCGGTGATGCTGCTCTTTTTCATCGACGCCATCCTCGAGAAAGGCTCGTGGGTGGACATCGGCATGTTCATCCAAAACGTGATGCTCACAGCCCGCGGCCACGGGCTCGAGACCTGCCCACAGGCCGCCCTCGCCGAGTACCCCGACGTTGTCCGAAACCTGCTCAACATCCCCGACAGCAGAAAACTGGTCTGCGGCATGGCGCTTGGCCAAGCCGACTACGACGATCCATCCTATCAATACCGCACTGTTCGCGAGCCAATCAAAGAATTCGTCCAATGGTTCTCTTGAATCTTCCCAATTACCCCCTTGCCCAGTTTTAAAAGCCAGACATTGATTTGCCTCTGATATCCAGTCAAACAGTGCTCCTTGTTTACAGCAAAAAGGCCGGGCAAAAATGCCCGGCCTCTTGTAGGTGTGTTCTCTATTTCGGCTATACAGCCAAATTACTCACTGACAGCACGGCCAAATAGTTGTGCCTGGTCTGCTGTGAGCGTCACGGGGCTTTCTGCATCCACATCCTGCCATGGGCCATTAACCGTAACAGCAGTCTGCAGTTTCCCAACAAAAGTTACAGTCAGACTCCCGTCTTCGTTTCGAACAACATTGATTTCCGGGTCAGCCGCAACTCCCGGTTCAACGAAATCGGGGATTGTCACTGACGCCTTGGTGGCATCCTGGCCAGCAACTCCCTTTTCATAGATTGAAGCAATCTCTGCAGCATCTCTTGCAACATGCCAAATGGCTAAATCATCCAGTAAACCAGAAAACGCGGCAGGATTTGCTTCATCCATGGCATAATACGGTTCTTCGCCCTCTTCCTCAATGATTGTGATATTTGCACCGATGGCAACCCAGTCCTGGGTGGATCCGTTTATTCTATCCAAATAATCGGTCACACCAACCAACTTGCCATTCTTGTACAACCTTAACTGACCGCCATCAACAGTCAGCGCAACATGCACCCACTCATCCAGCGCCAAAGGTTCAGTGTCCTGTATGTTGATTACATTCGGCCCCGCCGAAATCTGACACCCCAACACCAGTTCACCATCTATATTATTGTTAATCGTGATCTGGAACTGATTCTCAGATTGAATACTGATTGACGATCCATTTCTTAAAATAACCGCGTTCTCGCCATCAATACCAGATGTATTGAACCATACAGACACTGTTCCATTTTCCGTAATCTTTGGATAATTCGGTAGCACACCGAATGCGTAGGTTTCACTGTCGATGCCGTTAATCAGTATGGCGTTCCCGATGAGCCCATCTGCGCCAACAGGCTCCTCATTTTCATCACCGTAGTCATCATAAAAACTACCTTTCTCAGAACTTGATCCTGAGTTGGAAGCAGTCGAACCACTGGATTCGTCAAACTTAAGATGAACGACCAGGTCATCCGTTATCTTGGCTCCACTTGAAACCGTGGAGAGCTTCGCTCTGGAGGATATCACACTGCCGGCATCATTGAATATTGCCAGGCTATAGAAACCCTCCTCGACCTCAGTTAAGCCATTGACAGTCAGTGTATCGGTCGTCGCACCCGATATTTTACCGCCGTCAGGAATAGCCGCTCCATCCTTAAGCCACTGGTAGGTTAGCCCTTCGCCTGCTGCCTTAACCGTCATACTCGCAAGACTTCCTTCCTGTGCCACAGTTGGAGATGGATTGGTCACAACCGATGGTGCATCAATCTCCAGTGCAGGGTTGTCCAGGATTAGCTGAATGGCATTAATCGCCACCCCCCTGTCGAAACCAACCGTGGTCGTACCCCATTCAAACCGAACGATTCCGTCAACAGGTTTAACATTATCAAATCTCACATAGTTCGAGAGAGTCCTGTTGTTCGGATCTGTACTTGTTCCACGGAAATATCTCTGAATTGGGTTATATTGATCCGCATTCATCTGATCCGTGTAAATCACTCGATCCGAATCCTCATCCTCGCCAACAAGCTTGTAATGCTGGTTCTGGAACTGAAGAGGTATTCCAACGGTGTAAACAATCAGTGTATGATTACCGTCAGGAATTTCCTGGAATTCAATATGAGCTTCACTTCTTGCCCTTATCAGACCGTTTAGCAACCTCTGGGTCGGGTTTGCGTCTCCCGTGCCGGCACCCCAATTGCCACCAGATGCGAAATCAACTGTGATCTCATAATCTTCCAAACCCAAGGCCTCTTCACCAAGACTATTTAGCAAGACATCGTCACTACTACCACTTCCCTGAGTAACATTGTTCCAATATGCCTGTAGATGTACTCCAGCAATATCTGTCGGAAGTGAAGCAGTTGGGGCACCATTCGCACCGGAACCATTAAAATTAAGTCCAATGCTGATAGGTTGCGTGGCCGGATCCAGGATGGTTGCACCAACCTCGCTGCTCATTTCGCAACCCACGATCTGAACAGAATACTTGTCGCTTATGTTTTCAGAGTTAATCGCATCGGTCGTGTAACTTGTAGAAACAGCCCCAGAAATTGGCTCTCCATTCTTGTACCATTGCAACGGCCAAGGACCATTGACCTCCACGAGGAATGTGGCCGGTTCTCCATCCAGCACCACCGCATCCACCGGCTGACGTTTGAATGCAGCCAAGTCACAATCTACTGATGTGGTGGCAGCCAAAAACTCCACTTCCGCAATTTGCATGCAACATCCACTCGGCCCCTGGGTATCCACAACCGTCCACCTGTAACTGGTGTATGCCTTGTCATTTGCAAAATAGAATTCCTGCGTTGTGAAACGATCATCGATCGCGGGAATGTCATCAATCTGGGTAATTCTTGTCCAGTTCGCCCCATCATCCCAACCGGAAACCAAATCGTTTGTTCCCTCTATCAAAACTACCTTCACATCACGATCAGGCGCATCGTTTGCGGTCTGCATCGAGATGCCAGTGATTGTTGTTGCTCCAATTCCCGGAGTAACCACAAAGCCGGAAGGCTGGCTGTTCTTACCGTCGAAATTCAGATACTTGGTCGGTTGACCGTCAATTGCATTGGCAACACCCTCTGAACCAGGACTATTGGAGGAACTAGCATAAACCGCATCGCCCGGTGATGTCACATCCTTTGGCGCACTGCCGCCAAGCAGTTCTACCTCTGCAATTTGCATACAGCACCCACTCGGACCTTGGGTATCTACCACAACCCAGCGGTAATGTTTAAATGCCCAGACATTATCAAAAATCAACACCTGTGATTGAAAACGCCCAGTATAAGGAGGCACATTAAGCTCTGTGATTAACTGCCAATTTCCAGAGTCATAATCAGCAATTTCATCATCATTCGATCCTTCGAGCGTAACGACCTTTGCATCCCTATCGGGAGCATCATTGGCAGATTGCATGTGGATCCCAGTGACTACGGTCTTCCCAATTGACGGAGTAACCACAAAGCCGGAAGGCTGACTGTTCTTACCGTCGAAATTCAGATACTTGGTCGGTTGACCGTCAATTGCGTTGGCAACACCCTCTGAACCAGGACTATTGGAAGATGAAGCAATTATAGCATCGCCCGGACTTGTAACATCAGCAGGCGGAACCGCCCCCAGTAGTTCAACCTCAGCAATCTGCATGCAGCAACCACTGGACCCCTGCGTATCCGTCACCACCCACCTGTAGTGCTTAAATGCACGATCATTATCGAAGAATAACTCTTTTGTCTGAAAACGACCAGTCCATGGCTCTATGTCCTGTATCTCAGCAATCATTTGCCAGTTGCCTGAATCATACCCTGTTATTTCATCGTCATTCGATCCTTCAAGTGTGATTGATTTTGGATCCCGATCAGGAGCATCATTCGCAGATTGCAAGGCCATGCCGGTGACATACGTCATGCCCAGTGACGGAGTCACCACAAAACCGGACGGCTGACTGTTTTTCCCATCGAAATTCAGATACTTGGTCGGCTGCCCATCAATTGCATTGGCTACCCCCTCTGAACCGGGGCTATTGGATGATGAAGCCATTACCGCATCACCAGGCTGGGTGATGTCTGAAGGGCCCGAATAAACGCCACCCAAGAAACCGACCTCTGCAATTTGCATACAGCAACCACTTGGCCCCTGTGTATCCACGACAGTCCAACGGTAGTGCAAATAACCCTTTTTATTCTCAAAACTAAAGGTCTGGGTTGCAAACCGATCCGTTATTGCAGGGATATCGTCAATTTCAACAATGACCTCCCAGTTGCCTCCATCCCATGCCGTTGCTTCGGCATCATTTGAGCCCTCCAGCCTGACAACCTTGACATCCCTGTCTGGTGCATCATTAGCCGTCTGCATTGAGAGGCCAGTGACAAGCGTTTTTCCGAGAGATGGGGAAACAATGAATCCTGAGGGTTGGCTGTTTTTCCCGTCAAAATTGAGGTATTTTGTAGGTTTGCCGTCTATCGCATTGGCTACGCCTTCAGATCCTGGACTATTTGCTGAGGAAGCGATGACAGGATCACCGGGTTGGGCTACGCTTTGACCGAAACCTTGATTCGTCGCAGCAAGAATGCCACAGAACAACAACGTTTTTAGTGCTCGTTTCATGATTATTTAAAGGGCTTTTCTAGCCTGCATTATTCATCAAAAAAGGTTTTCGGCGACTTAACTTATTGTGTATAAGTT
>JACKQG010000047.1_pt2 | contig 35574 bp, 20 predicted proteins | sample 8237621 | NCBI WGS metagenome assembly JACKQG01 (sample SAMN15677084, study PRJNA649215) | marine metagenome | biome: marine; feature: Black Sea; material: saline water; isolation source: suspended particulate matter (SPM) from the Black Sea western gyre | collected 2013-06-09/2013-06-10 | depth...
TCCAAGCCCGGTGAATCCAAGCCCGGTGAATCCAAGCCCGGTGAGGATGGACAGAATTCAAATGACCAACCACAACTGAATGAAGACCAGCAAAAGGAAGATGCCAATCCCGCTCGTGAGCGATTGCAAGCCGCTGAAGAGCGAATGCGAGAGGCGCAAAAACAGCTGGAGAGCGCGAGTCGCGATGATGCGGTTGAGGAACAGGAGAAGGCTCGCCACGAACTCGAAAAGGCGAAGGCAGAACTAGAGGAGATCTTGCGTCAGCTGCGCGAGGAGGAAGTTGGACGAACGCTCGCGCTGCTTGAAGGTCGGTTTCGCCGAATGCTCGAAAAGCAGCTAGAGGTCTTCGAGTCGACGAAACGCCTTGACAAGGTCGCGCCCGACGAACGAGGTCGTCAAGTGGATATTCAGGCCAGCAAACTCGGTTTCGATGAAACAAAACTAGCGATCGAAGCCGACAAAGCGCTGCTGCTGTTGCACGAGGAAGGATCGTCCGTTGCATTTCCTGAGACAGTTTCAATGATGCGAGACGACATGCAACAAGTTGCCGACCAACTCTCGTCAACGAAAATCGGCACGCTCACGCAAGGAATCGAAGAAGAGATCATCAGCACCTTGGAAGAGATGATCGCCGCATTGCAGCAGGCTCAACAGGATCTGGAAGAAAAGAAGCAGCAAGAGCAGCAACAGCAAAAACAAATGCAACGATCGGGCGAGGAGCCGCTGGTTGATCAAATTGCCGAGTTGAAGATGATCCGCGCGCTGCAAATGCGTGTTAACACTCGAACGACACGATTCTCGCGATTGTTGGAAAACAGTGATGATCTTGTCGGCGAGCCAGATGACGAAGAACTTCGTGAGTCGATCGTCAAACTGAGCGAGCGACAAGATCGCATCCATCAAGTCACGTCGGACATCGTCTTGGGAAAAAACAATTAGGATCGAGCATGAAATGTGAAGCCATCGCGATGCTATTGGTGACTTGCGTTGCAACATCCAACGTATACAGCGAGGATGATCTCGCAAAACGCGCAAGTTGGGCACAGCCTTCGGTAGCCGAGGTGAAGGCACAGGTTATTTCATGGCTCGAATCGCAAGATGTGGACGAAGCGCTACAAAAGGAGGTTGATACGTTCTGGACTGACGACCGTTTACCACTATCCGGCGTAGAGTTGCTTGAGCACGTGGCCCTCACGATTGGACGTGTTGATTTAGAGGTTCGACCGCTTGTCGAACTTTGTCGTGGCACCGCACCGCGTCACCTGACACCTCCGGTTGAAGTCCTATTCGACGAGAGCCGCGAGCCTTTCGAACGAAACAATCTACGCCTCTACTTTGCCCAATGGCTGACGCAGCAGGCGTTCTACGACGAAGCGCTCGAACTGCTCGATGGACTCACCCACGAGGATGTAGTCGACCCGGCATCATTGTTGTTCTATCAAAGCGTCGTCCACCATCGATTGCTAAATAAGGACGACTGCCTGATTTCATTGAACTTGTTGCTGGAGGACGAGCGAGGGATTCCACGGCGTTACCGCTCCGTCGCCAAGCTGATGGAATCAGACATTAAACCGCTCGAAGAGGATTCTCTCGACGAAGTGTCTCGCCTGATGGATGACATCCAAAGGCGATTGAATCTCGGTCGTGCCGGCACGCGTGTCCGCGATGAAGAAGACGATGTCATCGAAAAGCTTGACAAGATGATTGAAGATCTCGAAAAGCAGCGACAGCAGGCGCAGCAAGCGAGTGGCAGCGCCAATGGAACACTCCAGCCAAGTAAACCTGCGGATGACTCAAACGCAATGGGCGGCAAAGGGCCAGGCAACGTCGACCAAAAGCGGCTGAAGAACGAAGTGGACTGGGGTAACCTGCCGCCCAAGGAGAGACAAGAGGCTCTGCAACAGATCAGCAAGGATTTGCCCGCGCACTTCCGGGACGTGATCGAAGAGTATTTCCGAAAACTAGCACGCGACGATGGTAACTAACACGATGCTCACTGCAACCTTGAACTCCCTTGTGCTTGCTGCAACTCTTGGCAACGCACCAATCGACATCAACCAACTCGACGGCCAAACTACGAGCGGAACGCTCGTCTCACTTTCCCCGGATCAAATGGTCGTCGAAACAGACGACGGGACGCAGACGTTCACGACTCGTGAGATTTTCTCACTGACGTTTGTCGACTCATACGGTGATGAAGACTTTATTCCTCTCGAAGACCCGTTAGTCGTTCAATTTGTGGATGGCTCCAGCCTACAAGCAACAGGCTTCCAAGTGGAGGCCGGTCGTGCAACGGTACTGCGTCCGGAGGACGATCCGATTCGAGCCGCAACTCGCTCAGTGCATTCGGTTCGATTCTTCAAGCCAACGGTCGAGCTATCTAAGCAATGGGATGACATCGAAACGGCTAGCGACGTTGCTGGTGATGTCCTTGTGATTCGCAAGACGCTAACGGTGGAGGACGAGAACGGCATTGAACAGGAATCAATCGGACTCGATTCGTTGGAAGGTGTGCTCTACGACATCACGGACGAAAGTGTCGCGTTTGAGTTCGACGGAACTCGCGTCGACGTACCACGTCACAAGGTCGAAGGCGTGATCTACTTTCGTCGAACTGGCGCGCGCTTGGCCGAGCCGACGAGTCGAGTGTCGACCGTAGACGGCACGATCTGGAATCTTAAGTCTTGTCAGCTTGACGGCGACACGCTCAAAGGCGTCAGCGTCGGTGGCGTTCGATTGAGTATGCCACTTGCAAGTTTGACGAAGCTCGATTTTTCTGTTGGAAATCTGGTCTTCCTGAGCGATCTAGAGCCAAGCACGTTCCACTGGAAAGCCGACTTTCAAACCTCGAAAACTCCCTCGGTCGTACCTACGTGGTACCACCTTCGATTGGACGAAGGCTTCTACGGAGGTCCCTTGCGGCTCGACTCACGCAGTTATGAAAAGGGGCTATCTCTCCATAGCCAAACGAAGCTGAGCTACCGTCTAACACGTGACTTCGACCGTTTCGCTGCGATCGCCGGTATCGATGACCGCTTTCAAGCCGACGGTAACGTCACACTCACGATCAGCGGAGATGGCAAGCAACTCCTGTCAGAGGACTTGGCCGGCTCGAGGAATATCGAGATTAATCTTGATCTAAGAGGCATCCGTCGCTTGGAGATTCTTGTCGATTATGGTGATGATGAAGTCGGTTACGGCGACTACCTAAACCTTTGCAACGCAAGGCTAATGAAATGAACAAGGTGGTTCATAAATTCGCGATCATCGCGTTCCTGATACCGACATTCGCGATGGCGAATCTCGCGAGCGGGCAAGTCGCTGAAGCGGTTCGCCAAGCCGAGCAACAACGCATTGATGCAGTTGCGAAAGCGGTGAAGTCGGCCGTTGCGATCTTTTCGGCTGATGGAAACGGTGGCGGATCGGGGGTCGTGATTTCACCCGACGGCTACGCGCTGACAAACTTCCACGTCGTACAACCTGTCGGCGACTACATGCAGTGTGGTATGGCAGACGGCCGCTTGTACGACGCGGTTCTCGTAAGTATCGATCCGACCGGCGACGTCGCGTTGATCAAACTCGTTGGGCGCGAGGATTTTCCGGTCGCTGAGATGGCTGACAGCGACGAAGTGCAAGCGGGTGACTGGTGCTTCGCAGTAGGAAACCCGTTCTTGCTTGCATCAAACTTTGAGCCGACCGTCACTTACGGTATCGTCTCGGGCGTCCACCGATATCAGGAGCCCGCGGGGACCATCCTCGAATACACCGATTGCATTCAGACCGACGCCGCTATCAACCCAGGGAATTCGGGTGGACCGCTGTTCAACGCGGCAGGACAACTGATCGGAGTTAATGGCCGCGGGTCGTTCGAGAAACGCGGACGAGTTAACGTCGGCTTGGGGTACGCGATCTCGATAAATCAAATCAAACACTTTCTCGGATATCTTCACAGTGGTCGCATCGTCGATCATGCAACCCTTGGTGCCACCGTGGATGATGACGAAGAGGGACGTGTTGTCGTCTCGAACATCCTGGAGTCGTCGGATGCATATCGACGAGGTCTCCGCTACTCGGACGAACTTGTGTCCTTCGGCGGCCGGACCATTGATTCACCGAACGCGTTCAAAAATGTGCTTGGGATCTATCCGAAAGGATGGCGCGTTCCATTGAGTTTCTTGAGAGATGGAGTGCGGCACGACGTTCATGTGCGTTTGGCAGGTGTCCATGCTGTCGAAGAACTGCTGGCGAAGATCCAAGAAGCTCCCGTCGAAGAACAGAAGCCAAAACGGCGCCCCGGGGACGGTGAACAACCGAGCGACGACCAGGAGGAGAAGTCACCGGCTAACCCACATGGCGAACCTGCGAAGGTCCCGGAAGAACTACAGCAGTACATCAAGCATCGTTCGGGTTTCGCGAACTATTTCTTCAACGAGTTGCATCGTACGCGGGTGTGGAATGAGTTTCATGATGCCACGGGAGATTTTGCCGCATCTCGAGCAGATTGGACGCTTGCAAAGGGTGCAGACTTTGCGATCACGCTCGGGGACGAGAAATCGGCGATAAAGACTGCGACGGCGACGATCGCGCTCGATCGCGGAAAGGATCTGTCCGAGCAACTCGAACCACAAGGCAGCGGCGGAATGCTCGCGACCTTGCACTTGTGGCGTCGTTTGCTCGTCGAGGGGCCTGCCGCGTTCGGCGATGTCGTCTATCTGGGACAAGCTCCTCTCGTTGGTCACGATGGCCTGCACGACGTCCTTCTTGGAACCTACGACGTTGTCGAAACGCATTTTTATTTCGACCTCACTTCGGGTGAATTACGCGCAATTGAGATGACCCCCGAGCCGGGCACTGATCCGTGCGAGATTCATTTGACTGATTATCGAGAAGTTGCTGGAGCGAAACTGCCTCATCGAATGCTGATTCGCCATGGCGATAGCATTTTCTTAGAGATTGAGATCGATTCCATACAATTGTCCAAGCCTGATAAGCCGGAGGCTTAGTTCGTGATCCGCGAGAGAATATACGCGATTCGTTCACGCTCCGTGTGCGATTCCAATTCGGCGGTCGTGGTGAACTGGCAGATCGCCCGGATGCGAAGCCTATCGCTGATTCTTCTTTGCGCGACCCTGATCGGCTCGCAGTACAACACGCTGCGCGCAGCTCAGTCGTTTGCAACTACGATTAACTCAGTGCAACCCAAAATGGTAAAGATCTATGGTGCCGGTGGTATTCGCGGACTTGAAGCTTATCAAAGCGGTTTCTTGATCTCACCAGTAGGACACATCCTCACGACTTGGAGCTATGTGCTCGATACCGATACCGAAACCGTCACGATCGTGCTCGATGATGGACGCCGGTTCGATGCAAAACTCCTCGGTGCCGACCCGCGGATCGAAATCGCAGTGCTAAAGATTGATGCGACGGAGTTGCCGTTCTTCGATCTGGATAGCGCGGTTGATCTGAGTGCGGGTTCACGAGTCCTTGCCTTTAGCAACGTGTTCGCGGTCGCTGCTGGAAATGAACCGGTAAGTGTCTTACACGGCAGCGTCGCCGCCAACACCAACCTTGCGGCGAGGCGCGGAGCTTACGCTACGACGTATCGTGGTGCAGCCTATATTTTGGATGCCATGACGAACAACCCGGGCGCGGCGGGTGGAGCATTGACCGACCGGCGAGGCCAATTGGCTGGGTTGTTGGGCAAGGAGTTGAGGAACTCGCTGGACAACACGTGGCTCAACTATGCCCTTCCGATTCCTGAAATCAAAGCGTCTGTCGATGAAATCCTCGCTGGCAACGCCCGCCCAATCAGTTCCGCGCCAGACCGACGTCGCCCAATCGAATCCATCACGCTCGCGTCTCTCGGAATCGTCTTGGTGCCGGACGTCGTCAGCAAGACTCCGCCGTACATCGATCGCGTGCGTCCCGGAACGCCGGCGGCTGAAGCGGACCTTCGACCAGACGATTTGATTTTATTCGCCAATGATCGCCTTGTTAACTCGTCCAAGATACTTCGAGAAGAGCTGATATACATCGATCGAATCGACGAAGTGCGGTTGGTGGTTCAGCGAATGCAGCAATTGATCGAAGTTTCACTTTTTGCCGAATAATGCAATTCCATGAAGCAAAGTCCCTCATCGTTAAGCATCTTGTGCCTCCTACTCAGTGTGGGGATTGCGTCTTCGGCAATGGCGGAAGACGATATCGCCGCGTTGGAAGAGCAAGCCATGAACGCGGCTGTTGCTAAGGTCGCCCCTGCCGTAGTTCGAATTGAAACGGTTGGCGGGTTGAACCGAGTGGGCGATGTACTTTTAGGTGACGGACCAACGACCGGGCTGGTCGTCGATGCAGATGGCTTTATCATTTCCAGCGCCTTCAATTTTCTGCGCAAGCCAAATTCTATTTTAGTGACATTGCCGAGCGGCCAGCGAACGCCCGCGGAGATCGTCGCAAGAGATCACAGTCGCATGTTGGTGCTTTTGAAAGTGACGACCGACGAAGCGTTGCAAGTTCCAGAACAGGTTCCCGTCGAGGAGATGCAAGTCGGTCAATGGGCGATCGCCGTCGGGCGTGCTCTCGATTCGCGGCGCCCAAATCTCTCTGTCGGAATCGTCAGCGCGAAAGATCGTGTTTGGGGCAAAGCTATTCAATGTGATGCGAAGATCTCGCCGAGTAACTACGGCGGTCCGCTCGTCGATATCGAGGGGCGCGTCCTCGGGGTTTTGGTACCCATGTCACCCAACGAGCATAGCGAGGTCGCCGGTGCCGAATGGTACGACTCAGGAATCGGTTTCGCCATTCCTCTAGCCGACATTCATGGCACGCTGAAATCGATGATGCGAGGCGAAGACGTGTCACCTGGCTTGCTAGGAATCGCTCTCAAGGGCGGCAGCATTTATTCGCTGCCAGCTCATATCGCTGCTTGCCAGGTCAAATCGCCAGCATTCGAAGCTGGCCTGCGGGCCGGAGATACGATCATTGAAGTCGATGGCCGAGCGATTGAACGACAAGCCCACCTCAAACACGCACTTGGGCCACGGTACGCCGGCGACACGGTTCATGTCGTGGTAAAGCGTGGAGAGGAACGTATCGAGGCGGATGTTAAACTCGTGGATCGACTGCTTCCCTACGATCACCCTTTCCTTGGTATCCTTCCGATGCGTGACGGTGAAGGAGTGATTGTGCGCCATGTATTTCCTAGCAGTGGAGCAGCGACCGCGGGCATTCGGGCCGGCGATAAGCTTGTCATGCTTAATGACACCGTAATCGCAGAAGTCGCTTCTTTGCGAGAGGCACTTGCAGGTTTCGAACCAATGCAGCAGTTGCAAATTACCGTGACTCGCGCAAACGAAGAACAAGTATTTCAGGTGACACTTGGATCGCTACCTACGACGATTCCTGAGAGCTTGCCGCCGCCCCACTTAGAAGCTCCCGGCGGAGACTCGGTAGCAGCGGCTGGCTTCATTGAAATGAAAGTTCCCGAACAGCCGAACGAGTGCTTTGCGTTTGTGCCGCCCAGCTATCAGGCAAGTACTCCTCATGGCGTCATCGTCTACCTACGTCCGCCGGGTGAATTCGACAAGGACAAATTGCTTACACGTTGGCGAGCGCTATGTGAAGAGAACGAATTAATCCTGTTGGCTCCACAGCCTCTCGACAAGGAACGTTGGACACCGGTCGAAGTCGAATTCGTTCAAAAGACGCTCGACCAAATTGTCACGAACTACAATGTCGACAAGTCGCGAATCGTTCTTCATGGTCAAGAAGCTGGCGGCGCGCTGGCGTACCTTTTTGCATTCCGTAATCGCGAGATCGCAAGGGCAGTGATCGCGATCGACGCCGTCATGCCAGCACGTCTTCGATTGCCCGACACCGATCCCGTCTACCCACTGGCGATCCTCACAACGCAGGCGCCAAAATCGCGCGTTGCCGAGCGAGTTGAGCAGGCCGTCGAGAAACTACGTGACATGAAGTACCCCGTCACTGTATTGCAACTGGACACCGTTCGCTCATTGAACGACCAAGAACTGGAACAGGTCGTTCATTGGATCGACATGCTCGACCGAATTTAGACCACGGGCAGCCATGCTCACGTCAAACTGGACTCGAGTTTTTGACAAGTGACGTATACGCTTGCGTCAAACTCGTCGCGTGCGACTTGGCTCTTCGCCTGTTCGCCCACCGCCGCGTCGATTAATCCTGCGACGTTGTCTTCGTCACGGTACGTCAAATACCAGTTGCCGATCCATTCCATGTAAGCTCGACTAGGATTGGATGGCGCAAAGTTAAAGACGATCATTTCGCCGATATCGGAAAGCTGACTCCAGAAGCATCCCAACATTTCGACGGCGTCTGCATCGGTCAAATAATCGAACAGGCCGGTGCAAGCGATGAAGTCCGAGTACTCGAGAAGCGCCCTCGCCTTTCGCAATTTAGGCAAGCGAAATAGATTCTCTCGCTGAATACAAAGCTGACTGGCATCCAACGACGACTCCAACCGATGCCTCGCGTGAGTGAGGGCGTCAGGATCAAGGTCCAACAGCGTGACGACAAGCTTTGCCCTTTCGTCTTGCGTCAATTCCCGACATGCGAGGTCGACATCGATCGCAGGTCCACACCCCACGCTACAAATGTGAACCCGTTCCCCTTTCGCTTCCCGAACGATCCGAACAATTCGGTCGGCAACGAGTTGTGTCCGGAAACGTACGGCATAGGGCGCGGCCTGTTCTTGGAAAAAGTGATCGAAGGCTCGCCCAAGCGAGTCCGAACAGAGACTTCGATTAACAATCTTGTCAATCATTTCAAAGTCACCGGCGTAACCGCGCGGCTTCTGCCGTGCATGTTGCTGAAGCCATCCGACCGAAAGGACCTCTCCCGCGACCTTCCACAACACATTCGACGGAACTCGATTTGCTTTACCCCAACAATTCGTCAATGCTAGGTCGTCAAGACACGAGTTCATAATCCGGGAAACTTCGAGCTCAGTTCGCTCGCGATTCGACCATCCGCTCGTCGTCACCTCGGCGTAGCGCAAATCCTCGAGCAGCTTGTCGCCCGCCCGCCTAGCGTGTTCGCGCAATTCATTCAGTTCATTCATGAGAACATCGAGAGTACGAGCTCGCAGATTTCAGTATCCGTGAGATCTGCGGAGAGGCGGTCGCTTTCTGAACAGAGAAGAATGCCCTGCTGCTCCGGTGTCGACACCGGAGCACCGTGCGAGCCTTTAACGAGCGTCGCGTCGAGAGGAATGCTCCTGGTCGCCATGTCAAAGTGCAACTCTACCGGGTCGTAGCCCGGCTTGCGATGAATATCGACCGTGCGAGCAAAGCCTGGCGCGTTCGCATCGTCGAGCCACCAATAATAAGCCTGCCAACTGCTCGGCGTCGAGATCAGTATCACGTCGCCCGCTCGCTCGTGGCTAATGTAATACTTGTCTCTGTTCGCGCCAGCTAGAACATCTGCGATTCCTTCGGTTCCGTCAAAGAGTTGAGTAACGCGGGCGATCAAGTCGGCATTCGCATTTTTCACAAAGACGTGAGAAAACTGATGATCTGCCAAGGCCCATGCATCGCTACGCTGATAGTCGAGATGCTCTCCGTCTTCCTCAACGCGCACCTGCAGGAGCCCGGCTTCGCGCAAAACGCGGTTCGGATACGTTACATGATCGACCGGCGTGATGACGTACTCGCTGGCGACGAGCCACACAGGTTGATCGCCGTAGGCTTCCGTCATTCCATCCGCCAGCCTTCCGATGACTTCGTCCAGTTCGTCGAGGGCTCGCAATGCAGCCTCACTGTCTGGGCCGGTCTTCTGGGCGGCATAATCTAAGTGAGGCAGATACAGGTAGAAGAGGTTGGGCTTGAACTGTCTCGCCGCAGTGACCGCAGAATCGGCGATCCAGCCGGTTGATTGTATGTTGGCGAGTGGTCCCCAGAAGTGTTTCAATGGGAAATGCCCGTGTGCGTCCCGCAAGTCGCCGTACAATTCGACAGGCTTCGTATAGCACCACAACGATTCCGAACCATCGGGATTATGGATCGGCTTGGGCATACAGATGTAGTCGGCACCACATCCCTTGCTCAACATCGGGAACCACACTGCCGACGTGATCGACGGATCTCGATCATGTAACAAGTCCCAAATCTGTGGAGCCGTGATCTTATCGTTCCAAGCCGTCCACATTTCGACTTCGCCAGTCTCTCGCCAGTAGAACCCGTTTCCAATCACGCCGTGCTCGTTGGGCGTCTTGCCGGTCAGCATGTTCGCCTGTGTAGGCCAAGTTGCACAGGGAAAGCTTGGAGTTAGTTTCGCTCGACTTCCTGGTCCCATCAGCGCGGACAGCCGAGGCATTCGTTCAACGTCTTGCGGTCGCAAACCTGGAACCGATAGAAAGACGACATGTTTATGCATGATTGGCACGACGTATCCAGTTATGCACGCTGCGAACGTGCTCTAATTCATTCGCACGCCGCCGCGGGATGCACGACGATCGAGAAGACATCTCCTAGCGTGGCGGGGCCAACGTCACGACGACTTCCAGTTTTTTGCCGTCGCGGAGGATGATTACCTTGACTTTGTCGCCAGCTTTAAACTTACGAAGTGCTCCATCAATGTCTTCGAGACCCGCGATCTTGCTATCGCCAAATTTGACTATCACGTCGCCTGCTTTAATACCGGCGCGATCCGCGGGGCTATCTTTCGTCGCCCCCATCAGTGCATATCCTTCAACATCGCGGCCAAAATCCGGAATTGATCCGAGATAGGGGCGGTCGCCGCTTACTTCGCGTTTCTTCTGCTTGACTTCAATGTATTCAGGGCGTTCTTCCACGCTCGCAAGTTGGTCCACAACATCGTTCACAAAGCCCGCGATCCGCTCCATGCCTTCGACATTGATTTTGTCGAAGTCGTCGCTGGGGCGATGATAGTCGTTGTGCGTGCCAGTAAAGAAATGAAAGACGGGAACTTTCTTCCCATAGAACGACGCATGATCGCTGGGACCGAATCCGCCGGGATCTTTCTTGATTTCAAATTCGTGTCGCTTATTAGTCTCGTCGATCAGCGAGTCGAACGACTTTGCAGTACCTGTACCATGGACGATCAACTTGTTGTCCTTTAGTCGGCCCACCATATCCATGTTTACCATGGCGACTGTCTTTTCGAGAGAGATCGCAGGGTTCTTTACGTAGTGGGAGCTGCCGAGCAAGCCGCGTTCCTCGCCCGAGAAAGCTATAAAGACGATTCGGCGACGGGGTTTGTCATCTTGCGAGGACATTCGGCGAGCTACTTCGAGTAAGGTTGAAGTGCCAGAGGCATTATCGTCGGCACCGTTGTGAATCGCTTTGGTCCACGGAGCAAGCGAGCCAGGCCCGCCGAGTCCCAAGTGATCATAGTGAGCTCCGACAACAATCGTTTCGTCGGCGAGTGCGCCGTTGCCATCGAGGACTCCGGCAACGTTTTTGATCGTTGCCTTCTTGTAGACGACGTTCGACTCGCAGTCCGCCTTCCAGCCCTTCAAGGCTTGGCTGCGAGGAGTCGGACCTTCGTCAATCGCTGATTCGAGTGCGGCGAGGCCCTTTCCGAGCGAAGCTTTTAAAACACGGTCGATTAATGTGCGACTCGCGAAGAACACAGGCAGCTTGCGATGACTGCTCTCGGTGCCAGCACCTTGTAGCGTCAAAATCTCGTCGTGATCGCCCTGCAACTTGCCGTCGAGAGTGTGAATTCGCGAAACTAGCTTCCCGATACTTTCGCGGTGTTCGGCGGTCTCTTCCTCAGTCGGTTCATCCTTCTCCTGGAACGCACTTCGTAGCTTGACTAGTTCGTTAAGTGACTCGTTCCATTGATTTCGAGAGGTCTTTTCCGCTTGCGTGATCCCGTATTGATCATTCACCATCACGACAGCTGCCGCGCCGTGAGAATAGGCGTTTGATACTTTTGTCGAAAAATGAGCGTGACGTGACGATGAGGTTCCGTCGAAGGCGCTGTGCGGGTTGTTCTGTTGCGGCTCTTTGCGAATCAGCAACACGACCTTTCCCTTGACATCCACGTCGGCATAATCATCATACTCGGCGTCGGGCGCTGTGATGCCATAGCCGACGAAGACGATTGACGCGTTGACGACCGCAGTCCCGCCCACCGCCAACGTGTTGAAGTCCTCGCCTAAAACAAGTTCGATCCGCTGCGCTACATCGGCGTCCTCGACGCCAGATCCGACGAACGTCAGGTGGTTGTTTGCTGCGGGGCCAAGTTCGGCCTTGACCGTGATCTCGAACGACTGAAACGCGTCACCTGCAAACAAATCAGTTCGCAATCCAGCGTCCTCGAACCGCTTCGCAATAAAGTCCGCCGCCTGATCCAGCTCCGCGGTCCCGACGCCACGTCCGCCCAATTCGTCGCTGGCCAAATACTTCACGGTTTCGAACAGCCGGGCCCCGCTCGCCGAGGAATCCTCACCTTGCGCCGGTGCATTCCCATACGCGATGAACAGGGAAATTGAGAAGGTAAGCGGGTTGAGCAATTGGCGTAGCATGATGTCCTATTCCTCTGGGAAGGCAAAGTGTGGCGGGCGTGCAACATTTTTTTCGGTCGGAGACGCCGCGTCAAGTCATATCTCGTTTAGTTCAAGCAGGTTAATGCTACTCGAATTCGGTTTTGACAGGAACGAGGTACGACAATATCCTCTCCACCCACGCGACAAAGGCAATATAGCCGCTCATGAGGCCAATCAGGACGAGAGGCCGCATCCCTCCAAAGCTTCCCACCGATCTGTCGACATTGCACACGGAGGTGCTAGTTTGACCCCAATGGCATCGGAACGTCGTTCCGCCAGCGTTCTTATTGTGGATCGATCCGAGGAAACTCGGGACGTCTTACGCACGATTCTGGAACCTCGAGGAGTGGACATCTTAGAGGCAGAACAGGGAGCAAATGGCTTAGAGTTACTTCGCGAGTTGCACCCTCGCGTCGTAGTGCTCGACCTTGAAGTTGATGATAGCGAGTCCACACGCCTGCAAGATGCCTTCGAAGATGAATCACGTCGTAGCGAAGCCTCGCTCGTCATGTTAGGTAGGGTAAGAGGGGCGAGCCAATCTAGCAGCGTCGACAAATCGTCCGATGCCCCGCATGTGATCGCGAAACCCTACCATTACGGGCCTTTGATTCGTACAATCGAGCAGTTGCTTCAGCAACACGACGCGGTCGCATAGCCGATATTCGAGTTGGGGCGAATTCCGTTCTGGCCGAGAAGCGGCATCGGCAACCGCTCGAAACGTGATCGTTCTCAGGTGCCTGATAATTCTCTGGTGCCTGCCCACTCACAGGCTACTTCTGCCGGACGGGTCAGATGGCTTCGCTCTTTGTAATCCACGGAAGCGATCAAGGTCGACGATACGATCTTGATGAAGACGCGATATCGCTTGGCCGCGATAACGACAACGGTATCCAGTTGCATGATAGCGAGGTGTCACGCCACCATGCCGAAGTCCGAGGCGACGAAGCTGGCTATCAGCTTGTCGATTTGAGCAGCTCGAACGGCAGCTTTGTGAACGGTAACCAGATTACCGAACATCAGCTTACGAACGGCGATCGTGTTCAGTTGGGTCGGACGCTGATGATCTTCACTGGCGACGATGATTCGTCTTCGATCAGCTTAGCGGATGAAGTGGATATCGTCGGTCAGTCGCCTAACGTCGCAGGCTCGCGAATTATTCATTCCATGAGTCACGAAGAAGGCAGTCAGATCATCGGTAGCTTTGACGAATCGGAGAGCCCGTGGCTGGCACGAGCGCGAAGCAACCTTCAGGTCATGTACCGGACGGCATTGGCGGTCAGTCACACGTTGGACATCGACCAACTATTGCACCGGATTATGGAATTGATCTTCGAGTGGGTTGAGGCCGATCGCGGCTGCGTCATGCTCCTGGATCAACAGACCAGCGAACTGGTCCCCAAGGTCAGCCGCAATCGGCGACAGCGCGAAGATCGCGAGAAAGAACGGCTCGAAATCAGCCGAACGATTCTGGACTACGTCCTAGAACACCGCGAGGGCGTTCTCACCAGTGACGCAAAAGACGACCAACGATGGGACCCCGCGGCAAGCATCGTCAAAATGGGAATCCGCGAAGCGATCTGTGTCCCCATGCAGGGGCGTTATGGCATCGTCGGCGTGATATATATCGACACATACACTGCACCGGGACGCTTCGTGCAGCGCGCCGGAAACAAGTTCTCGGAAGAGCATTTGAAGTTGATGGTGGCCATCGCCCATCAAGCGGCACTCGCCATCGAGGACACTTCCTACTACTCGGCGATGGTGCAAGCAGAAAGATTGGCCGCGATGGGACAAACGATCGCAACGCTATCGCATCACATCAAGAATATCCTGCAAGGCATTCGCGGTGGCAGTTACCTGATCGAAGAAGGGCTGAAGAACGAAGATAACGATATCGTTCGCAAAGGTTGGACGATCGTTGACAAGAATCAAGACAAAATCTCCAACTTAGTGATGGACATGCTCACGTTTAGCAAAGATCGCGAGCCCGATCTCGTCCCATCCGATATGAATGAACTCGTCAACGATGTGCTTGAACTGATCGTCGTTCGCGCCAAGGGAGCCGGAGTCGAGCTGAATTTCAGCCCCGTCGACACGATGCCCGAGTTGTTGTTCGACCCCGAACTGCTTCATCGCGCGATCCTCAACGTCGTCGCCAATGCGATCGATGCGTGCGGGCAGTCATCCCCAGGACGCGTCGAAGTTTCAACTGAGCATTCCGTCGAAGAAGGTAAAGTGCGAGTCGTCGTGACAGACAACGGTGCAGGAATCGAGGAAGACGACATCAAACGCATCTTCTCAGTCTTCGAATCACGCAAAGGTGCTCGCGGCACCGGTCTCGGCTTGCCGGTCAGCCAAAAGATCCTTCGAGAACATGGCGGCGATATTTTCGTCGAAAGTACGCTCGGCTCCGGCAGCCGTTTCATCCTAGAAATCCCCGCCATCATCCCCGACCCGTCACACCTCGGCGACACATTGGCCGGATTTCGGATCGAATAGCATCGATCGTTCCTAAGTGTGAGATTAGTTCGGCTGCCAGCGCTGTAAGATCATCCTGTCGAGTCAGTATGCTTACGCTCCACAAAAGCGCAAGTCTCTTAGGTCAAAGTGTTCCATACAATCGGAAGCGCTCAGAAAGAGCAAAAAACGCTCGCAGCACTGCCCGTGAAGCAGTTTGGTTCAAGAGCCAGAAAAGCCAGATGAAGAAGCCTTACCCGAACAAATCCATCACCGGCTTGCCCGTGGTTATGGGGCGCGAAATGCCGCTATTGTTCTGCGGCCCGTTGAGCGGAATGTCGAGGGCGTGGTAGATGGTAGCCGCCATTTCCTCGGGACGAATGGGGTGGCTAGTAGGATACTCAGCGTGTTTGTTGGATTTTCCAAAAACTTGGCCTCCGGCGATGCCACAGCCTGCCATGATGGCGGAGAAACATTTGGGCCAGTGCTGGCGTCCGGGAGGTTGCTGGGTGAGAACTTTTGGTGTGCGGCCAAACTCTCCTGTCACGACGACGAGCGTGTTGTCCATCATGCCACGCTCTTTGAGGTCGGAGAACAGCCCCGCAAGCGCTTGATCCAGGCGAGGCAGGCAAAATCCCATGCCGTAGGAGCCGTCGCCGAAGGCGTTGCCCATGCCCATGTTTCCACCGTGCATGTCCCAACTGCTGCTGGGTGGGCCTGCCGTATCGTGTGGTGCCTGGCCGGTCCAGCCGTTAACGGTGACGAAACGCACGCCGGCCTCGACCATACGCCGGGCGAGAAGTAAATTCTGACCAAGCGGATGGCGACCGTAACGATCTCGCACTTTTGCCGGCTCGAGATCCAGCTTAAACGCATCCCGGCCCTCGGGGCGTGTCATGGCTTCGTAGCCCTTTTCTCGCAAGTCGGCCCAGTCCACTCCGCGAGCGTCCTTGGCCAGCGAGTTGCTCTCAATGCTGCCGAGCAACTTGCGGCGCTGAGCAAGCCGAGCAGGGTCGCCGAGATCGTAAATCGGCGGAGGCGTAAAGTTATCCATTGCCGGATGATTTTGGGCCGAACCGATGAACACCGGCGCGAAGGCTGACCCGAGGTAGCCACCGATGCCAATGTTCGGCGCGCAAAAGACCGGTGGTCCGACGCATTTGATGAGCCACGCGTTGGAGACGATGTTGCGTTTGCTCGGGTTGTGCTTGGCGACGAAGGAGCCCAGGTAAGGCTGGTCATCAGTCACGCCTTGTTGGACACGTTTCGCTGATTGACCGCTGAGCAGGTTGTGCATCGCATCGAAGTGATTGCTGATGCCGCCCGGATGTGTCATCGAGTTGATGAGCGTGAACTGGTCGGTGAACTTTGCCAGCTCCGTGTGCATCTCATTGATGCGCATGCCCGGCACTTTGGTGGAGATAGGTTGGTATGGTCCTCGGATTGTATCGGGCGCGTTGGGCTTCATATCCCATGTATCCACATGGCTCGGTCCGCCACAGAGCAACACAAAGATGCAAGACTTCTCGGCAGCAACGGCATTGCCGCTAGTGTCCAGCTTGTCCCTACCCATCACCATTCCCGGCATGCGCAGTGAGAGTGCGCCCATGCCTGCTGTAACGAGGGCCTGCCGTCGGTTTAGTTCATAAGTGTTCATGGAAATACCTGGCTGTGTTCGATATTGCACAGTACGCCGGCGCGATGCGCAAAATGTCCAACTTCACGCGGAGATTAGTTCATCCGGAACACCCCGATCACCACACAAGATAGCGTAAGCCAAGAACTCGTGTCGAGTCAATTCTGCGTACCTGCCCCGTTAGGGACCCGCCAGCAACGCCGTTTGCGAGTCGTCAGTACACTCCAAAGTGTGCCGTTTCATGGGGCGAGAAACCGGGAACTCTTTCCTGGCATCTTCGCGATTGGCCCTCTTGACGACGTTGGGCAGTATCTCTGGTAGGAGAATGGTTTCGAGTGATTCCCGATCTTGACGGGTCGTGAAAACAAACGTTACGGCTCCGCCGGTCGCCATCCGAGGCCGACTGAACGTCAGTGTTAATTATACGGAGGACGAAGCCGAGGGACGCACCTTCCGCAGTGGTTTCCGTTCCCCAATTGGCCAGATTTAATGCTCGCGGTTCGAACGCGCCCCCAAGACTTTCACCGGTTGCCCAGTTAGTCTTCCGTTAGATTCTCCATTTGCTCGACACGCGGGCGTGCTTCGGCAACTTGCTGTGCCGCGTCCGGCCAACCGAATATCAACCCAGCTTCACCGCGAGCCAACATCGACTTCGCGTGTTCGCGGCGTGCTCCCTGTGCCTCTGCAAGTTCGATGCTCTCGTCGAAGTACTGTCTGGCTTGTTCTTCGCGCACGGCGAGGACCTCCAATAGACCGCACTCGCGAAGCAGATGGGCACGGCAGGTCAAATACTGCTTGGTGATTTTCAGTGCAGATCGAGCTGCCTCTCTGGCTCGTTTGATCGCTTGCCGCCGCGACGGTCCTTCGGATTCTCGTTCGGCGGCAATGCGAAGGGCGGTGACTTTCCACGTCGCGCTCGCGAAGACACACACGTTGCGGACGCCTTTGTTCTTGCAAAGGTCGAGACTCTCCTGGAGTACCTTTGCCGCTCGCAGGGGATCGTCTTCTCGGAAGAGGATCTCTAACCCACGGCCCTGGATCGCGAGCGCGCCAGAAGTAGCATCGTCACGCGGGCGGTCGACTTCCTCCTGCATCTCGCCCTCAGGCGCACTCTTGGGATCGATTTGCATCCAAAAGCAGAGGGAAATCGCTACCGCTGAGTAGTCGCGGACTTCTTTACCGATAGCGAGGACGCGTTTCGTCTGGCGATAGGCCGCCTTAAGATCGCCTGCGTGATACAGCGACCATGTGTTCATCATGCGGGCCATGTTGGCCTCCCACACGTCGCCAGCCTGCTCCAACAGCTCGACGCCGCGGCCGGACGTTTCGATCGCCTTCTCATGTTGCCCGGTGACGAAGTAGTTAAACGTGTAGAAGCTCAACGCTTGCCCCTGACTCCACAAGTCGCCGCGATCCTTCGAGATGTCGTGCGATCGCTGTGCATACTTCATCCCGCGACGTGCCATCGGTAAGCCCGACATCACAATCGAGTGGAACGAATACACTTTCGCCAATTCGGCCGACGGTTGATACCGCTCGGCGATGTTCATCTCTCGCAAGTGGCACCAGAGGCAAAGTTCCACGCCACGCGTGTACCAGCAGATCATTGTGAAGGCATCGAGTACCCTAGCGCGAAGTAAGTCCATGCGACCGGCGGCAGAATCAGCGCTTCGAATTCCAACAAGTGACGGAGAGAACGTGTGCAGAACTTGAACCACCGCCTCCTTGCAGAGTCGAACCACAATCGACGGGAAGTTGCCGGGGGGGCGCTCGCCCAGCGCGATCAGGGCCCTTTCGAGGTACTCGCCAGCCGTTCTCAGGTCCCCCTGCTTAAAGGCCATCGCGCCAAGTTTGCCTTCGATCCGTGCCAGCGGGATGGCACTTGGGGCAAGCGACAAGGCGGCCTCCAACTGTGTGTGTGCTTCTTTGTACTGTCCTCTGAGTACTAACACGCTGCCCAGTCCTTCGAGTACGCGGAAGCGAATCGCGTCGGATTGCTTCGAGGCCCCATTGCGCGCGATGCAGTACTGTTGTTCCGCGACTTCCAACGCGTTCTGCTTGCGCGCCTGTTCAGCGGCGGCTAGTGCGAAGGGAAACGCGCGCTCGTGTTCGCCCGCAGCATCGAAGAAAGACGCGAGGTCGAAGACTCGTTGCCATTCTCGCTTCTCGAGTTGATAAGGCTCGGTCGATTCTTCCCAATCCGCCGTACTGTTGATATGAGCCCGCAAGTCTGCAACTTCGATTCCGCTTACCTGTTCTATCATCAGGGCAAGTTGCAGATTGTGTTGCCGGAGAGTTCCTTGATCGAGATGATCTACAACCGATTCTCGGACGCGGTCGTGATAGCTCTCGACGACCACGTCGGAATCTTCTGATCCGGTCGTACGGACGAAGTTTCCGATGCGCAGTTGCGCGAGGAACGCCTGTCCTCTTTCGACCGCGCCGATGGCCTGATAGGCCTCCATCACCGGGATCGGTCGGCCACTGACCGCGATGAGTTCGAGAAGTCGTCGTGCTTCCTCCGGCAATCGATTGACTCGTGTCCAAATCACTTCATCGAGTTCAAGAGACTGATCGGCGATCTGGGGATCCTGTTGTACGTGCTGGGCCAACTCCCAAACGAAGAACGGCCAGCCGCCCGACTCTTCCGCGATCTTGTTCGCAAAGGTCCGACTTGCATCGTCCTCGCGCCCCAAGAGCGTCAATGCCAGTTGTGTCGACTCTGTTTGAGTTAGCGACTGGACTGCTAACTCTTCTCGATGGGGAAGGTATTGTCCCTTGCTGTAAGCCTCCGACAAGGCTTGCAGGCACAGGCTACTTTCGACATCTTCGCTTCGATAGGAGCCCAGCAGCAGCAGCCGTGGCGCGTCGGGAGGACGTACCAAATCCGCCAACAGCCCGGCGCTGTCGACGTCACCCCATTGCAAATCGTCAATATATAAGATCAACGGTTCACGGATGGCCAGCCGCTGCAGCAACTCGCGCAACGCGTTCATGGCACGCTGCCGCAATTCCTGCTGATCGACATTGTCAATCGAAGGATACGATGCGTTGGGCGCTTCTGGTGCGCGATCAAGTACAGGGAAAACCCGCGTCAGCGCTAGGCGGTCCCGCGGCATGACGACTTGAACTTCACCAGCGGGCAACGCCTCCAAATACACGGAGAGCGAGTCAATCAAACTGTCCAGAGCCTTGAACGGGACCGATTCCTGTTCGTAGCAGCGGCCTTCCAGAACTACGGCTGCTCGTTGCTGCTGAACGCCGTCGAGGAAACTGCGTACCAGGACACTCTTACCCATGCCCGACTTGCCATGAACAAAGAAGCTAAGCGTGTCTCCTTCCGAAACCCGTGTCAGGGCGTCACGCAGTACGTCGAAGTGTCGTTCGCGCCCGACCAGCTCAACGGAGCGAATATCTGTCGCCGGTTGGTGAGCTTCGAGTTGATCTGCCAAGGCGTCGGCACCCACACAGCGCAAGACCTCGGTCGCCGTCGGACGACGTTCGGGATCGCGAGCCAATAATGCTATACACAGGTCGTTTAGGTACTGCAGCGTGGCCGATGCAAAGTGATCAGGCATCTGCGGAGTCTCCGACCGCTTTCTGCTGAGGATTCGCATCGTACCTCCGCTGAAAGGGAAACGGCCTGTCAGCACCTCGTACAACATCACCCCGACGGCATACCAATCACTGGCTCGAGAGAGCAGTCCTCCGGCCGCCTGTTCGGGAGACATATAGAGTGGCGTTCCCTGGACGATCCGCTTCTCGTTGGTAGCATGCTTTCGTATCTGGGCCGCCAATCCGAAGTCCAGCAGCACGAGGCGGCCTTCCTTGGTCATCAGCACGTTGGAAGGTTTGATGTCACTATGCAGCACACCCGCGTCGTGCAAAACGTTTAGGCCCATAGCCAACTGACTGAGCGCATTCACGAGACGGGCCTGCCGTTCTGCGGATAATCGCGCCGTACTCACCGAATCGGTAATGGGTGGGCAGTCAGCTTTAGAATCCGGTCCATCGAATCCAGACCAGACATACTCCAGGAAATCCACGCCCTCCAGGATCTCCATCGTGAAGCACCAGGTCTGGCCATCGGAGAGAAGTTCGTACAGTGACGCGAGATTGGGGTGAGCAATGTCGGCCAGCGTCCGGAATTCCTGCTTGAAGCGGTGCAGTCCGTCCGGACTCATCCGTTGCAACGTCTTCAATGCGACTTCACGGCCCATCGCTTCGTTGCGAGCACGATATACGACTCCCATTCCGCCACGGCCAAGCTCGTCAAGGACCTGATAACCGGCCAGAGTCGGTGGCTCAAACATCTCACGCGAATCATGCTCAGAGGAACTCTGATTGGCCGAGTCAGAGCTGTGATCCAGCGTCAGAAAGCGCGCCGCTTTCGAGTCCGCTTCCGCCGCCTCGTAATTGGACTGTCGTACCCCACCCGAATTCTCGGCGGAATCAATGGTAGCGTCCACGGACCCGGATTGCTTTGTCTCGTGTGCCGGTCTCACTTTGGTGATCGAACCGCACCGCGGACAGGTGACACGACCCGTGGATTCTGGCAGTTCCAAGATATCCAGTTCGTGACCGTGATGGCAGGACAGACGCGAGGTCATCGGGGTCTCTCGTCGCAATACATTATCGTTGACCGGTGTCGGCATCGGTCGTCGGCGTAGCGTCGAACCGTTGCCGCGCCGGGGCCATTGAGCCGCGTCGCCATTACAACTGAATGCTCTTGAGCGCGCCCATTGTAGCATGTGCTTCGCCAAGCTGCTTTGTGGCCTTCGGCCCGCCAAACTTGACGCCAGCTTCGGGGCGAATCAAACGCGTCAAGGAACAGAGTTGCCAAGTCCCTGGACCGCTCCGAGATCAAACCCCATCGATTTCCTCCATTCCCTCGATGAGTTTTCGAGAAGGTGCAACCTGTTCCTCTGCGTTCGGCCAGCCAAATCTCAGACCCGTCTCTCCTTGTGCCAGCAGCGTCTGGGCGTGTTGGTATTTCGCGTGTTGCTGCGTGGCAATCGCCAGGCTTTCATCAAACAACTTCCGAGCGACCGTTTCCCGGCCTTCCATCGCCGCCAAAATCGCATTCTCCCGCAAGGCATGTGCCAAGTTATTCTGAAATCGACGGGAGACTCTGACTGCCTGGCGGCCCGTTGCCTTGGCCTGTGCTAGGAACTGACGTTGACGTGCCGAGCCATTCTCCTCGCGTTCGGCGAGCAATCGACGAGCCGTCGTGAGCCAAGCGTGATTCGCCATGACGTAAGTGTTTTGAAGACCACGTGTGGCGGCGTCGTTTCGCGCCTTTTCGAACAACTCAACAGCCTTCGCGGGGTCGTCGTTGCCGAGCAAGACCTTGATCCCATGTGCTTGAATCAGTTGCACGGCTGATAAGGGGTCTTCTCGGGGGCGTTCGTACTCGGTTTCGATAATGTCGAGTGAGATCCTGCCGCGTGTTGCAGCTGCCCAAGGAGCGAGGACGTAACCAGCAGCAGACGCGTCGCCAACCTCGACAGCTTGCTGATACATGAGTTCCGCCTGTACAACAGCATTCCGCAAGTCGCCAAGATGGTACAGCGAATCCGCGAAGTGATAACGTGCCGAGCATGCTTCCCAAAAATCGCCAACGTTTTCCAATCGCCGAATTGCCTCGCGGCACTTTTCGATGCATTCCTCGAATTGCGAACTGGCGAACAACACGACGCCATGAAAATGAAACGACTGTCCCTGCCCCCAAAGATCGTGCATCTCTTCGCGTATCTTCAAGGATCGCTTGGCGTAGTCGATACCGCGACTGTAATACGCGACGGCACTCATAATGGGCGCGTGCAAGGAATAGGCTTGGGCCAACTCCAAAGTTGGTGGGTAACATTCGACCAGATTCAATTGCCGCAGATGCGCCCACAATGTGGAATACAAACCGCGGGAAAACCAGTAGGCATAGCTGAGACGGTCGTATAATCGAACAATGACCAAGTCGATCTTGGATTGTTCGCTTTCCAAGGATCTTCGTCCAACCAACTTCGCAGGAAGCAGCGAATGCAGAATCTGCGTCACTCCTTCCTTGGCAAGGCCCAATGCAATCATTGCCGAACTACGCGGTGGTTGCTTGCCGAGTACCGTCAGAGCTCGCTCGATATGAGACGTAGCAGTTGTCTGATCGCCTCTTTTAGAGAACAGCTCTCCCAGTTTGCCTTCGATGCGAGCCAAAGCTAGATCAACCTTGGCGCGAGAGAGAGCGTCCCGGAATTGTTGCTCGGCGGCATCGTAATGACCGCGTAACATGAGGATGTCGCCAAGTCCTTCCGAGACGCGGAATTGAAGGGCACCGCCCGCTGACTTCGATCCTCGAATTGCGATCCGGTACTGTTGTTCGGCGACTTCCAGAGCATTCTGCGAACGGGCCTGTTCGGCTGCGGCCAGCGCGAATGGAAACGCGCGTTCGTACTCACCCGCTGCATCAAAGGAATATGCCAGATCGAAGACTCGCTGCCATTGATGCTTCTCCAGCCCATGAGGCTTATCCGGCTCTTCAAACTCCGCCGTCGTGTCGATGTGCGCGCGGAGAAGTTCGAGTTTAACGCCGCTGTTTTTTTCGATCGTGAGGGCCAAGTTGAGGCTGTGCCCTTGAACCGTTGGTTTGTCGAGATGAGCGATGACTGACTCACGGATGCGATCGTGATAGGTCTCGACGATGGTGTCTTCGTCCTCCGATTCCGTCGTGCGGACGAAGTTGCTGGTGCGCAATTGCGCGAGATATCCTTGCCCCTTTTCGACCGAGTCGATGGCCTGATAGGCTTCCATCGTCGGGATCGGACGACCGCTGACCGCGATGAGTTCGAGAAGTTGTCGTGCTTCCATCGGTAAACGAGTGACGCGAGCCCAAATCACTTCATCGAGTTCAAGCGACTGATCCGCGATCTCCGGATCGTCTTGTACGTGCTGGGCTAACTCCCAGACAAAGAATGGCCAGCCGCCCGATTCTTCCGCGATCTTGTTCGCGAAGGTCCGACTTGCATCGTCTTCGCGCCCCAAGAGCGTCAATGCCAGTTGTGTCGACTCGGTCTGGGTCAGCGACTGGACCGCCAAATCTTCTCGATGGGGCAAGTATTGTCCCTTGCTGTAAGCCTCCGACAAGGCTTGCAGGCACAGGCTACTTTCGACATCTTCGGTGCGGTAGGAACCCAGCAGCAGCATCCGTGGGGCATCGGGGGGACGTACCAAATCCGCCAGCAGTCCGGCGCTGTCGACGTCACCCCATTGCAAGTCGTCGATGTAAAGCACCAACGGTTCACGGATGGCCAGCCGCTGCAGCAACTCGCGCAACGCGTTCATGGCGCGCTGCCGCAATTCCTGCTGATCAACATTGTCGATCGAAGGATACGTCGCGTTGAGACGTTCCGGCGCTCGGTCAAGTACCGGGAACACCCGAGTCATCGCTAGCCGGTCTCGAGGCATGACTTCCCGAATCTCACCAGTGGGGAGCGTCTCTAAATACTCTGAGAGCGAATCGATCAAGCTGTCGAGCGCTTTGAACGGCACCGATTCCTGTTCGTAGCAGCGGCCCTCCAGAACTACGGCTGCTCGTTGCTGCTGAACGCTGTCGATGAAACTGCGCACCAGGACACTTTTTCCCATGCCCGATTTGCCATGAACAAAGAAGCTGAGCGTGTCTCCTTCCGAAACGCGTGACAGGGCATCACGCAGCACATCGAAGTGTCGTTCTCGCCCCACAAGTTCAACGGAGCGAATCGGTGTCGCCTGTTGGTGAGCCACAACTTGTTCTGCCAAGGCGTCGGCACCCACACAGCGCAATACGTCGGCCGCTGTCGGTCGCCGCGCGGGATCGCGATCCAATAAAGCGATGCATAGCTCGTTAAAGTGCTGAGGCGCGTCCGACGCTAAGCGGTCCGGTTTCATCGGGGCCTCTGATCGCTTTCTGCTGAGAATCTGAATAGTATTTCCGCTGAAGGGAAAACGTCCGGTTAGCACCTCATACAAGACCACGCCCACGGCATACCAATCGCTAGCTAGTGAGAGCGCTCCGCCGACCGCTTGTTCGGGAGCCATGTAGAGCGGCGTTCCTTGTACGACTCGCTTCCCGATAGCATCATGTTTTCGTATCTGGGCTGCCAAGCCAAAATCCAGCAGCACTAGGCGACCCTCCTTAGTCATCAGGACATTGGAGGGTTTGATGTCGCTGTGCAACACGCCCGCCTCATGCAAGGCGTTCAAGCCGGTGGCCAGTTGTGTTAGCGCATTCACGAGGCGGTCCTGCCGTTCTGCCGTTAATCGTGACGTACGCCCAGAATCGGTCGTGGGCTGGCAGCCAGCTATAGAATCCGGTCCATCGAATCCCGACCAGACATACTCCAGAAAATCCACGCCCTCAAGGATTTCCATCGTGAAGCACCAGGTTTGGCCATCGGAGAGCAATTCGTACAGTGACGCGAGATTGGGGTGAGCGATGTCGGCCAGCGTCCGGAATTCCTGCTTGAAGCGATGCAATCCATCCGGACTCATCCGTTGCAGCGTCTTCAACGCGATCTCGCGCCCAATGGCTTCATCGCGAGCACGATACACGACTCCCATTCCGCCACGACCAAGCTCGTCAAGGACCTGATAACCGGCCAGAGTCGGTGGTTCAAAATGCTCACGCGAATCATGCTCGGAGGAACTCTGATCGACCGAGGAGGAGCTGTGATCTAGCGTCTGGAACCGCGATACATCAGCGGCCGCGTCCGCCGCCACGAAATCGGCGTGTTGCTCCACCTCCGATTTGCTAACGGAATCAATGGTCGGGTCCACGGAGCCGGATTGTCTTGTCTCGTGTGCCGGTCTCACTTTGGTGATCGAACCGCATCGCGGACAAGTGACACGACCCACGGATGCTGGCAATTCCAAGATTGCCAGTTCGTGACCGTGGTGGCAGGACAGACGCGAGGTCATCGGAGTCTCTCGTCGCAATACATTATTATTGACGGGTGTCGGCATCGACCGTCGGCGTCGCGTCGAACCGTTACCGCGCCGAGGCGATTGAGAAGCGTCGCCATTACAACTTAATGCTCTCGCAGTTCGCCCATTGTAGCATGTGCTTTGCCAAGCTGCCTTGTGGCCCTCGGCCGCTCGAATCGGCTTCGGTTACAAGATCACGTGCAGTCAATCGCTGGCGACACGTCCCAATGCACAACTAGGAACGTGGAGGATATCGCCGACGGTTGTGTCCGAGATCGGTTACTCGGAAGGGCCTCAAATGCTTGCTACGGTGTACAGTTCCTTCTCGCTAATGGCTCAGAGCTTGGTTAACTGACGCTGCGAGATAACGTCCGGCTCCTTCCCGTCGGAATGCTCGGAAACGTCGGCCAGCGCACAGTGCTATACTGCGTAGGCATCAAAGGATGCTGAGTTGTTCGTATTGATGGCGACCCCAGCACCGTTGTCCGAGAAACACGACCAAATAAATCGAAGCATAGGCGACCGCAATTATGCCACGTATCCTTGTCGCCGAATGCAAACAGGAAGTTTCGACATTCAGCCCGGTCCGCAGCCAGTACGACGATTTTCGCGCGTTCACCGGCCACGCGGCGTTCGACTACCATCGTTCCGCAGGTGAAGAAATCGGCGGGGCCCTTGGCGTGTTCGAGTCGGCCGAAGATATCGATTTAGCACCAGCCCATTTCTTGAGTGCAATCTCCGCTGGCGGTGTCTTGTTGGACGAAAGCTTTGCGCAAATGAGTGAGGAGTTTTTGCGAGCCTTGCGTCGTGCCGGGCCCGCGGATGGAGCGTACTTTTGTTTGCACGGCGCGATGCAAACCGAATCAGAAAACGATCCCGAGGGGCACCTGCTTCAGGAAGCACGTAAGATACTTGGCGAAGAGATTCCGATTGTTATTTCCGTCGACTTGCATGGCATTCTGACCGATCGAATGATTCAGCATGCAGATGCTGTAGTAACGTATCACACCTATCCGCACGTCGATTTCTTCGAGACCGGCGAACGAGCGGCGAAACTGCTATTGAGAATATTGAGAGATGGCGTTAGGCCCGTCGTTGCTCGTATCAAGATTCCCGTTCTAGCTCGCGGCGACGAAATGATCACCGACACCGGAGCGATCGCTGAGTGCATCGAGCTCGCGAAAGAAATCGAATCGAGCGACATCGGGCTGTCCGCTGGCGTGATGTGGAGCAATCCGTTCACCGACGTACCCGAATTGTGCAGTTCGAGTATCGTTGTGACGGATGGCGACGAGCAGCTTGCGAGCGAACATGCTATGGATCTGGCCAATCGCTTCTGGAGACATCACACGAAAATGCAAGTGCCATTGACCTCATTGCAGGATGCCGTGTTTCAGGCTGCGGCAGTTTCGACGGGAACGGTAGTAATGATGGACGCCGCCGACGCGACCAGCTCGGGCGCGTCGGGGGACAGCAACGCGATCCTTTGTGAAGCAACGCGCCAAGGGTATAAGGGTCGCATTCTTACGCCCGTCGTCGATCCGACGGCCGCGCAAATGGCATTCGCTGCAGGCGTGGGTGCGACCATTGAAACGACCGTTGGGGGTGCGCTCGATCCGTCGCGGTATGAGCCCCTGCCAATAAAAGCTCGCGTGCGTTCGCTCTCCGACGGCGAGTTTTTAAGCGAGACGTTCGGTTGGCCGTGGAGTTCCGGACAGACGGCGGTCTTAGAGGCGGATAACGCGACGATCGTCGTTGGCACGCGACCGATCATGTTATTCGACCGTTCTTGGTTTTTCGCCAATGGGCAGAACCCGCGGCATTTTAATATGGTTGTTGTCAAATCTCCGCACTGTGAACCTCATATGTATGCCGATTGGTGTGCGAAGCTGATCAACGTCGACGCGCCCGGAGCGACCAGCGCGAACTTGCGCAGTCTTGGTCATAACATCTGTGCCCGACCGATCTTCCCGTTGGACGAAAATGTCACGTTTGAACCGAAGGTCGACATATGGCGGCGCCGATGAATGTCGCGAGTATGACCAACCTGGATTGGTGTGGCGCCATTTGTTGGTCACCGGACATTTCATTGTTAACCACATTCGAATGATAAAGACGCTTGGCGCGAGTTCGATGCGGGACGTGCGAATGTCGGTCGCATTTGGTGTGAGTTTGATTATGGTGTCCGATGTTCTGATTGAAACAGGTCGACGCGATTTATCCGCTGTTAGTTAATCGGTACCTTTCTCTGGCGCCAGCGGGGCAGATGCGATAGCGAGATCCGTCATGGACGCTAGGGCTCCGGCCAATTCAGATGCTTATGCAAGAACGCGAACGTGCCTTCGCCGTTAATGCTGTGGCCTCCCTGAAAGAATTCAATGTCCACGCGATCAGCGATACCAAGCTGGGCGTAAAGCCATCGAACCTTGGCAAACTCATGGGCGACCCACCGGTCCCGGCCCACTCGATCAAGGTGCCCGCGTTCCACCATGAACGGTCGCGGTGCCATCAGGTACGTCATCTCGGCATAGTCAAACGTATGGCCAAGATTCCAGTAAGGCATTTCCCATTCGATCGTCCGCATGAAACTGAACGATTGATCGGTTGCCGCGACTTTGCGAGTCCATTGATTAAAGTCTCCTGAACAGATCGAGAGACAGTAGCCTTCCAAGATCGTCGGCACGCGAACGGCCGTTTCACCGCCATAGCTCAGTCCGTAAAACGCGATGCGTTCGCCATCGACAAAGTCCAGCGAATCGAGCCAACGCAGTATTTGATCATGCTGGGCCACGATAAACGAGAATAGCGAACAACCGATCGTATTGGCCTTGCGATCGAGCCAGCGATAGCGATCTTCACCTCGGTAGAGATTATGTGGAGCGAAGGTGATGAAACCGCGCTCGGCCAGCTTTGCGGCAAAGTCGTTATAGGCGGTCGCGTGTGAGTCGATCGTATCGCGAGGAATGCCCTGTCGACCATGCTGACAGACAACGACCGGGTGCCGCTCTCCTGGCTTTAAGTCCTTTGGAACGACCAACACGCCCCACGCAATTAATTCGTCAAACACGTCAAGGACCACATCATACGCGGTCCACAAATCAGTTTCTGCAACACGACGCGTGCGGGCGTTGAAAGGCAACAACGACTCGTCGAACTTGCCGATCGACCCTTCATGAAATCGTCGACGAAATTCGCGCGTACCCTCCGTAAACTTCTCGACGGGAGACACCGGGTGCCGGCGCGCGGTACTCCAACGTGCGTCTGCCAACTCCGGCATAACGGTATAGAGCATAAAGTCATCACGAACATGCTCCGATCTTCGTATGAGCATTTGGACATGCCGTTCGATCTGTAGGAGTGCGCGTTGCTGCCGCTGATCGGGTGAAAACGCCTCTCGACGGTCTCGGAGCGGTTGCGTCGCGCCGAGTGGTTCGTCGATTCCAAGTAGCTCGAGAAACTTCGTCGTGGCAACTGCGGAGTAAGGTTCGACAGTCGCAGCGCCGTCGCCATGGACGAATACTGGTGGATCACCGCCCTGCGGCGTGCGAATCCTGATGACTTCCCGTGAGACGCGATCGAACGGCGGTGTCTTCCAATCGCCCTTGTGACCCGAAATCGTTGGCACCGCGCTGTACTCGATGATCAGTTTTCGTGGCTGCACGAGCGACGCAATCTCTGCATCACTGAACCGTCGGAGCAGTCCCCACACATTGCGATATATCGGTTCCGACCAAACCGCCTCCCGGGAATCGAAATACCCACTGACCAGTGTCACATCAATCCGTTCGTCGAGCGCGGCGGCATAAAACGCGAGCAACGCGCCCTCTCCGTAGCCCGCCACCCCGATCGGATCTGTTTTCGTCTTGCGACGGACTTCGAGGCCGTCGACTGCCGCCAGCACCATTTGCACTTCGTATCCGATCAAATGGCGCCCCATGTGGAAGGCCTGTCGATAGAGCCACTCGCGGTGCGTTTGATCCGATCGGATCAGTCGTGCGTCTTCGGTCTGGAGTTTCTCTCGACTGACCATCGTCGGTATGAGTACTTCAACATGGTTCGCAAGCAACTGCCGCGCGATCTGGGATTCAGCGGCGACGCCTTGCACTATCCCGAGTAGCTGCTCCGGAGTCTGATCAGCATCCGGAACAACGACCGCTGCCGCAATCGGATCATCTGGTGAAAGCAGCAAACCTTCGCCGAAGACGCCTTCTACGACCGGCCAGCGAACTTGCGATATATGAAAGCTGTCGCCTTCGTACACAAACGACCCATCACGCGAGCTACCAAAGAACTCAAGTCGAGGTGGCAATCGATCATCGACAGCACCAATGATCGTCCGCAGACGCTCTCGATTCGCTTCGATCATCTTGTGTTTTTGGTCCGCAGTAGCATCTCTTGAAGGCCAGAACCGCCGCCTGTCCATGGCCGCTTGTTCGATCTTTCGTTCAACGAACCGATGCGCACCGTCCATTAACCGATCCGGCAATTCAGCTTCGGGCCACTCGAGCGGTTTTGTCGCAGGCAATGAGCCATCATCGGCGTGTCCGGATATAGACGACGCAACAAGAGCCAGGGCAATACAGCAGCGAAATTGCATGATCCAATCCCTTCTTGAGACACACGAAATCTAACGATCGGCGCTCTCGTCCGTTGGTCGCACAACGGTTTGTTCACCAATCAGAACCCACGCAGCGATGGTTACTAAATGAATGACGCTGGCAGCGCCAAGCCAGAAGTGGTAACTCGGCAATTTCGATTCATAGACACTGTTTCCACCTGCCATGACCCAAAACGGCAGCAAGACTTGTGCGAGCAAGCTGACGAGTGCAATAACTCCTACAGCTCTCAACCAAGCTGGCTGCGAGCGAGCTATCCGTGCCGTCGTTTGATTCGAGTCGACGGCGGACACGAGATCTTCCTTGATTCCCGGTTGGGCTGTTCGTGCGCCTGCCGCAGCGGCAAACACTGTGTAAAGTGCTGCCGCAACGAACCACAGCGGAATCGCGATAAAGAACTCGTGCAGCGTCTCGGTAAACCACAGACCAAGCGCGATGCCAACAGAACTCGCCCAAGCCAGGAGCGCCGGCCAACTGATCGACTTATCCGTCGCGCTGAACCAATACTGACGAAATCCAAGTCGAGGGAACAGCCAGTGTTCGACGAATACGATCGCACCGACTGGCGAAAGTAGAATTCCGAACAGAGCGACAAAGCTCAGCAGTTTTGTGAACACAAACGGAAAACAGGCAACGACCGTTGTGGCGATCCCGGCCAGCAAGGTCACAAGCCAGCGTGGCCAGCCAGGAGTGACCGCCTGCAACGCGAGCCCTGCTCGGTAGAGGGTTGGGTTGGATGTTGCCCAGCCGGCGATAATCACTGCCAAGATTCCGGCAAGTCCGAGGGCCTGATAAGCGACCTCGCCAGCGTCAAGTTCCGCGAGCGGTCTCTGCAGGATTAAAGCTGCCGCGGCACCCATCACGCCCGCACAAACCCAAGCAAGATAATGACCCAGGTACATCCCGCAAGCCGAGAACACACCGTACGAAGCCCGTGGTGCGTAACGCAGGACAGCCATATCGGACAGGCCTACATGAAACGCAAGATTGCAGATCCAGGCGAAGGCCGTAATGTGCCAGACGCCTAGGCCGCTCTCGGGCTTGTGCAGCCAGATTTGTTCCTGCGCGATACGCCACAGGTCGGCGATGCTATCGATGCTGCCCATTCCAGGAGACGCGTTTGCCAGGACGGGAAGCGTGCCGATTGCTCCTGCCGTGAACATGACAAAGAGCCACGGAACACAAACTTCTGAAAACTGGGCGAGTCGTTTGAAGCCCATGATCGCGACGCCAACGACGACCGCTCCAACAACCAACACGATGAACACGAATCGCATGTCTTCCGGATACCATTTCGTCTGCGGAGCGATCCCGAACGGGATGCGGATCGCTGAAGCAGACACGGTGATCATCGTGCCAGAAAGGATGCAAAACAGGAATGCGTTGAGTACGTTGTAAACGGCTGTCACTCCAGGTCCAGCGATTTTCCGCAGGTACCAGTAAAGGGTCAGTCGGGTGCGAACGGCGATCGGAGCACAGATGAACGTCCACGACAGAACAGCCAATGCGTTACCGATCAAGAGTCCGATGAGGACATCCGCAGCGCTGGCTCCCCAGGCAACAAACGCAGCACCGATAACAAATTCCGTTCCCGCAACATGCTCGCCAGCAAACAAGGCTGCAAAGTGCTTACCGCTTTCTAGCTTGTCTTCAGAGACTGGTTCGCGCTCGAACTCGTAGAGTTTGTCGACGCGTTCTGTTAGCGATTCAGATTCGTTCATTTCCCGAGTCGATTCCTGCGTAAGATGGGGTTCACTCGACGCCGTTCGATCTGTGAACGTGGCGTTTCGTTCGCGAAGCCAACGACGACTTTTCTACCTTCTGAACGGCGCTGTGAAATCATAAGCTCCTGATCCAAGTTCTACGATCGCTGCGTTCGTTCGCAATTCGATCAACTGGATTCCCGGCGTCTGGTCGATTGGCTCGCCAGATTCACGAACAAGATTTGATGACGTTGTTGGGATGTACGCAGTCGCGGTCGCATTCGGCGGCACGACGACTCGCCAGTGGATTTTCCCGTCAGCAAGTTTCCAGTCGCTGACGATCTTCCCGTAAACGCTGACATGCGATGCTCGCGTCCATGTCAGATCCCCAACTGGTCGAGGACGCAGAATGATGTGCTTGAAGCCAGGTCTTTGGGGGTCGTAGTTGATTCCGCCAAGCGTCTGGTAACACCAGGCTTCGAAATTGCCCGAAAGAATCTTCTGACTCTCGCCGTTCATGCCACCATCCTGAGTATCGGTGTCCCAGCGTTCCCAAGATGTGGTCGCGCCTTTGCTGATCATATAGCCCCAGCTTGGTCTCTCCGTTCGTGTCGCGATCTTATAGGCAACATCGGGTCGACCGATGTCCGTCAGCACTTGCATTTGCCATTGTGTTCCGATCAGCCCGACCGACGTGTGACCGTTGTGTGCTACCAAGATATCATTGACCAGATGATCGATCACGCGCTGCCGGTGTTCGTCCGGCACGAGCCCAAACGCGAGAGGGAGAACGCTCGAACATTGAGTCGCGCTCTCATAGGAACCGGTCATCGCGTCGAAGAAACGTCGATTGAATCCGACGTATATCCGACCAGCGAGTTCGCGGAAGTATTGTTCGTCCTGAGCGTTTCCCAGCATTCCCGCCGCTCGTTGGACGATTTGACAATTGTTGTACAAATACGCCGTACTCATCAGCGGTCGCGACGTCGCGCCCCCGTTACGGCTGTTCGCACCGATCGATGCAGTGTCGACCCAGTCGCCATAAGTGCAGTGGTCCATCGTGTTGTCGGGTTTGAGATTCGTTTGCTCGTGATACAACACAAAACGCTTCATCATGTCGTAGTTATCACGCAGCGGGCGGTCGTCGCCATAGAAGTTGTAGTACCAGTCGGGAATGATCGTCGCCACGCTGGGCCAGATGATGTCCCTGCCGTCGAACAGCCAATAGGGCGGCAGGATCTCCTGCATGTGACCGTCGTCCGCTTGGTGAACTCGGTAATTGTGCAGGAAATGTTCGTAGAATCGAGCAACGTTGAACGCCCAACCTTCGCTTTCGGACGTCTTCGCCGGGTGACCGGACCAAGGCATACGTTCGTCGCGGTCCGGTTCCATCGGTACGCTTCGATTTTGCAGCCGAGTTCCCCAGCGAGCGTTCAAGTAAACTCGATTGACTAGTTCGTTGGAACATTCGAACTCACCGACCGGAGCGTGATCGGTGTGAGTCACTAATCCTGCGAAATTGTTCTTCGTCGGCGTACCGGGGAACTCTTCCACCTGGACCCATCGAGTGGCGTTGCCTCGAAATCTTGGATGCCACGTTTCGACGCCGTCGCCATTCACGGTATAGACATCCGTGTTTCTCGCGCTGCGGTCGTTGATATAGTTCAGCGTTCCATCGGGCAACACGTTGAAGCTGGTTCGCATGGTGACTCGCGTGCCCGTTGGCCCGCTGACCTGCAGACGCACGACTCCGTAAAACGCTTGCCCGAAGTCGATCATCCAGATACCGGGTTTGGCTTGCAGAATCTGGACTGGCTCAAGGACTTCCGTCACTCGAATGGGTTCGACCATCTGCGCTTCAAGCTGCCCGCCCGGTGGCTTTATGATATCTACCGGCTTCCACGCCGACGCGTTGAATTGTGGCGCGGACCAGCCAGCCATTTCCTTTCGAGCATCGTATTCTTCTCCGTCAAATTCGTTGCTGGCAAGCAACGGACCGTCCGATGTCACCTTCCATGATTCATCCGTGACGATCGTATGTTTCGAACCGTCGGTGTATTCAATGTGTATCTGTCCGATCATCTGTGGATGACCGTAGCTGTGCATAGGGACTGGGTGCTGCACTCGCGGCGCAAAGAAGCGACCATTACTGAGAACGACACCAACGACATTCTTCCCCGACCGTATTGCATCGGTCACATCAAACGTCACGTACAGCGCTCGCTTGTCATATCCCGTCAGGGCAGGGTTCATTAATTGATCTCCGATCCGCCTTCCGTTGACATAAAGATCGAAGAAGCCGAGCCCGCTGACATACGCCGTTGCTCGCCGGACTGTTTTTCCATCTTGCGTTTGAAATTCACGTCGCAAATTGCGGCCTGGGAGCCGTCGGTGCTCGGATTGCCAACGGTCTTTCCACGGGATTCCCCAAGGTGCGATCCCAGCCTTCCCGAGTTCCACGGCTCCGACCCAGTCAGAGCCCGTAAAGTCAGCGGTCAGCCAACTGTCGTCGGCGGACTTCACGCATTTCCAAGTCTTGTCGGTATGCAAGACCATCGGTGGGCCTCTGTCGAACTCGACCCGAAGCGCACCGATCCACCCAGCGGGATTGTTTGGTACGTCCGCATTGCCGTTGGTGATCGACGCCGCAAGTTCGTTGACTCCAGGTTTCAACTGCCTGGTCAGTTCGGCCCCTACTAAAGACGGATGTCCGTTGCCGATGCCTACGAGCGCACCGTTCACGAAGAATTGCACGGAGTCATCGCCGGCGAAGAAGCAGTGAGCGCGAACGATTCTTCGGTCCGTCGGCAGTGTGATATCACGACGAAAGTATCTCGTCTCAACAGGTGCATCGAACGCAGCGTTGCCTTCCGGATACCACAACCAGTTGGCCGATTTTATATCGGTAATTTCGACGCCAGCATCGACGATTTCGCTAAGCCCAATCCATTTCGCATTTTGCCACGCATCTGGCGTCAGTAGCCCCATGGACCACTGCGCGATAGGACTCCAGTCGGAGGCGATGCCGCGTTCATCCCAGACCCGGACCTTCCAGAGGCATTGCACCCGCGACCGCAGCGGCTGGCCTTCGTACGAAACCAGATGCGATTGCGTTGACGCGACCCGACCCGAGTCCCACAGGTCTCCACGATCTCGATCCAGTAGTAATCGCTCACTCGCAACTAGCACTCGGTAAGCAGACTGCCGCTGACTGCGGAGCCCTTTGGCCGTTGGAGCAAGCTTCCAACTAAGTCGCGGCACGCGGTCATCTATCCCAAGCGGATCGACGAGGTGTTCGCAGCGAAGGTCGATTGCCTTCAGTGTCGGCGAAACGGGTTCAGTGGCAATCGCAGCCAAGGTGACGAGGTTCGTTTCAACCGGAACGAGCAAAAGCAGCAGAACAAACTGACGCAGCATCAACTCCACCTTGATCGAAAGAAATCACGAAACAGAATGGTTTCGGAAACATTGTCGACCTCGTTGCAATGCTCCCAGTCGATCCATACGTACTCGACGCCGATGTACCCTGAGTAACCTTGCTTCTGCATGATGTCGACAACGCGACCATAGTCGATCACGTTGTCCTTGAATGAACATTGCAATCGCCCCTCGCGGGCACCCCGAACATGGAAGTGGCTGGCGTGAGTGAGGAGCGACTCCACT
>JACKQG010001254.1_pt1 | contig 35572 bp, 26 predicted proteins | sample 8237621 | NCBI WGS metagenome assembly JACKQG01 (sample SAMN15677084, study PRJNA649215) | marine metagenome | biome: marine; feature: Black Sea; material: saline water; isolation source: suspended particulate matter (SPM) from the Black Sea western gyre | collected 2013-06-09/2013-06-10 | depth...
CAAATAATGGTAGTGTGGTTTATTTAGATTAGGCAAAATATAGATTTTGAGAATTTATCGGGCATAATTTTTAAAAATTATGGTATTTTTAAAAGTATGATAATTTCTTTTTAAGATTATATGTAAAATAAGATTTTGCTGTATAATTAATCAGTTAATATATAAAGCTTAAAAAAATATTTTTTAATAGAAAGGAAAGCAATGAAGATTTTTGGTACAGAAATCAGTAAAAGGGAAGTTTTGAAAAAAGTCGGAGATATATCTCAACTTGGTGGGGTAAAGTATTATGAATTTATTGATGGTGTTAGCAGAGGAGTAAGGGCTGTTGATGTTAAGAGTCCTTGCGGCCTGGATATGACAGTTTTACCTGATAGAGGAATGGATATATCCAGCCTATCATATAAATCTATTCCTATTAACTGGAAATCTGCTACAAAAGAAACTTCCCCAGTGTATTATGAAAGTAAAGGGCTTGAGTGGCTTAGAACTTTTTACGGGGGTTTGCTTACTACCTGTGGTTTAACTTACATGGGTGCTCCAAGCGTAGATAATGGCGAGGAGTTAGGACTACATGGAAGAATTGCTAATATAAGTGCTGAAAATGTTTTGGCCGATGGCAAATGGGAAAATGATACATATGTAATGTTTGTCCATGGTAAAGTTAGGGAAGCTAAAGTATTTGGAGATAAACTACAGCTGGAAAGAAAAATTACTACATGGATGGATACTCCCAGGGTAGTGATAGAAGATACTATAACAAATATTGGTCATGTGAAATCCCCACATATGATACTTTATCATGTAAATATTGGTTATCCTGTATTAGACAGCCAATCAAGGCTGCTGGAAGCAAAGGCTGAAGTAGAACCTAGAGATGAGGAAGCTAAAAAAGGGTTTAGTAAATTTACTGAATTCTCTGAGCCTGAAGCTGGGTTTAAGGAGCAGTGTTATTGCCATGATATTGAAGCAGATGAGGAAGGTAATTCAAATATTGCAATTGTAAATTCAGACTTTAATAGGGGCGAAGGTATTGGAATATGGTTAAAATTCAGCAAAAAGACACTTCCCTATCTGATACAGTGGAAGCAGATGGGGGCAGGGGAATATGTTTGCGGAATTGAGCCTGCAAACAGCCCTGTACTTGGTAGAAAAACAGAAAGAGAAAAAGGGACTCTTAAATTTATTGAACCAGGAGAAAGCATAAATTACAGACTTGAATTTAATATACTTACCTCAAATAAAGATATAGAGACATTTAAAAATAAATACTGTTAAGTACATAATAGAGGATTCTATAGTAAAGGAGTTACACTTGAGGGAAGGTAAAAAAGTTATCTTAATTGATGGAAATAATCTCGCCTACAGAGCTTTTTATGCTCTTCCTGATACTATAGTTACTTCATCTGGAACTATCACAAATGCTGTTTTTGGTTTTACAAGTATGCTTATAAAACTACTTGAAGAACAAAAACCTGATATTATTATATGTGCTTTTGATAGTAAAAAACCAACATTCAGACATAAAATCTTTGACGGTTATAAGGCAAACAGAGAGAAGATGCCATCTGAACTTATAGGTCAAGTTATATTGATAAAAGAAGTTTTAAAGGCATTTAATATTGTGAGCTTAGAAATGGCTGGCTATGAAGCTGATGATATTTTGGCCATGCTTGCAAAATTTACCAGGAATAAATTTAGAGAAATACTAATTGTATCAGGAGATAAAGATATATTGCAGCTGGTTTCGGAAAAAATAAAAGTTATGGCAATAAAAAGAGGTATAACTGATACAGTCATTTATGATGAGAAAAAAGTTAAAGAGAAGCTGGGGGTTACCCCGGATAAGATAAAAGATCTTTTAGCATTAATGGGAGATAGTTCAGATAATATACCTGGTATTCCAGGAGTAGGTCCAAAAACTGCAAGAACATTAGTAAATGAATATGGAAGTATTGAAGAGATTTATAATAGTATAAATAAAATAAAGAATGATAGAATTAGGAATCTTTTAAGTGAACACAAGGATCTTGCTTACATGAGTAAAAAATTGACAGAATTAAAATCTAAACTGGATATAAATATTAAAGATGCTGTTAATAACAACTTAAAAGATATTGATTTTATTAAAATTGAGCAGTTATTTAACAGCCTTGAATTTAATACTTTAAAAAAGAGATTAAAAAAGATAGATATATTCTCGAGTGCTTCTAAAAAAATTGATAAATTTGAAAACAACGGTAATACAGAAAAAACCAGTGCTTTTAGGGCAAAAAATAAAAGGGCAGAAACTGTTATGAGATTAGATAAAATTGACCTTAAATCTTTTACTGCAAATACAAATATTGAAGATTTATACGCAGGTGAGAAAATTTTTATTGCTTTGACTGAAGAAAATAATCAAAAAAGAGATGAAAAAAGGGAGAAATTACAAGGTGAATTGATTCTAAGCAGCGAAAAAGGCTCTGCTTATTTAATAAAGAAATGTGAATTGGAAAATACTGAAGTTGTAGAAAAAATTAAAAAATTATTAGAGGACTTTAGTATTTCGAAATCAGGATTTGATTTTAAAAACATATGTAAGTTCTTGTTTGGTTATGGTATAAACCTGGGCGGGAAAATTATAGATTACAAGATACTATATATTCTTCTCAATCCATTAAAAACTGATACAAGCATAGATGAAATAATAAGGGATGAACTTGATGTAGAGATCAATGATTTAGAAACTGGAAAATATAATATCAGTGATAAAGAAGATACTTGGGATGATAAAAGGAAAAGTCAGTTAAGGTTGGAATTTACTGCAGAGGATACAATACCTGAGCAAACAACCTTAGAAAGCACAACCTCGGAAAATACAATTTCAGAGGGTTACGAGAAAGGCGATATTAAAATTCAAAAGGATAACTCTTATAAGAGGAAAATTGATCCAGCAGTTAAATATGTAAGTTTATATTCGGAATTGGAAAAGATTTTATTAAAAAAGATTGATAATGAGAAGTTAAATAAACTTTATAATGAGATTGAAGGGCCTTTAGTAAAAATTTTAGCTTATATAGAGTACGTAGGAGTTAATATTGATAGGGAGTATCTTAGAAATCTAATTAAAGAATATGAAGTAAATATAAATAGACTTACGGAAGATATATATAAATTATGTGGTTGTAATTTCAATATCAATTCTCCGCAGCAACTTTCAAAGGTACTTTACAGCAAGCTAAACCTTCCTGCTGTTAAAAAGACAAAGACTGGTTTTTCTACTAACGCAGGAGCTTTGCTCGCTATTTTTAACAAGCATCCTGTTATAGAGAAGATTTTAAATTACAGGGAAAAGGTTAAATTAAAAAATACATATATTGATGTTTTACCCAGACTGATTAATCCAAGAGATAATAGAATTCATACAACATATAATCAATTAGGTACTTCGACTGGTAGAATAAGCAGCAGTAACCCCAATCTCCAAAATATCCCGGTAAGAACTGATCTTGGCAGGCAGATAAGGAAAGCATTTATACCAGGAAAAAATTATGATTTATTAATGTCTGCAGATTATTCACAGATAGAACTTAGAGTACTTGCACATTTATCTGGAGATGGGGATTTAATAGAAGCTTTTAACCTGGAAGAGGACATACATAAGAGAACAGCATCAGAGATTTTTAGTGTTCCCTATAATGAAGTAGATGAAAATTTAAGAAGAAAAGCAAAAGCAATTAATTTTGGCATAATATATGGTATGACCGAGTATGGTTTAAAAAGTAGATTGTCTATTTCAGAAGATGAGGCGAGGGAATATATAAAAATGTATTTTAACAGATACCCAGAAGTAAAAAAATATATAAATACTTTAATTAGTTACACCTACAAGTGTGGTTATACAACTACAATTTTTGGCAGAAAAAGATATATAAGAGAACTAAGCAGTGGTAATATTAATATTAGGAATTTAGGAGAAAGATTGGCAGTAAATACTCCTATTCAGGGTAGTGCTGCTGATATTATGAAATTGTCTACAATAATTCTCTTTAATGAATTACAATCTGCAGATATAGATAGTAATATAATATTACATGTTCATGATGAATTGGTATTAGAGTTAAAAAAAGATGATTTAAATAGAGTTGAAAAAATAGTAAGAAATTCATTGGAGAATTGTATGGAACTAAAAGTTGGATTGAAGGTTGATATAAAAACTGGTAATAATTGGTATATTTGATAAAAATATTTTATAATATATTTTTTTATGATATTGATAATTTTATTTTTGCATGATATTCTTTTCAGAATGTTAATTAATGGAGGGTGATTCTTAAGGTATGGTGAAGGAAAATTTTTTAGATAGAGTGACGGATGACAATTATATGATAGAAAATGATAATGGGGAAATGGTGCCTAATTATGATTTAACTATTATTAATTTCAATGAAGGGGATATACTAAAAGGAAAAGTAGTAAAAATAGATAAAGATGAGGTATTAATAGACATAGGGTACAAATCAGAAGGAGTCATACCATTAAATGAACTTTCTATTAGAAATAGTGTAAAGCCAGATGATGTTTTAAAAATTGAAGATGTTATAGAGATAATGGTTCTCCAAAAAGAAGATCAAGATGGGCGTTTGATTTTATCTAAAAGAAGAGCAGAAATGGAGCAGAGCTTTGATAGGGTTCAAGAGATTTATGAAAGTGGGGGAACAATAGAAGGTGAAGTTATAGAGTGTGTTAGGGGCGGACTTATTTTAGATATCGGCCTTAGAGGGTTTTTACCAGCATCTTTGATAGATGTTAGAAAAACAAGAGAACTCGTAGCTTATATTGGTGAAAAGTGTGTTTGTAAAATAATTGAAGTTGATAGGAACAGAAATAATGTAGTCCTTTCAAGAAAAGCGATAATTGAGGACGAAAGGAAGGAACAGAGAAAAGAAGCGCTTGACAGTATTGAGATTGGCCAGATTAGAAAAGGTGTCATTACAAGTATTGCTGATTTTGGAGCATTTGTGGATATAGATGGAGTAGACGGGCTTGTTCATATTTCTGAACTATCCTGGAATCATGTAAAACATCCTTCAGAAGTAGTAAGCGTAGGCGATGAAGTCAGTGTCGAGGTATTGGATATTGATAATGATAAGCAGAGGCTCTCCCTGGGTTTAAAACAGACCCAGAAGGACCCCTGGGTAGAGAAAATAAAGAAATATAAGGTGAATGATGTAGTTACAGGTAAGGCAACAAGGATAGTAAAATTTGGCCTTTTTGTTCAGATTGAAGAAGGTATGGAAGGTCTCGTACATATATCAGAATTAAGTGTTGAGCCAATAAGTAGACCCAGTGAGGTAGCAAAAATAGGAGATGAATTAGAAATACGTATTATTGACATTGATTTTGATAAAAGAAGAATGGCTTTCAGCGTAAAGCAGGTTGCTAATCCTGTAAGCGAAGAAGAGAGAGAAGAGAAGGCAAAAGAAAAAGAAGCTGCTTCTAAAAAGAAGATTAAACCTGAGGAAATAAAAGAAAAAGTTTCTAAATCTGAGGAGAAAAAGAGTGAACCAGTAAGCGAAAAGGGTAAAAAAGCTGCGCCAGAAGACAAGGAATCTAAAGAGAAGAAACCTGAAGATAAAATCCTATCAAAAGAAAAAGAAGAATTTGATAAGAAACTTGGCGGGATAAGTCAAGAGGAAAAAGATCAGGCTATAAAAAAAATACTGAAAGAGTTGAAAGAGGAAGCTAATATAGAGTAGCAGGTTAGTATATTAATTCTTTTATGCAGGCTTTCAAGTAAGATTTTAAATTAGAAAATCATTTTTTTCATTTCACTACTATTAATATTCTTATTAATAATTTTTTCTTACCATTTTAACCTTTTTTTATTATATAATTTTAATTATAGATTTGTTCATATTTAAAAAATGAAAATACAACACTATTATGTTTTAATAAACTAAAAGTATATATACTGGAGGGGATTAAAATATTTATTATAGGTTTAGTGGGAAAAATTGCTTCAGGTAAAAGCACAGTAAGCAAATATTTAAAAAGGAAATTAAGAAATTCTTTAGTTTTGGATGTAGATAAAATTGCCAAGGGTATATATTCAAATGATGATGAGGTTCTAAAAAATTTAAAAAATTGCTTCGGAAGCAGTATTTTTTCCTCAGCCTGGAAAGTAGATTTTAATGTCCTGGCTAAAAGAGTATTTTCCAGTAGTATAGAACTTGCAAAGTTAAATAAAATAATGTTTCCTGCAATAAGGAGAGAAGTTAAAAAAATTATAAACAACAGTTTGGAGAAAAATTATATAATTATAGATGCTGCAGTTCTTTTTGATTCTAAATTAGATTTACTTTGTGATTATATAATACTGCTCAAGGCAGATAAAAGCTTGAGAAAAAAGTTATTAAAAAATAAGGGAACAGAGATTAGTGATAAGAATATAGATTTACGATTGGATGGGCAGCGTATAAAAATTAATAAAAATCTTGTAAATTTTACAGTAATTAATAATGGTTCAAAAGCGGATTTATATAAAAAAGTTGAAGACATTTTAGAGAAAATTAATGATTGTCGAATTTAAAACTAAAAAAAAATTTGAAATTATATCTAATTACTCTCCCCAGGGAGATCAAGGCCGAGCTATATACAAATTAACTAAAGGCCTGGAGAAAAATTATAAATATCAGACTTTACTTGGTGTGACAGGGTCAGGAAAAACCTATACCATAGCTAATGTTATCAAGGAGGTTCAACTTCCTACTCTGGTACTGGCCCCTAATAAAACTCTTGCTGCTCAACTCTGTAATGAGTTCAAGGAATTTTTTCCAAATAACAAAGTTGAATATTTTGTAAGTTATTATGATTACTACCAGCCTGAAGCTTATATTCCAAACAAAGATATGTATATTGAAAAAGATACATCCATAAATGAAGAAATAGAAAAGCTAAGGTTATCCACTACTAATTCACTTTATACGAGAGATGATGTAATAATAGTTGCCAGTGTATCTTGCATATATGGTCTTGGTTCTCCTTCTGAATACGGAAAACAAAGGATAATTGTAGGTAAGGGGGAGGAATACCCAAGAGAAAAAATAATCAATAATCTTGTTAATATCAGATATGAAAGAAATGCTTATAATTTTACCCAGGGTAAATTCAGAGTCAAGGGCGATATTTTTGAAATATTTCCGGCTTATCAGGATAGTGCAGTAAGGCTTCAACTGTTTGGAGATAAGATAGAAAAAATTACAGAATTTAACCCTGTTTCAGGAGAAATTTATAAAGATATAGAGATGGTAATTATATCTCCTGCTACTCATTTTCTAACTACTGTGGAATGGGTTGAAAGGGCTTTAAAGAGTATTAAGGAAGAACTAATAGAGAGGATTAAATATTTTAAAAAGGAAGGCAAGCTGGTTGAAGCTCAAAGGTTAGAGTCTAGAACAAAATATGATATGGAAATGATTTCTGAATTGGGATTTTGTGGTGGGATAGAAAATTATTCAAGACATATTCTTGGCAAGAAACCAGGGGAGCCTCCAAACACATTAATTGATTTTTTTCCTAAAGATTTTCTTACAATTATTGATGAATCTCATATTGCTGTTCCGCAAATAAGAGGAATGTTTGAAGGAGACAGATCGAGGAAACAGAATCTTGTGGATTATGGGTTCAGGCTTCCTTCTGCCCTGGATAATAGACCGCTAAAGTTTGAAGAATTTGAGGAAAAGAATAAAAAAGTGATTTTTACGACTGCTACTCCTGGTCCGTATGAAGGAAAAGTCTCGGGTATTGTTGTGGAGCAAATAATAAGACCAACAGGGCTTGTAGATCCTCAGGTTTTAGTAAGGCCTACAGAAGGGCAAATCCAGGATTTAATAACTGAGATCAGTAAAAGAATTAAGAAAAAAGAAAGAGTTTTAATAACCACCCTTACAAAAAAAATGGCTGAAGATTTAACCGATTATTTAGCCAACAGGAGTATTAAAGTTAGATATCTTCATTCGACAATAGATACAATAGAAAGAATAGAAATATTGAGGGGATTGAGAAAAGGGGACTTTGATGTTCTTGTTGGTATAAATTTACTTCGAGAAGGGCTTGATTTGCCCGAAGTTTCTCTTGTCGCTATTTTAGATGCAGATAAGGAAGGTTTCTTAAGATCTGAGATTTCCCTAATACAGACAATTGGTAGAGCTGCTAGAAATGTTGATGGAACAGTTATAATGTATGCCGATAACATTACGAAATCTATAAAAAATGCAGTTAATGAAACAGACCGAAGGAGAAGATTGCAGAACAATTATAATAAGAAGAATAATATAATACCTAAAACTATATCAAAAAATATATCAGATATATTATATGCAAGTGGAATAAGATCAAAAGTTGAGACAAAGAAGAGCTATAAAGTAAAAGATAGGAAAGAAGAGTTTGAAAAAGAAAAATTATTGGATATGGATTTATCAAAAATTGATAGTATTATAAGTGGTCTTGAGGAAGAGATGAATTTAGCTGCTAAAGAATTAAATTTTGAAAAAGCAGCTACAATAAGAGATGAGATAAAAAGAATAAAGAAAATTTTAAATATTGATACAAAAAAATAAAATGAAGCCAGAAATCTTTATTAAAGGTGCAAGAGAGCATAATTTAAAGAATATAAATTTAAGGATTCCAAGAGAAAAATTTGTAGTATTTACAGGAGTCAGTGGATCCGGGAAATCATCTCTAGCTTTTGATACTATTTATGCTGAAGGTCAGAGAAGATACGTTGAGTCACTTTCTTCTTATGCCAGGCAATTCTTAGGACAGATGGATAAGCCAGATGTAGATTTAATAGAAGGTCTATCTCCGGCAGTATCTATAAATCAGAAGGGAGTTTCTAAAAATCCAAGGTCTACTGTTGGAACGATTACTGAGATTTATGATTATTTAAGGGTCCTTTTTGCAAGAATTGGAACACCATATTGCTATAAATGTGGAAGGTTAATTACTAAACAGACTGTAGATCAGATAGTAGATAAGATACTGGAGATGCCGGATGGAACAAAATTTCAAGTTCTTTCTCCAATTATAAGGGGCAGAAAAGGTGAATATTTAAAGACATTTGAAAATATTAGAAAAGATGGGTTTATAAGGGTAAAGGTTGATGGAGAAGTTCATGAGTTGCAGGAAAATTTTAATATAAAGCTGGATAAAAACAGAAAACATAATATTGAAATTATAGTTGATAGATTAAAGATAAAGACAGACATTAAAAAAAGGCTTTCAGAGGATATTGAAATTTCTCTTGGTGAAAGTGGTGGATTAGTATATATAGAGCTGACTGAAAGCGGCGAGATTCTTAGTTTTTCAGAAAGTTTCTCATGTGTGAATTGCGGAATAAATTTTGAGGAAATAACTCCAAGAATGTTTTCATTTAACAGTCCCTACGGAGCTTGCAAGGATTGTGGAGGGCTGGGTTTCAGAAGGGAAATTGATCCATCGTTAATTGTTGAAAATCCTGAGCTGAGTATAATTGATGGTGCAATTCCTTTCTTTAATATGAGCTATTCTAATTATTATTCTCAAATTATAAAGAGCTTAGCAGAGCAGTATGGCTTTAATCTAAATACTCCATATAAAGAGATGGATGAAAAATTTAAGCAAATTATATTGTATGGCACAGACGGGGAGAGAATACAAGTAAAATATGTAAGTCATAAAGGAGATGTCAGGTATTACCAGCTAAAGTTTGAAGGTCTTGCTAATAATTTAAGCAGGAGGTATTTAGAAACAGAATCTGAAAGTCAAAGGAGCAAGATTGAGAGAATGATAAGCTCAATACTCTGCAGTACATGTAATGGAGAAAGGCTCAGACCGGAAAGTCTTGCGATAAAGATTGCAGGATTTTCAATAGCTGATTTTTGCAAGTTAACAATAGAGGAATCTATTAAATGGTTAAGTAATTTAAAATTAACTGATCGACAGAAAATTATTGGTGAAAGACTGGTTAAAGAAATTAATGAAAGATTGAACTTTTTAAAAGATGTAGGTATTGGTTATTTAACAATTAATAGAATGGCAGGTACATTATCTGGAGGTGAATCCCAAAGAATAAGACTTGCAACCCAGATTGGTTCAGGCTTGGTTGGAGTATTATATATATTAGATGAACCAAGTATTGGACTGCACCAGAGGGATAATAAGAAATTGATAAATGCTTTAAAGAGACTAAGGGACCTGGGTAATACAATTATTGTCATAGAACATGATGAGGAAACCATGAGAGAGTCTGATTTCATCGTAGATATTGGACCTGGGGCAGGAGTCCACGGCGGAGAGATTGTATTCAGTGGAAAGTTAAATGATATATTAAAATGTGAAAAATCGATAACAGGAAAGTATCTGTCAAAAGAAAAGAGCATACCAATACCGGCGAAAAGAAGAAATGGAAATGGGGAATATATAATAATAAAAGGAGCAGGAGAGCATAATCTAAAAAATATTGATGTTCGTATACCACTGGCTAAACTGGTTTCTATAACAGGAGTTTCAGGTTCTGGTAAAAGCACATTAATAAACGAAATTTTATATCCTGCTCTTTCTAATATTTTAATGCGTTCTATTAAAAAACCTGGAAAACATGCTGGTATTGTTGGATATGAGAATCTGGATAAAGTAATAGTAATTGACCAGTCTCCAATTGGCAGAACCCCTCGTTCTAATCCTGCAACCTATACTGGTATTTTTACATATATCAGGGAACTTTTTTCAAGGATAATAGATTCTAAAATGAGAGGATACAAGCCTGGCAGATTCAGTTTTAATGTCAGGGGTGGGAGATGTGAAGCATGTAAAGGTGATGGGGAGATAAAAATAGAAATGCATTTCTTGCCTGATGTTTATGTTCCCTGTGATGTGTGTAAGGGTAAAAGGTATAATAGGGAAACTCTTGAGATAAAATATAAGGGTAAAAATATTGATGATATCTTGAATATGACTGTGGAAGAAGCATTAAAATTTTTTGAAAATATACCCAGAATCAGAAGGAAATTAGAATTTATCAGTGATGTTGGTTTAGGATACATAAAACTTGGCCAATCTTCAATAACTCTTTCAGGAGGAGAAGCTCAAAGAGTCAAGCTTTCAACTGAGTTATCTAAAAGAAGTACTGGCAGCACCCTGTATTTACTGGATGAACCTACCACAGGACTGCATTTTGATGATATAAGTAAACTACTTAAAATATTAAATAGGCTTGTAGAAGCAGGAAATACTGTAGTTATAATAGAGCATAATCTAGAGATAATTAAGTCTGCAGATTATATAATTGATCTTGGACCTGAAGGTGGTGATAAAGGAGGAGAGATTGTGGCAAAAGGTACTCCTGAAGAATTAGCAGAAAATGGGTCCTCCTATACGGGAAAGTTTTTAAAAAGTTTTTTAAAAAAAGCAAATGGATGTTAAAAAAACTTTAAGTGTTTTACCAAGAAAAACAGGAGTATATATTTTTAAGGATTCCAGTGGCAGAATTATTTATATTGGTAAGGCAATTAATATATATAATAGGGTAAGAAGTTATTACCGGAAGAATGATAGCACTGATAATTTGTATCATGTAATATTTTATTTTGTAGATAAGATAAATTCTATAGATTATGTAGTCACAGATAACGAGATTGAAGCTTTAATTCTTGAGAGTAATTTAATTAAAAGAAATAGACCTAAATATAATATAAGTTTTAAAGATGATAAATCGTATCCATTTATTGCAATAACTGAAAAAGAAAAGTTTCCCAGAGTATTTATTACAAGAGATAGAAACATTAAAGCAGCAAAATATTTTGGGCCGTATACAAATGTTAATGCAGCTAAGGATACTTTAGAAATACTGCGAAGAATATTTAAAATAAGAGATTGCAGAAAAAGCAAACCAGGCAAGGCGGCGGGAATGCCCTGTCTTAATTACCATATTAATCTATGTTCTGCACCATGCATGGATAATGTTTCTGAAAAAGAGTATAAAGATAATATAAATTATATAAAATTATTTCTAAAGGGCAGAGACAGTGTAGTAATTAACATACTTAAGTCAGAGATGCAAAAACATGTAAAGAATGAAGAATTTGAAGAAGCAGCAGAGATAAAGGAAAAAATTGATTCTATAACCAAGCTTGTAATAAGTCAAAGGATATTTATATATAGAAAGAATAGTTGGGATGCCGTTTCTGTTAGTAAGGACACAGATGAAAGTATGGCAGCTGTGAGCCTTTTTTCTTATAGAGAAGGTGAACTTATTGCAGTAAATAATTTTGTTATAAGTAATATAAAACATTTAAAAAATAAAGAAATTTTATCTGGATTTATAAAGAAATATTATACGGATATTGATAATATGCCTTCCAAAATCTATGTTCCGTTTGAAGTAGAAGATATGAGTATAATATCTGAATGGTTTAAAAATACAAAAGGGAAAAAAATAGAAATCAAGGTTCCTAAAAAGGGTGAAAAGAAAAAAATAATTAATATGGTTGCTAAAAACTCGAAATTATACCTTAATAAAAAGAAATTTGAAAAAGATGTTGGTTCAAGCAAGGCCTATAAGCATATATTGAAGTTAAAAGAAGTCCTGGGTTTGGACAATATACCGCGGAGAGTTGAATGTTTTGATATTTCCAATTTAAAGAATAGTTTTGCTGTGGGTTCAATGGTAGTTTTTGTTGACGGCAATCCTTTAAATAGTAATTATAGACATTTTAAAATTAATACTGTCAGCGGTCAGGATGACTGTAGGATGATAGAGGAAATCATTACTAGAAGGATTAAATATTTAAAAGGGTCGAAAATAAATATAGAAGATAGCTTTTACATCAAGCCAGATCTGATGGTAATTGATGGTGGAAAAGCTCAATTTAATGCTGCTTGTAATGTTTTAAGACAGAAAGGGATTTTTAATATAGATGTGATAAGTATAGCTAAAAAAGAGGAAATAATATTTTGTAATAAATATAGGAGTGGAATAAAACTGAATAAAAACTCAAATTTTATGATGATTGTAACAAAAATAAGAGATGAATCTCATAGATTTGCTGTTAATTATCATAGGAAATTGAGGGATAGGTATATGACAAATTCTATTTTGGATGGGATTAAGGGGATAGGCGAGAAAAAGAAGTGTTATATTTTTAAAAAAATTAATTCAATAGATGAATTAAAATCTAGCAGTATAGAGGATTTATTAAATATAAAGGGTTTAAGCTACAGGGATGCAGTGAAAGTCTACAATAGTCTCCATAAATAAAAAGTATGTTAAATTATAGATTTCATAATATTGGAAATAAGGTTAAAATATGCATTAATATACTTTAAAATACTACTAAATAAAGTATAGTTATGATAAGAATGATTTATGCTAAAACTTGAGAATAATTTTTATTTAAATTAATAAAAAGAGGGGTAAATTATTGGCTGATAAAAAAATGAATGATGAATATAGTATAAAGTTAATAATAATAACTGGACTATCTGGAGCTGGAAAAACAGAAGCATTAAAATATTTTGAAGATGCAGGATATTATTGCATAGATAACCTGCCTTCTTATCTAATATTAAATCTTATTAAGTTCTTTTCAGAAAGAAACAGGAATATAGATAAAATTGCAGTCGCTATTGATTTAAGAAGCGGATATTTCTTTGATGAAATATATAAAACATTGGATAATTTAAAAAAGAAAAATATCAAATATAAAATTTTATTTCTTGAAGCTTCAAAGAGAGTTTTAATGAATAGGTTCTCACTTACCAGAAGAAAGCACCCCTTAGTTGAAGATGGAGATGTTGGGGGAGGAATAGAAAAAGAAATTGAAAAAATGCATAAATTAAGAAAAGTATCAGATGTTATAATAGATACAACTTCGCTAAATGCTAAGGACTTAAGACTTGAAATAACTGAAAGAATATTAGGTAATAAGGAAAGAAGCAGACTTCTTCAAATATCTTTAATTTCATTTGGATACAAATATGGATTACCTGAGAACGCGGATATTGTAATGGATGTAAGGTTTTTACCAAATCCTTTTTATATGGATGAGCTAAAGGATCTTGATGGTGGGGATGAAAAGGTAGTAAGATTTGTGCTTTCCCGTGATGAAACAAAAAGATTTATACTTATGTTTGAAAAAATGTTGGATTTTCTGATACCAAATTATATAGACGAGGGGAAAAGTTATTTAGGTATAGGAATTGGCTGCACAGGTGGGAAACACCGGTCAGTTGTTATCTCAGAAAAAATATATGACTATTTAAAGTTAAAAGGCTATTCAATAAAGCTATTTCATAAAGACATAGATAAAGGCTAAAATTTACTCCAGGAATTTAGCAATATAGCAACTTAATTTTTTTCAAAAAATACTACTTAAATTGTTTGCGTTAGACTTCTATTCAATAAAAAAGTACTTGTAAAGCACTTTAGTATTTGTTATAAATTTGTTACAATTAGTAACTCAAGTGAGGGAAGTTTTCATTAAGCTGTAAGAGCAGCAAGATATCTCTAAAGTAGTTAGATTTTATTAATATTTTTTAAAATAGTAATTGATTGCAAAGGAGGCATGTAATGTCAATAAAAGTAGGGGTTAATGGATTTGGAAGAATTGGAAGGCAATTTTTCAGGGCAGTTCTGGAGTATGATAAAGCGAATGATGTAGAAATTGTAGGTATCAATGATTTATGTGATACTAAAACTCTTGCTCATCTCCTAAAGTATGATTCAGTTTACAGAGTGCTGGATGCTGATATTCAAGCTGAAGAAGATGGCATAATAATAAATGGGAAGAAAATAAGAGTGACATCTATTAAGGATCCTGCTGAGCTTCCATGGGAGGAGTTAGGTGTAGAAGTAGTTTTGGAATCAACAGGTATTTTTAGGACAAAAGAGGGTGCAGCAAAACATTTAAATGCTGGTGCAAAAAAAGTTATAGTTTCTGCTCCAATGAAGGGTGATGGTGCAGATATTACTATGGTACTGGGAGTAAATGAAGATAGTTATGATAAGCAAAATCATAATATAATTTCAAATGCTTCGTGTACTACTAATGCGCTTGCTCCTACGTGCAAAGTTTTAAATGATAGTTTTGTAATTAAAAAAGGATTTATGACTACAATTCATGCTTATACTAACGACCAGAGAATTCTGGATTTTCCTCATGAGGATTTAAGAAGAGCTAGAGCTGCTGCTCTATCAGTTATTCCAACTTCAACCGGGGCTGCAAGCGCTATAGGCCTGGTTATACCTGAGCTTAAAGGTAAATTAGATGGGATGGCAATGAGGGTACCTATGCCAGTAGGATCGGTAGTTGATCTAGTGGTTGAGCTTGAAAAAGATGCCTCAATTGAGGAAGTAAACAAAGCTTTTAAGGAAGCTTCTGAGGAAAGCAGATTCAAAGGAATATTACAGTATTGTGAAGATCCTATTGTATCTGCAGATATAATAGGGAATCCGTATTCTTCTATTTTTGATTCATTATGTACTATGAAAATAGGTAATATGGTGAAGGTACTGTCATGGTATGACAATGAATGGGGTTATTCTACAAGGATTTATGAATTGATTAAGTTTATAATGAAATAATTTTATTATAATCTGAAGATATTTATTTATTAACCGGGGCTAGTTTTGCCTCGGTTATTTAATGATTAGGCTTTTTAATAGGTATGATTGGGGAGAAAAAAATGTTTGATAAAAAAACTATTGAAGATATTGATGTAAAAAGAAAAAAAGTCCTGGTAAGAGTAGATTATAATGTTCCATTGGATGATAGTTTAAATGTTACTGATGATACAAGAATTAAACTTTCGTTGCCTACACTTAAATATCTTATAAAAAATGAGGCTAAAATAATATTAATGTCTCATCTGGGGAGGCCTAAAGGTAAGGTTGAGGAAAAGTTTAGGCTCACTCCTGCAGCAAGGGAACTTGAAAAATTATTAAATAAAAATGTAAAAAAATTTGATGAAATATTCTCTCCGGAAATAAAAGAGTATATTGATAATGAAATGGATTATACTGATATTGTAATGCTTGAAAACCTAAGGTTTAATCCTGGTGAGAAATTAAATGACAAGGATTTAGCACGTTCACTGGCATCTCTTGCTGATATTTATGTAAATGATGCATTTGGTGCAGCCCATAGATCACATGCATCCATAGTAGGGGTAACGGATTTTCTCCCAGCAGTAGCAGGGTTTTTAATAAAGAGGGAAATTGAAATACTGGTGTCATTGCTGGAGTCGCCAACACACCCATTTGTAGCAATCCTTGGAGGAAGCAAAGTTTCTGATAAATTAGTTGTGATTAAAAATTTACTGGACAAGGTAGATACATTAATTTTAGGTGGTGGTATGAGTTATACTTTTTTAAAGGCTAAGGGATACGAAATAGGGGAATCTATTTGTGAGGATGATCAAATTGATTATGCAAAGGATATGCTAGAATTAGCCAAAAAAAATAATGTTAATTTTATATTACCTGTAGATATAACAATTGCTAGAGAGTTTGACAGAAATGCGGATAAGAAGATTGTAACCATTGATTCCATACCTGCAGGATGGCAGGGGCTTGATATAGGTGAAAAAAGTATAAGCCTTTTTGAGAAAGAGATTGCAGGTGCTGGGACTATTTTTTGGAATGGTCCAGTTGGTGTTTTTGAATGGGAAAGATTTGAGGAAGGAACAAAAAACATTGCCAGGGCAATCTCAGACAGCGGTGCTGTTACTGTAGCAGGCGGTGGTGATACTGTAGCAGCAATCAAAAAGTATAATTTATCTGATAAATTTTCTCATATCTCTAGCGGTGGAGGAGCTTCTATGGAATTATTAGAGGGAAAAGTACTCCCTGGAGTAGCTTCACTTATGGATAAATAAATGGTTAATTTTTTAATATTTTGAAGGGATGATTAATTATGAGAAAGCCTTTTATTGCAGGTAACTGGAAAATGAATATGACTCATCTTGAAGCAATAAAGTTTATTGGAAATGTTGAATACAAATACGAAAACAAGAATGATTGTGAAGTATGTGTTTGTCCTCCTTTTACAGCTTTAAGGAGTGTAAAAAATATTATTGATAGTAATGCTCTAGATATAAAGCTTGGAGCACAAAATATGTATTATGAAGAAGCAGGAGCTTTTACAGGTGAGATATCTCCATTGATGTTAAAGTCTATAGGAGTGGATTATATAATAGTAGGTCATAGCGAGAGAAGAGAAATATTTAAAGAAACAAATAAAATTGTAAATCAAAAGGTTAAAGCTGCTTTTAGTGTTGGACTTAAACCAATTATGTGTATTGGTGAATCATTAAGTATCAGGGAAAGCGGCAATGCTGAAGATTTTGTATTAGGACAGTTGGTTGAATGCTTAAGTGAAATTGAAGAAAAAAATATTGTTAATTTAACCTTAGCATACGAGCCTATATGGGCAATCGGCACTGGAAAAACTGCAACATCTAAAGATGCAAATGATATATGTTCAGCTATAAGGGGAAAATTGGAAAATCTTTTTGGTAAGAATATTTCTGAAGAAATTAGAATTCAGTATGGAGGAAGTGTAAAACCTTTTAATATAAGTGAACTTATGAGTATGACTGATATTGATGGAGCTTTAGTTGGGGGAGCAAGTTTAAAGGTTGATGATTTTATTGCAATAATCAATTATTAAATATTAAGCTGCTAAAAGTGTTACTAATTTAAAGCAGTAATAGCAGGAAATATATAAATAGAAAAAATATTGTAAGGATATAAGAAAAATATATGGTGAATATGAAAAGAGATACAAAGAAGCCAATATGCTTGATTATTTTAGATGGTTGGGGATTGTCTGATTGTAGGAATGGCAATGCTATATATCTTGCTGATACACCAAATATGGACAGGTATTATAAAATATATCCTAATACAAAGTTAGATGCTTCAGGGGAAGCTGTAGGATTGCCAGCAGGACAGATGGGAAATTCTGAAGTAGGCCATTTAAATATTGGTGCTGGAAGAGTTGTATTGCAGGAATTTACAAGGATATCAAAATCTATAAAGGGTGGGGATTTTTTTAAGAATAGAATTTTACTTGAAGCAATAAATAATGTTAAGAAAAATAAAAGCAGCCTTCATTTAATGGGGTTGGTTTCTGACGGGGGAGTTCACAGCCACATAGAGCATCTTAAAGCTTTAATTGATTTAGCAACTAACAATGGAGTAAGTGATTTATACATCCATGCATTTCTTGACGGTAGAGATGTTCCGCCAAGGAGTGCAGTACCATATCTGGAAGAAGTTGACAGATATTTAAGCAAGAAAAGGGTTGGTGAGATCGCTACTGTAAGTGGCAGATACTATGCTATGGATAGAGATAATAGATGGGATAGAACAAAAAGAAGCTATGATGCTTTAGTATATAGGGTTGGTGAAAAATACAGGACTGCAGTCAGGCTTGTTGAAAAATCATATGAGAATGGAATTGATGATGAGTTTGTCATTCCTGCATTAGTGGATGTCAAAAGTGAGGATAATGCAAAAATTAAACAAAAAGATTCATTAATTTTTTTCAATTTCAGACCGGATAGGGCAAGACAATTAACCGGAGCATTTGTAAGCAGAAAATTTGATAAGTTTAATAGAGGAAAAAACAATCCTGTTGTTTATTTTGTATGTATGACCCAGTATGATAAAAAATTTGATTCACATATTGCCTATCCCCCAAAAAAAATAAAGAATACATTAGGAGAAGTTCTTGCTGCTAATGGTTTAAAACAGCTAAGAATTGCGGAGACAGAAAAGTATGCTCATGTTACTTTTTTCTTCAATGGAGGAGTGGAAAAACCAAATAAGGGAGAAGATAGAATTTTAATCCCATCCCCAAAAGTAAAGACTTATGATTTAAAACCTGAAATGAGTATATATGAAGTAACTAGTGATGCAAGTGAAAAAATAAGTGAAGGCGTATATGATGTAATAGTATTAAATTATGCAAATCCTGATATGGTTGGTCATACAGGATTTCTTAATGCAGCTATAAAAGCTGTAGAAGCAGTGGATAAATGTCTTGGTAAAGTAGTTAGAGCATTAGGTGAGGTTGGTGGACTGGCTTTAATAACTGCTGATCACGGAAATGTTGAAGAGATGTTATGTCCAGAAACTAATAAACCAGTAACTGCTCATTCTACTTCAATGGTTCCTTTTATAGTCTGTGATGAAAATATTAAAAATCTAAGAGGACAGAACAGCGGTGAGTATTGCTGTTTATGTGATATTTCGCCAACAATACTGGGACTATTAAAAATTGCAAAACCTGATGAAATGACTGGAAAATCGATTATAATAAATAATAGGTAATGTTTTTAAAAAGTAAGTATAAAAATAAAATTAAAAAAATAGTTCTTTTTATATCTTTTTTTTGATAAAATGTTAGCTTATTTAATAATTGTTTGTATAATATTTATTTATCAGGTTTAAATAAAATTAATTTTAATTGATAAGGAAGTAAAAATGGGTTCAATTTGGTTAAATATTATGTATGGAATACATATTATTGTATGTATTGGAATGATACTGTTTATTCTTCTCCATGCTGGAAGGGGCGGGGGAATTTCCGGGCTTTTTTCAGGTATGGTTGATACGTTTGATGGTTCTGGAATTGTAGAAAAGAATCTTGATAGAATTACAATTGTTTTTGGTATAGTTTTTGCGATAACAACGATAGTATTATTTATTTTTTTGTAATTAAAAAAAGTTCTTACAGGATTATTTTACCGAAAGGAGGCAAATATTTATAGAAATCTTGTAGGTAACTGAGTAATTAAAAAGGAGGTATAAATGAAAATTAGTAGAAAAATAGCAATAATAATTGTTATAGCAGTTATTGTAACGCTGGTCGGAACAGTATTTGCTGGATGTAAGAAGGATGAAAAGGCAGGTGGAGTTTTTAGAATTTATATTCATGAACCAGTTACTCTAGACCCTGCAAATTGTTATGAAAGTGAAGGTATCCAGGTTGCAAGACAGGTTTTTGATGGTCTTGTTAAGTATGATCCTGAAACATTGGAAACAGTGCCAGCTGTGGCAGAAAAATGGGATATAAGTAATGATGGTCTGGTATATACCTTCCACTTGAAAAAAGGTGTCGAGTTCCATAGCGGCAGAGAAGTTGTAGCAGGAGACTTTGCATATGCATGGACAAGGCTTGCACTGGCAGATACTGCATCTTATCTGGCATATCATGCAGCTCCAATAGTAGGGTATGATGAATGTCAGGCAGGCACGGCTGATACTCTTGCAGGCGTAAAAGCATTGGACGATTATACTTTGGAAGTAACATTGCAGTATCCATTTGGAGACTTTATTAAAACCCTTGGTCATGTTTGCTTCTATCCTGTAGCCAAAGAGGATGTTGATGAATATGGAGATTTATATGCAGAGCATATAAATGGAAATGGTGCATTTAAATTTGTTGAGTGGAAGCATGATCAGTATATAACACTGGAAAGAAATGATAATTACTGGGGAGAAAATGCAAAGTTAGATAAGGTTGAATATAAAATCTTTGCTGACGAGGATACTGCATTCCTGGAGTTTAAAGCTGGAAATCTGGAATATACTGCTATTCCGCAGGGTAAAATAGAGGCAACAAAAGAGGATGCTGAATTAGGTGACTTTGCTATAATTAAGCCTCAGCTGGCTATATACTATTTTGCTATGAATGTACAAAATCCACCATTTAAGGATAACCTTGCACTCCGAGAAGCAGTTAACTATGCTGTTGACAGACAAAATATCTGTGATGTTATAAATGAAGGAGTTCCAACTCCTGCAACTGGTTTTGTTCCGCCAGGAATTCCAGGATTCCAGGAAGATGCTATGAAATATACTTATGATCCAGAAATAGCAAAACAAAAACTTGAAGAAGCAGGTTATCCAGGCGGAGAAGGCCTTGAACCAATTAAGTTTGGAATAAATGTTGGATCGGGACATGAGATGGTTGCAGAAGCTATGCAGGCTGATTTAAAAGAAATAGGAATAGAGATAGAGATAGTACCGATGGAATGGGGAGCTGCACTTGAAGCTTTCCAGAATGGTGAAATTAGTTTCTTTAGACTTGGTTGGGGAGCAGATTATCCAATTATGGATAATTTCCTGTATCCGCTTTTCCATTCTGAATCCAGTGACAATTATTCAGGATATGTTAATCCTGAAGTAGATAAGCTACTTGTTGAAGCTAGAAAAACAATGGATGATGATGAGAGAGAAGCTAAATATAGAGAAATAGAAAAGATCATACTTGATGATTCAGCATTTGCTCTAGTGTATTTCTATGGTATAAGACGAATAGTGCAGCCTTATGTTAAGGGATTCTTCCTATCTAATATGGAAGATTATGATTTAAGTAAAGTATGGTTGGAAAAGGAATAAAGATTATATTGTTTACAGATGGTTAATTAGTATTAATAGCTAAATACGTATTGTTATAAAACCGTAGAGTTAATAGATACAGCCTACATCTATAAAGATGTAGGCTGTATGATGAATAATATTAATATTCTATATATACGGATACAATAAATAATTATAGAGATTTTTAAATTTTAGTAAAAGATAGTAATTTAATAACCTTTATAAGCTTCATTCTATAGTATTATAAAAAATAACAAGATATTAAAAAATAAAATATGCTTTTTTATATTATTAAAAGGATATTGCAAATTATCCCAGTTATAATTGGTGTTACATTGATATTATTTTTATTGATGTATGTTATACCCGAAGATCCTGCAAGGCTTATTCTTCAAAAAGGAGCTACTGAGGAAGCACTGCAAAATTTAAGGGTAAAAATGGGAATAGATAAACCTCTATATGTACAGTACTGGCGTTATATGAAACAGCTGGCAAAAGGTGATCTTGGTACATCATATAGATACAGACGTCCAGTTAATAGCATACTTGCAGATCATTATCCTAATTCTATCAAATTAGCACTTGCTGCTATTTTAATAGAAATATTAATTGGGCTAATTGCTGGGATAATTTCAGCTGTAAAAAAATATAGTTTCTGGGATGTTCTTGTTACTGTTTCCACAACTTTAGCAGTTTGTGTTCCCGTATTCTGGCTTGGTATGATAATGCAGGTTATATTTGGATTAAAATTAGGCTGGCTTCCAATGTCTGGTATGGGGGATGGAGGCTTAGTGTATTATATACTTCCTGCAGTTACTTTAGCATCAGTCTCAACGGCGTTTGTTGCAAGGATGACAAGAAGCAGTATGCTTGAAGTTATGTCTAATGATTATATAACAACAGCTTATGCAAAAGGTTTATCCAATTTTAAAGTAATTGGAAAGCATGCTTTAAAAAATGCTCTTATTCCTGTTGTAACGTTAATAGGACTTGACCTGGGTGCAATAATGGGAGGAGCAATTTTAACTGAAACTGTATTTAGCTGGCCAGGAGTTGGGAGGACTATATATCTTGCTATTTTGCAAAGAGATGCACCGGTTGTAATAGGTGGGACATTGGTACTTGTATTAATTTTTGTGTTTCTAAATTTAATTGTAGATATAATTTATGCGTGGCTAGATCCAAGAATAAGGTATGAAAAAAAAGAAGTAAATGTGTAAAATTATACTTTTTTAGTATTTTAATAATTTTAGATAATAAAAAAAATTATATTAAGAGTTAGTAAAAAGTGGAAAATATTAGTGAAATAGATGAATTAACAACAGAAAAAAAATACTTGAGATCTTCCCTGTATAAGGATGCGTGGAGAAGACTTCGAAGAAATAAGCTTGCAATGCTGGGTTTGGCAATTGTAATAATACTAATACTGATTGCACTTTTGGCGCCATTGATTGCACCATATGACCCGATAGCAAGGATAAAAAAGGATTCTTCACTTCCTCCAGGTAAAGCATATTTTTTTGGGACTGATTTACTTGGAAGAGATATTTTTAGCAGGGTTATTTATGGCAGTAGGATTTCAATAGAGGTAGGTATCGTTGCGGTTGGGATATCAGTTGTAATTGGATTATTTTTCGGTGCATTATCAGGCTATTTTGGCGGCGTTTCGGATTCAGTTATAATGAGAATAGCAGATATATTTTTTGCTTTTCCTTATATTTTAGGAGCTATTGCTATAATGACTGTTCTTGGACCAGGAATTGTTAATATATTTATAGCTATTGGAATACTTGGTTGGGCATCATTTGCAAGGATTTTTAGGAGCTCTATACTTTCTATAAAAAATAAGGAATATATTGAAGCAGCAAGAGCACTAGGAGCAAACAATTACAGGATTATAACAAAACATATTTTTCCAAATTCAATGGCTCCTATAATTGTTTTTGCTACAATGAACGTAGGAGTAGCTATAATAGTTGAGGCTGCGCTTAGTTTTCTTGGTCTTGGAGTTCAACCACCAACACCGTCATGGGGTAAAATGTTAGCTGAGTCATTAGATTATATTGATATTGCACCATGGATGATGCTTTTCCCTGGTCTTGCTATAGTGATAACAGTACTAGGGTTTGTACTGCTGGGTGATGGCCTGAGAGATGCTTTCGATCCGAAGTTAAAATAAGTAGAAAAAAATAAAAGAATATTAACATTATTGTGAATATTTTAGATAGTAATAAAATATTAGAAGTAAAAAATTTAAAGACTTTTTTTTATACTGATGCCGGTGTGGTAAAAGCTGTTGATGGTGTAAGTTTTGATTTAAAATTTGGAGAGACACTGGGAATTGTAGGAGAAACAGGTTCAGGTAAGAGTGTTACTGCACTATCCATTTTAAGATTGATTCAGCAGCCACCAGGTAAAATAGTTGACGGTGAAATACTTTTTGATGGAAAAGATTTATTGAAAATAAATAAAGGAGAACTTCAGAATTACAGGGGCAATAGAATTTCTATGATTTTTCAAGATCCAATGACTTCGTTAAATCCGGTTTATACTATAGGAAATCAAATTATGGAATCTATTACTATACACAGAAAATTAAATAAAAAAGATATTATTAAAGAGAGTTTAAAGCTTTTAGAGATGGTAGAAATTCCTGAACCAATGAAAAGATTGAATAGCTATCCGCATGAATTCAGCGGAGGTATGAGACAAAGAGTAATGATAGCAATGGCTATTGCAAATAGTCCCAGTATATTAATAGCAGATGAACCAACTACAGCCCTTGATGTTACAATTCAGGCTCAGATTTTGGAATTAATGGATAGTGTTAAGATTAAAACAAATTCTTCAATTATAATTATTACTCACGATTTGGGGGTTGTGGCTAAATATGCAAGTAGGGTGATGGTAATGTATGCAGGGAAACCGGTTGAATTTTCAACTGTTAATAATATTTTTTATAGCCCTTTACACCCTTATACCATGGGGCTTATGGAATCAATAACCAGGCTTGATGAGGAGAAAAAAGAAAAATTGAAATCTATAAAGGGCTCTCCTCCAAGTCTTATAGATTTACCAGAAGGTTGTATTTTTAGAGTCAGATGTAAATATGCTATGGATAAATGCAGAAAAAAATACCCACCATTAATTGAAGTTATAAAAGGTCACAAGGCTGCATGTTATAGTGCAGGTGAGTTTTTAAAAGGAAATCAAAAAAAAGTATTGATTAAAAAATAAAAAAATGAAAGACAATATTTTACTTGAAGTAAAAAACTTAAAAAAACATTTTGTTTTAAGAAGTGGTTTTTTATTTCAGAGTCATAAAGGATCGGTAAAAGCAGTTGATGATATAAGTTTTTATATTAAAGAGGGGGAGACCTTTGGATTGGTTGGTGAAAGTGGATGCGGCAAATCAACTACTGCTAGAGTTATACTCAGACTTATAGAACCAACTAGTGGAGACGTAGTATATAATGGAATTAATATATTTAATATTTCTCATAAACAGATGTTTAAAATAAGGAGGGAAATTCAAATAATATTTCAGGATCCTTATGCATCTCTTTCTCCAAGAATGACAATTGGTGATATTATAAGTGAGCCATTAGAAATTCATAATATAGGAGATAAAGCAAGTAAAATTAAAAAAGTGAAAGAATTACTGAAAGTAGTTGGACTTAATCCTGAACATATAAATAGATATCCTCATGAATTTAGTGGCGGTCAAAGACAGAGGATTGGAGTTGCTAGGGCCCTTGCCCTAACTCCTAAATTAATATTATGTGATGAACCTGTATCTGCGCTTGACGTGTCTGTTCAGGCTCAAATATTAAATTTAATGGCTGGCCTTCAAAAGGAATTTAATTTAACTTATCTTTTTATTGCTCATGATCTATCAGTAGTTAGGCATGTAAGTAATAGAGTAGGTGTTATGTATCTTGGTAAAATTGTTGAAGTAGCAAATAGTGAAGATTTATACAAAAGCTCTCTTCATCCTTATACTAGAGGTCTTCTTTCAGCTATTCCAATACCTGACCCTGATTTGGAAAGAAAGAGAAAAAGGATTATACTAAAGGGTGATGTACCGAGCCCAATAAATCCACCCACAGGCTGTAGATTTCATCCAAGATGCCCGGTTGCAGAGGATATTTGCAGTCAAGAGGAACCAAAATTAAAAGATTATTCAAAAAATGGTAGAGAACATCTGGCTGCATGTTTTTTTGCTGGGAAGTAGACGTAGCTAATATTTTAAATCTTTTTAATCTTATAATGAAAAATAAAACAATATTTTATACAATCCTGATATTTTTATTAATTGGAAATATTTTTATGGTTTCCTGTGATTATGGAGAACTGGGCTTGAGTTCAGATTATGAAGGGACTGAGGAAGAAGAGAAGGAAAGTTCAGGTGCTCCTTCAGAGTTTAGTAATGAAGAATTTTTTTTAGAAATGAAAAGTAAACAAAAAGACAAAAACCCACTAAATGATATAAATATCAGGAGAGCAATTTTTTATGCTATTGATAGAAATAAAATAGTTGAGGTGTTATTAGGGGATTACGGATTAGTGCTGGATAGCTTATTTGGAAAGAATTCTGATTATAATTTTACAGCATGGAGCCAGTATTATTATGATTTGGATAAGGCTAAAGAACATCTTAAAATGGCAGGTTATAGTTTAAGTGATCCTTTGTATATTACAATTGGTACCAATGAGGAAAGTGAATCAAGAAAGATAATTGAAGAGCTGATTAAAGAAGATTTGGAAAAAGTTGGAATTAATATCTGGATTTTTAATAAGTCTTCAAAAGATTGGTATATAGATTATGTAAAAAATGGAAACTATGAACTTGGAGTATGGGCATTGTACACATATGATGGTGAAAACATTGAGAATTATTTCTGCTCGGAAAAAATTCCGCCCCTAGAGACTAATGATAATACATATTGCAATAATTTTTATTGGTATAATAATACTGAATTTGATGCAATACTAAGAAAGTTTAATAGAGAGGAAGACTCGGAAAAAAAGATAGAATTATCAAAAGAATTTCAGGACATTTTAGCAGAAGACGCAGTTATTTTACCGTTATACAGTAGAATTTTTTCAATAGCATACAACAATAGAATAGATGGTATAAAACTAAATATTGAAGATGGAAATTTTCTGGAAAATATTGGAGATTGGGATATTATTAATGGATCAGGAGAAGCAGATAGCAAAGAGGTTGTTGTAGGATATCAGCATGAACCATATGTTTTAAATCCATTTATTCATGAAAATTCTTTTAAAGGTTATATGAGCAGCTTAATTATTAAGGGATTATGGGAAGTCAATAAAGAAGGAGAATATATTCCTTTACTGGTTGAAGAATTATCTGTAGATAATACCGAGGATGATATTAAACATACTTTGTCAGCTAATATAAAGTTAAAAGATGATATTTACTGGCAGGATGGAAGCCCTATAACAGCTGAAGATATAAGAGCTACATGGGAATCCGTTATAGGAGATGAATCTATAGCTTATGATAATAGTGATTATCAGAATATAAAGGATATTGAGATAGTAAATGAGAAAGAATTTAATATTATTTTTGAGCAGTATTTTGATAACTGGAAAGGGTTATTTACCATTATTTTTCCTAAAGATAAATTAAAAGGGAATCAACTAAGTTATCTTTTTGAAAACAATATATTTGGCTGCGGGCCTTACAAAATAAAGAATTGGGTAAAGGAAGAGTATATAATACTTGAAAAAAATGAATACTATTTTGGAGATGAACCTGAAATTGATAGCATAAAGTTTTTATTTAATTCAGATATAAACTATTTAATTAGCTTGCTTAAAAACGGTGAAGTGGATATTCTTAGCATTCCAGCAGATTTATCACTGATGGAAGAATTAGAGGAAGATGAAGATATTAATCTTTTAATAGAGCAGGGTAATTTGTGGGAGCACCTTGCTTTATGTCTTAAACCTAGATAGTAATAAACAAAAATATAGGGCGGTTAAGTTATTTTACATTTAAAATTTATTATTTTGGAATATTGTTTTTAAATTAATATATAAGAGTGAATTTAATATTTAGCAGGCGGTGTTTAATAGTAAATATTTAGGTTAAATATTTAAGAGTTAATTGACATAATTTGACAATATTTTTAGAATACATTTATATAGTTTGGGTAAACTTTTCTATTTTTTAGAAGTATTTGTTTTTAATTAGAATATAAAAATTTTGTCGGAATGGCGGAATTGGTAGACGCGCAAGGTTGAGGGCCTTGTGAACGGTATAGTTCGTGGGGGTTCAAGTCCCCCTTCCGACACCAGCATAAATAAGTAATAATATAAATAGGCTCTTCACCAATTAAATATCATTTATAAGTTATATTAAATTCTATTTAAAGGTTCGAGGTTCAAATTCAAATATAGAATAATATTTAAATAATTTACTTTTTGCCTGTAATAGAAGAGTAATAATGTCTTATAAATTAAAAAAAGAACTGGGGCTTCTTAGCCTTTTTTGTATAGCGTCTGGAGCAATGATCAGTTCAGGATTATTTATTTTGCCAGGACTTGTATTTGCAAAAGCAGGCCCTTCTATAATTATTTCTTACTTATTGGCTAGCTTTCTGATGATACCTACTATATTCTCCAAGGCCGAATTGGCTACAGCTATGCCTAAAGCAGGAGGGAATTATTTTTTTATTGACAGAAGTATGGGTCCCTATATGAGCACAATTGGAGGGCTCTCTGATTGGTTTTCTTTGTCGCTTAAAAGCACTTTTGCTCTGCTGGGAATAGGTATGTTTGCATTGATATTAAATCCAGGTATTACAGAGATGCAAATAAAATTTATTGCAGTAGCATGTTGTCTATTCTCAACTCTTATTAACACAATCGGTGTCAAAATTGCTGGACGCTTTCAGATAGCTATGGTTATTGCTCTTCTCAGCTTACTTACTTTTTATATCGTCTATGGATCTTTTTCCATTCAACTGCATAGATATACACCTTTTATGCCCCTGGGTACTGGTTCCGTTTTCACAACAGCAGGGATTATTTTTATTTCTTATGCTGGTTTAACAAAGATTGCAAGCATTGCAGAAGAAGTCAAAAACCCGGGGCGGAATATACCACTTGCAATGTTTATTTCCTGGATTATTGTATCTTTACTTTTTGTTTTAGTTATTTTTATAACAGTTGGCTTAGTAGACTCTGCTCAACTAAAAAATTCCCTTACTCCAATTTCTCTTGGTGCTAGTATATTCATGGGCAGAGTCGGAAGTATAATGCTGGGTATTGCTGCACTTTTAGCATTTGCTACCACAGCTAACGCAGGTCTGTTGGCTGCTTCAAGGACACCAATGGCTATGAGTAGAGACGAATTATTACCCGGTCTTTTTGGAAAAGTATCCAAACGTGGAACTCCTGCATTCTCTATAATTTTCACATCAGGATTTATGATTTTTATTATATTTTTTTTAACTTTAGAAAATCTTGTCAAGGCAGCTTCTACCATGATACTTCTATTATTTATACTTATAAATCTGTCTGTTATTGTTATGCGAGAGAGCAAGGTACAACATTACCAACCTAAATTTAGGTCTCCTATATATCCATGGATTCAAATACTTGGAATTATTGGGTATGGGTTTCTAATTTTTAAAATGGGAATTATTTCACTTCTAATAGTTGTTATTTTCATTATTTGCGCACTTGGCTGGTATTGGGTCTATGCAAGAAGTAAGATAAAAAGAGAATATGCTCTATTAAATGTGGTCAAAAGAATTACCGGGATTAAATCAAATAGTTATCTGCTAGATGAGGAATTAAGAAAAATCCTGTTAGAAAGAGATAATATTACTAAAGAACGGTTTGAGCATTTAATAGAAAGATGTCCTGTTATCGATCTCAAAACCTCTTTATCAGCGGATGAGCTCTATAAAATAGTGGCAAATTCATTGGCAGAACAATTGAAGATAAACCCAGAAAAGTTATTAAAGTTGTTATTAAAACAGGAAAAAGAGTCCGATACAACTATACACTCTGGAGTTGCATGTCTTTCCATTAGTATCCAGGGGCACAGCAAATTTGAATTTATGTTGGTCAGGGATAGGGAAGGTATTATTTTTTCAGACAAGTCTTCTCCAATCTATGTAGTGTTCATAATAGTCAACACACCAGATGAACATAATTTTTATCTCCACTCTCTTATGTGGATAATTAGAATCGTAGAAGGAAATGATTTTGATAAGAAATGGTTAAATGCACAAAGCAGCGAAGAGTTGCGAAATATCATTCTGTCATCATGGAGAAAACGATTTACTAAGCTATGAGGTATCTGGTATTAGACAGCAAAATTTATAGAATTTTTATAGTATTACAATATAATATTTTAAGAGAAACTTTAAAGAATTATATTTTGCAGAATAGACTAAAAATGAGTAAAAAAAGAGAAGAGAATAAGAGCATAGTGAGCCACCTTCCTGATGGAATCTTCAGAGAACTCTTTGAAAGTGATATAGATCCCATTGTCATTATGGACAAAAACCATATAGCCATTTATATAAACAAATCTTTTGAGTAAACATTCGTATTTAGTAGAAGGAAGCTGGTAAGTCAATACTTATACCATATTTTCGTTCCCGACAGTTTAAGTTCTGAATATAAAAGGATATTATCTAAGGCCTTAAAAGGTGAAGAAATAAAACGGTATAGGACCAAGCGCTTTTCAGTTAACGGTGAACAAATAGATGTGGAAATATCTTTATCACCAATTTATATTGAAGAATCCTTATAGGGATTTTCGAAAACAGTTGTTGATATCAGGGAGAAGGTTTTACTGGAGAAGCAACTAGTATTGTCAACTAAAGTAATAATTAGTATATAATTTGAATATAAGATAAAATCTATAAGTATCTAGTTCGAATTTTTTAAACAGTGGAATACCAGAAAAAATAATAGATTACCTATATTTACCTTTTTAGAATAAAGCATTATTCTATAAGTAAATATTATACTAAATGTATTCAAATAAAATAGCTAATATGGCAAAAGAAGCATATTTATATAAGAAATTAAAAGATGATAAGGTGAGATGCGACCTTTGTTATCATAGATGTGTAGTAGAAAAGAGCAAAAAAGGGAAATGTGGAGTCAGGCAAAATATAGGTGGAGTATTATATTCTCTTTCATACGACAAGGTTATTTCAGAAAACGTTGATCCAATTGAAAAGAAACCGCTGTTTCATTTTCTACCAGGAACCTTATCACTCTCTATTGCAACACCTGGTTGTAATTTTAGGTGTTTTTTCTGCCAGAATTATGAAATTTCTCAGATGCCTTCTGATCATGGACAAATAGAGGGTAAAAGTATTTCACCTGAACAACTTGTAAGAAATGCTTTGAAATATAATTGTAAGAGTATCTCATACACATACACAGAACCTACAATTTTTTTTGAATTGGCATATGATACTTCTAAATTGGCTAATGATGAGAATATAAAAAATGTATTTGTTACAAATGAGTTTATGACCAAGCAGTGCCTGGAAATGATTGAGCCATATCTAGATGCAGCGAATGTGGATTTAAAAAGTTTTTCTGAAGAATTTTACAAGGATAAAGTTGGTGGGAAATTAAAACCTGTACTTGACAATATAAAGATAATGAAAGAAATGGGGATATGGGTAGAGGTAACAACACTTATTATACCTGGTCTTAATGATTCTAATGAGGAACTTAAAAAAATAGCAAACTTTTTGGTAACTACTGGTAATGATATACCCTGGCATATAAGTGCATATTATCCTCAATATAAATCAAATATTCCTCCTACAGATATAAATCTAATTCAGAAGGCTATAGATATAGGGAAACAGGCAGGGTTAAAATATGTTTATGGTGGAAATATTTCCGGAAGTGAATATGAGAATACTTATTGCTATAAATGTGGAAATCTACTTATTAAAAGGGTAGGATTTTCTATTACTGAAAATAAAATAGTAAATGAAGCTTGTCCTAACTGTGGTTTAAGTATAGATGGTATCTTCATTTAAAAAAATTACATTTATTTATAACTGTAATATAGTAAATTGTTAAATAATAGAAGAAGGCATCTCTACTCGGCTGAAACAAAGTGTTTTGAATACTTAACTTTTATTCTATATTATCTTATAATATTATATTACTTTGTATTTAGAAGGGCGGCATAGCCAAGTGGTAAGGCAGAGGTCTGCAAAACCTTTATCCCCGGTTCGAATCCGGGTGCCGCCTCCATTTCTTAATACATTTAATAATACTAATATTTGTAAATTATTAGAGATATTAATTAAAGTTCGAATCCTTCCTGGCCAGGGACAGCGCTACTATACAGATTCCTTAAAATTTGGTAAAGTAATAATATGGACAATAAAAACAATGAATGTTGCCCTGAATTTAATCCTGAAAAATGGGATAAAAAAACATTCAACTGGGGCAACAAACAATTTATCAAAGAAACTATTCCCACCCTATTCCATATGCCTTTTCCACCAATGATTGGGAAAAAGATAACTAAGATGATGGGCCTTGCAACAAGTTCAAATAAGATAGATTCAAAAAAAGATGAAGTTTTAGTTTTATTTCAAGACCCGAGTGCATTTAAATCAAACATTTACATTTCTGTAACTGGGAATGTTCCCGGAGCGAACAATGTTAAAATTCCTGGCGAATTCATAGCCAAAGTGTACGACGGTCCATATAATGCAATTCCCGAATTTGTAAAGGATATGAATATCTATTTAGAAAAAAAAGGGGAGAAAGTTCCCAAAAATGATGAGTACTACATTCATTATGCATATTGTCCGAAATGCGAGAAGAAATATGGACATCACTATATGATTCTTTTTGCAAAAATCTGAAAATTAACTCTTACTTAAAAGGTCGTAATATAGAAAGATAACCATTATTTATATTTTTAATGTAAATAACTCTTTAATCCTGCTTAATCCCTTTATAAAATGGTTCGAAATTTCGCAACCCGGGCCAGCCACTTTCAGGTATGTATGTCATGGCCATATGAGCAATGTTCTGCCAATACCTCCTAATAGCCTGTTAATAGGAACTATATCACAGTAAAAATTGAGCACTTTATGAAATCGGAACTATATCTCAAAAAATATGTCTTCACGTTATTATTTAAAGTTTAAAAATTAAAATAGTGATATTGATTATTAAAGATTTTACTTTATAATTTTCCTTATATTATAAGACAGTGAAATATTAAAATGAAAATACTTATTGCTTATGCAACAAGGTTTGGGACAACAGAAAAATGTGCAGGCATGCTTGCAGAGTTTCTAAGAGAAAAGAACTATGAGGTTGAACTTGCAGATTTAAAAAAGGACAAAAGAGTAAACCCGGAAAATTATGATTTGGTTGTAGTAGGAGGGTCTTTTCTTATTGCAAGAATGAATGCTTATGTAAAAAAATTTGTAAAAAGAAATTTAAATACCCTTTTAAATATAAAAACTGGTGTCTTTATGTGTGGATCAGATGAAAACTGGGAAAATGAGATAAAAAAAGGGTTTCCAGAAGATCTACTTACTAAAGCAGTAGCTAAAGGTTACTTTGGTTATGAGTTTAACTTGGATAAGATGAACCCAATGTTTAGAAATATGATACAAAAAGCATCAGAAACTAAAGAACCTGTGTCAAAGATAAATACTGAAAATATAAGAAAGTTTGCAGAAAAAGTTATGGTAACATTATCTTAAAGGATATTAAGATCTCTAAAAGTATTTAATTCTTTTAAAAAATTGGTTCGATATTTCACACCTTGGGGCAGCCAATAAATAGTGAGTGAAATGGTAGGTTAGATAATAAATATATACTAAAAACTTAACTCAGGTATAAAAATATCTCCATCTGAAGCCATTATAGTGGTTCTAACATCGTTCGCTATAGCCAGCCACTTTAGATACATTATTATCTAAATTTTTAAAATTATAATAATCCCAATAAAGTAAATTTAAGTAATTAAAATTTATCCAGATTGCTTTGAAAATCATCTATCTTTTGGGTTCTTCTATAATTCTCCTGTTCTAATAAATCCAGGTATGAACCCGGTAATACGATAAGCACATTAGACGACAAATTTATAAAGAGTTTTTATTTAAAAATCTTGGGATTAGATTCTTTATAATTCTATTCATTAACGTACTTTTATATAGAATTTAAATTTATGTAGATATTGTTATATAATAGATGCATGTAAAAACATATAAGTTTATCCTAAATAGTACCCCGTTAAAGCTTAAACTGATAACAGAGAGGTAAGGAATACCACAGATCTTATAGAAGTAGTTGAAAAGTATTAAGTTAAAGGAGACTATATGGTTAGATTCATTAAAAAAAGATCAAAAAAGGCCGGTCTTCCTCCAGGCTCTCTGGTTCATATAGGAAAAAAGGGGAAAGCAAAAACTAAAATCACCGTAATAGATTATGATAAAAAATCCTTCCAAGAACTAGAGATAGAAGACCTAAAAGAATGTATACTCTATAAAAATAAGCCTACGATAACCTGGATAAATGTGGATGGGATTGAAAACACCAAGTTATTAAAAGATTTGGGAGAATGCTTTAGTATCCACCTCTTAACTCTGGAAGATATTCTAAATACAGACCAGAGGCCAAAGCTTGAAGATTTTGAAAACTATATCTATATTGTCCTAAAAATGCTTTCTTATGATGAGAAAGAAGATGAAATATCCTCTGAGCAAGTGTCTTTAATATTAGGTAAAAACTATGTAATATCTCTTCAGGAATCTGAAGGGGATATATTTGATCCAATAAGGGAAAGGATAAAAAATGGCAAGGGTAGGGTTAGAAAGGTAGGATCTGATTACCTTTCCTACCTGCTCCTTGATGCTATAGTGGATAACTACTTTACTATCCTGGAGAAAATAAGCGAGAAAATAGAAGGGCTGGAAGACGAAATTATAAAAAGTCCCACCCAGGAAACTTTAAATACCATACATAATTTAAAAACTGAGATGCTTTATCTTAAAAAGTCTGTATGGCCTTTAAGGGAAGTAGTAAATAAACTTGAAAGAGGTGAACTTTCTCTTATTAAAAAGACTACTTCTGTTTATTTAAGGGATATATATGACCATACAATCCAGGTAATTGATACAGTAGAGACCCTAAGGGATATGCTTTCCGGGATGCTGGATATATACCTATCAAGCGTTAGCAACCGGATGAATGAAGTAATGAAAGTTTTAACTATTATCGCTACCATCTTTATTCCTCTTTCATTTATTGCAGGTATATATGGAATGAATTTTTCTAATATGCCCGAACTTGGCTGGCCCTGGAGCTATATTGTATTCTGGATAGTGGTCCTAATTATAGGTGTTACTATGATTATTTACTTTAAAAGGAAAAAGTGGCTTTAAGTTAAAGATAAAAACTCATCTAAAGAATTTGAGAGAATTAATAGTATCTTAATAAAATAAGAGTGCAAAAAATATTTAAAGAAGAATAAATTAGGAGGTGTATAATGAATATTTTCAATAGAATTGTAGTGGTAATTCTACTGATATTTATAGTGGTGTTTTCCATTGTAGCTGGGGTAAACAAGTTTACTAATCTCTTTATATGGACTGATATATCCAATAGGACCATAGTCTCTATAGCCACCATAAACCCTTATCTAACAGCTGGAATATTTTTGGTGTTGGTAGGTATTTGTATTCTCTTGCTATTCTTTGAGTTTTATAGAAGAAAACTAAAAGTAGCTAAGCTATCTGAATCTGGCACTGGATCTGATATGGTTACCCTAAAAGCTCTTAATAAGAGGATTGAAAGAAGTCTATCCCAGATAGAATATGTAAGCAATTTAAAAGTAAAAGTGGGACCAAAGAAAGAAGGTATAGTAGTCAATGTATATACTAAAATTTCCAGAGGTGTAAATGTGGAAAAGAAAATGGCCCAGATTAGAGAGAAGGCTTCTGAATTCGTTACTGAAAACATTGGCTTTAATGTTTTAAAGACTAATCTTACCATCACTGGATTTACTGCTCAAAAAGAAATAAGAACTGAAGAGAGAAAGACTGTAAAGGAAAAGGAGAGAAAGAGTAAAATATTACCAGAATAGTTATATTTTATGGATTAAGA
>JACKQG010001255.1_pt1 | contig 35570 bp, 28 predicted proteins | sample 8237621 | NCBI WGS metagenome assembly JACKQG01 (sample SAMN15677084, study PRJNA649215) | marine metagenome | biome: marine; feature: Black Sea; material: saline water; isolation source: suspended particulate matter (SPM) from the Black Sea western gyre | collected 2013-06-09/2013-06-10 | depth...
CTAAAATCGTAAATCGTTAATCCCCCGATAAATCGGGATTTTCAACTTGTTCTGAGATCAAAAGAAGGAACAGCAAAGGTGGTGAACTGTTACCATTTTTTGTAATAATTCACCATATCTATAATAATACCCCATCCCATCCAGCATCAAGAATCAAGCGGAACGTCCGCCATCTTTTTGGGCGGGTATCCAGCATCACTTCACCGTAAAATCAAAAACTCCATCCCAATTCTCTGCCGGTGGATGCTCGATGAATTCAAGGCAACGCTGGGTGTAAATACGGGAAGGTCCATCAGAAGGAAAATAGCGAAGAACACGTCTGAATTCACGTAGCGCTTTTGCCCATCTTTGTTGTTTAAAAAATTCCAATCCGTAAGTATAAGCATCGATGATCAATTCATTTTCAATTGAAGGCAGGGAGTGCATGCCGCGTAACTCATAAATTTTTACTGGGCGTTTTTTGCCTTTGACGCGAACATTATCTAATTCCCGGGCAATAGCTTTATTTTTAACCTGCTGAAAAGTTGAGTCACTAATAATTATTGTGGTTGAGTACTGTTTATTTGCACCTTCCAGCCGGGCGCCTAAATTGACTTCATCGCCAATCACGGTATAATCAAATAACTGTATCGAGCCAAGATTACCCACAATTACTTTTCCGGTGTTAATACCAATGCCAATTTGGAAATACTCCATCTGCCTTTGCGACCATTTTTTTTGAATGTATCGCAATTTTGATATCATTTCTATCGCTGTATTACAAGCTCGTTCAGCATGATTTTCGTAATAGTACGGAGCGCCAAACAATGCCATTATCTCATCACCGACAAATTTATCTAATGTTCCTTCATTTTTAAAAATAACATCTACCATCGAGCTTAAATATTCGGTCAACCGATGAACTACGACTTCCGGCGCATATTTTTCACTATAAGTTGTAAAAGCACGAATATCAGAAAAAAGCACAGTTAAAAATTTTCGCTCGCCACCAAATTTTGGTAATTCTCCTGACGACAACATTGTATCAACAACACTTCTGGCAACATATTGCTGGAATGTTTTCCGATAACGTCCTTTTTCTCTTTGCTCAACAAGAATATGGTAAACAAGATTAACACCGTAACTTGAAATAAAACAAACTACAGGATAGACGAATGGAATCCAGACTGAAACCCGAATGAAAGCAAAACTGCAAATTATCATGAAGGCTAAGAAAACTCCAAATCCCACAAGGAGACCTGTTGTTGGCTTTAATTGTGTTGAAATAAACAGTACGACTGCTGCAAAAATTAAAATTATTAAAAATATGATCGAGGAATTTACGGGTTTGATATGGATATTATTGATGATTGTGTACATTGCATTGGCGTGCATTTCCACACCCGGCATCAACTGTTTAATGCCATCATAGTTAAAAAATGGTGTGAGTTTATTATCCTGCAGCTCATCAGCAGAGGCGCCAAAAAAAACAATTTTGTTTTTGAAAATCCCCTCTTCTTTGTAAATATCAAAAATATCGGTATCCTCATCCGGGTCAGGCAAGGTAAAGTGAGAATCATCAAGAATATTTACCAGGGAGTAAGTTGGGAAAAAACCGGCAGGTCCCGTGAAATTAATGAGCATGGAATTAAACTCATATTTCGGGATTGAAAAACTGCCAACCTTAAAAAATTCATTTTCATCTGTGATAATATTGTCCAGTGAAAGATTTTGCAAATATCGCAGCGCCTCGATTGTGAGCGGAAAATATGTCTGACCATGCAAATCCTGGTACAAGTTGTAACGACGGATAAAACCATCGTCATCCAAATAAACATTTGCATAAGCCCATTTGGCGCCTGCTGATAATAACTCCTTCACTGGTTTCATCGGGTATCGATTCACGGTTTGGTGAGAACCATATTCCGTTACCAGTTTTCCAGCCAAAATGATATTTGGATATTTTTGAATGACCTGGGCTAAACCATAATCATCCATAGAACCGACGTCAGACGGCTCAGTGAATTCGATATCAACCACGATCAAAGCAGCGCCAGCCTCAGCTAAATTACTGAAAGCACGCGCAAAATAGGATCGCGGAAAGGGCCACTTCTTTTTCAAACTGGTAAATGATTGATCATCAACCGTCACTAAAACAATGCCTGATTCTTCAACCGGAATTGTGCCGCGCAGCCGCATTCTCAAATCATAGGATTTTAATTCTAAATTCTGAAATAGTCCCAACAAATTGAAAAATGCCACAATGACAATTGTAGTAGCAATTATAACGGAGCCAACAATCCACTGGTTTTTTTTGAGATTTTTGATTGATATCATATTTTTGTAAGTTAATAAGAAGTGAACTTTTTTTACACTAGGCAAAAATACCGAATTTATATATAAAGGTAATTTGGTAATTGGGTAATGGGGAGTTGGGTAATAAAAAACAATGATAACTTAAATTCCCTATTACCCAATAAACTAATTACCCAGTTACCTTGTTGGGTAATAAGGAAATTGGGTAATAAAAAATTTATCAGTATTATGAATTCCTAATTACCTAATAAACTAATTACCCAGTTACCTTATTGGTTCTGACTTTTATTGGTTGGGTACAATTAATTCTAATATCTCACCTGGTACCTGATTCTCAGAAAGCTGTTATCATACGTTTTATCAATTGCATCATCAGTAAAATTAATAATACTCATATCAAGTATTATGGAATGCTTTATCAGAAATCGGTAATTTCCGCCGAAATTAAAAGCGGTGCGTTTATAGTCTGTATATGGTTCGGGTGAAGTGTTTGTATTCCCAACCGCACTTGTTGATGCAAATCCCGCAGACAAAGTTAAATTATTATTCAACATTCTATATTTGCCGGAGACTCCAAACATGTTATATTTAAAATCGTAGCTGCCGCCGGCATCATTGTTATTCATTGCATAACTGATAGTTGTTGTTAATGGTATTTGATAATCAGTTTTCAAACTATACATTTGAATGCTATTCGCAAAATTTGCATGAGTTCGGTTGAAGCCATCCGCCCGGTCATTGGTTATATGGCTGATATTAAATGTGTGATCGAGCCCGAATAAAGTTATGTCATAGCCCAGCTGAAGTGATATATCCGAATTCTGATATTTTACTGCAGAAAGAGTAATCAGTGTATCCAATCCATTGTTGCGATCATAACTTTTCCAATTGACGTTCAATCTTGGCCAATATCTCGCTTGAGGGAAAAGAGAAACGCCAATACTCAAAGCCTTGTAATCGTTGGGCGCTGTTGCATCTTCGCCATCATCTTCAGTGGAAATTTCTTCCAAATATTTTTCTAAACCTACATTTAAATAGACTTGATTACGATACATCCGGATACGATCATAAAACGAAAATCCTTGAATATCCTTCCGCACATAATTATTCGCCAATGCCTGGTAAGCAGAACCAATTGACTTATAAACAACATTGATAAAGTTATTGAAATAATTGAACTTAAAACTTCCCTGGTATGCTAATGATGTTAACCCGGTTGGATCCAGCGGCACCAATGATGTATTTATAACAAAATAATCTTCATAATCTGCAGGATTGAGGGGGACATCCATACCCATTGACTCAAAATCTTCTGTGCTTATTGCGCCAGTAGAAATATCATCAGCTAATAAGCTGAACGCGGCGCTGGCTTTTATTTCAATTCGGTGATTATCGAACGCCAATAAGAAATCCGGTCCGATAACGATATTGTCTTTGGGTTTCGTCCCATTCTCAATTGATTCGGCATCATCCTTTACTTTTACTAAATTTAACCCAAATTGAAAATTTTTACCACTGCCAAAGCTGGGACGAATAGCCATTAAAGTTTGATCATAAGTTCCTGTTCTGTAAATTCCGGTCATAGAAGTAACCGACTGACCGGTGACCGGGTGTATATAATTTGGAGGGACAGGATTAGCCGGATCAAGCGTATAAGGGATTCCTTCCATTTTCCGGTTTGTCTTGCCAGTAACAAACTCTACATTTATAAATCCGAGTTTTATATACGCTTCAAATCCGCGAACCCGCCTGCCCCAGAGCATTAAATCATTGAATGTTGGATTGCAATCTCCAAATTTTGCGCCAATCCACGATGTGCCCACCTCAAAAAACATCCTGTTTCTTGGCTGGAATTTGGGATCTTCCCTGGAGGTAATAAACACCCTCCCGTTATATTTCAGCGGTCCAAACTTGCCATTGATCCTGCCGCCTAAATTTGTTACTGAATAAGTACTGTCAGCAAACTTTTCATTTCTGAATTCAGCATAAACATTTCCCGAAAAAGGAAGCTTTTTCCTTGCTATCCTTTCAGCAGCTCTTTCACTGACAATTGAGAAACGCCAATCCAAATCTTGGAAACGATTGCCTTGCAAATCAGTGATTTCAATTTTAACCCGATGGGAACCTCTCGTTAAACTTTGAGGAACATAGGTGAGCATATTTTCTGATATCTCTGCTGCTGAAGTGTAATTTTTTCCATCCAACAAAAGTTTAATTGTTTTTATATCGATCTTTTCAGTCTCACCCAGAAAAGAAACTGCAATCACAACATCATCTTTTGCCACGCTCTCGCCCGGTTCCGGGCTCAAAATAATTGTTTGCAGGTCGGCACCACTCGCTGAAGTGAGTTGTTTTTGGGATTCTGCCGGCGCCGCATCAACAGGGGTATCTGAAGCCGGTGTTACTGAAATTTCGTGGGGATTGTAATATGGATTGGAAGGTGGACTGGTTGCCATGGAACGATCAGTAAACAGCGCCAAAATAAAATATTCAATCCCGGGTGTTGTTACAGCAGATGCCGGAATGTCCCCGGAATAATTGTCTAACTGTTCGTCCATCTCAACGTAGCGGAAGTTAGTTAATCCCTTTGTTCGAAAATAGATGCGAACGTACTGAACCTGCTGCATCGGTTTTTCCTCAACCTTAGCTTCGAGATAAATGCTTTGTCCTTGCCTGCTGCTTCTCACTGGAAAATGAATGACACCCGGCGGTGAAGAACTCTCGGCGATTAAATTGGTCAGAGAACAAAATGAAACAACCCCAAGAATAAAAACAATTAATCTTGTTGAAAATTTTGTATTAGTGATTGGCATGTAAACCCACTTTATTTTTTCTCTTTATATTTTATTATCAATGTTTTTTCATTTTTCTGGCTGTCTAAAAATTTAAATTTCAGTTCGCTTTCCACCGGCAGTTTTTCTTCCAGGTCCTTGACAGCCTGTTTTTCTTTTTCAGTTGATTTGTATTTTATTGGTTTCCCATCTCGTTTTAATTTTCCGGTTTCACCAAGTCTGACTAATATTTTTCCAAACTTGTTGAACAGTTCAAAAATGCCAGCAGTTACAACTACCTCTGTTTCGTCCGGTGTAACAGTAAACAAAGCTTCCGAACCTTTCACTGCTGCAACTCCCGAAGGTGTTTCTATTAATAATTGTTTTTTTTGTTTTGTTGCTTTCAACCAAAATTTGCCAACGGAACAAAATATTCTCTTAGAGATTGATTTCTTTTCTCTTTTTCCCTTTATGGCTAAGGTTGAATTTTCCCTGACTTTTAACAGCGTTTTATCATCCGTAAACATAACCGCGGCAAGTGAATTTTTGGCAGTTTTAACAACATCGCCCGAATCAAGCCGTCGTCCCCTTGTGCCACTGAGCCATTTTTTTGTGGTTGATTTTTTAATCCTCACATTGCCTTTAGATTTAAGCACGATAGCCACATCCCTTGAACCATCTGCAATTGTAGCTGTATTAAAAATTAAAAATAAACCGAAAAGCAATATTATCTTTTTAAAAACATGGTTTCTTGTTTCCATGCTATTTCCTTTCTGAAATACGTTCAAGTTTACTCAACAATTGGCGGGACAAGTGTAATCAGCCCAGATAGGAATTTAATGTAAATCTCATGTAAATCATTAAAATCCATTACCTCATCACCATTAAACATTTCCCCTTTGAAAACATAGCCCACAAATTCACCACCCTCATCAACGAATAGTTCTTCGAATTTAGCATCCCCCAATAGCACTCGAAGTAATGATAATATTTGTTGATTTTCTATTTTAGAGGCATCCTGCTGACTTGGATCAACATATTTGAAGCGCCAGATTTCACTCTCTGTTATGGTGCCTCCACTTCCATCCAAAGCATTCACTTTCCAATAATAATTTAACCCGGTTTGTAAACGCCTCGCCCCGGGAGGATAAGTTAATTGAAAAAGATATACAGCAGGCGTTTCGCCTAACGTCACCTTATTGATGTTTGGATTATCATCTCTAAACTCGGCATAAATTTCATTATCAATGACTGCTTGAGCATCACCCCCATCATCCGCTTGCTCTTCAAATAAAAACAACTCAAACAAACTAGAATTCGATTGCCATTGAAATGTCGGTTGATCAGTATAGACTTCCCGAATATCAGGGTATGTTGCATTTTGACCCGGGGACATTAAAACCAAATTACCGCCGGATTTTACAAAATATTTTTGATCACTACCACTTGCCAATTCCTCATTTTTATCATCTGCATTCACAAGTTTTAGTTCGAACTCATAGTTACCAGGCGGCATTACTCCTGTGTACATTGCCTGACTTAGCAAATCCTCACCTTCGCCAGTGAGATCTAATGAATTTAGTGAAAATTTATTTCCTTTTGATAAAATTGTTATATTTGTGACAGTAGTGATACCAGGATCTAAATCAAAAGGATTACTATCACCATTAGCTAGTGCAGATCCATTATAGCGAATACTAAATTTTATAACTGCTTTTTTTGTAGATCCCGAATTATTTATAAGATTAGCAGAAAACAGCAATGCAGGGCCTTGCTGATTGTCACCTGTAGCGAGCTGCGCCGCTAAAAGTTGATGAACCTGAAGTGCCATATTTTCCATTAATAACACATTGAGATCAACTTTAAAATCTTGTGTAAATGAGTATTGAGGAAATACTAAAAATGAAACAATAAAGATAAGCAAAAGAAGCGAAATTATTTTTTTCATATCTATCTCCGGATGTTAAATAATTTACTTTTGAGCCAAAAGAACTTGAAGTGTATGAGTTTAAGCAAATTTAATGCCATGCTCGTCCGATTAAATTGTTGTAATTAATTTAAATACAATAACATAGTTTTACATTTTTTGTTAATTGAATAGCCTTTAATAATAACATGTTATCTCTTTTCTTTTCCCAACCTGTTAGTTTTCAAAGAATTTCGAGATAATTTAATGATAAAAATGCTTTTCATAAAATATAATAAATACCATACTTGTTTTTTATGGAAGCAATGTATCAAGAAAAAACAAAAGCGATGAATGGTTTCAGTCCAATTTTAATAGGTAGGATTCTTGGCTTTGTTTGCTATTTTGATGAAATAAATGCAGCAGTTTCCACCTCCCTCCAATGATCAATTAACCAATTATTCTGTTATCAGTTCAATCTTTGTTTTTTTTGCACTAAAGTATTAAAACCTGTGCAGTTACCTTATTATTTTTAAATGAAACACAGACTGTGCAAAAGTTTTCTAATTCGGATCAATTAACTAATACAACAAAGGCTGAGGCGAAGGCAAAGGCGAAGCAAGAATAAGATTAAAGGATTAAGTTTTTTTTTCCTTCGCCTTTGCCTCAGCCTTCACCTGCACTTTAGTGCGCTGGGCTATAATGAAGTTAACATTTTTGATCATATTTTTTTTGCCCCTCATCACATTTTAGGAAAGAATTATATGGATAATAATAAAATACACAATAAATTAATATAATCAACTGTTTTATTAAAAGTTAAAATAATTTCATTTTTAAAACAGGCTATCAAAATTTATCCTATGGTTGAAAATGCGGCTCATCCCTGATAGCAGTCAGACATTCTTCAAAGGTTAATTCCTGATAAATTTCCCACCACTGTCCCGTATGTCTCATGTATGATAGATTAAAGAGGTTTTCACCAACATATTCCAGGCGAGCAAATTTGTCCTCGAAATACGGTGAAATAGCGTTCGGGCCAGGGGAACAATATTTAGAACAGAAATAGAAGTAATTGCGATACCACTTTACATAGATATCAACCAGGTAATTCCAGCGCTCGTCTTCTGGCGTTGGCTTGATATGTTGCGGTTTGAGTTCGGAGTCAACAAATTTTTGTGCCTGGGATTCGATGCTCGATTTGATATTTTCCAATACTTCAGGTTTGGTGGGCTTAGCTGGACCATAAACCCAACGTTTCATACTCTTTTTTGCCATAATAATTTACTCCAATTTTTGTTCAATATTCGGTGTTCAGTGTTCATAATTCGATATTCAAAAAAAAAATAACCCATAGTTCACTTGTCATTCCGGCTGGAGCGAAGCGGAATGCCGGAATCTCCATAATACAATTTTTGGAAGTTTGTTTTTCGCAAACAGTATAAATCATTAGGAGATTCCGGCTAAAAACATGCCGGAATGACAACATTCGTTTAGGGTGGTGAACTATTACGAAATAACGAATGTCGAATACCGAATTATGAATAGGGATCAGGGATTCTTCACAATTCCCGTTCGATGTGCGAAATTTGGTGAAAAAAAATCTTAACACCACTTCGATAGTAATTAACACTGTTGGGCAGGGCGATAGTTCTTCTCCCCGAACAAAAATTATTCCGTATAAAATAAAACATTTGCAGGAATCTGTTCTTTTGCAAATCCCGGTCCCTTCCAATAAACATCTAACATATCTCCCCCGGTCTTTTCAAAGAAAGTAACCACTATCAGATGAAAACCAGCACGAAGCGGGATTGCACCATCCTGTTCATACGCGCCATGTAAGCCGTCATTATCTACAACCATTTTTTCCCCGATGAATAATTGGCTGCCATCATCAGATTTGGTGAAAAAATTATAAACACCGTCTTTAGGGATTTTGATAAAACCGGAATAGCGAAAACTAAAATATTCATCGTTATCCCGGGGAGAAAAATCAAAATTGGGCGTAACACCAAATTTGACTGGCTTTAATGTGTCGAATTCCGGCACAAAATTCCAATCCCCTTCGTAATATTCGAATTTTATTCCTTGTTGGGTATTCTCGATTTCGACGGCTGGGATGCCATCAACTCTTGTAAATTTTTTCTTCCGACTGCCGCTTACCGGTTTTCCATTTCTGAATGCACGGGTTGTTACTACCATCGTTTTTTTCAAAAGGATAGGTCCGGTGACTATGGGCGATTTTTTGGAAGGTGTCTTACCATCAAGCGTATATCTCATTTCTATGTTCTCACGTTCAGAAACGATCCGCACTTCAACCTGGTCGATAAAAATATTATTCTCAGCTAAAATTTCCGGCGCTTCCGCTACATCCGGTTTACCAATGATATCCAAAACGACAATAGAATTGATTGCATCAGGCGCCTCGGATGGTACCTTGATTACGAGCGCATCTTGCTTACGCTTAACTTTCAAAGAAACCTTTTTATTATCGGATAACAAGTATGCCTGTTGCGGCTTATTATAAATCCCGGGGACAATTAACTTCCGTTTTTCAGGCCAGTCGAAAACATGTAAAAACAACCGGATCTTTCCGCTGTCTAATTTTTTCTGCGTACACCTTCCCCAGGGCAGTTCCTTGAACGGGCTGGCTTTTGTGTCATAAATTGCCGTGCTGTTTATTTTCATCCACTCGCCAATTTCACGAAGCCGGTCCATACTCTCCTGCGGGAACAATCCTTCAGCAGTTGGTCCGATGTTGAGTAAAAAATTGCCGCCTTTGGAAGCAATATCCGCTAACTTTTGGATCAGATCTTTTGTTGATTTAAAATCTTTGTCGTATTTATTATAGCCCCAATGTCGGTTCATGGTCATGCAGGTTTCCCAATCCACACCGGACAAACCCGTGGCAGGAATTTCCTGTTCAGGGGTGCCAAAATCTCCGGCAAAACTATCATCGACCGTCATACCCGCCATGCCCGAACGCCCTTTATCCACGCGGTTATTGACAATTACATCCGGCTGGATTTCCCGACAGAATTTGTAAAGATCCAAACCATGCTCATGTTTCCAGGTGCCTTCCCATTCTCCGTCAAACCACATCACACCAATGGGACCATAATTTGTCAATAACTCCTGCACCTGGTTTTTCATGTGTTTAATATAACGGTTTAAATCAGCCCCTTCAGCAGAACGATCTTCCCAATCACGGCGCGGCAGATAATCCGGGTGATGCCAATCCATGATCGAGTGATACCAGCACATTTTTAAGCCATGTTTATGGCAAGCATCAGCCAGTTCTTTCATAATATCCCGTTGAAACGGAGTGGACATCACATCATATTCTGTATATTCTGAATCAAACAAACAGAAGCCATCATGGTGTTTGGAAGTGATAACGATATATTTCATCCCGGCATCCTTTGCCATTTGTACCCAATCACCGGCATCAAATTTAACCGGATTAAATTGATAAACAAACTTGTCATATTCTTCAATCGGAATTTGTGCTGTGTGTCGTATCCATTCCGCGTGTCCTTTACCTTTTCCCCATTCACCCGCCGGAATAGCATAAAGCCCCCAGTGAATAAACATACCGAATCGGGCTTCCTGCCACCATTTCATTCGCTGCTCTTTATTTTTATTTTCCAAATTTTGAGAATAAATTGAGTTGAAAGTCAACATAAAAATACTTAGCGCAAAGAAAAAAAAGATAAAGCAATTGTTTTTAATTTGCAATCTTGTAATCATTTGGTCTCCTTAATTAAGATAGATTGGTTTGTAATTAGTGTCTGTCCGAAAAAGGTATGTTTTGTCATTCCGGAGATCTTTTGTGCCGGAATCTCATGGTTTTATGCTCAAGATTCCGGTATTCCGCTGCGCTCCAACCGGAATGACTGCTTTCTCGGATAGACACTAATTAAGTCACTCAACCGGTGATAGAGAAACTTTAATATCATTCCCTTCAATTATCAAGTCATGTTTTCTAAGTTTTGGGGAATCGCGATTAACACATTCCCCTGTCTCAAGATTATATTTCCAGCCATGTCGCGGGCAGGTAACAATGTTATTTAATATGCTGCTTTTAGTAATATCTGCTCCCTGGTGTTTGCAGCCGCTTTCCATGGCATAAAAGCTGCCATCCTCTTTTTTGAAAATCCCTATTTTCTTTCCCAGTACTGAAAGAGATTTAAAGTTTTTGTTTTGAAATTCGTCGATTGTTGCAAGTTTTAGGTATTGCATATCATCCTTTGTTATTCATTAAAAAATAAGTTCGAAGGATCATGACAGATTCTTCCATCGTCAATCTTAAATATGAAATAAAATTACCAAAGCTGTTACAACCAAAATGGCTACAACCCAGTACCATGTCGTGCAAATTTTGGAGTCTTTATAGCGACCTAATAAAGATTCAAAAATAGTAGCCAGAAATGGTGGTATGGCTAACGACAAATACCGTATCGGTTCCGGCAAAACCCGTTTGGAAAAATATGCCAGGGCAATAATACTAAATCCTGTAGCCAACGCGATTTGTATATGGAGTGATTTGATTGATTCTTTTTATTTTGACATTTTAAATTCCAAATGAATTAGGTTGAAAGTTTGGATGAATTTTTTCACCCTAGTATTATTTACTCATGACTTTTTAAAATTAAATAATCTAAATCATCTTAACATTTTTAATGAAGTCTGACAACAAGTAATTGTCAAATTGGTTGATGCCGATCAAACAAATTGCTACTGACGATCATAAGCCAGTTCCCACACATTCAATTATAGATTTTCCACCCAGCTTTTTTATCCAAAAATATTCAGATTTATTATTTATCCAGCCATTTACACTATTTAATTTACCATTGCCAGCAATCCAATATGAACTATTTTCCTTTGGCTTAACAGAATATTTAACGCGGACAATCATTGGTTTCCCTGAATCGAACTCTTCCTTTGATATTTCGGGGAGACATATACCATTAATTAATAAGGAATCATCAAAAAGGACAGGAGTATCTACAGAGTGTATTATATATTCAGAAATTGTTAATTTAGAATCTGAAGTGTCGATAAATGATGTGAGATAATCTTCAAACAAATTATTAGAAAGGTTCTTTAATATTTCAGAGTTATGTCTTATCATTTCAAAATTACTATTTTTATCATCCTCTGTACAAGTCATTATGAATAAGAGTAGAAAAAGGAATTTTGTAAATTTTATCATCATTTTTCTCATATATGCATTTATTAAACAATTCATCTGATGATGAGCAAGCTCCATTTCTGCTTACTTTTTCAATTTCACTTTGGTTTGCTCTTTTTCTTAAAATGATTAAGAACTTGATAAACCACACTCACCCAAAAAAGAAACAAACACAGCACTGCCAGTCCCCACGAAAAAGTGAAACAGACTAAAACCAGACCAATCAACACAAAAGGTGTCATTGTGGACTGCGCATATTTTTGAATTGTAACCAAGTGTTTGTTCCAAAATTCAACAAATATTTTAAATTTTTCTTTGCACCAGCGCCAGGGTTTTGTCAGCTTGTTTCTGACTAAGAAAATTATCAATACGATTAATATAATGAAAATCCATTTAATCAAACTGTTGATCCACAAACGAGTGTAAAAAACGCTGAAATTGAGCGGATCTTCTGTTTTAATGATGGTTCTGGCAAAGCGATAAACCTGTCCGCCGGTGGGGACTTCAATTTGAATGGGTAATATGCCGGTTCCGCCTGTCCCGCTAATTGTAGCTGCTCTTGGTTCTTGCTGGGCAGCAAGCCCATCCAGACGACCGCTGAACTCTAATTCAGCAGCAACCTGGCTGGACATTTGTTCTTCCTTCATAGGAACATTTTTGAAACGGCTCTTATAATCTTTGCCTTTATAGGCGCGCTTCATTTTGTCCCCGTCTCTTAAATCTCCTGCCTCATTAACTTCTTGCATGATGCTGTCATCATATTGTCGCTGTTTTCCTGCAAAAACGTTGAGTCCGCGAATGATATCCTCCTTTTCCAACGTGCTGGTAAAATAGTGATAAGAATAATCATTGGGAAGATAGACTGACCAGATAAGCTGACTGATCAATAAATCCACGGCTGGCAGCATAGATTGTTGTGAGCCAAAAAAGGAGAATCGATCTTCTACCATACAATAAATAATCTCAACGGGAAAAGTATTTAAGCGGTTGTTTACTAAATGGGAGCGAATGAGCGGCACCAAAAGTTTTCCCAAACCGTTAATGGATGACTCAACCGGCTGCTTGTCCACAAATACGCTCCATACATCAGCATTTTTCGGAAGCTGAATTTCCAGGAACTGTTTGGCGCTGTTTCTTATCTGATAGACCAACCGGTGAACAACTTTTCCGTCTTCGGTAAATAACGTAACCACACTTGCCGAGTTAATCGTTGCCACCGGCACGCCAATTTTTTCATGCTTTTTAATGTCAAGCGCCAGGCTGAACGGATGTTTCAGGTATTTAAAACCAAGGATAAGCGGTTTTACGGATTTGTTGATGAGTCGCTGGGGAAGCTTTTGTATGGCAACTTTTTCCAAACCCTCACTTTCAGCAACAATGACTTCAGCGCTGGTGTTGAGTTCAAAACCAATGAACCCGGTTTCTCTTATCGTCTCCAGCGCACGAAATCCTGAAAACACATTGGCTAACCCGGTTTCGGAAAGCGATACTTCTGCAGTTACTCTAACCGTGACCTTTCCCTTTTTTCCGTAAGTAAACGGGATAAGAATTATTCGCTGCTCCCCTTGCGTTGATTCCTGCCACTCTCCAACCCCTTCCCCGGAAACAGTGAGCACATTCATGTTATCCGGAATAGTGATACGAACAGCATCAACTTCGCTGTGGAGAATATTGTAATTGATGTCAGAATTAATTTTGAACGCATCGTCTTCAATGGAAATGAGATGATTCACTTCACAATAAAGTTTGGGCGGTATTTTTTCAGTAATGGCAACTTTTTTCCTCCAGCGCACACTAATGGTTCGCCCCTGGTTTATCACTGCTGAAACTATTGTTGAGTTGCCCCTTAATTTTGTTTGCAAGTTCTGCGCCTGGGGGATTTCCACATCGATGTCCTTTAGCGGTATTTCTAATTGCAGCATTGTAATTGGCGTCTGCTGAATTGTCAGATCGACTTTGTGGGGTCCTTTTTCGAGAGAAGATTTTAGCGAGAAGGTAACTGTGATTTCATATTCACCTGCTTCAGATAAAACCACTTTTAAGTAACCGCTTTCACTAACCACTAACGCCTGTTCACCGTTAATTTTAATGTCTGCCAGGGCAATGTTTTGGGGAAGCAATGGCACCTTTAAATAAGCATCTTTTTTCAAAACGTGTACAGTAAATGTTCCCGTAAATTCGGTATTGTTATTTTGCATTTTTCCCTGGTAGAAGGCTTTAGTAACCAGGTAATCAAACGGGGGTTTTTGATCCTGTCCCTGCACCAGCTTCATGGCATTAATTAGTTTCTTGAATTCAGCACGTTTGAGAACAACGTTGCCATCTTTAAAGCTATGCCGTGGTTTTGTTTTAGATCCGGTTTGCGCCAAAAGTTTCTGAAATGATTCCAGGGAAATTACGATCTCATTCTTGTCGATATCCACCAATTTTTTGAATTCATCCCAGGGAACGGTTAATTCACCTTTTTGATCGGTGTTTTTTTCCTGGGCAAAACCCGGGAATACCATGCTGGTTATCAGAACGAGCGTAGTTATTAAAATTCCAAGCATTTGTTTTTTCATGACATTTACCTCCATTTTCCATTTACGATATTCGATTTTCGATTAAAAGATCTAATCTTACTGTTCAGATTAAAATATATTATTCGACAAATCCGCATCAATCAAACTCTTATCAATCAACTTAATTGATTTTATCTTTTTTAAAAATTGTACTTCGATCGGGTAAAGAGATTTTCCATCTTTCCAAACACCGGCAGTTTCTTCAATTAGTTTTTCACTTTCATCAGCAAAAATAATTTTCAATTCGATTGGTACTGGGATGTTACCTTTCTTCTCAACAATGATTTTGTAATTTTTATTTTTTTGCGAAACTTCCTTTACCGCCAAATCAACATAGCCAAATTCATAAAACCAGGGTTTGATGAGCCAATTTAAATTTTCTCCGCTGACATTATAAAGCGTGAAAAAGAAATCATAAGGCGTCGGGTGCTTGCCGTTCCAGCGATTCATAAATTCGTGGATGATTTTTTTAAATTTCTCTTCGCCAAAATAATCTTGCAGGACAATAAAAAACGAAGCCGGTTTCGGATAAGAATTGTAGGTATAAACCGGTCTTTTTAGCCACTCTGACGTTGTAAATAAAGGCGTGTCCAGGAAGTCACCAGCTTGCCCCCGGTAATCATCCAAAAAATAAAAATTAGCATCTTCGACAGAAAACAAATTAGAAATAATCAGGTAGTCTCCAAAGCTGGTGAATCCTTCGTCCATCCAGGCATATTTTGTTTCGTTGCAGCCAACATAAAATGGTAAATAGCTGTGCAGGATTTCATGGGCGGTAAGTTTTATTGCCTCATTTATATCCTCTTTAGCAATATCGTTGACCATCATGGGATATTCCATACCATCCGCTCCATTGAAAACTGTTACTTTAGGAAAAGGAAAAGGCAAACCCGGGAATCGATAGGACATAAATTCAACTGCCTGCCGGGCGATTCCAGCGACATGGTAAAAATCCTCGGCATGTTTGTGATAAGCGGCGTCGATAAAAACTCTCCTGTTTGTTTTCTTATCAACGATCAGGCTGGTTGCATCCCAGAGATAGTGATCGCTAATGGCAAATGCAAAATCCGTTACATTTTTAGCTTTGAATTTCCAGGTATTTTCTTTGCTAATATTTTGTAAATAGCATTCTGTTGAATCGACGATGTGAATAATATTGTTTGATGTAAACGCCTCGCGGTAGCGCTTCAAATATTTTTCCCTTAAAACTTTTTCCGGGTTCGTTAGCGTACCGGTCGCCCAGACAATATAATTTTCAGGAACTGTTACAGACACAATAAAGTCACCGAAATCATTGTAAAATTCAGCTGTCCCGGTATAGGCAAAATCATTCCAGCCATCGATATCATCATAAACCGCGATGCGTGGAAAAAAGTAAGCAATAAAAAATGATGTCGAATCCACAGCGCCGGTTCGTTGATGAGAACCTTTATTGAGCACATAATTCCAATCAATTTTTAGTTTTAATTTTTTTTCGTAAAGAAGTGGTTCGGGAAGACGCAGCTTCAAATTAGAATGCTGGTACTCGATGGATTTACTCTCTGGTGATGTGTTTATATTTTCTCCATTCACAGTCATTTTTTCGATTTGAACACCATCACTCTCATCAGCGAATTCCACATCAAAATCACGGGAATTTCCTTTTTTATAAAGATTGGGGAACAGGTGAATGATCAGTTGATTCAAATCATCGGGACTGTTATTGAAGTAGGTAATTGTTTCACTCCCCTTTACAATCCGCGTTGCCGGATCAAAGGAAACATTAATTGAATAATCGGCTCGATTTTGCCAGTATGCAGATCCCGGTGCGCCATCCATTGACCGAGTTTTGTTGTCATACGCCTTTTGGATATTTTTAGGCATATATAAATCAGTTGCTTTAGTGAAACTGCTTATTGCAGCGATTGATAATATGAATACAACACTAAAAATAATTTTCTTTCTCATTCTTGCCTCCAAAAATAATGTTTTAAAAAGTAACATTGATTAAATACATCCTGAACCAAAAAAATGTCCAAAACAATTTTTATATTTTCAGTAACTTTTTCAAATTTTCTTAAAACAGACATCTAATTTTCTTTCACTAATAGGCACTCATTTTGTAATTTTTGTTCTAAAATTTTTCATTTCTGAAGCCTGTTGTAATATTCAATTGCTTCATTGATATATCTATTTCCTGGTTTTTTCATTACTTTCCTGGTAAATCTGAATCAGATTACCACAAGCATCATCAAATACGGCAACAGTTGTCGCGCCTGTTTTTGTTAGTTCCTATGCAAGTGAAAAAATAATTTAGGATGTAATACTGGTGGTTTACTTGTTTAACATTGTGAAACTAATTCTCCAAAATACTTTTTATAACTTCACTATATTCATCTCCTTTTGGCAATTCATAATCGGCTTTCAATCTTTTACGCTCTGCCTTCTCAACCTGTTTCTTTTTTGGATTGAAACCTTCTTTTACATAAGTTTCCCAATAAACACCAACACCTCTTTTTTGCCAGTTTGGAACATCATTGAAATTTATTCCATGCTGAAACAACAATTCATTTTTTTCAGAAACTGTTTTTTTTTCCAATATCTTGCTTGCATTTGTTGCAGTTTCCCCTTTTTTCCGCAGCAGCCAGTAACAATGTCCATTCAACGCATTTCGATGGGCATCCTCATTCCGCCAACGAAAATAATCGACTACCAAATCCATTGAGGGCAATTGAGAAATCCGGCTATCAAAAGAAGCGATCCTTCCTAATAATAATGAAAACTTTCCGCTGGCTTCTCCTGCAAGCACAGAATTCAGTTTACGCATTTTTCTTTGAAACGTATCTTCTTCGGGATGAAATAATAGTGAAATTTCATCACTCTGGGTATATCCGTATATTATTCTGAATCCACAATCCACCAGGTGTTTGACAACTTCAACCATTAGATCTCTAAATTTACTATCAAAAGGCTTTTCAAATTTCACAATTTCTTTGGTTAATCTCGTGAAACTCCTGCCGTCTAATCGAGCGACCATAAAGATTTCTGGTAATACATATTGATCATTTAGCTGCTCAAAGACTCTTAGTTTTTTTCGAGTTCATCAAATTTCATGTTGGTTTCTTTCCACTGTAAAAATGGTAATCATTCACCAGGTAAAAAAAAGAATGGATGAGATAAAGCAGGGTAAAACGACAAATCATAATTAAACATTCGGATTATTATTCATAGAACATTGAAATTACATGCATTTTTTAATTCCTCAAAATTTATGTTCACATTTTTAATTAATTAGACAATCACCCCACAACATCAAATAAATATAACCAACAAAATGTCTCTTGTCAAGCAATAAAAAAAATAATACGACTTCAACCACCTTTTCAGCTACAACCGCTGCTTATTATTCGTATACTTAGTAAGCAACAATTCCCGCAGCTCTTTGTACAATAGCACTACCTTTTCCATGTTTTCTGTTGTGTATTCGGTTAAAAATTTTCTGGCTTTTTTGGGATTCTTTTTAAACAGATGTAACGCTTTTTCATCGATCTCAGCAATTTTATCAAAAAACTCCTGTTCCAGTGGATCGCGTTTTTCGCGCACGTCTTTTATTCCTTCCTGCCATTTTAAATAAAGCAGGTTATCCACAAAATCGATGAGCCATCGCGCAGATGTTTCGGAGAACTTATTTGGATCATATTCTTTGTAAGCCGTGTGAACATCTGTAACACCGGCATAAATGGGCACATAAGCACTGACATGCTGGTTATCGAGATAGAACCAGTAAATACCGCCAATGGGATCGGGCAGCCAGTTTCTTAATTGTGCTACCATACCGTAGCCGCCGCGGGAGACCATGCGCCGGTATTGTATATCCAAAAGTTCGCGCATATCTTTTGTGGGGAAAGGCGTGGCAAGCGGACTTTTTTTCATGCCGCCTACCCCATCGGGAATGAACCAATCAAAGTCGGCGGTCATATCGTAAATTGTACCTGCAAACACGGAACGCTGAAACGCGATCACATCCTGAACCGAAAGTTTGCGTTCCGGCTTCACTGAAAAAGGATAGAAAGAAACATCTTCAAGATATTGATGGTAGGAATCATAGCCGGAGTAGTTTGTTTTCAATTTTTTATCAGGCCAGTTTTTATAATTAGGCGCAAAGGTGGAAAAGAAAAGCCAGAATCTACTAGTTGCCCATTCCCGGGGAATCGGTGAATATACTTTTTGCCAGATGAACGGCTCACCGCTGTCCGGATCGTACCAGCCATAATCTATTGCCACTTGTTTGTAATTCCTGGAAGCCATAAAATTATCCGGATCGCTCAAATCGATTTGTTTAATGATGCTCCAATTGGGAACAACAGCAATATGATCGTCGTGCACTCTTTGCGCTGCCCAGATGGCGCCTAATTTCCCGCTCTCCAGCGTCCAATCCTTTCCAACGCTGAATACTTCCAATACCCAGGCTTCATTGGGATCGGCAATGCACAATGCCTCGGAGTTTGGCCCGCATGAAGGAAGAAAACCGTATTTTTCAATTAGAGAAGTGATCACTTTAATGGCATCCCTTGCAGTTGTGCACCGTTGCAGGGCAAACAATTGCGCTTGTTCGATGGTCATGATTTGTACACCGGTTTCCCTATCCACCTCCAGTTCTTTCTTTTGACTCATTGTGCTTTCGCCGATAGCCAATTGATGTTCATTCATTTGAGGATAGCCGGTGTGGCAATAAGCCAAAGTTTTTTCGACTTGCGGAATGTGACCAATGATCTCACCGTAATCACCAAGCGGCTTTTTCACGTCCTGCAAACCATAATAAACCGGTGTTTTTTCACCTTTTTTAAATGTCTTTGCCGGAATTACATGTACCCGGCATTCAGCGCAGCAGCCAGTGTGTGAAGTGATCACCGATCCATCTACTGATGCTGATTTGCCAACTACAATGTCGGTGCAGGCATCGTCGTGATAAGAATTTTGTGCAAAAAGAAAATTTGCAAAACAAAAAAGAAGAAAAACAAAAAGTGTTATTTTGTTTTTCATGATTTTTTTCTCCTTAATTACAATTTAAATTTTCTCACTTAATAATCTCTTTTTTTACTTTTTCCACAACCTTGTGGACATCAGAGATACATCACCTTTTTTGAGGATGTTTTAAATGGCACAAACAATTGTTCTTCTTTTTCTCATTAGCTATTTTTTCCTGAATCGTTGAACGACCATAATTTTTGATAACGTCATCTCTAATATTAGATTCAGTATAACCGAAGCAATAGCAAACAAGATTACTCATAACTTTTCCCAAGTATTGTTTTTTGTTAAAATTCCATATTTGGTAAGGATGTATTGTGTCTAAATTTTTATCCCGCACACCATTCTTCAACATCTTCAACAGTTTTTGCAATTGGCTTACCCAAAACCCGAAAACTATTTTCAGTAACAAGCACATCATCTTCAATCCTGATGCCGCCGAAACCAATCATTTTTTCAACCTTATCATAATTGATAAATTCCGTGTGTTTGTTACCTGATTTCCATTGTGCAATAAGCTCGGGCATGAAATAAATTCCAGGTTCCACGGTCAAAACTATTCCTGGTTCCAATGGTTTCGCGAATCGTAAATACGCCAACCCGAATTGGTCACTTCGTTTAATCTTTTCATCGTAGCCGACAAAATTTTCTCCCAATCCTTCCATATCGTGCACATCAAGCCCGATTTGATGACCTAATCCATGGGGGAAAAAGAGTGCATGAGCGCCTGCTGCAACAGCATCTTCCGCGTTACCTTTCATAAATCCAAGTTGAATTAAATTTTCTGCTGTGACCTTTGCAGCATGAAGATGAACATCTTTGAAGGAAACACCGGGACGCATTTTTTCAATTGCTTGAACGTTTGCTGCTAAAACAATATTATAAATATCTTTTTGGATGTCCGTAAATTTTCCACTGACAGGGTAAGTCCTGGTAATATCGCTGGCATAATGCAGTGGTGATTCAGCGCCTGAATCCAGCACAAGAATATCCCCTTCTTTCATCAAATTTTCATGGGAATGACCATGCAGTACTTCACCGCGAATTGTGAAGATGACCGGGAAGGAAATCAAACTCCCTTTTGAAAGCACTAAACCTTCAATAGCGCCGGCAATCTTTTTTTCATACATTCCGACTTTGGTTTTTTTCATTGCCAGCTTGTACATTTCATAAGAGATATCCAGCGCCTTTTCAATCTCTGCTACTTCTTCGCCTGACTTAAAAGTTCGTTGCGCAACAACCGCTTTAATTAATTCTTTTGAAGAAAAATCGTTGACAAGCGAATTATGAATGCCGGTAAGTTTTTCGATTTGAATGAGGTTGTCAAACCTGTATTGAGGCAGATAATGAACCGTCCGTCCTGAACGAAGCGCTTCTTTTATTTTTTCGTCCAATTTTTCAGTTGCTTCTGCTTTGTTAACGCCGACCTTTTTGGCTTTTTCTGCCAATGTTTCCTGCGGCCCCATCCACACAATATCATCGACGGTGTAATTATAACCGTAAATAATTTCTTCGTCGTTATCAATATCAATTATTGCAGCAAGTCCTGGAAAGTCCAGACCATAAAAATAGAGGAATGAACTATCCTGGCGATAAGGATAAGTGTTTGCCGTATAATTCATCGGGCTTTCTGCATTACCCGGAAAAATAATAATACCGGATTTAAGTTGTTCTTTGAGTTTTTTTCTTTTTTTGATATAAGTGATTGGTTTGAACATTTAGAACTCCTATATTAGTTTGAGTATGGATAAAAAAAATCTATTTCTAATATAACATTCATTTTTTTGGAGAGGAGGGATTAATGATTGGCTTTTTTCCAAATGTAAGCTAATAATTTAGGACAATAAAATTCCGGAAAATAACCAGGAGATTTTTATAATAGCAGAATGATTGATAGTTTAAATTAAATTATCAAAACTAACAGCTTAATCTCTGACCACTTATTTTTCAACTTCATCTGTAAGATATCTTTCAATTTTTTTTTGCACTACTTCATGGTCAATAATACTTTCTTCTTTATAGTCCTGTAATCCAAGTTTTACTCCAAGGATAAATTTTAGGGCTTCATGCGCTTCATTTAATTTCTGTAATTTTGATTTATTCATTGCCAAATCACGTTGAACGTATGAGTATCCAACAATAATTTCATTTTGAACCCGCCCAGAAATCGTCAGATAGTGGTTTATCAAAATCATTGCTCATCCAGATTTTACCTTTATTTAAACCAGCAATACGAGATTTTTTAGAAACTGGTGTAATACGAACTAATTGTTTATCATTCTCGGCTATAATAACTTCATTGCCCTTTAAAGTAAAAGTTAATAATTCCGATATTCTTTTTTGAGCGTCGGTTAAGGATACCGTTTTTGTTGTCATCTTTATTACCAGATTTTTATAGTAACTTATTGTTCATCAAACTTTCGGATCCGTACTTTGCCACCCTTAACAACAATAAAGTTGTTTTCAAAAAAAGGCGTGTATCTGTTTAGTAGCAACTTCATTTGAGCGACTTTGCCACTTGATATATCATCTTCAAGTCTGATTATTCCACAATGAGCATATCCTTTTGTAAATACTAAATCTCCAAAATCCTTATCAATTGTGATAAGGACTCGATTCTCTTCGACCGCCAAAATCAAAATATCATTATCCAGCATATGAGGATCAATATCCACGACACTTATAACGTCAAAATTCATGCTTTTTAATAACTTTGATACAGCGACACCTACGCAAACGTCAACTATAAATTTCATCAACTTACCTGTTTCAGCGGATAAATTTTTTCAACAGAAATTATTTCATACGCATACTGAAGAACAGCTTTTATATCATCTTCTTCCAAAACAGGAAATTCGGATAAAATTTCCTTGTGGGTCATCCCGCGACTCAAAGCTTTTAATATTTGTTCTGCAGAAATTCTCATCCCCCGAATTATCGGTTTCCCAGCTAAAATGTTTGGATCGATTGTAATACGATCTAATAAAGATTTATTAGATAGTTCGCTTAAATTAGGATTATTTGTGCTCATAATTTCTTTCCCATATTTTATTCTTTCTTGAATAATAATGAATGTTGTACGAAAATTTCACAATAACGATCAGAGCTTCGATGCTAATAAATTACAAAAAACATTAGTTAATGTCAAGCTATTTTGATTTTACTAACACCATACCTGGCCGAGTCAGAATCAAAAAGTGAAAGGAAAGGAGTGTTGGAGTGTTGGATTATTGGAGCAATGGATCGTCCGCCGGCGGAGATGCGACTTGTCGAATTGTTGGAACCAATCTCCATTGATCCATTATTCCATAACTCCTTTTCAATTGAATCAAATTTTCAGTACATATTTTTGCCCGATGTGCAAGAAATTCACAGTTTAGGTACTAGCATGTTCTGTTCTCTTGATAATCTCATTCTGCAAATCTTCTGTCAAATCAACAAAATAATCACTGTAGCCTGCCACCCGCACAATTAAATCCCGGTAATTATCCGGTGTTACCTGGGCTTTGCGCAACGTATCTGCTGTAACAACATTAAATTGGATGTGATGCCCATCCATTTTAAAATATGAACGGATCAGGTGAACAACTTTTTGAATGCCTTCATCATCTTCCAAAAATTGTGGTGTGAATTTTTGATTGAGCAATGTGCCACCGGTTTTTAAATGATCAATTTTAGATGCTGATTTTATTACTGCGGTTGGGCCATTTCTATCCGCGCCCTGCACCGGCGAAATCCCCTCGGACAATGGTGTAAAAGCTTTCCTGCCATCCGGGGTTGCGCCAACCACACTGCCGAAATAAACGTGAACAGTGGTGGGCAATAGATTGATCCGGTAAGTTCCACCTTTTGTATTTGGTCGTCCATCAATCGCTTTGAAATATTCTTCAAAGATTAGCTGCAGAACCTCATCAGCATCACTGTCATCATTTCCATATTTTGGCGTATCATTTACTAAAACCTGTTTTAATTCTTTTTGTCCCTGAAAATTGTTACTCAAAGCATCCAACATTTCATTCATGGTGAATCGTTTATTATCGAACACATTATACTTCAAAGCACAAATCGAGTCGGTAATCGTACCGATTCCCACTCCCTGAATATATGATGTGTTGTATTTAGCGCCGCCTGCGTTGTAGTCTTTCCCGTTGCTAATGCAGTCATCGATCAAAAGCGACATAAATGGCGTAGGCATGTACTGTGCATATAACCGTTCAATAATGATGTTGCCTTTTATTTTAATATCGATGAAATAATTAAGCTGTTTTTTGAATGCCTCGAAAAACTCTTCGAACGATTTAAATTTAATTGGATCGCCGGTTTCAATTCCAATTTTATTTCCTGATTTTGGATCGACACCATTGTTCAGCATTATCTCCAAAACCTTTACCAGGTTAAAATACCCGGTCAGAATATAACTTTCTTTACCAAACGCGCCTGTTTCGACGCAACCACTGGCACCACCGTTTCTTGCATCGATCAGGTCCTTTCCCTGTCTGACCAATTCCTGAATGATGGCGTCCGTATTAAAAACAGAAGGTTGACCAAAACCTGTTTTAATAATCTTGAGCGCTCTTTTAATAAATCTATCAGGATTTTTTTTGCTTAGCTGCACCATGGAACTGGGCTGCAATAAACGCATTTCTTCGATAACGTCAAGGATCAAAAACGTCAGTTCATTAACTGCATCTTCTCCGCTTTCTTTAACACCGCCAACGTTGATCAGGCAGAAGTCGGTATAAGTATTACTTTCCTGTGCGGTTACACCGACTTTAGGTGGCGCTGGCTGATTATTAAATTTCACCCAAAAAGCCTGCAGCAGTTCTTTGGCCTTCTCTTTGGTTAAAATCCCCTGTTCCAAATCTCTTTTATAAAATGGATAAAGATGCTGATCCAATCTGCCGGGATTGAAGGAGTCCCAGGTATTTAATTCAGTGATTACACCGAGATGAACAAACCAGTAATATTGCAATGCTTCCCAGAAATTCTCCGGCGCATGAGCAGGAACGCGGGTACAGATTTTTGCAATCCGTTGCAATTCCTTTTTTCGCGTCGTGTTAGTTTCCTTTTGGGCTAATTCTTTTGCTTTATCAGAATGACGTTTGGCAAAAATTATCAACGCATCAACTGCAATATCCATTGCCTTCAACTGTTCTCTTTTATTAAAAGCTTCGGGATCGTTGAAAAAATCCAGTTTATTAATTGTCTGCTTTATTTCTTCTTTAAAATCTAAAAAGCCTTTTTGATAGATTTTTTTCCCAAGCACAGAATGACCCGGCGCACGCTGTTCCATAAATTCGGTAAAAACGCCTGCTTTGTAAGCCGCTTTCCATTTTTCATCAACCTGGTCAAATATTTTGTCCCTGATTGATTTATCGCTCCAAAATGGAATGATATCTTTTTCCTGGATTTCTTTTGTTTTTTTATCCACTGAATAGGATACTTTTTCCCGGGAATCAAGTATCTTCAGATCAGATAAACTGTGAGTGCAAATTTCCGGGTATGTTGGCGTGGCTTTTGGAGCATGCCCGCGTTCACCAACGATCAATTCGCCATTGTTAAAACAAATCTCTTTATTCTCTAAAATGTGTTTGAAAGCAAGCGCCCGGGCAACTGGTACAGAAACTTGTTCTGCTCTGCCGCTTTTGTAAAACTCTGTCAGCAAAACCGCTCGTTCATGGGAGATTGAAGGCTTTGCATTGAGTGATTGTTCTCTCAACTGTTTGATTCGGTCGTTCATCCTTTTCCCTATATAACATGGGTGCAATCCCATTATTTCTGAATTAGATCGAAAAATATTTTTATAATTGTAACCGATTGTGTTATTGTAAAATAGAGATATTGAGTTTGAAGATTAATTTCATAAATTCAGATCATTATAAAATAGCAGAATAATATTTAGCAGAATGATAAAAATCAAAAAAATGAATAATGTTAACTGTCAACATCCAAGTTTGCATGTAAAATTACATCTTAAAATATTCGATTAATAACATAATGAAATTTTGTAGCTTGTATCATTAAATTACATTATTCTGCTATAAATCATTCTGCGAAAAAAAAAATCACCTAATCATTTTTTATATTCATATTGTACGAAATTATTCGTTAAATCCTTGTGACTTTAATACCCAATGTTTTAAATTTATTTGCAATTCTTTCAATTTCCAAATTGGATTGGAAGTCAATTGCACCTAACAAATTCTTCCTGTTTATTTTTTCATATTTGCCTTCGCCGATTTTGTTATATGGCAACAAATCAATCTGTTTGATATTTTTTAAAGTGGAAATAAACCGGATCAGGTTTGTGATGTTATCTTCTGTATCAACAACACCCGGAATTAATGGAATACGAATATTAATATTTTTGTTTAGTTTTGAAAGCCGGACTAAATTACCATGAATTAAGTTATTGGAAACACCGGTATATTTTTTATGAAGCTCATCATCACAAATTTTTATATCGTACAAATAGAGATCAACAAAAGGATCAATTTTTTCAAAAACTGAATATGGTGCAAATCCACAGGTATCAATTGTCGTGTGAATTTCCTTGTCCCGACATTCTTTTAAAAGTGCAAGTAAAAAATTTTCCTGCAATAGGGGCTCACCGCCGGAAAATGTCACCCCGCCACAGGACTCATCGTAAAAAACAATGTCTTTCTCGACCTCTTCCATCACTTCCCGGGCTGTCACTTTTTTCCCGATCAAATTTTCTTTTTGCTGCAATAATTTTAAATTACTTTTTTGATTGAATTTTTGGCGCGGTTCTGGTTCAGGTTTCTGACTTTCAGGATTATGGCACCACCAGCAATTTAAAGGACAGCCTTTAAAAAAAACTGTGGTCCTGATTCCGGGGCCATCGTGGACAGCGTATTTTTTTAGATCGAAAATGATTCCAGTATTGGGCATTTTACCTCAATTTAGTATAAAGGGACAGATATTTTAGCCTGTCGGTTGCCTTTCTTCTGAAAAATAAGTAAATTAGGTAATAAGTAGAATAGGTAATATGTTGCGGATTAATTTCACTATAGTCATCAGTTAGCTCTGCAGGTAATGATCAAATCAAATAATTTAGCATAATAACCGTTTCGTAGTTAAATTGAAAATCGAATATTTCCACAATTACCTTATTACCTATTTACCCAATTTCCTTTTTTTTGTAATTATACAAGATTACTTTCACATCATTTATGTAATTTTACAAGGTTACTTTTACAGCTTTTTTGTAAATGTACAAGGTTATTTTTACAAAAGTTCAAAAAAAAACCGCTGTTAATATTTTAAACAACGGTTATAAAATCCAAAATTGTTTTTATCAAACAACTATCGTTTTTCCTCAATTCGAGAAGCTTTACCTCTCAATCCACGTAGATAATACAATTTAGCTCGTCGCACTTTTCCAGCCCTTAATCTTTTAACCTCAGCTATTCTCGGTGAATGCAATGGGAAAATTCTTTCCACGCCCACACCTTCGGATATTTTCCGTACTGTAAAAGTTGCATCGATACCTTTGCCTTTTCGCTTAATCACTACGCCTTCGAACACCTGAATTCTCTCTTTATCTCCTTCGACAACTTTGGCGTGCACCTGTACTGTGTCACCAGGTCCAAAATCAGGTAACTCACTTTTCAATTGACTCGAAACCGCCAAATCCACTTTATTCATTAATACAGCCTCCTCTTCACTTATTTATTTTTATTATCATTTTTTTCTATGTTTTGATCGGACTCAATTAAATCTTTTCTCACAGCAAGAGTCCTTTCCATTGCTTTTTGTTCCTGCCACTTTTTAATCTCTGCGTGGTGTCCTGATAAAAGCACGTCAGGTACTTTTAGTTCCCTGTAAATTTCAGGACGGGTATAATAAGGGCAATCCAGCTTATTTTGATAAAACGAATCCGTTTTCGCCGAATTAATATCACTGATCACCCCGGGTATCAACCGGATCACTGAATCAATAACCACCAATGCGGGCAACTCTCCGCCGGTTAAAACATAATCTCCGATTGAAATTTCATCCATTTCCCAATATTCACGCACTCTCTCATCGACTCCTTTGTAATGTCCGCAAAGGAAGAAAAGATTATCCTTTTGGGAAAGCTCGATGGCTTTTGCCTGGGTATATTGTTGCCCCTGCGGTGTCATAAAAATTAAACAGGGATCTGAAATTTGATATTTTTCGATCACTGATTCGATACAATTAAATATCGGTTCAGGTTTTAAAATCATTCCCGGGCTGCCGCCATAAGGATAATCATCTACACGTTTATGTTTATCTTCACTATAATCGCGTAGATTGTGCACGATAATTTCAACGAGCTGCTTTTCCTGGCTTCGTTTGATAATACTCTCATCGAGAGATCCTCTTAAAAGATCAGGAAAAGCTGTGATAACATGAATTTTCATTCATTCATAAATCTAATAAACCCTCAATGGGTTCGATCAATACAATTTCTTTTTTTAGGTCAATTTTTTTTATGATGCTTTTAATAGCCGGTATTAAATATTCTTTACTTTCGCCCTGAACAACATAAATATCATTCGCAGAAAGACTCAATACATCTTTTATTCTGCCCAAAAGTTGAAAATCGGTTGTATAAACATTCAGATCAATCAAATCAAAAATGTAATATTCGTCAACAGGTAAATCTTCAACATCTTCCAATCGTTTTTCAATCAAACATTTTTGCAGCGATTCCGCTTGATTTCGATTATCTATCCCGCTGATTTTAATTATGAAACGATCGTTTTTACCTCTCACCTGTTGAATGGAAATTTCACTCCGATTCCCATCTTGCCGGGTAATGAATAGATGTTTTAATGTTTCAAACTGTTCAGGATTATCGGTCAATGATGAGACGAGTACTTCCCCTTTTATCCCGTGGGCTTTTGTAATAATTCCTATCGAGATAAATTCCGGTCTTTTTTTCATCTTCTACTATTTCTTCGGAATATTAAAATTTCTAAAATAGATGAACAGAGCGGATTTAAGAACGAGCTATTATTCCAGAATTTCAAGCACAGCTCTTTTGCCTCTTTTTGCAGAAGCAGCCGCTAATAAAATTCGAATTGATTTAGCTGTTTGCCCGCGCTTGCCGATCACTTTCCCCAGGTCACCATAACCGACTCTCAATTCATAAACGATTGTTCGTTCTCCATCGATTTCGGTGACACTGACTTCTTCAGGTTTATCGACCAGGTGTTTCGCGATATTTTCGATGAACTCTCTCATTCCAGCCCCAACAGCTTCTACACTCTCGTTTTTTTCAGCAAACATAGTACACCTCCACAATTAACTCATTAATAGTATCAAAGGTCGGTTCTCGGATTTTTTCAGTCTATGTACAGCTCTAAAACGTATTCTAATTTATCGGGTAATTGCTAATGTATTAGGGACGTGAAATAAATAAATTGGGTATGTAGCATTAGTTAAGTTATTAAAAATCAATCAAATTATTTTATCGATTGTCCAAGTTAATTATTTCTCTGTCCTTAACGTCCACCAAAGCGATCAACATGCTAACGGATCAGCTATCTTCTTTCTCTTTTGTTTCATCTTCAGGGGTTGAAATATTCTCTTCTGATTTGGCTTCCACATCTGCTGCTACCGGTTGTTCATCGCCTGATTCAATATTTTCTGTTTTTGTTTCTGCAACTTCCTGTTCAGGAACAGGTTCGACATTCTCTTTTACTTCTACTTTTTCTTCAGTTGCAGTCGTTTCGGATTTATCTTCAACTTTTTCTTCAGATTTTTTTGGCTCAACCTTTTCTTCGGCTGGTTCTTCTACTGCTGCTGCAGGCGTTTCTTCTTTCTTATCTTTGTCTTCAGCAGCCTTTTTATCTTCTTCTTCACGGAGAAGCTGTGCAGCAAGCGCCTCTTTCTTCTTTTGTTCATCTAATTGAATGGTTTCCCATTTTCTGAATTCTTCTTCTATTCTTGTTTCGTCCAAACCCTTCTTTTTCAAAGACCATTTTAATATTATGCCTTTTTTACTCAAAAGATTTTTCACCGTATCAGAAGGGATAGCGCCCTGGCTTAACCAATAAAAAGCCTTTTCTTCATCAATAAGAACTTCTGCCGGATCAGGTAACGGATTATATAGACCAATTTTTTCTATATACTTACCATCACGAGCAGTCCGTGAATCGGCTGCTACGATTCTATAAAATGGTTGTTTTTTCTTTCCTCTTCTTGTCAATCTTAGTTTTACTGCCAATTCTTATACCTCCTAATTCATAAACTGTTTCCCAATGGATTATCCTAAATTTTACTTGTTACGGGTTAGTTTGTAACATAATATTTTTTTTGTTTCGGATTTATACCCGAAGGGTATAAATCCGAAATTGATCTGTTGATCTAATATTACATTTTAACCCAGAACAAGTATATTCAAAAATTTCAGATTAAAAACCTATTGGGAGTCCTTTTAATCCAATTTTATTTACATTCTTCATCATTTTTTGCATCATTTTAAATTGCTTCAACAATTGATTAACATCCTGAACACTTTTCCCGCTTCCTTTTGCAATTCTACGTCTCCGGCTGCCATCGATAATTTGCGGTCGCTGACGTTCACCAGGTGTCATCGAATTGATTATCGCTTCTACGCCAACGAATGCGGTATCATCCAACTGCATTCCTTTCATCATACCTTTTTGTGCGCCGGGGATCATACCCATTAATTGATCCAACGGTCCCATCTTTTTAATTTGCTGAAGCTGGTCGTAAAAATCTTTTAATGTGAACTGCTGACGTCTTAATTTTTTTTCTAACTTTTCTGCCTGTTCCTGGTCAACAGCTTGCTGAGCTTTTTCTACAAGAGTGACAACATCTCCCATTCCCAAAATACGAGAGGCCATTCTTTCAGGATGAAACTTTTCCAGCGCGTCAAATTTTTCACCCGTAGAAATAAACTTGATCGGTTTTTCGGTTACCGTGCGAATAGACAGCGCAGCGCCACCTCGGGCATCACCATCCATTTTGGTCAACACAACGCCATCAAAATCCAACCAATTTAAAAATTCTTTTGCCGTATTAACCGCATCCTGACCGGTCATGCTGTCTGCTACGAATAAAATCTCATGCGGTTGTGTCTTCTTTTTTATCTCTAACAACTCATTCATGAGTGTTCCATCGATATGCAAACGACCGGCAGTATCAAAAATTACCAGGTCAGAACCATGCTTTCGGCAGTAATCCATTGCTTTCAGGCAAATCTTCGCTGCTGATTTTGAATCTTCATGAATAACAGGAACGCCAATTTGTTCGCCAACAATTTCCAATTGTTTTACTGCAGCGGGTCTGTAAATATCAGCAGCGGCTAATACAGGTTTATGTCCCCTGTCTTTGAAATACAGTCCAAGCTTTCCAGCTAAAGTTGTTTTTCCTGAACCTTGTAAACCGGTCAGCATGATTACAGTCGGCAGCGCCCCGGTTACGTTCAGCGTTGCCTCCTTTTCGCCCATCAGTTTGGATAGTTCGTCATGAATGATCTTGACAATCTGCTGACCCGGCGTTATGCTTCGTAATACTTTTTTTCCTAATGCTTGTTCCTGAACCGATGCAATGAAAGCTTTTGCAACTTTGAAATTTACATCAGCTTCCAATAAAACGCGTCTTACTTCTTTCAGAGAATCCGATATATTCTTTTCCGAAAGTTTGCCATGTCCTTTTAACTTCTTTATGACAACTTCTAATTTCTCTGATAAGTCTTGAAACATAGAATTCGATTTTTCCAGTTACATGATCCGGCGCTTAATCGAAGGTAGGCAAACGATCAAATGCCAAACCTCTTTAATTTCAACCAAAGCTTATAAATATAAGAATAACTATTGAGATATGCAAGCAATTTTTGCAACTTATAACTTTACTAAACCTTCAAGGTTTAGTAAAGTTTTATTTAGATTTACTCGCGCCTTCCCTGATAATTCTTTGAGCGATAACACCGCGCTGAATTTGATTGGTTCCTTCATATATTTGTGTTATTTTAGCATCACGCATAAATTTCTCAACCGGGTAATCTCTCATATACCCGTATCCGCCAAAAATCTGTACAGCATCAGTGGTTACTTTCATAGCAACATCACCGGCTAATACTTTGCACATTGCTGATTCTTTGGAAAAATCCTTGCCACCTGAATCAATGTATTTGGCTGTTGAATAAATTAACGCCCGGGTCGATTCAATTTGAGTCGCCATATCTGCTAACATGTGTTGAATTGCCTGAAAAGAAATTATTGACTGACCAAACTGCTGTCGTTCACGCGCATAATTTACTGCCAGATCAAAAGCACCCTGGGCAATTCCCAAAGCCTGGGCAGCCACACCCGGTCGTGATTTATCTAATGTTTTCATGGCAACGATAAATCCCTGTCCTTCTCTGCCGATTAAATTTTCCGCCGGAATTGCACAATCCTCAAATATTAATTCAGTTGTGGCAGAAGCGCGGATTCCCATTTTATCTTCTTTTTTACCATAAGATAATCCTTTTGTGCCGTCCTCCACGATAAATGCTGAAGCGCCGCGACTGCCTTTTGAAGGATCTGTTAAGGCGACCACTGTGTACAGCCCGGCAACACCGCCATTTGTGATAAAATGTTTTTTACCGTTGAGAATGTATTTATCACCCTTACGTATAGCGCGCGTTTTTATGGCACCGGCATCCGAACCGGCTTCAGGTTCTGTGAGTCCAAAACCTGCTAATTTTTTACCATCAGCAACTTCAGGTAAAAAACGTTTTTTTTGTTCTTCATTACCACAGATAATAATTGGAAAAATGCCCAGGGCGGTTCCGGCCACTGCCAGCGCAATACCGCCGCATGCCCGGGATAATTCTTCAGTAATGATAGACAATTCTGTAACGCCGCCTCCCATACCGCCATAGTCAAAATCGATACAAATACGAAAAAAATCTAATTCAGCAAACAATTTAACCATGTCCCAGGGGAATTCCCCGGTCTGGTCGTGGTGTGCCGCAACAGGAGCAACTTTCTCTTTGGCGACTTTTCGTGCTAAATTCTGTAGTTCTTGTTGCTCTTCTGTTAAAAAATAATCCATATTTTCCTCCCGCTATACTTTTAAAGAATGTTTATTTTTTTTAGAGCGTTGTTAGCTGCGATTTGTTCAGCTTTCTTTTTACTGTTTCCTTTTCCGGTGCCTAATACTTCATCTTTTATTAATACTTCAATTGTAAACAGCTTTTCATGGTCAGGGCCATCTTCCCTTTTTACCTTATACCTGGGCGCTCCAAGACTATTGCCCTGGGAGTATTCAAGGAGAATGCTTTTAAAATTTTTATTCCGATCCTCTGAAACTATTTCATTTATCCGACTCAATAATTTTTCATTAATAAAATCTACGGCAGTCTGCAAACTGCCATCAAGATAAATGGCGCCAATGATGGCTTCATAAGCATCGGACAATATTGATGAACGATTTCTGCCGCCGGCTTTTTCCTCTGCTTCATTCAGTAAAATAAAATTACCAAGTTTTATCTGCCGGGCAGCTCTCGCTAATATTTTCCTGCTGACTAATAAAGATTTAATTGCGGTTAAATCTCCCTCTTCTTTTGTGGGAAATTTTTTAAATAAATATTCAACCACAACCATTCCCAAAACTGCATCGCCCAACAATTCCAACCGCTCATTTGAAAGCAGTCTCGATTCATTGGTAACAGATAAAAAGGAACGATGTTTCAGTGCATGAATTAAAAAATCTTTATTATTGAAATTGTAATTTAACTTTGCTTCAATTTTAGCAATTTCAATTTCAGATAGACTTACAATTTTTTCTTGCCTTTTAAAAATGTTGTTTAAAAAATTAGCAAATATATTTTTCATTGTTTGTTTCAATTATTTTTTACTTCCTTAATTTTGCATCTATAATAATCAAATCCCGAGTTTCCTTAAGTAAAGCGATCTTGAATATTGCGGGATAGGTTGAAGTATGCTAAATTTAACTTCTATAATCTTAAGGAATCTAAATAACTATGATGCAAAATCGGGGTTACTTATCATATTTCTTCACAAGAACGCATCCATTGTGACCGCCAAAACCGAAAGAATTGGAAATAGCCACATTTACGGTTTTATCAATCGCATTATTCGGTGTATAATTCAGATCACAATCAGGATCCGGTGTTTCATAATTGACTGTTGGATGAATTTTATCGTTAACGATTGATAGAACAGAGGCGATAAGTTCCAAACTCCCGGAAGCGCCTAACAAATGTCCGATCATAGATTTTGTTGAACTGACAGCAATTTCTTTTGCTCTATCGCCAAACAAAGTTTTAATTGCTAATGTTTCGGTTCTGTCATTGTGAGGCGTTGATGTTCCATGTGCATTGATATAGTCAACATCATTAACTGTTAACCCGGCATCTTCAATTGCCATTTTCATCACTCTAATTGCGCCATCTCCATCAGGGCTTGGCGCAGTAATATGATATGCATCCGCAGTTGCCCCGGCGCCGCCAACTTCGGCATAGATTTTTGCGCCCCGTTTTATCGCGTGTTCTTCAGATTCCAAAATAAGGATTCCCGAACCTTCACCAATAACAAATCCGTCACGGTTGGCTTCAAAAGGGCGACTTGCCTTTTGGGGATTTTCATTTCTTGTGGAAAGGGCGCGCATGGAATTAAATCCACCGACACAAATTTCCGTGACTGTCGCTTCTGTACCACCTGTTACCATCACATCGACATCTCCATAGCGAATTAAACGCAATGCTGTTCCGATTGCATGAGTACTGGAAGCACAGGCAGAAACAACTGTATAATTTGGTCCTTTAAAACCAAAACGCATACTAATGTGCCCGGGTGCAATATCCGGGATCATCATCGGGATAAAAAACGGACTAATTTTTTTAGGACCAAAATCAATTAACTTTTTGAAATTATGGTGATAAGTTTGCATCCCACCTATCCCTGTGCCAAGTATCACTCCGATCCTGTCTAAATTCTCTTTTTCGAGATTTAACCCGGAGTTTTTCACTGCGAAATCAGCCGCGACCAGGGCGTATTGAGTGAACAGGTCCATTCTTCTCGCTTCTTTACGATCAAGGTAATCCGTAACCTCAAAATTTTTGACCTCGGCTGCAAATTTTGTATCAAACATTTCCGTATCAAAGCTTTTAATGTAATCAACTCCGCTTTTTCCGTTGAGGAGCGATTGCCAATATTCTTCAATGGAATTCCCAATTGGGCTGATCACTCCCATCCCGGTGACAACGACTTTTTTTCTCATAAACAAACTTCCTTGTACAATGTTAATTTGTAATTTCTTTACGTTTCTAAACAGTGAATTTCTTGCACAATGGGCAAAAAAAACTTAAATTTGAAAACAGCCAAAATATAAAAAAGGTCGAGATTGAGATCGAGATCAAGAAAAAAATAAAATGATTTTTTCTTGACCTTAATCTCGACACCTGTACTCGAAGATTGATCTTCTCTGGTTGTAATTGGTATTTCAAACAAACCTATCATTTCAGTTTATAGGAATTCTGGCTTGTCCATGTTCAGGGGGATATAATAAAACAAACCCTGAAATTAAATATTACCTGGCATAATTTCGGGTTTAGTTACTTTTTAATAGATAAAATGTAACTGTTCAGCTATTTGTTGTACTCATGTCATTCTGAACGAGGAAGACGATGTGGGAGGTTGGGAAGTGAAGCATAGTCTGTATTCATTAATGTAATATAATGTGACTATACAGGAATCTCGTAGTAATTGTAAACATTGGGGAGATTCCTGTATAGTTACATTTAAAAAATAAGGAAATACAGACTATGCTTCGGTCGCAAGCTCCCTCAGAATGACATTTTT
>JACKQG010001256.1_pt1 | contig 35550 bp, 39 predicted proteins | sample 8237621 | NCBI WGS metagenome assembly JACKQG01 (sample SAMN15677084, study PRJNA649215) | marine metagenome | biome: marine; feature: Black Sea; material: saline water; isolation source: suspended particulate matter (SPM) from the Black Sea western gyre | collected 2013-06-09/2013-06-10 | depth...
CAGTCCAGGAATTGCTCGGACACAAAGACGTCAAAACCACCATGATCTACACCCATGTTCTCAATCGCGGAAAGCTTGCCGTAAAATCCCCCCTGGATGACATCCCCTGATTGCCCGTCGATCATCGGGATATGTTTTTCGGGATCCCTAAGCCACTGAAACAAAATATAAAGGCGGCCACAATCTCCCGCAGCCACCTTCAACCTTCAACTTTCACCTTTCCAACCTCCCAAACTCCCAACCTTCAACCTTCCAACTTTCCAACCTTCAGACCTCCCCACCTCCCAACGTTCACCCCTCCAACAAATGCCTCGCGATCACCATTCTTTGGATCTCGCTCGTCCCCTCGCCGATCGTCATCAGGCGGGCATCGCAGTAGATCCGTTCGACGGGATATTCGCGGCTGTAGCCATACCCGCCGTGGATCTGGATCGCGTTCCGCGCCACCCGTTCTGCCATTTCGGTTGCGAAGAGCTTCCCCATCGCGGCCTGATGTTTGAAGGGGCGACCAACATCATGCAGCCAGGCAGCCTGGCGCATCATCAGACGCGCCGCTTCGATCTCGGTCGCCGCGTCAGCCAGCATCCACTGGATGGCCTGCTTTGCTGCGATCGGCTTCCCAAAGGCTTCACGCTGCTTGGCATAGGCCAACCCTTCTTCAAAAGCCGCCTGCGCCAAGCCGACCGACAGAGAACCGATGCTGATCCGGCCGGCATCCAGGGTCTCGAGGGCTTGTTGGAAACCGCGACCCTCCTCGCCAAGAAGATGATCGAGGGGGACGCGCACATCGTCATAGCTTAGCGCGTTTGTTTGGGAGGCGTGCAACCCCATTTTCTTCTCCGGGGGGTGGATCGTCAGTCCGGGCGAATCTGTCGGGACAATGATCATGCTCATAGAATCAGATCCAGTTCCGGGCTCCGTCCGCACCAGGGTGATCACATAGGATGCCACGCTCGGATTTGTGATCCACATTTTTGAGCCGTTGATTACCCACTCATCCCCCTCTTTTTCAGCTTTTGTCCGCACTCCGCCTTTCAGATCAGATCCCGCTCCTGCTTCAGTCAGGGCCAGCGCGGCGAGTTTCCCCTCTCCGTTGGCAATTGGCTCCAGGAATTTTTTCTTTTGCGCATCTGTGCCATAGTTGGCGAGGGGCGCACAGCCAAGCTCGGTATGTGCAGCAATCGCAAGCGCGGTGCTTCCGCAGGCCCAGCCCAATTCTTCGATCGCAACTGACATCGCAACTGTGCCAACCTCTGAGCCGCCATACTCTTCCGGGATCATCATTCCCAGCAATCCAACCGGGGCCATCTTGTGGACGGCATCCCAGTTGAATTCACCGCTTTCGCTGATCTCGTGAGCCCTGGGTTTGACTTCTGCACTAACAAAATCGTGGACGATCTTTTGCCACATTCGCTCTTCTTCGGTTAGATCAAAATCCATCAACCTCTCCTTAATTCTGGGGGGCGTTATTATAGCCATCCAGCCATGCTGACGCTTCCTTAACCTTTTCTTTTGGAACAAAAATATGCACCTTTGCAAATTTCCCAAAACTTACCGGGATCGTTCCCCCCACGCTTTCTTGCGCCAATTCCACTGGGATTTCCAGGGCTTCGAGGGCCGATTTCATCATTTCGGCCTCGATACGGTCATAAACTTCGGTCAGTAATTCCCAGGTCATTGCAGACATTTTATATTCTCCAATAAAGTATAAATAAAACAGTAAAGAGGATGCTCACAGCCAATTGACGAAAACCCACTGCGGTCGGTTTTATTTTTATGGCCGGATTGAATGTCCACCACAGGGTTTCTGCCAATTGCAGGAGGAAGGGGATGAAGATGTATTGCGGTAGCCAGCCGATTATGCCTAACAATAGGGTGGCCACAAAATTAAAGGAGGTATATAGAATGGCGCGCTTTCCGATTTTATATTGGCCGGAACGCCCCGGGATCTCGGGCAGGCTTCGGTGTTCCAGGCGCATATAGGCGTGGACAATGGATGCCGCTGACTGAAACCAGACCAGGATCCACAGGATCCAGCCAGTTGCATCGTAACTTCCTTTTCCCACCCATAAGGCGGCAGGAGCGGCGAGGGCCAAAGCACCGCTGGCGACAATCTCCAGCCCCGCCTGTCTTCTTTCGTCACGCTTGCTAACAAGGCGTAGATGCCAAACGAAAATTGCAATCCCCGGTATGGCTAAATAAAAAATATCTGTAAAACCTCGTATGGAGAGACCGATCAGCATCACCAGGGCGATTCCGCCATAGACCAATATCCAGAAGCGTGCGGCAGGCAGGTCGCTGCGCGGCCGGCGCCCCGCGTAGGCTTTGGTTGCAATCGTCACCGGTTGGCGGATTAAAAAAGCAGCCATGGCTGCGATGATCAGGTAAACGGACGTTGTGGAAAAGCCTCCGCCCACGAAGAAGCCGATCACGAGGGGGCTCAGGATAAATACCCAGGAACCGTGATCCTGGGGTACTGCGATTGTTTTTCGAAAGGTTGATCTCATAGGTGGATTATATCAAATTTGCTTCCCAAGAATATGTTGGATTATCCCAAGGATAACCTTAGGCAGTTCCTCCCGAAGGATACCGGGACGGTTGGAGCGGAATGGCGAATGATTATGAGCCTGAAGTCGCCTGTGCTCGACAGAGCGAAGGGCAGGGATTGCGGAAAACCACTCTTCGCCAATTTGATCACAAACGACCGTGCTATGTTAAAATTCTCAGCTATAAATCAATAATCCTCTTGTACATGTGCTCCCGGCGGCGTCCCCGCCGCCGCCCTAAAGGATGCTACGCAAAGGACGTCGGCTAGAGCAATGTCAAAAAGGGAGTTTTGCCGGTAGTCTAATGATGAAATTGGATCAACAAAAGATGAAAAAAGTACGCATCAAAGAACTCGAAGAAAAAATAAATGAACTAAAAGAACGCTGGCCCGCTCATTCCACCCCACCGGCGATGCTTCAGGAGCTGGATGATCTCGAAGAGGCCCTGGCTCTGGAAATTGACAAACTTGATCAGAAGGGAGCCGATGCCTAGAAAAACAGTTGCTGTAAATTATCGGGCCTGTGAACCGGAGAAATGCGAAGATGGGATCTGTCTGGCTGCCCTGGTCTGCGAGAAGAATATCCTCATTCAGGAAGCGCCCTATGAAATGCCGGATACCAAAGCCTCGTCATGTCTGAGCTGTGCCATCTGCGTCCAGGCTTGTCCCCAAGATGCAGTCCTCGTTATGTGAGTCCCATGATGTTTGAGCGCAGAGATAAGAATAATATATGAGTCACCAAATCTGACAAACTCTGTCTGAATTTGGTGTAGAATTGAACCCATGATGAAAAAGAAACCAGTAGTCCTGTCTGTTTTGGCCCACCCCGATGACGAATCTTTTGGGATGGGGGGAACTCTGGCCCTCTATGCAGAACGTGGAGCCGAGGTGCACCTCGTTTGCGCAACCCGTGGGGAAGTGGGCGAGATGGACGAAAAATATATGCAGGGTTTTGACTCGATCGCTGCTCGCCGGGAATCTGAATTGCGTTGCGCAGCCGGGATCCTGGATCTCACCGGTGTACACTTTCTCGATTACCGAGATTCGGGGATGCCCGGCTCTGTCGATAATGAACATCCCCGCGCCCTTTTCGCACAACCTTTGGAAGAGGTCGCAGAGAATATTGTCTGCTATATCCGCGATCTGAAACCGGATGTCGTGCTGACCTTTGATCCCATTGGCGGATACCGCCATCCTGACCATATCGCCATCCATGATGCGACCGTGATGGCATTCGAGCGCGCAGACGACGCCTCTTTCGCTCCCCAGTCAGGCGCACCCTTTAAACCGGAAAAACTTTATTTTCATACTTTTTCGCGCGCATTTTTACGGGTAACCGTTAGGGTAATGCGCCTCTTTGGGCAGGATCCAACCAAATTTGGCAAAAATAAGGATATCGATATTGAATCCCTGGCGAAAGTTGATTTCCCCATTCATGCGCGAATTAATATTCGTTCTGTCCTGAAAAAGAAGGAGGCGGCTGGGCGCTGTCATGCCAGCCAGGGAGGCGGTCAAATGCAAAAAGGCGTTCGCGGAATTCTCTCGCGGCTCTTCAACGGCACAGAGATGTATATGCAGGCCTGGCCGCCGGTAGAAGGAAAATTCAAAGTTCGTCACGATTTATTGGGGTGAATAAGCTGAGGCTGCATTGCACTTAAAAGTGCGTTGCAGCTGATTTCTACAGAATCAAGCCGTTTACTACCAGTCTTTTTCTTCGCGGGGGTAGGAACCAAAGACTCGGATAAAGGGTGCGATCTCGCGCAAATGGTTCAGCGCAGCATCCGCTGGTTTTCTATCCTGATGCCCGATGAAATCAATATAAAAGAGATACTCCCAGGGTTTCCCTGCCAGGGGGCGAGATTCGATCTTTGTCAGGTCGATTTCTCTCAGCGCAAAAATGCTCAGGGCCTTGAAAAGGCTTCCAGGTTTATTTTCCAGGCTGAAAACGATCGATGTTTTATAGCTGAGATCATCAGTATTTTCCTGTCCATATTGCTCGGGGGAAAGCGCCAAAAAACGCGTGTAGTTGGCAGGATCATCTTCCATATTTTCCTGCAGGATAGTCAATCCATAAACCTTTGCGGCCAGACGGGAAGCGATTGCAGCCGATCTATGATCATTCTCCTCCTTGAGAGCCCTGGCGCTGCCAGCGGTATCGCCAGCCACAATTCCCGGCAAATTGAGTTTTCGCAGGCTCTCCTCACATTGCGCCAAAGCTTGCGGATGCGAATACACGCGTTCGATTTCTTCAAGCCTCACACCGGGCAACGCCATCAGGCAGTGACTGACCCGCAAATGATGCTCGCCAGTAATATGAAGTTGATTGCGGAGTAAAAGGTCATAATTCCGGTGAATGCTGCCGGCCAGGGAATTCTCGATCGGCGCTATGCCGCGCATGGCTTTCCCCTCACTGACTGCCTCGAAAAGTTTGTCAAAGCTTTTACAGGGTAGTGTTTTGATTTCTTTACCAAAATGCTCATAAGCTGCGGCCTCGCTGTACGCGCCTGCCTCACCCTGGAACGCAACGATTTTCTCTCTCATTTATTTTCCTCCCACCAGTCACTTATCCGCCTGATCGCTTCCACGATCTTCTCTTTTGGTTGCGTGATCGAGATCCGGAAAAATCCCTCGCCTTCCGATCCGAAAACGGTCCCTGGCGCAACGCTGACACCCGCCTCCTTGAGTAAACTCATCGCAAATTGATCGGATTTCCAGCCCTCAGGAATTGGTGTCCAAATATAAAGCGATGCTTGAGGACTTGCGACGGATATCCCCAACTGACGGAGACCGTTGATAATGAGATCCCGGCGTTGACGGTAAACCCCGTTCCGCTCGTGGACCCAGGCTTGATCCATCCCCATTGCGTGTCTGGCCGCCTCAAGGATTGGCCGGAAATGTCCGCTATCGGCATTTGTTTTCAATTTGAGCAGAGTCTCCAAAACGGCAGCATTCCCGACCGCCGCACCGACCCGCCATCCAGCCATATTGTGCGACTTGGAAAGTGAGTTGAATTCTATCGCTACATCCTTCGCGCCCTCAACCTGCAGGATGCTCGGGAGAGGTCCCTCACCATAGTAAACCTGGGTATACGCCGCATCGGCGCAAATAAAAATGTTATTCTTCTTCGCAAACCGGACGAGTTTCTCATAAAACTCAAGCGGAGCAGTTGCCCCGAGAGGGTTATTTGGGTAATTGATCCAGATCAACTTTGCTTTCTTTGCCACCTCAGCAGGGATCCCCTCCAAATCGGGCAGATAATCATTCTCAACACGCAGGGGTAACAAATAGGGCTCTCCGCCTGCAAGTTCGGTCCCGCGGATATAGGTCGGGTAATATGGATTTGGGATCAGCGCAATATCGCCCGCTTTGATAAAGGCCTGGCTTAAGTGAAAGATGCCCTCCTTTGTTCCAAGCAGGGGGATGATCTCCTTCTCCGGGTCAAGCCTGACGTTGAAGACCCGTTCATACATCCCCGCCCAGGCCTCCCGGTAGGAGAGTGGTCCCACATGCATCTGATAGCCATGTGTATTTGGGCGGGATGCTGCCAGGCTGAGCGCCTCGATCACCTCGGGGTGTGGGGGAAGATCGGGCGAGCCAATATCCAGTCGAATGGTCTCGATACCCCTGGCTTTCAGGATTTCAATTGTTTCGTCAAGTTGAGCAAAGAAGTGTTTTTTTATTGAGGTCATTTTATTCTCGAAAATTAGTACGCGAATTTTACGGATCGAGCGGATTTTCAGAGGTCAGATAATAGACCTCTTGTATCTGTGCTCCCGGCGGCGTCCCCGCCGCCGCCCTAAAGGATGCTGCGCGAAGGACGGCGGCTAGAGCAGTGTCAAAAAGAGACTTTTGCATGAAGTCTACTAAAAGAATCTGTGAGAATCCCAAAATCATTGTTATCCGCGTTCTATTAAAGCCTCTAGTGCCAATCTATACGACATCCATCCAAAGCCAGTAATTTTTCCCAGGCAAACCGGGGCGATCAATGATTGCTTGCGGAACTCCTCCCGGGCGTAGACATTGGAGAGATGTACCTCAATTACCGGAATGCCAATTGCAGCGACCGCATCTCGCAGCGCAACAGATGTGTGCGTATATCCAGCAGGATTGAAGATCACGCCATCCGCTTTTTTTGCAGCCTCCTGCAGGGCATCCACCAATGCCCCCTCGCTATTGGATTGGATGCTGTAAATCTCCACATCCTTTGCGGATGCGGCTTCGGCTAATTTCTGATCGATCTCAGCCAGGGTCAAGTCGCCATAGATCTCAGGTTCGCGGGTACCGAGTAAATTTAAATTGGGTCCGTGTAAAACGAGTAGGGTGGTCATTTTTTCTCCTTTATAGCCCTCTCCTGCGAAGCGGGAGAGGAAAGTCCGAGCGCAGCAAGGACAGGTGAGGGCAACGCTAAAGCTCCTCTAACAACCTTTCCAAATCCTTAATTTCTACTCCCACGCGCATCTCACCAATTTTGACTGGCAAGGCAAACTTCACCACCCCTTTTGACTTCTTCTTATCGGTCTGCATTGCCGCGACCAACGCCGAAGGGTGTATCCCATTAGGGATGGCAACGGGCAAGCCGAGGGTGACGAGCGTCGCGGCAATTTCATCTGCCAGGCCTGCTTCGGCGATCCCCAATTTCTCCGCCAGACGCGCCTCAACGACCATCCCGACCCCGACTGCTTCGCCATGGCGCAGGCCATATTGGGTCAGTGATTCGATCCCGTGTCCGATCGTATGTCCAAAATTGAGCGCGGCGCGGATGCCACCTTCGAATGGATCGGCCTCGATGATCCTGATCTTCACACCCATTGCCCGCGTGATCAATTGATGCCAATTCTCGCTCAACTTCTCAATTCCCTGTCCACAAAGGGAAAATAGTTCAGGATCGTCGATGACACCATGCTTGACTACCTCGGCCAACCCATTCCGGATCTCAGCTTCGGGCAGCGTGCGCAATGTGGCAGGGTCAGCCAGAACGAGTTTGGGCGGGTAAAATGCCCCCACCAGATTTTTGCCTTCAGGGAGATTTGCACCCGTTTTTCCACCCAGGCTGGCATCCACCATCGAAAGCAATGAGGTTGGGATGCTGACCCACGCCACCCCGCGCATAATGGTTGCAGCGGCAAAGCCGGCCATATCGTTGACGACCCCACCGCCAATGGCAAGGATCGTCCCGCCGCGCTCCATGCCAGCGTTGAGCAGATCACGCCAGAGCTGGGTCATCGTATCGATGGTTTTATTTTTTTCGCCGGCTGGGAAGATCACTGTCGTTGCATCCAATTTTCGGGCAAGTGCTTTAGCATAGAGCGGTGCGGTATTGCTGTCACTGACGATAAAGAAGGGCGGATGGCATCCATTTTCAACCAGCAAGGCATCCAGATCATTCAGGCCATTATTTTCAACGCGCGCCGTGTAGCCCTTTCCCATTCCGCGCAGATAAAATCGCCCCAGGCGGTATTGAATGACCTCCGCGCTTTCTTCAGGGGTTAGATTATCGGTTTCAACCTGGATCGCGAAAGAATGATAATGATCACTGCGTGTATCCAGTAATTCTTTGAGTGAATTTCCCTGAAGAAGAGGACGTTGATCTTTGCCTCTTTGCAGACGCTCAGCTAAGGTTTTGGATGGGGCCTGCAGGCAGATCACCTCTCCGATTTTTTCTGCGTGATTTCGGTTTGCCCGGTCCAAAAGGGCGCCGCCTCCCAAGGCAACAATGGAGGCCTTCCGAGGGCTCTTTAACGCGGTGCTTTCTCTCTCTCGAAAGCCAGCTTCGCCCTCCTTTTCAAATATATCCGGGATGGAGAGGCCTGCGGACCTTTCAATTGCACCATCCAAATCCACAAAGGGGAGGTTTAGCTTAGCAGCCAGAAATTTGCCTGTCGTCGATTTGCCCACTCCGGGTGGGCCATAGAGGTAGATGGTTGAGGTCATGATTTCCTTAATCACTAAACACGTCACTGCGAGGAGCAAGTCTTTGCGACGTGGCAGTCTCCAAAAGGTGAAGGAGATTGCCGTGTTGGGCTGACGCCCTCCTCGCAATGACGTAATTAATTACCAAAATTTATGCGGCTGGTTATCCAGCTTAATATCGCTCAGTTTTGCCTGTTTTAATGCCGCAAAGCGAGGAAGCATCTCAGCAAGCGAGTCGCCGCCGAGTTTTTCGAGCAGGGCATCTGCCAGAACAAAGGCAGTCACTGCCTCAATGATCGGTACGGCCCGTGGGACGGGGCAAAAATCGGAACGCTCATATGTCGTGACAGTTTCTTCTCCGCTGAAGATGTCAACGGTCTCTTGCGGTGTCAGGGTCGAGGCGATCGGTTTCATGGCTGCCCGAATGATTATTGGCTCCCCATTTGTTATCCCACCCTCGATCCCCCCGGCACGATTTGTTTTGCGAACGAGCTTCTCGCCTTCGCGGAAGATCTGGTCCTGGGCTTCGGTTCCTCGCAAACGGGCATTCTCAAAAGCGGGGCCAAACTCCACCCCTTTGATCGCCTGGATTCCAAGAATCGCAGCGCCCAATCGGGATTCGAGTTTTCGGTCCCATTGAACGTGGGAGCCTAATCCCGGCGGTAATCCCATCGCAACAACCTCGATCACACCGCCAAGGGTATTTTTCCCCTTGATTGCGGACTCGATCTCTGCGATCATTTCTTGAGCAGCACCCTCGTTTGGACAACGAACCTCAGATTCTTCGGCCCGTACGCTGCGGTCAGGGAGATTCATATCGAATAGATCGGCTTTAACCTTGCCAATCGAGACCACATAGCCTCCAATTTGTACCCCAAATTCTTCGAGCAGGTGTTTACAAATGGCACCCACCGCAACCCGAGCGGATGTTTCTCTGGCGGAAGCACGTTCAAGGGAAGGGCGTAGATCCTCATATCCATATTTGATCGCACCGACCAGGTCGGCATGTCCCGGACGTGGCGCAGTCATTGGCGGGATGTCTTTATTTTTCCACTTTTCGTGATCGGCGTTGATGATACTCAGGGAAATCGGCGCGCCGGTCGTTTTCCCTTCGAGAATCCCGCTTTGGATGATGGCTTGATCTTTTTCGAGCTTCATCCGCGGACCGGCGCCATAGCCGCGTTGACGCCGTTGAAGTTCATGGTCGATCACATTGGGGGTAATTTTCAACCCGGCAGGCATTCCTTCAAGTATGGCGAGCATGGCGGGGCCATGGGATTCTCCCGCAGTTAGAAAGCGAAGTGGCATAATTTCTCCTTACTGCCTTGTATGTTGGATTGCATCCAGATATGCTTGAAGCATCTTTTGAGTAGATGGTTTTTTTCCTGTCCAGATCCTGAATGAGAGCGCGGCCTGTTCGATCAGCATCCCGATCCCGCCGCGAATGGGCAACCCAGCTACTTCTGCGTCTGCCATCAGCTGTGTTTTCGCAGGAGTATAGATCAGGTCGTAAAGGGCTGTGCCACCCGGGAGAGGGAGATCCTCAGGCCATGGGGAACCTTGCAGATGAGACAACATCCCGACCGGGGTTGTGTTGACGATCAGGGTGGACGATAGATCTGCAAGCCCATGTATATCCAATTTTAACGCACTTAGCTGCTCGATATTAGATGAGAAATAATTCTTAAGCGCTTGCGCCTGATCGGGACGCCGGGCAGCAATGATCACCTCCCAGCCCTCAGAGAGGAGCGCATAGGTAACCGCTCGAGCCGATCCGCCTGCGCCAAGGATGAGAGCTTTCCTCACAGAAGATGTCTTTTCTGATAAGTGTACTAAATCATTCAAAAATCCCTGCGCATCGGTATTATCACCAAATAATTGCCTATTTTTCATTGAAATCGTATTTACCGCGCCGATTGCATTTGCGGTCTCACTCAACTTATCCAAAAGAGGGATGACTGCCTGCTTATGCGGAATGGTCACATTTAAGCCTCGTAATTCTCTCTTTCGAACGCGGGCGAGCATCTCTGCTAGAGCTTCCGGGTCATCTGGTGGAATTGGGTAAAGTTGATAATCACCCTGTAGCCCGGAATCATTTAACGCAGCGCGATGGAGTTGAGGCGAGAAACTGGCCTTGATTGGGTAGCCGAGGAGTCCGAGATTGAATGTTGACATGTTCTGAAATTTGGTTTATCTAAACACAAAGGTCACGAAGGAACACTAAGAAATACTTTGTGACTCTTAGTCTTCCTTGTGTTTAGTCCTTACATTCTAAGTTCTTCCAATACGTCAAAAAAATTCGGAAATGTCTTTGATACGCAGGCGGGGTTTTCTATCTGCACACCTTCCACCCGCAGTCCAATCAATGAAAAGGCCATTGCCATCCGATGGTCATTATACGTTCGAATCGTTGCCGGTTGAATATTTTCGCAGGGATATATTTTCATTCCATCATCGTATTCTTCAACCGTTATCCCTAAACGGGCCAGCTCTGTGCAAACAGCCGAGACGCGGTCCGTTTCCTTGACGCGTGCCGAGGCGATCCCACGGATCCGAGTCGGGGAGGAGGCAAAGGGCGCTATTGCCGAGAGGGTTTGGGCTGTATCAGGGATGTCACGCATATCCACATCTATACCGCGGAGATTGGCGTTTCCAGTAACTTCGATTGCGGTATCAATTTCCTTAATTTCGCAGCCCATTTCCCTGAGGATATCCAGAAAGTTGATATCGCCCTGGACTGAACCGCGTGAAATATTTTCTACGCGGGCGGTCCCGCCGCAGATGGCGGGTGCTGCGAAGAAATAGGAAGCAGCAGAAGCATCAGATTCTATGGAATAATTTGAAACAGGAAGGTAGCGAGCAGGCTGAATCCTGAATCGCTGATACTGGTCCCGTTCCACATCCACGCCAAAATCGCGCATGATCGAGATGGTCATGTCGATATAGGGTTTTGAGCTGAGGGCTGTGCTGACTTCGATCTCCACGGGTGATTGAGAATAGGGTGCGATCATCAGCAATGCTGAAAGATATTGGGATGAAATATTCCCTGCGATTTCCGTCTTGCCACCACTCAGTCCGGATGCAGTAATATTTACAGGCGGACAATTATTATTTGCTTCCAACTTTGCGCCCAACTTTCTGAGCGCTGCCAGCAAATCGCCGATTGGCCTTTCGCGCATCCGTGGCTCACCGTCAATTGAATACTCACCTTTGCCAAGTGTTAAAAAGGCAGTTAGAAAACGGGCTGTTGTGCCTGAATTGCCAATAAAAAGCTCTGCGCTGGTAGCGGGGATATTCCCACCCAGGCCCCGAACACCGATCTCTTTGCGCTCAGGGTTAAGTTCAACTTCAAAGCCTAAATTTTGAAGGGCCTTCGCAAAGTAATCAGAATCGTCTGAAAAAAGGGCGTTTCGAAGCGTGGTTTTCCCCTCGGCCAGGGCAGCCATCAGCAAAGCGCGGTTGGTCAGGGATTTTGAGCCCGGCACGCGTACGCTGGCATTCAGGGGATGGGTGATGGGGTGAATGGTTTTTGTCATTTTTTGCTCTTTGTGACCACAAAAAATCTTCGTGTTCTTTGTGACTCTGTGATGATTTTTATGCTTTGCGCATCATCTCTTCACGTTTATTTTTACTCGCATCCAGCAAAATCTCCAGATTTACCTCGTCTCCAGCTTTCATGAGCGCCAGGATCTTATCAATCTCGGTTTTGACTTTTTCCAGCGCCTCGATCGTGTTATCAGCATTTGTCATCACCATCGAGAGCATCATGCTCGTGGGGGTTGAGGCCAGCCGGGTTGCACTGGAAAAACCTCCTCCGCTGAGACGGGCATATTTTTTCTCTGTTGCATGCGTGAGAGCCACCGAAAGAAGATGAGGAGCGTGACTCGTTGCCGCGAGAGTGCGATCGTGTTCTTTGGCATCAATCCAGAGCGGGGTGGCGCCAATCGCATCCACAAGTTGAGCAGCGAGAGTTTTTGTCCGCTCCGATGTCCGCCCGGAGGGCGTCAGCGTATAGATGCAGCCTTCGAGCATTTCTTTTTCGGCATTGGAAATTCCAAGTGTTTCCTTGCCACAAATGGGATGCCCTCCAATAATATCGAAATTGGACGGGAGGGATTCAAGCGCGCACATGATCTCGATTTTTGTGGACGTAAGGTCCGTGACGATCAGCTTGCCTCCGTTATGGATGCGAGGTAACTCGGCGATGATCTCGAGGGCTGCTGCCACCGGTGTGGCTATGATCAGTATATCCGCTTCCGGCAGGACTTGGCGAAGATCTGTCGAAGCTGAATCCACCACTCCTTTAGCGAGGGCAATCTGACAGGTCTCCGGATCGCTGTCTGCGCCAAGTAGGCTATTGCAATGACCGCGCAGTCCCATCGCCAGGGAGGCACCCATCAATCCCAATCCGAGAATGGCAATATTTTGATCGTGTAAGAAGTTACTTTCTTCCATTTTTTATTGAGTGATGATGAATTTGCGAGCGGAGCGACACGTGCGCCGCTCTGAGTTTGTTGCAGTGCAGGCGAGCAATCTCCTCGCAAAATCATCTTCTAAGTTATTGAAGGGGATTGGTGGAGATTTCTGCCATTTTTAGCGCGTCTGCGATGGCGTTGACCTGTTTGACAAGGGTTGTGAAGCGTTTTGGCTTGAGCGATTGTTCGCCATCTGACAAAGCATTGGCAGGGTCAGGATGGACCTCGACAATAATCCCATCAGCGCCCGCGGCAATACCCGAGCGGGCGAGGGCGGAGACGTATTCCCAGTGCCCCGTGCTGTGGCTGGGATCAAGGATAACGGGGAGGTGGGTTAGGGCCTGCAGGACGGGGATCGCATTGATATCGGTTGTATTGCGGGTAGCGGTTTCAAAGGTACGGATGCCTCGCTCGCAGAGAATCACATTTTGGTTGCCTTTTGAAAGGATATATTCAGCAGCCATTAGTAAATCGTTAATGGTAGCGCTCATCCCGCGCTTGAGTAAAACAGTGCGATTGCTGATACCAGCAGCTTTGAGCAGGGCATAATTCTGCATATTTCTTGCGCCGATCTGGAGAACCTCGGCATAATCGGCGACCAGGGGAACCAATTCGGGAGAGGTAACCTCGGTGACAATGGGCAGGCCTGTTAGATCACGCGCTTCAGCGAGAAGTTTTAATCCTTCTTCGCCCATCCCCTGAAACGAGTAAGGAGATGTGCGCGGTTTGAAGGCACCGCCTCGTAAGGCGTGCGCGCCTGCAGCTTTGATGCTTTGCGCCACTTCAAGAATTTGCTCGCGACTCTCTACTGCGCAGGGACCGCCAATGATAATGGGTGTCCCGTTTCCGACGACGTGCTCTCCGATGGGGATGAGCGTGTTTTCGGGGTAAAACTCACGTGATGCCAATTTGTAGGGCTTTGAGATGGGGATCACACTGGCAACCCCCGGCAGCCGGATAAAGGCGGTCGGTTCGACCGGACGACCATCTCCTACGACGCCGATCACATTGCGTTCTGATCCGGCAATTCTGTGAGGATGGAGGTTGAGGTCTTTGACCCGCTGAAGAACATGGCGTACCTCAGCTTTTGTTGCGGTAGTTTTCATTATGATCATCATGGTAAAGCTCCTTTTGAATTACGAATAAATGCGAAGATAACTATTTTCTTTTATTGCCGGGGCGTCGTTGGAATGTTTGCCGACTTGAGCACATCTGCAATGGCGTTGGCCTCTTTGACAAGCTCGGTAAACCGTTTTGGTTTTAGTGATTGGGCACCATCCGAAAGAGCATTGACGGGGTCCGGGTGTACTTCAACGATCAGCCCATCGGCTCCGGCGGCTATACCGGCACGGGCAAGGGCAGAGACCAAACGCCAATCACCTGTGCTATGACTTGGGTCGAGAATGACGGGAAGGTGAGTAAGAATTTTTAAAACAGGAATTGCGTTGATATCCGTGGTATTCCTTGTGGCGGTCTCAAAGGTGCGGATGCCTCGCTCACAAAGAATTATATTTTTATTGCCCTTGGAGAGAATATATTCAGCAGCCATAAGGAAATCGTTGATGGTGGCACTCATACCGCGCTTGAGCAAAACTGTACGCTTGCTGAGTCCAACAGCTTTTAGCAGGGCGTAGTTTTGCATATTACGGGCACCGATCTGGAGAACATCTGCATAATCAGCAACAAGGCCCACCAGTTCCGGAGATGTCACTTCAGTAACGATCGGCAGACCGGTTAGGTCGCGCGCTTCCGCAAGGAGCTTCAATCCCTCCTCTCCCATTCCCTGGAAAGAGTAGGGAGAGGTGCGGGGCTTGAAGGCGCCTCCGCGCAAAGCCTGGGCTCCGGCATCTTTTACAGCTAGAGCGGATTCGAGAATCTGCTCCCGGTTCTCGACGGCGCAAGGTCCACCAATGATGACGCGACTGCCATTCCCAACAAGATGCTCACCAATCGGGACTAGAGAGTTTTCAGGATAAAATTCCCTGGATGCCAGTTTATAGGGCTTGGAGATGGGGACAACGCTATCCACACCGGGAAGGCGGACGAAATGGGACACTTCCACCGGGCGGCCATCACCAACCACGCCGATCACGGTTCTCTCAGCCCCGTCAGAGAGATGGGCATCCAGCTCGAGAGATTTTATCCTGGAAATGACATTTTCAACTTCTTCCCTGCTTGCGCTCGCGCGCATGATGATCATCATTTGATATACCTCATGTCTGGCTTTCAATTAAGTCAGGTCGCAGGTTTCTTGCTCCTTTGATGTAAATATGCCTGATTTCATCCTGCCTGAGATCAGTATTCCAGAGAAGCAAAACCCGAATGCAATACGGAGTACTTCCTTCAACCGGGATTTCCTGGGCGCATATTCTGGGGACATTACGCCACCCATTTTTCTCTGCAGCGCGGGCCGGAAACGCGGAGCGGATGTCGGAGGTAACGGTAAAGAACGCGCTGGCGATGTCCTCAGGCTGGAGGCTTGGATTTGCAACCCGGATCTCTTCCAATATCTCCACGGTGGCCTCGAGAACCTCGGTCTCAGTATCCTGGCTGATGGTAGTTGCACCTCGTATTCCTCGAACTGGCATCTTTTGCTCCTTTTGGGTTTTAAGCAAAAAAGCGTGAGACCAATTGGTCTCACGCTTTAAGGTTTAGGGTTAGATTTCCTTTTAAACGCCGCCATTGGTTTCCGGGGTGCGGAAGCCAAAATAAAAATAAAAGGCGTTGAAGGATTTATTATTCATCATATTTATCCGAGATTGGCGCAAGTTTACAGCAAGGGAAGGGATGTGTCAAGGGATTTGTGGCTCATAAGGCAAACCTATTAAGGATGACTTGCATAAATAGAAACAATGTTCTATAATAGAAATCCGCCAAAAAAGGAGTAAAAATGACAAAAAGAAATATTGTCCACATCGAAATCCCGACCAGTGATGCAGCTGAATCAGGGAAATTTTATGCCGATCTTTTCGGCTGGAAGATCGAATCCATGCCCGAGATGGATTACACCATGTTTGAGCCAACCGAGGGTCCTGGGGGAGGCTTCACGCCTGTCAGCGCTGAGAACCCGGTCGGAAATGTGGTGGTCTATGTCGACAGCCCCGATATCGATGCCGATCTCAAGAAAGCTGAATCGCTGGGTGGAAAGACCGTGGTTCCGAAATCTGAAATTCCCAATATGGGCTGGTTCGCCATCTTAAAGGACCCAACAGGCAACCAGATCGCTCTTTTCACCAGTCTGAATTCTGAGTAGGGCAGGTGAATAGGTTTTTCTCTTCAAAGAAGAGCATATTTTTCTCTTTGAGCTTATCCCATTTGGGATGAGCTCTTTTATTATAGCTCTTGACAAAATAGAACAAGTGTTCTACTATAGTGAAGTCTATCCAACCATTGCTGTTGATACAGCAAAACAAGCCAGAAAGGAGGCTTTTATGTCCAAATCGACTTCATTCAACCTGTTGTCGACTTTCCAGAAAGCTGGCTTGCGGCGCGGATCCATGTTTGGGCTGATTTTGCTCTCCGCACTGCTGGCTTTTGAAATCTTTAATTTCTCTACAACCGACTTTGCCCTCACCGATCTCCTCGGTAATGAATTGAAATTTATCGGGGTTCGCTGGACCACTATTCTCGCCTTTGCCTTTTGCGGGATCGACTTTGCAGGGGTGGCACGTTTGTTTACGCCAGAGCAGGGAGCAGCCGAACCTGCGGAGGTTTGGTATCTCTTTGGAGCCTGGTTGCTGGCGGCTGTAATGAATGCCATGCTGACGTGGTGGGGCGTTTCTGTGGCCATCCTTGATCACTCTGCACAGGGCAGCGTTCTGGTCAGCCAGAGCGCAATGACAAAGGCGATTCCGATCTTTGTCGCCTTGATGGTTTGGCTGGTGCGTGTGCTTATTATTGGAACCTTCTCCATGGCTGGAGAGCGACTTTTCAATATGGATGCTGTGGTCGGAACGAAGCCATCTCTTTCAAACCAAATACAGCGTCCAACCACGCGGGCACCCGCCCGGGCAACACCGCGAAGCTCGGCACGCTCCGCACCCAGAGTTGCTTCCACTTCGAGGCGCGGCACGCGTTCTGATCCGAGCTATCATCCTGTTGGGATATCAGCCTCACCAAACAGTGAAGATACCGAGCGCTGGCTTTAGATTTTCCTCCATGAATAACTAAAAATCAAGGTCCCGTTCCCTTCAAGGGAACGGGACCTTCTATGTTCTGGCGTAATTTCTAGATAGGCAATGATTTTATACGTCTTTTGAGGTTTATTGCATTTGTTTATAGGTGCCACCCACGGTATGATGACCCTGCGCAATGACGATAAAGGCAAGGGGATCAGCCTCCAAAACTACGGATTTTAGGACATCTACCTTCGGGCGGCTGACTGCGAAAAACAAGACGGTGTGGTTTTTTTCGGTGTACAAGCCCTGAGCTGGCCAGGAAGTAATTCCCAGGCGTAAATGACTAAATACAGCTTCGCTGACATCTTTTGGGCGGTCGGTAATAATCGTAGCAGTACGCACCACACTGGGACCCTCCAGGATCTGATCTGCGGCAATTCCCCAAATAAACAGGGTAACCAATGCGTAGAGAGCCTTATCCCAACCGAAAACAAGGCCGGCCAGAAATACAATGAATCCATCGGTGTATAGATATAGTTGGCTAATAGGAAGCCCGGTTTTGAATTGTAAAACTCGCCCAAGTATGCCCGTTCCACCACCCGTCCCCTGGCCGCGGTAGATAAGACCAGTCCCAATTCCACCAACAACAGCTCCATAGAGCGCATTTAACATTAAATCATCGACAATCCCTTCTGCTGGGAATATGGGCGCCAGGAAGTCCACCGCCAAACTGGATACCAGTACAACATAAAAAGTGCGAATTAAAAAATTAAATCTCCCTAAATATTTGAAACCAATAAACATGAGAGGGAGATTCATCACCAGGATCATAAACCCAATTGGCCATGCTGTGAATTTATTAATGACAATTGCCAATCCTGAAAGCCCACTAGGGGCAATTTCCCATGGAATTAAAAAAAGGTTTAGGTTAATAGCCGAGATCAGGCTTCCCCCGGTCAGAAGTAAAAAACTACGCAGCGTTAAGCGCCAATCCAGCTCATTGAGCAGCAAACGTAAATTATTAATTTTCACTGCTATTTGCATCTTTGGTACCTTTCTTTCTATTATGGGTCGACATAAGTATCCCTCTCAAGTGCTGTTATTTGCCGAGCATTATATCAAAAAAAGGTGCTAAATTTTAACGAGTAATTTTGGCGCGAATATTTCATAAATAGATCTTCCATCTATGGCCAAAACAGCCCCCGTTTCAGGCAGAATAACGGAGGCTGTTCTTTAAGTAATTATGTAAATTTTGAAAATAGTGAAATTATGTCAGGACAATAATCCATCAAAACTGAGTGATCACAACCACTCCTGGTTCGGAAAATTCGCCCATGCTTTCCAGGACCTTGATACCCTCTTCCAGGGAAACCCTTCGGGTGATCATCTTGCCGGGATGTAATTTGCCAGTTGTGATCATATCCAGCATGGGACCAAAGGCGTGGGCCTGCATCCCGTGGCTACCAATCAATTCCAATTCGTTGAACATAACCATCCCCATGGGAATGGGCGTCTCGGCATCATCATCGGCCATCACCCCAATTTGTACATGGCGACCCCGTTTGCGCAGACTCAGGAGGGAGTTCAGGCAGGTTTCATTACTCCCCAATGCATCAATAGAGACCTGAGCGCCGCCTTTGGTAATTTCGCGGATGGCTTCAATCAGATTTGGCCCCTTTCTGGGATTAAGAGTAACTGCTGCCCCAAGTAATTTTGCCAAATTCAGGGCTTCATCCTTGATGTCCACGCCGATTACCTGTGCCCCTATCGCGTTTGCAATCATGATCGCCGAGAGTCCGATCCCTCCACAGCCATGGACCACAACCCATTCTCCGGGAGCCACTCTCCCCTGCGCAACAATCGCCCGAAAGGAGGTAATGAATCGACATCCCAAACTGGCCGCATCTTCAAAATCGAGACTCTCCGGTAACTTGACCAGATTCGTATCGGCGTAGCGAATGCCAACATATTCGGCAAAGGAACCCCAGGCAGTAAAACCCGGTTGGAAATAATTATCGCAGACCTGGTGATTGCCAGAGAGGCATTCTCTGCAGCTTCCACAGCCACAGGCAAAGGGCAGGGTGACGCGATCCCCGATTTGCCATTTGGTGACATTCTTGCCAACAGCCTCAACAATGCCAGCCAGCTCATGACCAGGGACGTGGGGAAGACGAACGTCGCCATCATGCCCCATCCAGCCGTGCCAATCACTGCGACAAATCCCGTTCGCCTGGACGCGGATCACGACCCCATCCTTGTGGGGAGTGGGGTCAGGGAGCTCCTCGATTGTAATTGCTTGCCCAAATTCTTTGTAAAGCGCCGCTTTCATAGTATCTCCTCATAAACCTTTTTCATGGATAAATGATTTCTTTTGTGGAGACTGCTCTGGATTGGCAGTCTGTGGAAATCAATTGGAATCCAGAGGATGAGTTTAGTCGAAAGCCTCCTGGATGTCGATAGTTTCTAGCCTAATGCTTCAAATAAACCTACTACTCACATGTACAATTTGCGCTGTTGAAACTTTTACGCTGGTTGCCGCACCTTTATTCGGGGTGCAGGTGGCTTTCATACCCTGTGGGGCAACTTGAATTGAGGGAGGACTTTCGCGCCGCATTTTGTAGGGCAAGTCCGCACAGAAAATTGGGCAGCGATTGTCGATAGTTTCTCGCCAGTCTTTGAGAGAGATTGGGAGCGTTAACCCTTATAAATGCCCTATGAATACAAAAGGGCGTTTGTTCCGGATCAGGAGCATCCTGATATTCTTTGTTCTCGCTTTGGGATTTAGCGGTCTTACGGCCATTCCCTTGCGGTTTGAATTGAATATTCTCAACTCAATTGCAGGAGAGGGGACAAATATTGAGGCGATAGCCCCGTCATTATCCCATTGGATTTCACTCGTTCAACATGCGATTGAAGATCAATATCAGAATCATGCCTTCCTGGCATATGGATACGATTGGCTGGCATTTGGTCATTTTGTAATTGCAATTGCCTTTATCGGCGCGGTCAAGGACCCAATTCAAAATCGATGGGTGATAGAGTTTGGGATGATAGCCTGTGTGCTGATCATCCCCTATGCCCTCATCCTGGGTCATTTTCGCGGAATTCCAATGCTCTGGCGGATGATCGATATGTTATTTGGCATCCTTGGAATCATCCCACTATACTTTGCGCGAAAGATGACGCTCGAATTGGAATCCGAATTCATATCAGCTGGATGAGATAATAAAACATAATCTTTCAAGCAATCCTATTCGGCTGGTAGCCTCGTCTATCTGGGAAGATAAGGAACACTGGTTACACCTATTTTCTTTGATGAAAATTATTAAATCAAGGTCCCGGTCCCTCCAAGGGAACGGGACCTTTTGGTGCCATAATTAATTTAATTTTTCCGAATAAATTTCTCACTTCTCTTTCTTCTCCCTCTTTTTCTTTTTTGGCGGCATCGGCAATTCAAAGGGCGGCGTCAGATTCATTTTCATCAGGTGAGCGCTCATCTCGTTGACCCAAAGCACCGAGGTGGAGCCAGTGCTGATTCCCAGCCGTTGAAATCGATCCAGGGGCAGGCCAAGATAATGGCAGATGACCAGCTTGATCGGGTCGGCGTGAAAAACGATCGCGACGATATCTCTGGGTTTATGCGCGGCAGCAATCTTCTCCACAGCTGCAACAAGACGTGTCTGGGCGTCCAGAAAGGATTCTCCTTCGGGGAAGGTGAAGCGAGACGGAGCCTGCTGGACAATTCTCCAGACCTTGGAGCGGCTGAGCACCTTCCACGAACGTCCCTGCCATTTGCCGATATCGATATCCATCAGGTCCGGGATCTGGGTGATCTTTAGTTTATGGGAATCCGCCAGGGGTTGGGCTGTTTCGACGGCACGTTCAAGGGGACTGGCATATATCGCTTTTAACGGAAGCGGGCCGAGGGCATTGGCGAGCGCGGCAGCTTGTTCCTTTCCACGTTCATTCAAGTGGACTCCGGGCAAGCGTCCGGCCATTTTATTGGTTTTGACAAAATCATTTTCGCCATGTCTGATCAGCAGCAAAGTGGTCATTTTGGAGCTTCCTTTGTGAGTAATACCTTCTAATTGCAATGCTCTGCGTTGCAATTTTTCGCAATGTTCCAACGCGGAGCATTGGAACCAGCATTATAAAAAACGGGGTAGCACTGAATGCTAACTGGAACTCATCCCGCGCTTGATCGTCTTGATCTTTTCCTCGCTCAGCTCGGGCGCCATTTGATATTCTTCAATGCCCAGTGCTTTGCGCTGCGCCTCGCGCCACATCTCGAGTCTATCGACAATTTCCGCTTCGTAACCCTGTTTTGAGGGCGCGTAAAAATAGGTCCCGAGCAGGCGTTTGGGGAGATATTGTTGGGGGGTAAAATGGCCCTCATCGTCGTGGGGATAAAGATAACCTTTGCCATGTCCCAGCGCGTCCGCATCGCGGTTGCCATCCTTGAGATGGTTCGGGACGGATACCTGTCCCTGTTCCTCGAGCCTTTTGAGAGCCTTGAAATATGCGCCGGCGCTATTCGATTTTGGTGCCGTCGCCAGATAAAGGGTTGCTTCCACGATCGAGTAAATTCCTTCGGGCATCCCCACGAACTCAAATGCTTGAACCGCGGCATTGGCGACAACCAACCCCATCGGGTCAGCCAGGCCGATATCCTCTCCCGCCAGGATCAGAAGCCTCCGCAAAATAAAACGCGGGTCCTCACCGGCATAGATCATCTTTGCCAGCCAATAGAGCGCGGCATCCGGGTCTGAGCCGCGCATCGATTTGATAAAGGCCGAAACCGTATCATAATGCGAATCGCCATCCTTATCGTAAAGTACGGCCCGACGCTGGATCGATTCCTGGGCCACATCAAGGGTGATCTGGATGATGCCTTGCTCGTCTGCCTGCGTGGATTCGACAGCCAATTCGAGGGCATTTAGTGCATTGCGCGCATCCCCCGTTGCGATCTCGACGAGGTGCTTGCGGGCGTTATCATGGAAGTTGATCTGGCGAGAACCATATCCCCGTTCAACGTCGGCCAGGGCGCGGTCCAGCAAAACGCCGCATTCCTCCTGGTTCAATCCCCGCAACTGAAAGACACGTGAGCGGGAGACGAGGGCCCCGATCACCTCGAAGAAAGGATTCTCGGTCGTCGCCCCGATCAGACGGATGGCGCCATTTTCAACGTGAGGAAGCAACGCATCCTGCTGGGCTTTGTTCCAGCGATGGACTTCGTCCACAAAGAGGATCGTCGCTTTATTATAAAGTTTACGCCGCTCGAGGGCCTCCTGGACCACTTCGCGCAGACGTGGTTTTCCATCCAAAACAGCGGAGAGGGTCTCGAAATGTGATTCGGTCTGGTTGGCGATGATCTGGGCGAGCGTCGTTTTCCCCGTCCCTGGCGGCCCCCAGAGCAGGATCGAGGAAAAAAGCCTGTCCGCTTCGATGGCTCGCCGGAGCAATTTACCTTCCCCTACGATATGCTCCTGCCCAACATATTCATCCAGGGTGCGAGGACGCATTCGTGCTGCGAGGGGGGCTTCCTTTTTCAGGTTTTCCTGCATTTTATGGTCAAAGAGATCGGTCATAAAGGATATTATAACGGGTAAAAAAATAGAGCTGTAAATGCAGCTCTATCAAAGCAAGCACCTCTATTTCACTATTAAATCTAAATGCAGTCTCTGAGCGGAGCGAAGCGTAGTCGCCTGTACCCGACAGGGTGAAGAGCGATTTTCAGAATATCGTCCTTCGACTACAGGCTCAAAAGCTGTCGCCTTCCGCTCAGGAACTGCATTTGTTCTGGATAACATTGCATTTTCTCAAATAATATTTTTGAATTTGAAGCGATTATCCTGGTAGCCCTATTATTCTAGAAAATGCTGACTTACCCAACAGCCTCAACAGGGGGAGTGGGCGGTGGTGCCGCAGGAGGCGGCTCGATATTCTGATTTGATTTGCCACTGATATGAAGGATCTTTTTGAGCATATCATACCAGAAAGGAGCACCTTGCATGGCGGCTACTGCGCTGAAAAGCAAACCCAGGAACTTCGCTATCCAGCCCCAACCATCATTCATCGCGGGGAGTGCGGTCAGCATTTCGCACTGACCCGCTTTCATGATGCCGGGTTGTACGTTTCTCCCTGGAAGCCAGCCACAGTCTGCGAGTGAATCGGCGGTTTCCGTTGTCCAGCCAACCGGAAGGGCGAGATCCTCGTATTTTTCTTCGAGTGCTGCGACTGAATTAATTTCACCTTCCACATCGGCATTTTGTGCCTGAGCAATTAAGGATTGCCTTAATGTGGGTTCACGCCATAGCTGTTGGGTAATACCGATGGTGTCGATATTAATAATGAGTGCAAGCACAAGGCCGATAAAGAAGGAGATCGTATTGTTCTTTTCCTTAAACCAATACGAGGCCTTGGTCATCGACTCATCAAACCAGCCTTCAGCATTGGCCTTAAATTCAGTTGCCTTCTCTTCGGCTGTTTGAATTTTGGCAAATACCTCTGTCCCATCAAATTTTGGCAGAACACGTTTTATCGTATAGCCGAGATCCGGATTTTCCTGATTGATCTTTTCGATCCTGGACATGATCTTCTGGATCGAAACGTGATCATCCCCAACGTTTTCTTCGTCAATGCCCAGATTTACAAAAATATCGAGGGCGGCTTCTGCAAAAACTTTGCTGGGAATATAGCCTGGTTTTTTTTTCTTGCCAAAAGCACCTTTTACATAAAGCGCTTTAACTGCCGGATGTTTATAAAATTCTTCAACAAAACTCTTCTCATCGCGGAACATATCAAGAATGGATTGTTCTAGAAATTTTGCACGCGTATTAAATAATTTGCCAATGATAGTTTGGACTTCCATCGTGGCAACACTTAATATGAGCCAGGCAAAGACGAGGCCGATAGCAACTTCGAGAATGGCATCCAGATTATTCATGTGATTCTCCTTTTACGTAAGGTACGTGGGTCAAGTATATGAAAAAACAGGGGGTAAGTCAATCAGTTCTATGGTCGGGTTTATCGGATTTTTGATGATATGCGCGATTAACAAGGAAAATACCGGTCAGGGCGATGGCCCCTCCCAAAAGTTGAATGGGCCGGGGGATTTCACCCAACAATGGAATGGCGAGGATCGTGGTCATGATCGGTTGCCCGACCATGGTTGGCGCGACTACCGAAGCAGGGAGATGGCCCATGGCAAACGATATGGAAATATAACCGATGATCTGGGATACCAATGCTGTTGCGCCGAAGACCAGCCAGGTTTCCTTTGAGTAGCCACCAAGAGAATGTCCCAAACCAAGATTGATCAGGGCCAGGCTGACGCTCGCGATTACACCCATCAACCAGACATAAGAGATGGAATCAAAATGCTGACGTCCTCGTTGAGTGGCAAGATAATATCCGCCGTAGAAAACTCCAGCTGCTGCGGCCATCAGATCACCAATCCCGAGACGCGGATGAATAAAAAAATCTGAGCCAACAATCAGGACGGCTCCAGCCATCGCTAGAGCGAGACCAAACCAAAAGTTGCCTGTTAACTTTTCACGAAAAATTAACCAGGCCCCCAAAGAAACCCAGAGAGGGGCTGTATTTCCAAGCAGAGTAGAGTTTGCGGCTGAAGTATAAAAGACAGATGTGCTCCAGAAAGCCAGATCCAGTGCGAGCAGGATTCCACCGAGAAAAGGGAATATTATGGTCTTTTTGTTGAGAGAAGATTTATTATGACTGCTACGGCGAATAAAAAATGGGGTCAGGAAAATAGTGGATAAAAATAGTCTATAGAAACCTGTTACAGGTCCGGGAGCATCGGCCCAGCGAACAAATATTGCAGACATACCCAGAGCCAGGATCCCGATCCCCAAGCCAATATAGGGAAGTGATTTGGATTGCAGCCATGATGTTGCGTCGTGGTTGGTCATATTTATATGAATTTGTTGGTGGATTCCAGGTAGCTTCAGGAAATTTCGCGTAAAAGATTGGGAAGTTCTCCCAGAGTCTGAACTACCGATTTGGGGCGAATGTCGATCAGCGTTTTGGTATCTTTGTTTACGTGGCGATTGATCCATATGCTGTAGATCCCCAATTTATTTGCCCCCTTGATATCTGCATTGAGGGTGTCACCGACCATCGCGCATTGCTCGGAGGAAAGGTTTAGGAAGCTTAGCGCTTCTTCAAACATATGCGGGTGGGGTTTTCGATACCCGGAAGCTGCCGAAGAGCGGATAAAACTAAAGTATTGGCGAAGGTTGTGGGTATCAACAAGAGTTTGAACATCAGGATCGTCTGCTGCATTAGATATTATTGCAAGTTTGTAATCAATATTTTTTAGAGCTTCCAAAGTTGAGATTGTATCAGCCTCGAGCGCCCAATTGGATTGCGTGATGGCGTATTTCGCATCCAGCGTAGAACGCAGGATGTGAGGGGGGATGTCCCGGAATCCCTTTTCGGCGAGCAGGTCCCGGAGCATCTTGAGCGTTGTCGTCTCACGCATCGTCTCTTCGCGATCAGCATAATAATTATTCAGTCGATCAATAAATTCGTAGGGAAAAGTTTTGAGATTGATATCAATATCATGGGAGACGAGAGAATCGGTCAGCGCCTTGGTAGAGCGCGCAAGGACGGATTGCCAGGAGTTTATAGGGTAAAGAAGAGTTTTGCCGAGGTCAAAAAAAACGGCGCGAATAGTTGTCTTCATTTGTTCATTAGGGTAATGAATGCGGCGAGTACGATCAGGGACAGTAAGATCCAAATGGCAAAAGTATTCCCCCATTCTGCAGCATTATATAACAGCGCTGAGGCAATCACGATCAACCCAAAGGCGAGGCTTTGACGGGAAAATTTCTTCTGTAACATAATCTAAGTGTACCGCAACGCGTAAGAAAAGCGAACCAGCTTTATAAAGGATTTAGAAGTAAATTGCAAAAACCGTCAGCAGGCCAATAAATAGAACCAAGCCGCCGCCATAGCCGATCACAGCTCGCATTACTTCTCCCTCTTTTCCTTCCATGCCCGCCGTGCTGGCACCGACGATCAATTTTGCGGGCGCAACAACTGAGGCCAGCGCTGCACCAGATGTTTGCGCAGCCAATATGATTGGGACACTAAAGCCCAATAATTCTGCTGTCCTCATTTGCAACGCGGCAAAGATCACATTTGAATTTGTATTTGAGCCGGTTATAAAGGACCCGATCGCCCCGATCCAGGAGGCGACGAGAGGATATGCAGCACCAACGCTATCAGCCAATCCCTGCGCCAGCGCTTCGGTCATCCCGGATTGCTGCATGACCACCGCCATCGCAACCATTAAGGCAATACTCAGGCTCGATGAGACCATTTTTCGCACCGTGTCATTCAAAATCTTTTTTCCAACACCTTCCGCATAATACCCGGCCCGTTTGTAAATCACAAAGGCCGCTGCAGAGGCGTAAAGCAGGATCGCGCCGGCATGCTTGAAAATATAGATGGGCTTGTTGGTCCCGGCGGGGGAGCGATACCCCAGATCGGTGATCGTTTCAGGAAAGTTAATTTTAATGGAGATCTGACCAAGGGCATCCTTGAGAGGATTTACTGATGGAAAAAGCAGGATTGAAACGGTAACAAATATGAGTACAAGATAGGCTGATAAGGCGATCAGAAGGGGCTTCGCCTCGATTTGCTTTCCGGACTTTGGGCTTGCCTCGCCCCAACGAACGATCGTCACCCCGACGATAAGCCCTGCCAGCCCGCCTGCAAACGCTCCCATATTCCAAAGTCCCAAATTTGCAGCGACGAAATATTGCACGCCTCCCATGACTCCACCAATGATCAACGCTTTGACAAAAAGCCTTTTGACGCCATTCCATCCATCCGCTACGTGAACGACCATCAAGCCGGTAGGCAGAGCTGCCAATCCCAGAAATAAAGCAGATGAGGGCGCGAGAAGCTCGGCCTCAAGACCGGTCGTTGAGATCAGCGCATTAAATGATGAACCCAATGAACCGAAAGTTACTGCCCAGCCATGGCCAATTGTGGGGATAACAACAGCTGCCAAGGGGGTAAAACCCAGCCCAACCAGCAGCGGTGCAGTGACAGCCACAGGGACACCGAATCCGCCCGTACCTTGAAGGAATGATGCGAAGACCCACCCAATCAGGATGGCCTGCATCCCCTTATCGCTGGTTAATTGGCGTAATGCTTCACCAATGGTTTTGATCGCCCCTGCTTCATCAGAGACACGATAGAGTAAATATGCGGCCCAAATGATAAATAGAACATCAAAGGTGAGCAGAATTGCCTTTGTATGCACATAGGCAAGAACATTGACATTCGCACCAAAATATGTGATCGCTACGAATAGTGCAGAAATATACCCGGCTGCACCAGCGCGGGCTGCCCCCCAACGGTAACCGACCATCAGGATGAGGATGATAATAATGGGGAGGGTGGCAAGGAGTGGCATAAATATCCAGTCTTTGAGCGGCGACCGAAGGGACGAGGGCAGTCGTAGAGGAGATATTCCAGCTCCCCGTCGTTCACTCTGTCGAGTACAGGCGACTGCAGATCATCTCATTCGCCCTCCGCTTAGGAATTTATTAGTATTCTTTTCGCGTGTAGAGATAAATTAATCCGGCTCCCAGAGCTAATGCAGGGATGAGTATCAATCCGGCCTCGGGGCCAAATGCACCACCGGTCCAGAGCTCAGGGCCATTCACGCTGATATGGGTTAGCCGGTACAGGTCCAGGCCGCTGACGGGGAAGCCAAAGATGACTCCCTCGAAGAAGTTCCAGCCAATATGTAATCCGATCGGAAGCCAAAGTTGCCTGGTGCTGGTATAACCATATGCCAAAAAGAGACCCGCGAGAAAAATGCCTGCTGCGCTGAGCCAGGTTGCATTGGGGTTGCCAAGATGTAATAATCCAAAGATGGCAGAGGAGATCAATATACCCCAGCGGAGGTTTATTCCGTCAGCCAGATTTTGAAGCTGGTAGCCGCGGCTGAGGAGCTCCTCGTTCCATCCGACCAGAGTAAAGGCAAATAAAATGCCGAGCAAGTTCAGGGTCACGGATGAGGCGGATTCTGTCTGCCACGCGAATCCCTCAAAAGTGATCCATCCCAGAGCCCATTCAACAAGGAAAATAAATCCCATCATTAGAAACGTAATCGCGATTCCAGCAAACAGATCGATCCACACCTTTTTATCCAGTTTGAGACCCAGACTGGAAAAGCTGCGTTTGTCAACCCAGCGGCGGGCAATATAGATGGAGAGCGTCAGCACAATCAGATTGCCTAATTGTCCTGCAAGCATGCCACCACCTGTCGGAAAGGGGAGGAAAGACGCTATGAAATTAAGTGCCAGGCCTACTATAAAAACGAGACCGAGATGAACTAAAAGACGCCACCCCGCTCGCAGTCGGGGTTCGTTTGGGGAGATGAATATCCGGATAAAGAATGATCGCGATTTGGTTTCTGTGGTCATTATTTTCTCCTTTGGTTAAATTCTCATTTCCTTGGTTTTAGGAAGGATTTCCTCCATAATTTTACTTTATGGATAGCGTCCCGCAGGTTTGCCCTAAAAGCAAAATTGAACAATGAGAACCTGCGGGACGGTGCTGTTAATTGGCTTTTGGGACAATAAACCAAAAGATCAAATAGGCAGCGATCCCTGGTACACCTCCGGGCAAAGTGGCGATGAAGAAAGCCAGGCGAAACCAGAAGGCACTAATCCCGTAGAATTCGGCCAAACCGCCACATACACCAGCGAAAACACGGTTTCGTCGCGAACGGCGCAGCGGGGGACGTTGTTGTTCAATGGTCATTATTTTCTCCTTGTGCTGTCATTGCGTAAGAGTGGAGCGACTGCGGCAATCTCAAAATTGTCAGGGAAGGAGATTGCTTCGGGGTATCGCCCTCGCAATGACAAAATCAATAAAATATTTCACTTGATATACGTTACTGGGGATCAACAGGTTGTGATTATGCCCGCTTTAAATATAACCCATCAGGGTCGAGTTCATCATAGAGGATGCGCAGCTCCTCATCGCTGGGCGGCTCTGTGCTTTTTAGATCTGCTGCGACTTGTAAATCCCAGCCTGTATTTTCAATGGCCGCCTCAGCCGTACGCTCAGGATGGAGCGCTGTGAGGGTCAATTCACCATTTTCGTCTGGCTCCAGTAAACCGAGGTCAGTGATGATCGCTAGCGGACCGCCACCACGTACACCAGTGGCATCACGTTCCGAGCGGCCATTCAGAAAACCCGCGGAGGTGATAAAGTCCACTTTTTCGGGAAAACGACGTTTTTGATGAGGGGTCATGATATAGCAGCGATTGGCCCAGGCCGAGATCAGCTCTGCGCCACCGGATCCGGGTAATCTGACTTTTGGATGCGCGTAGCCATTATTACCAATAACCGTAGCGTTGATATTCCCAAAACGATCAATTTGTGCGCCGCCGAGGAATCCCACATCCACATTGCCGCGTTGGAGATAGTTGGCGAAAATATCATACATGGAGCAGATTGATAATGCTCCACTGACCAGGGTTGGATCACCAATGGAAAGGGGCAGGCGAGAGGGCTCAGCACCAATGACGCCAGCCTCGTAGATCATCGTCAGGTTGGGGGCGTGGGTGCGCTTGGCGAGGTTACAGGCCAGATTTGGCTGCCCTACGCCCACGAAGACCACGTCGCCATCGCGTAACATGCGGGCAGAGTTGACAATCATCAGTTCTGCAGAAGAAAATGTCGAAGTCATATCGGTTCCTTGTTAAAGGGTGCTTAAGAATTTCTGAATTTCATCTTTTACTGCCTCAGGCTTTTCCATTGGTAAAAGATGGGTGCTTTTTTCAATATTTACAACCTTGGCTGAAGGTAGTTTTTTAGTTACAAGCCGCCCGGTGCTTTCAAAGAAAGTGTCGGATTCTGCGCCGCGAATGATCAGCAGAGGGACTTCCAGTTTTGGGAGCTTTTTCCAGAGCTCCAAATCCCGCCAGACCCCGGTACTATAAATTTGGACCTCCCATTCCGGGCTGTAGCAGAGCTTGAAGCTTCCATCTTCAAGGGGACAGGTGATTCCATCAATGGTTGCCTCAAGCGCCTCATCGCTGAAATATTTAAATACGGATTTTCTGCGATAGCTTACAGTGAGCGATTGGCGACTTTTGAAAACCCTTCGCCGTCTTCGGGCTGCCGGAATCAGGGGATGGATATAATCGATCAATTTAAGAATCCGGAGAATATTCCACAGGCGAATAAAATATGGTGGAAACAAGACCGGGTCAATCAGGATGAGACTGGAAAAGCGTTGAGGTTCACGCAGGGCAGCCCGCAGCAGGGCGATCCCACCCAGGGAATGCCCAATTCCGTTGACCTGATCCATTTCTTCCGCATTCATAAAATGCAGGAGATCATCTGTGAGGGGATTCCAATCATCGATATCTTGAGGCTTGCTATCTTCCCAAAGAGGACGCTGGTGAATCGCAGAAATCTGATAGTTATTGAGCAATTTAAATAGCGGACTATAGCAATCGGGCGGATAGCCGTTGGCATGGGCAAAAAGAAGCTGCGAGCCCTCCTTATGTGAGCCCTGATTATATGTGGTGAATGGAATCTTCACTGAAATTTCTTTTACCTAGTATTTTCCATAATTAATTGGGGCGCTTAGTAATTCTTCAACCTCAAGGTTTTTATGCTTTTCTTTACCAAGCTTTTCCCAATACTCTGCGTGGTCCCTGGTCCCGTAGACCCACTCATCCAGCCAGGACTGGACACTTTCCTGGCTTTTGCTGATCTCATCCCAGCCCATATAGAAAGCGTTATCGCGGTCGTAATAACCCTGTGCATAGGATGGATGGCAGGCGTGCGGAACATGGCAGACAGCATCGACAATAAAACCGGGAATCAATGTTCGATTTGGATCTGATCGGATGACAGATTCATCCACGATTTCTTCGGCGGTCACAATCACTTTTTCGGCAGCAAAGGCGGCTTCTTTTTGCTCACCAATAATGCCCCAGAGATGGGAATTTCCGTTGATATCTGCTCGTTGCACGTGGATGATGGCCACATCAGGGTTTAGAGCGGGGACAGCGATCAACTCATTCCCGGAATAAGGATCGACAACACGTTTGATCCTGGAGTTCGCTTTTTCGAGATCAGTGGCGCCAGTGGGCATGATCGGCATAAAGGGCAGTCCCGCTGCACCTGCCTGGAGACAGGAGATCATGCCGAAATGAGAATATTCTTCCCATTCAATTTCGCCGCGCTCAATGGCCCCGCGTACAATCCGCAATGAACCAACACCGGGGTTACCCATATAGGAAAAAGTGATCTTTTTTGCACAACCGGCGGCAACCATTTGGTCATAGATCAAGTCCGGGGTGGCCCGAGCAAGCTCAAGGTCGCGTTTGCCCTGGCGAATGATCTCATGCCCGGCTGCAAAAGGGATCAAATGAGTGAATCCCGCGGCATATAAACTCTCGCCATCTTGCATAAATTTTGAAATTGCTTCAGAAAGGGGTATTAGTTTACTCATAAAATCCTTTATCGTTGTTTCAGGAAATTTAATCTTTCTTCTCTTTGTCACGCATTTTTTTGAACAAAGAGAAACGATTTGTTGGAGGTGGCGGGGCGGCTTTGCGGCGCATAAAAAACCCAATTACCGCGAGAAATATCCCGATAAACAGATAATCGAAGTAGTTTTTTTCAGTAGGGTTGGAAATGGCGAATAGGAGAAAAAAGCCAATACTCATTATGATAAAGAATGTACCTATCCGAGGAATGATATCTTTGTCATCCATGTCTAAATGATAATCCCCTTCCTGTTTGGGGGGAAGGGGATTAAGTTACTCATTCTGATATTACGATTGTTATTTATTTGATCAGGGTCTGGATCTGTTCATGCATGTATAACTGAACGTAATAATGTCCGCCTGCGTTCTTACCGCTTGAGCCAGAGCCTTTCCAGCCACCGAAGGGTTGGAAACCAGGCCAGGCGCCTGTGCTTGCGCCTTGTGGACGGTTTGCGTAGACCACACCTGCCTCGATTTTATCGAAGAACCACTCCACTTCCTCATCGTTGCCGTAAAATCCTGCAGTTAGACCATAATCCACATCATTGGCAATTTCCATGGCCTCATCGAGACTCTTCACTTTGGCGATGGTTGTGATAGGTAGAAAGAGCTCTTCTTTCCAGATCCGATGCGTTAATGGCAGATCGGTGACCAGTGTTGGTTCACAATAAAACCCTTTTGAGAGATCACCCTCAGTCCTGACGTTGCCACCTGTGATGAACTTTGCCCCTGCTTCTGAAATTTCTTCAGTGAAAATCTTGAAATCATGATAGGCTGATTTGTTGATTACCGGGCCGAGGTAAGTCTCCTTTGATGATGGGTCGCCGATGACCAGTTTTTCAGTCAATTCTTTTACGCGGCTTAGCAATTCTTCATAGACTGGCTCCTCCACAATAACCCGTGAGCAGGCAGAGCATTTTTGGCCTTGCAGGCCAAAGGCAGAGCGAACAATTCCGAGCGCGGCACGCTCGAGATCAGCATTGCGCGAGACAATGGCAGGATTTTTGCCGCCCAGCTCCAAAATAGTTGGGCGAACATATTTTCCGCCGCCAAAGTCGCGGTAGATATTCATACCCACATTTAAAGAGCCAGTAAAGGTGACCCCGTCAATATCGGGGCTGTCAACCAGCGCCTGTCCCAGGGTTCGCCCTGGCCCAGTGACAAAGTTGACCACGCCTTTGGGAAACCCTGCATCCACAAAACAATCCACCAGAAGGCGAACGATCCAGGGAGTATCCGAAGAAGGTTTAACGATAACTGTATTTCCAGCAGCCAGGGCCGCGCCCGCAGGCCCGCCAGTGAGTGCAAAGGGGAAATTAAATGGACTGATCACCAGCCAGACACCATAGGGACGTAGCCTGGAGATATTACGGGCTTTGTAACCCACAAGCGGATCTTTGCCCATCTCAACCACAAAACCCTTATTTTCCTCAACCTGATCGCAGGAATATCGGATTAATTCTGCTGTTTCGGCGACATCACCGAGAGCTTCCATCCGGTTTTTTCCGACTTCAAGGGTCATTGCTGCCCCTAAATCAAAAATACGTTTATCGATTAGATCGGCAGCTTTTCTCAGCAGTTTAATGCGCTCCTGCCAGGGTGTGCGAGACCAGGTAGGGAAAGCATCTCGGGCAGCTTCAATCGCTGCCTGTGCGTGAGTCTCATCCCCTTTTTGCATGATCGCCAGTTTCATACCCACATCTATGGGCGAATAATCCTCCATCTTTTCATCTGAAAGAATTATTCTTCCATCAATAAGCATTCCATATTCGCGGCCCAGATTCGCTTTTTGTTTGGCAATTGCTTTATCAAAACCTGTGTGCAATTCTGCGGGTGGATCAAACATGGTTGCATAGGTTAGTTTAAAATCCGTCATAAAAATCTCCTGATTAATTAATCTTTCTGTAATAATTATCTAGTATAGTATTCTGGACTGATGTTATCATATTTAGGCGATAATATCCCACGACTGATATAAGAAGTGTCTTAGAAATGGAGATAATTTGAATCGAAAAATTCCCTTGACCCTGGGCTTGCTGGCCGTCTTTTTTCTATCGGCTTGCACCCCAAGCGCATCCGCACCCCCACCGACGCTTGTACCAGAGCCTGCTCCACCAGTGATTACTCCCACCGCGTTTGTTCCGGCCCCGACTGTAGAAGATGTTGGAGCTCCTGCTCCGACGGAAATTCCACCAACCGATATTCCGCCAACCGAAACTCCGGTTATTGTGCCTACCTCACGAGGAAATCAATTGGTAGCGACTGATCCTGTAACTGTTAACATCGCCTCAGGGCAGCCGCAATTAATCGAATTCTTTGCTTTTTGGTGAAGCACCTGCCGAACTATGGCGCCCGTCGTGCACGGGCTTGAATCAAAATATTTTGGAAAAGTTGATTTTACATACCTTGATATTGATGATGCTGCAAATGCTGAATATAAAAGGCAATTCAATTTTCGGTACCAGCCGCAGTTCTTCCTGGTTGATGGAAGTGGTGTCATTCATAAAGAATGGATCGGTTATGTTCCAGACTTTGAGCTTGAAGCCGAATTTGCAAAATTGATTAACTAGGATATATCGTAGAACCCAAAAATAATAGAGCCGCCAAACAATTATATAGCGGCTCTATTTATGTTTGCACCTATTCTTCGAAAAGTTACACCAATTTCCCATGCCCCTCGAAAACAGGTTTATTCCCAAATATTCGTTGCGGTGAAAAGATGGAGAGATCAAGTTTGTGGGGATTGCCAAGAATTAACTCTGCCAGATATCGTCCAACAGCATGGCATTGTTGAAAGCCGTGGCCGGAAAATCCATTGGCGAGAATGAAGCCTTTCAGGGTCGGCCACTCGCCCAGGATAGCATTCCCGTCAAAGGTGTTGACCGCATAAAGCCCAGCCCACGCTCCGGTAATTTTGAGCCTGTCAAATGCAGGCGCGTACCCGACCAATTCCTCCCAGAGAAATTCTGTAAATCTTTCACGATTGGTTGAAAAGTCAAATCCAATCAGATCATCATCCATGGACTTGCTGATCATAAAGCGATTCTCATGCTCCTGAATGAGATATAGGCCGGAAGGGAATACTGTGAGGGGATAGATTTCTTCAGGCTGGGCGGCAATTTCGACAATGAAAACCTGACGCATAATGGGATCAATTGGCAGCTCGATCCCAACAGTTTGAGCCAATCTGGTCGCCCAGGCCCCCGCGCTATTGAGTACATATTTTGCCTTGATTATCTCCCCCGAACTGAGTTTGACGCCTGTTATTTGCCCAGCTGATTGTGTAAATTCAGTAATTTCGGCCTCGATGAAGGTTGCACCGAGATCAATAGCCTTATTTTTGAAACCCATCAGCACGGCATGCGAATCCATGGTGCCATCCAAAGGCCCAAAAGTGCCACCTGCAAAACTCTCTTTATTGTAGAGGGGAAATCGATCAGAGATTTCATCTGGCGTGAGCCACTCCACGTTGCAGCCGAGGCTTTGCTGCATGGCCAGGCCCGCTTGTGCGTTTTTGATATTGTCCTGATCGCTAAGAAAAAGATTCCCCTCCTGCCGAAAGCCGATCCGTGCTTTGATTCCGTCCACTGCCATCTCTTCGCTAAAGGTTGTTAATTTATCCAGGCCATATTGGGAAATCTGAATATTTTCCTTTAGATTGAATTGAAGTCTTGTGTTCCCGTCTGAAAGAACTGTGGAGTTCTTTTCATAGGTAGAATCCATCTCTATGATTGCCACTTTGAGGGTAGGATCAGATCGGAGAAGATAAAAAGCTGTGGCACAGCCCATCACACCTCCGCCAGCCATAATTACATCGTATGATTTATCGTTCATCTGTTTTTCCCTTATCTAAATATTCCAGAATTTCAAAATTATATCGTATCTGTGGGTATAATACTCTCCATGTTTGAATACGAACTTCAGGCCAATGAAGGCCGCGCCCG
>JACKQG010001259.1_pt1 | contig 35523 bp, 26 predicted proteins | sample 8237621 | NCBI WGS metagenome assembly JACKQG01 (sample SAMN15677084, study PRJNA649215) | marine metagenome | biome: marine; feature: Black Sea; material: saline water; isolation source: suspended particulate matter (SPM) from the Black Sea western gyre | collected 2013-06-09/2013-06-10 | depth...
CCTTAGGAATCATTATTTCAGATGGATTCGCCATTGAAGGAGGCAAGTGAGCAGTCGTGATTGCAGCTTCTACACCTGTTCGGAGGGGTAGGCGACCAGTAAACATACCTGTTCGGCTAGGTGAACATTCTGGCATTGCCCAACAATTTGTAAATTTAACACCGGCTTCTGTAATCGCATCCAGTACAGGAGTATCTGGAGCACGTTGATACAAATCTTCTGTCCAACCGAAACTCGCCCATTGGTCAATTCCTGTATCGTCTAAGACAATGAAAATAATATCAGGAGGTGTCTCTCCATTTTTTTTGTCTGTAGCCCCGAGCATGCTCATTATCACGAGTAGTGCGCATGTACTCAATAACCTAGATCCTGTTTTACATTTCATGAATAGATTATCGCATTTTTTTCTGTGATTGCAATACAAAAACTATCCTTTGTTTCATTGGGAGATAAACTCACCCCCGGTGAGTTTATTTGCAAAAAGAAACAGCGAGGGTGAAAGTTAGTTTTTGTGCAATGGGTGATAGCGAACTGAAAATCAAAACCAATAGCGCAGTCGAAACACATATATCCTCCTTCCTGCGCTAGCGAAACAGTGCGTACCGAGGCGTGCGAAGCAGGCGACCCTTTATGGGTCGGCGATGCAGCACAACGAAGGTACGCGTTGTTGCAGCAAGCAGAAGGGGGGATAGATGTGTTGAGACGAAGCAAAAAAGAAAGGCCCGGCAGATGCAAGCACCATGCCGAGCCCTTTCGGGGGCAAATGAATTACGTGTAATCTTAGAGGCAGAAATGCGATTTGTCAACTTTCAACAAAACATTTTTCACCCTAGCCCCGCATCGCCCCTGTGATGGCGATTGCGAGGGCATCAGCCACATCTGGGGGCTCTGGTACCTCTTTTAGTTGCAGGAGATGTGTTATTGCTTGCTGGATCTGGTCTTTTGTCGACCTCCCATTTCCTGTAACAGATTTTTTTATTTCGGTTGGAGCAAGTTCGACCAAGGGAAGCCGAGCGTTTTCCACTGCAAGAAGAATCACGCCCCGAGCGTGTCCCATCGTAATTGCAGTTGCGACTTGTCTTGCGTGTGAGAAAACAGTTTCAACTGCAACGATGTCTGGTGATACATCTCTGATGATTTCTGTAATGTCCGTCCATAATTGGTGAAGTCTGTGCGAAACACTTTTCGTTACATCAAGTTTTATTGCGCCTGCCTCAACAAGTATAGGTCTCGGATTACTGCGGTCATACGTGATACAGCCATAACCAGCAACTCGTAAACCCGGATCGATTCCGAGAACGCGCATTGGTTTTGCGTTACTCATTCTGCGTATCTCTATCAATCAAACCATCTCGCAAATGAATCGTGCGATCGCAACGTTCGCCGACTTCATCGTCGTGCGTGACGACCATGATGGTAAGGCCTTCCTTATTCATCTCGTCGAATAACTGAAGAATGTCATCACCGGTTTGTGAATCTAAGTTCCCAGTCGGTTCATCTGCAAGCAAAATCGAAGGGTTTGTAACAAGCGCACGAGCGATTGCTGCTCGCTGTTGTTGGCCGCCAGAAAGTTCGCTTGGTTTGTGTCCAATTCGATCTCCAAGACCGACGCGTTCGAGCATCGCGGTGGCCTCAATTTTTCGATTCGAGGCCTTGACTCGTCTGTAGAACAGGGGGACTTCAACATTCTCTTCAATGGTAAGCTGTGGGATGAGATTGAACGATTGAAAAACAAAGCCGATTTGTTCGCCCCTCACAAGGGAGAGTTTTGCATCGTCTAAAGAAGAAACATCGTTTCCAGCGATTGTGAAGGCTCCAGCTGTTGGCTGATCGAGGCATCCTAGAATATTCATAAGGGTACTTTTGCCAGAACCTGATGGTCCCATGATCGCGAGGGATTGCCCAGCGGGAACATCCAAATCAATGCCCTGCAATGCATTCACAAGCACGCTTCCATCGGGCTTGTAATACACACGTTCGATTCCTCGCATTGTCACGATATTGCCGTTGGTAGACATTGGTTTATCCTACCAAAGACCGCGGGTGAATTAATCGCACCAGTGTGGTTTAGATCACTGCGCTTTGCGATATTTGCGATTATTTCACCCGGGGTCAGTTCTTGGAAATAAACTCACCCCCAGAAATAAACTCACCCCCGGTGAGTTTACGGGAAATGAACGCTGAATTACTATAAACTCACCGGGGGTGAGTTTCTCCGGGGTGAGTTTCTTCACAAGGCTTTAATCCGCAGAGAATGTGGGCGGCTTGGTACACTTTGCGTATGTCCAAAGCAGCATTCGATGAAATTGCACAAAACAACACTGTTGTGCCCGTAGTGCGGCGGATCATGGGAGATCACCTTACACCAGTTTTGGCGTATCGCCGATTAGTTGCCAAAGATGATCGCGAAGCAGCGAGTTTTTTGTTTGAATCCGTCGAGAATGGAGACGAAGTGGGGCGCTTTTCTTTTTTGGGAACAAATCCCGTAATAGAAATTACGGCAAAAGAAATGATCGTCAGAATACAAGACCACGAACTCGGGACCGTTGACGAAATTACAGTTGATAATCCACTTGATGTTGTAAGAGAAAAATCGAGTGCTTGGAAAGTTGGAAAACCCCTTGCAGTTGATGATTTGCCTTTGCCTAGTTTTTTAGGTGGGTGGGTTGGCTATGCAGGATATGACACTGCACGGTATTTTGAATTAGGCGCGTTGGCTTTTGAAAACGCACCAGAGGATGATCGTGATCTTCCTGATTTGCATTTTGCGCTGTACAAAACTATTGTTATTTTTGACCACGTATCAAAAGTCGTACACGTCGCGCACAATGCAACAGCTGATGAAAATGGTTGGAAAACTGCTTGTTCAGAAATTGATAAAGTCATTGCAACACTGCAAGGAGAGTCCCCAGATATTCCAGTTGGTTCTGTTGAGTTAGATTTATCGACTCCGCCACCCTCGCCTTCAGTTTCAAACATGACACAACCAGAATTTGAAGCAGCAGTTGAACGGTGCCGTTCTTATATTGCTGCAGGAGATGCTTTTCAAATAGTAATTTCCCAGCGCTTTGAACACCGAACACAGATCGACCCATTTGAAATTTACCGATCGCTGCGTGTTGTGAATCCAAGTCCGTACATGATTTACGTGCAAGGTGCAGGCTGTATCCTCGCAGCGTCAAGTCCAGAAATTCTTTGCCGGTGTAAAGATGGAATTGTTACGAACAGACCACTTGCAGGGACGCGCAAGCGAGGTAAAACTGAGAGTGAAGATGCCGCTGTTGAAAAAGAACTCCGCAATGATGAGAAGGAATGCTCCGAACACGCCATGCTTGTTGATCTTGGGCGTAATGATCTTGGAACCGTGTGTGAAATTGGTTCAATCCAGATCGAAAGTGTGATGGACGTTGAGCGGTACAGCCATGTAATGCACTTGAGTTCAACACTTACTGGAAAACTGGCTAACGGAAAAGATTGTTGGGATGCACTTGCAGCAACATTGCCTGTTGGTACCGTAAGTGGTGCACCAAAAATTCGAGCCATGCAAATTATTGATACATTAGAATTTACTCGCCGCGGTCCATACGCGGGCGGAATTGGCATGGTGAGTTTTACTGGCGATATGGATATCGCCATTGCGCTTCGCACAATGGTTATTCCAATTGACAAACAAAATGCGGACGGTTGGCGAATCGATGTGCAGGCAGGCGCTGGAGTGGTGATCGATTCACAGCCTGAACTTGAATGGAAAGAAACGAGAAACAAGGCAGCCGCGCTCGGAAGAGCAATTGAATTGGCTGAATCTGCATTTGGAACATCAAATAACAAGTAAAAAAATATGGCAACGACCAAAGGCGTGGCTGTTTGGTTTTCTTTCAATGTTTGGTTTACTTGTAATCTGTGTCTTTGTATTGACACGATCCTTCGTGCTCTCTCCACTCCTTGCAAGCGCCATTGGAAATCGAATCAATGCAAATGTTTCAATACAGGGTGCCCATTGGTCGTGGTCTGGCATTGTTGAACTCGATGACCTTGAAATACATGTGAAGGGAATTGAAGGGGAAGCTTCACGCATCGCTATGTTTGAAACGATCACAGTGCACGTTGCCAATTGGCTGCCGTGGCAATCCTACAAAATAGAGCAAATTAGTGCTGATCATCTGACAATTCGTGTTGCAGAGTCTGAAGAAATAGCAGGAGAGTTTAATTTTTCTTCATTTATGGCCCGAACAATTTCTTCGCCTAGTGTGAGTGGAACATCTAAGGATGCTTCAGCTAAAAAAACAGAGTTATTTACAAAGATTAATTTAAAAACATTGACTTTAGAGATTGGGACGATGGGAGTGAATTCGTGGGAGTTAAGTGACAGTGTAAACTTTGATGTTTCACTTGACCCGATCAATGATCATGCGTATCAACTTTCACTCGCTAATGAAGATGATTCCATTCACATTAAGGGAATGTGCGACTTTTTGACTCCTGAAATTGCATTGACAGTTGATCCAATGCAACTCGATGATAGTTTGTTTGCGATGTTGCCAAAGACGGCTCGTGTATGGTGTGGTGCAATTGCATTACGCGGAGATGTGGGAGAACTCAGCGTTCTTTGGGATACAACAAGTGGATTTCAACTTGGTGTTGATGTTGAATCATTAGAGTTTCAATTACCAGAAGCACACTCACTTCAGTGGGTGCACTATGAAGATGGAAAAATATCAAAGATGCATGGTGTTCCATCTCTTCGTGTCGTGAAAGGAAGAATTATATACGATGGGAACTCCGCTTCGTTGGAAAATTTGCAGGGCGTTTTACTTCCACCAGATACTTCACAGGGATCATCCGAAGTTCCATTTCAAGTTTCAGTAAAAATCGAAGATCTTCCACCATTGAACAATCAAGCGGGTGAGGAGTGGTTCAATGAGATGAAAGAAACCTCGCCTTTTAAAGCAACGTTTAAAATCGATCAATTTAAATCAAAGGTAGAGGGTGATGGTCAAGTAGATCTTCCGATTGCAGTTGCAAGAATTCTCCAATTGTTTCATTTGCAGGACTGGGACGCAAATGGGCAATTGATTGTTGAGCGCGCTGTGAAGAGTGGTAAAGTGGAATACAAAGGAAATATTGCAGTCAGTGGTGGTTCGGGCTGGTACGTCGGATTCGCATATCCACTGCACAATATCAATGCATTGATAGATATACACAACGATACATTAGTTATCCAATCTTTTGATGCCACTGGAAGTGAAGGTGCTGATGTTACTCTTCTTGGAGAAGTCAAAGTAGCGGAAAACACAGAGGTAAATCTTTCAATAATAGTAACGAATGCTCCATTGGACACAGCAATGCACGATGCTGTGCCAAAACCAGTGGCAACAGTGATGGATCGGTTGCTTGATCAAGATGCACTAGATCGTTTGGTTGCAAAGGGAGTAATTGCAGAAGATGCGTGTATGCTCGGCGGCATCGTCGACATGGCGTTAATGATTCATCATTCAGGGAACGATGGTGATGCAGTTGAAGTATCTGGCGATTTGGTTTTTCACAAAACTACTATTATTCATGATGGCTTCCCGTTTCCAATTGAAATTCTTCAGGGGAAATTACGACTTGAGCCTAATAAGTTGGAAGTTTCTAAAGACCAAAAAATAAAATATTATGGAGTTGGTGGTGGGAGCGGTGACATCGAAGGTGAAATCTTTTTTGATGTTGATGGGAACACCGAACCAAACATCGTGTTTAACTTACATGCTGTACTAATAACAGATTTAATGGTTGAAGCGGTCTCGGTGTCAGCCGGTGATTCTTATGACACAGTAGTGGGAGTTCTAGGTGGTCTTGGCCTCGATGGAGAAATCAATGCTGGGGGAACAGTGACAACAAGTGAAGATGGAGCAATTGAAAAAGATATCACTGTGACGATTGAGGGTTCTACTGCAACACCGAATCCTACATTTGCGAAGTCGATTCATGCAACAGATGCATTTTGGCCAGAAGATTTCACGCTTATGGATGTGATTGCAAATGTGATTGTAAACAATGATGGTGTATATGTAGAAAAAGTGAACGCTCACTTTGACGGTGGTGAACTCTCTGCATCTATGAATATTCATGGCGGAGATTCTGAACTAGAAGTGCGTGCTACAAATTGGCCAATCAGCAAACAACTAGTATTTTTACTTCCAAAGTCATCCTCTTCTCAACTTTCTCCACCATGGCACTTTCTAGAACCAACGGGCCGACTTGATGCGAACATCCGCATGAATCATGCAGCTGGTAAGTCGTCACTCTACGTTTCTGCATTGCCAAAAAAATTAGGGATTTCTGGTAACGGAGAAACAGTCTTCATGCAATGTGATCGAGGTGAGATAGTTGTAGATGATTCGAGTGTGTTTCTAAATGATCTACTGTTTTCTCTTGATCAAGATGGAACTTCTCAAGGGAACGTTTCTTTCGATGGGAATATCCAAGTTGTTGAAGAAGAAACGAATTATGACATACGAGCCAAGTGGGAGAATGCTGTTGCAAGTTCTCCACTTAGCCGAGCAATCACTGGAATTATTGGAGGTGAAGTTGCTGCAAAGCATTTTGACACAATCTCTCCGAAAGGAACAGGAACCGTAACTTTAGAAACAATAAAAAACAACGATAAAGATTATTATGAAGTTGTCATTATTCCAGAAAAACTTTCAGCAACATTGAATAAGCGTGTAGCACATGCGAAGTTTACGCAAACAAGTATTGATGAACAAAATCGAATTATCTTTGACAATAGTGGAGTGCATTTAGATCATCTTTTTGGAAATCTTGGAAAAGGGGTTTTTTCAATCGATGGAAAAATTAATACTAATGAAACTGTAAAAGGTACGTTTACTCTAGATTGGGATGGTCCTGCCGGCGACCATAGTTTGTTTGCAGTCTTGCCGTCTGTCGTCGGGGATACACTCGAAGCCATGGAAATTGGAGAAGGTGAGAGCAAAGTACTCCAAGGCGAAGTTTCTCTCGCAGGGCAAAGTTGGACGGAATTGGGGATTGATTTTTTCGGGGACATTGAACTACGCGGAGTTTCGATGAACGCGGGTTTGCCGTTAACTGAAATCGATGGCACAACTCAAGTGAAGGGGGTGTATGACGAAGAGACACTCTCCTCTTTGCAGCTTCGTCTTCAATTGGACAAGATGACCGCGGTTGGAAGAAAAATCACAAACATTCGTGGTGGATTGGTTTTAGATCCCGAAAATCATAAAATGATTTTTGAGGACGTTCGTGGCAAATCGTCTTCTGGAGCTGTGACATTGACGGGTTGGGTTGGCGTTGATGCTTTGAAGGAGTTTGAGGTAACTGTACTTCTTGCAGGTGTAAAACTTGAGGACGAGAATTCCGAAGAGGGGTCTAAGTTTACAGGCGAGTTAACTGGGTGGCTTGCACTTGTTGGTGTTCGTGGAGAATCAAACACGAGAATCGGTGTTGGGAAAATGAAAGTCACAAATGGAATGTTTGCAAAAGTACCAACGTTCATGAGAGCCCTACAACTTCTCCATTTTACGTTACCCGCTTCCACCGCCATCACTACTGCCTCGATTGACCTCTATATCGAAGGAGAAAAAGTTGAGTTGCAAGAAATTAAATTGACAGGTGATGACACTTCTGTTCAAGACTTAGTTATTCGTGGTTCTGGGACAATGAAGATTCCTTCATTCGAGTTAGACGTTGAACTTAATCCAAGGGTTGGTTGGCCAATCATCAGACAGATCATGGGTGCAATCGGTGATCAACTGTATGCCGTGAAAGTAACAGGTCCATTGCTTGATCCTGAAATTACTTTTGAGGCATTGCCTAACTTGGCGCGGTAGTGTTTCTTCGTCCCACTCTGATACAATAGTAACCATGAGTAAAAATAATGATCTCGCGCAGAGAGTGCGTGATATGGTTGATGAAGTTGGGCAGTTGCATGAAAACGACCCTCGACGAGAAATGGTTGCACAGATGATTGATGTTTGCCTGAAAATGGCGAAAGAAGGTCATGACACAGGGCAAGTCAAATTGGTTACACATGCAATTAAAGAGATGCGTTACGGGTATCAGATTTTTAATCGCTACAAAGGCACTCGGAAAGTAAGCATTTACGGCTCTGCGCGAACGCCTGAAGATCATCCAGATTACATTGCTGCTGCAGAGTTTGGTAAGCAAATGGCAGAAGTTGATTGGATGGCAATCACAGGGGCAGGTGATGGTATTATGAAAGCTGGCCATGAAGGTCCAAAGCGTGAAGCAAGTTTTGGATTGGCAATTCGATTGCCATTTGAAACAACAGCGAATGCGATTATCGAAGGCGATCATAAACTCATTAATTTCCGGTATTTTTTTACGCGTAAGTTGATGTTCATGACCCACTCTGACGCCGTTGTTGCTTGCCCAGGTGGTTTTGGAACACAAGATGAGTTGTTTGAAGCACTCACTCTCATTCAAACAGGTAAAGCAAACATGATTCCAGTTGTGATGATTGCAGGTGAGGGTAGTACGTACTGGACGAATTGGGAGAAACACATCGTTACTGATTTGTTAGGCAACAATACAATTAGTCCAGAAGATGAATCACTGTATTACGTTGCGCCTACGCCTGAAGATGGCGTGAAGCATATTTTGCAGTTTTACAAAAATTACCATTCGAGTAGGTACGTTCGAAATGATTACATCATTCGGTTAAACAGTCGGATTGCTGCATCGGGAATTGAAAAACTCAATGATTCTTTTTCTGACATTATTCGAGAGGGGAAAATTTCTCAATCCGAACCACTTTCATGCGAAGAAGATCATCTTCATTTGCCAAGATTGATTGTGCCCCACACACGTCGAAGTTTTGGCAGATTGCGTCAATTGATCGACATGGTGAACACATGCGACTTGGAATAACATTTCTTCTCATTCTTGTTTCTGCTTTTGGTTGTAGTACGCAGAAGGTAGAAGAAAGTAAAGTTGTTGTCGTTCCGCATGCAAGGATTGAAACTAAGGGAAGTGGGATTGCGGTTCGAAAGTTTACTGTTGTTCCAAACAGTAATGAAGTGAAAAAAATACTCGACAATTTTGGCGATGCATTACTTGATGCAAATGTAGCAGAACGTCTTGAATCCGAAGGTATGTTTGTTAGGATCATCGATGCAGTTGATTTGCCAGCAATCACAACATCACTAGGTGATTCACGCGAAGAGCGTTACGATTGGCATGGGCAAATTATAAAATGGAGAGATATTCTCCAACGTAAAATGCCATCTTCTGGAATGCTCGTGACTGCTGGGGGAGTTTCTCATTTTGTCGACCATGGATATTTGACCTTGCTCGCAAGGGGTTGGCAAATCGCAATGGAAAATGGCGATCATTTTTATCTTCAACTTTTACCTGTGTGGCATGTACCTGCAGATCGAGGTCTAGTTCCGGGAAGAGATGTGTCACCCTCAGAAAGCCGTGTGTTTTCCGATTTGATGGTTGAGTGTTTGCTAGAAGACAGCAAAGCGTTACTCATTGTCTCGCAGATGGAGCCAGCTACACAAACAACAGGACCCTTCGATGAAGGACCAGCAGGTGTCCGGCTCGGCGAAGCGTTGATGGGTGGGCCTGTTGAAACGCCGATTCTTACATTCATGCTATTTGAAGCGCATGTAGGTGTTTCAAGAGACGATCAATGATTATGGTCTGTGACCCTCTTGGGGTCGATACCGGACATATTTTATAGTGATAACTTGATTTGGTGTACTCGGTGTAGTTGTCATGGTAAAATAGTGCGTTCTATGGAAAACCAACCTGCAGTTAAAAAAAATTCCAAGAGTCGGCGTAGAGTCCGGAAGGTAATGCCACCGCAAATTGTGTGGCCTCTTTTATTCACGCTCGGCAATCTTGTTGCTGGTTTTGCCGCAATTCATTATGCAACGAAGAGTGCAGAATGGGTTGGACCGTGGGGATGGAGCGGTTTGACCATGGCGGGTTCCCTTGTTTTTTTTGGCATGTTCCTCGACAGCATTGACGGCGCAGTTGCACGGCTTACAAAAAGCGTAACTGCACTTGGAGCGATGTTAGATTCACTTGCCGATTTAGTCACGTGTGGCGTTGCTCCAGCAATGATGGTATTGGCACTTATTGGAAGTTATCTTGGCGAAGATGGTCACCTCACTGTGCTTGGCCCTGATGCTGATATGCCTTGGGGAAAAGTTGTGTGGGCGATCGCAGCGGTGTACGTTTGTTGCACGGCACTTCGGCTTGCAAGATTCAATGTTGAAACACACCCAGAAGAAGGGCCAACTGATGACATCGCGTTTCTCGGGATCCCTTCGCCTGGTGCTGCAGGAGTTGTCGTGGCATTGATCATGTTGCATCAACATTTGCTCGCGAATGGAATTGATACGATTTGGATAGGTCAAGCGTACGCTTTCGGCGTCCCAATTGTTGCACTCTGTTGCGCACTTGCAATGGTTTCAAACATGCCATACGAACATTTTGTAAGCAGATATTTAGGCAGACCACAAACGTTTCGTTTTCTTTCGGTCACTGTCATAATCCTTTTCTTTGGAATCTGGTGGTTCCAAGAAACTGTTGCATTTGGTTTTGTTTGGTATGCACTCACGGGTCCAATTGAAGTTATAAAAAAACGTCGTCAAGCACGAGAGGAGTTGCAATGAGCACAAGAAAAATTTGTACAAGATTTGCACCAAGCCCAACAGGGCACTTACATGTAGGTGGCGCAAGAACGGCGATCTTTTGCTGGGCTTATGCACGTGCAAACGGTGGAAATTATTTGTTGCGGATTGAAGATACTGATCAAAAACGATCTAGCGATGATGCAACTGCAGGGTTTTTTGAAGATCTAAAATGGTTGAATATTGGCTGGGACGAAGGCCCAGAATTTGAAGGTTCAGGTGGTGGTGAGAATGGGCCGTACTATCAATCGAAGCGGTTAGCTATTTACAATGAATATCTGCAGAAACTTTTAGATGCGGGGCTTGCCTACTATGCGTTTGAAACACCAGAAGAACTTGATACTGAACGAAAACTTGCTCGGAAGGAGAAACGAGCGTATCGGTACAATCGCGCCGCTCTCGAATTGAATCAAGAAACAGTGCAACAATATTTAGATGAAGGAAGACCAAAAGTCGTACGGTTCAAAGTGCCAGAAGGGGGTCCAATTGTTGTTCATGATGCAGTTGTCGGAGAAGTACAAGTGGAACGCAACGAAGTTGATGATTTTGTCATTTTTAAAACTGATGGATTCCCAACATTTCACTTTGCAGTTATTGTTGACGATGCGTTAATGGGTGTTACAAACGTTATCCGAGGGCAAGAACACCTCAATAACACGTTCAAGCACGTATTGTTGCAAGATGCATTTGGATTTGAGAGACCAACTTTTTCTCATATCTCGCTTATTTTTAATCCCGATGGTTCAAAGATGTCCAAGCGTGACAAAGATAAGGCGTTGCGGACATTTGTAAGAGAAAAAAATGTTGAATCACCACCAAATGATTGCATTCCAACGGAATCATGGAGCGCGTGGCTTGGTTCGAAAGATGTGCAGTTGGAAATCAGTGAAGCGAACGATCTTGCCGCTGCGCTTGGCATTCAGTTACCAGAAATTAATGTTGAAGATTTTCAAAGAGCAGGGTACTTACCTGAAGTCCTTCTGAATTATCTTTGTTTACTCGGTTGGTCACCCGGAAATGATATTGAACAATTTGATGCTGATTTTTTGATAAATAACTTTTCTCTTGATCGAATCGTTAAATCACCTGCGAAGTTTGATCGTGCGAAATTACTTGCATTTAACCTTGACGCATTGCAAAAAATATCAACAGAAGAGTTTGAAACGCGGTTACTTGATTGGTGTACCAAGTACGCACCGGAGTTTGCTGCACTTGGCGATAAATTTTCGCTCTTTGCTTCTGCAAATCACGAACGGTCTAAAACGTTCCGAGATGCTGTTGAGACATCTAAGTTTTTGATTGACGACGATGATGCAATTACATGGGAAGAATCCAAACCAGTCAAGAAGGCGTTGTTGAAAGGTGAAGTGACTGGGTTATCTCGATTGCCAGCGATCATCGAAGCCTTTACTACGCTTGAAACTTGGGATGCAGAATCTATTGATGCGTGTTTGCATGCACTTGCAGATTCTCTTGCTGATGGCGCACTTGGGAAAGTTGCGCAACCTGTAAGAGTTGCAGTTGCAGGTGGTCCAGTCTCTCCTCCAATTGGAGATACGCTCGTTCTTCTTGGTAAGGAGGCAACACTCCGCCGATTGTCTCGATGTTTAGAACATTTTTCAGCGGTTTGTGATGTCTGATATGCAAACTGCAACATCAACCAAATCTGAAATCATGCTAGAGGGATTCATTGATTACGCAGGACTGTATCCACCAGCAAGTTTGGACATGCAGTCGGTGGTAAACAACTGGTCGTCTTTTCAACAATTGGATGACTCTTGGATGCTCGCACGATTAATAATACCTGCAAGCAAATTAGATGAGTTCAAGGAATGTGCAAAGGATGTCTTGCCATCTTCAGAAGATGAAATGTGGCAACTCAGTGTGTTGCTCCCTCCAGTAAGTAGTGGAAAGTTCGAAAGTGCAGTGCAAGCAACAATCGATTTCAACATGGAATCTTGTGGTGCAGTTGCCAATGTTGTTGAGTTTAAAGCGTCCACTACTGAAGAAATAGATTCAGCGTTCTCTATTTTGCATGACGATTTATTCCCTTTTATTGAGTTGCCAATAGAAGAAGATCCCCGTGGTTTGATTGCATGTCTCTCCGGCTCTATCGCAGGTGCAAAAGTACGTACTGGCGGCGTAACACCTGATTTGTATCCTTCAAGCAATCAATTGGCACGATTCATTCACAGTTGCGCAGTTGCAGGACAAGCATTTAAGGCTACTGCGGGAATGCACCATCCTTGCCAGCACAAAAACGAAACGGTTGGCGTGCTTGAGTATGGTTTCCTTTCTGTGCTACAAGCAACGGCAGCAGCCAGTATTCATAATGCAACAGTTGGGGAAGTAGAAAATATTTTGAATGGATCTGAACCAAACCTTTCAGCATTCAAAGAATCACAGTTGGAACAAATACGCGCCGAGTTGTTTAACTCACTCGGTACATGCTCGTTCGAAGAGCCTAGAAATGATTTACGAAAAATGGGATTACTAAAGGAATCAAGATGATTGACCACACGCATGATGTAGAAGCAACGAGTTGGGTTGCAGATGGTTCTGGCACGAATGACTTCCCGATTCAAAACTTGCCTTGGGGCGTTTGTAGTAAACATGGAATAGTCGTAGCAATTGGTGATCAAGCTGTTGTGTTGCGTAGCGCACTTGATCAAAACAAATTGCAATTCGCAGATGACATAACGCTCGCATTGCGTGCCAGCGATCTCAATGATTTTATGTCACTAGGGCAGGAAATTTGGACACTTGTCCGCCATGCATTGTTTGAATTGTTACGTGGTGAACCTGTACCCGAAATTTTGTGCCTGCAAAGTGAGTTACGTTTAGTGATGCCAGCAAAAATTGGAGATTACACTGATTTCTATGCTGCAAGAAACCATGCGACAAATGTTGGAAAAATGTTTAGACCAGATGGTGATCCACTGATGCCAAATTATTTGCATTTGCCAGTTGGCTATCACGGTAGAGCGAGTAGTGTAGTTATTACGGGTACAGAAATTACAAGACCACATGGTCAATTGAAACCTGATGAAGGCGATCCAATATTTGCGCCCTGCAAATTACTAGATTACGAACTTGAATTCGGTGCTTTCATCGGTTGTGGGAATACAATGGGCGAACGAATCACAATGGACGATGCAATGGAGCATTTGTTTGGCATCGTGATTCTCAATGATTGGTCAGCAAGAGATGTCCAGAAATGGGAATATCAACCACTTGGACCTTTTAATGCTAAAAACTTTGCATCGACAATTAGTCCTTGGATTGTGACGATCGACGCACTTGCACCGTTTCGAAAAAATGGTCCAGCGCGTTTAGATTCAGATCCACCACTGCTTGAATATTTGCAACCAGTAACGGAAGATGTTCTTGATGTGAATTGTTCTGTTTCGATTTCGTCAGCTACTATGCGAAGTGATGACGTTGAAGCAACCCAACTTACGAAGAGTTCACTTTCTAATCTAACGTGGTCGTTTGCTCAAATGCTTGCGCATCACACAAGTACGGGTTGCCCTATGAATAGCGGAGATTTGATCGGGAGTGGAACGATCAGTGGCGAAACCAAGGATTCTCGTGGTTGTCTTCTTGAACTCACTTGGCGAGGCACAGAGCCATTGGATTTACCAGATGGAACGCAACGGCGATTTCTTCAAGACGGTGATGAACTGACGATCGAAGCATGGTGCGAATCTGATAGTGCAACTCGCATCGGTTTTGGATCTTGCACAGGGCGAATTCTGCCAGCATAAAACAAACTGCCCGTAGGTTAGTTTATTGTCCAACTGGAATTGGCTTCCAGTCTTCCCATGATTTTGGATATGCATCATCGTCGATGTCTATCGCAGCTTTTGTTGGGAAGAGTGGTCTAAATGTATCGCACATCACCACGAGTTCGTCCGTGTATGTTTGATCGAGTGTTGCCTCAACAGTTCCCGGATGTGGACCATGTGCAATACCTTGTGGGTGCATTGTCATGGACCCCTCACCGATCCCTTTTCGTGCGGTATATTTGTTGTCACAGTAATACATCACTTCATCGCTATCGACATTCGAGTGGTTATACGGAACTTTGATCGCCTCGGGGTGGAAGTCCAGCATGCGGGGTGCAAACGCACAAATAACAAAGTTGCCACCAGCAAATACTTGATGCGTTGGTGGTGGCATGTGGTGCTTTGCAACGATTGGTGAAAAATCCAACGCGTTAAAGCAGTAAGGGTAATAACAGCCATCCCAACCAACGATATCTAACGGATGGTAAGGATACATATAACTGTGGACGCTATTGAGCGCTTTGATTCGTACTTCAAACTCACCCATTTCATCGTAAACCAAGGGCATTTGAGGGATCCGTAAATCTCGTTCGCAATATGGAGCGTGTTCAAGAAATTGCGATGTTTTTTCAGCGATGTATCGTTTGGGGGGAAGAATATGCGATGCGTTGGCAGTCTCAATAAACATGAAACGGTTTTCAGGCCCATCACTTGGCGCGTCATCAAAAACCATTTTGTAAATAGTTCCTTTAGGAATAATGACAAAATCAAACTTTTTGAACTTCAATGTCCCGAACATGGTGTGGCAAGTGCCAGTTCCATCGTGAATGAACAAACTCTCATCACCCTGACCATTTTTAAAGTGATAGTCCATGCCTTTTTCAGGTACACATACGCCCATCTCACAATCGCCGTTTCCAAACAACACAGTCCGGCCAGTAATTGGATCTCCACCTGCAGTCATTTTCTTGGAGACCAAATGACGCATACGCATTACGTTCGTTTCGACATATTCTTGCTTGGTTGAGTACTCATGTTTCCAGCCAGAAACTTGCGTTGGCGGATGGATGTGGTACATCGTTGAAGTTGGTCCATCGAACCCTTCTGTACCGAAAACTTCTTCCGAATACAGCACGCCGTCAGGACGGCGGAATTGAATATGACGTTTCGGAGGAATTTCACCTAATGAAGTGTAGTAGGGCACAAGCGTATTCCTATTGTTGGGTTATAAGTTGCCGCGTCGGTCTTGTTCAAGTTCAAGTGCTTCAAAGAGTGCTTTGAAGTTTCCTTTGCCAAATGACTGACTGCCTCGTCTGCAAATGATTTCGAAGAACAATGTAGGTCGATCTTGGACTGGTCGAGTAAAGAGTTGTAGAAGATATCCTTGATCATCTCTATCAACAAGAATACCAAGTTCTTGCACAAGTTTCTTTTCTTCTTCGATGTCGCCAACACGGTCCCATAAAAGTTCATAGTACGTGTCAGGAAGGCGGAGGAAGTTGACACCACGTTTTCGAAGTTCGCGGATGCTTTCAAGGGCATCATCTGTGCGGAAGGCAAGGTGTTGCACACCAGCAGTGTCATTGTGCCAATCGAGATATTCTTGAATTTGACTCTTGCGTTTGCCTTCGGCTGGTTCGTTGATAGGAAACTTAATTAAACCACCACCCGATGACATGACTTTAGACATCAATGCTGAATACTCAGTTGAGATGTCATCGTCATCGAAGTGCTTAAACATCGTAAAGTCTAGAACTTTCTCATACCACGCAACGGTGTTGTTCATTTCGTCAATCTGTACATTGCCAACACAGTGATCGAGGAATTTCAGCCCGCATGGGTTATCTTTATTGAATTGGTTGAGAGGATGATCCATCGTTTTAAAACCAGGGAAAACAATGCCTCCTTGTTTAATTTCAGGAAGTGCGTATCCACCACTACGAGAGACAAAAGAGTGAACAACTTCGCCGTACGTTTTGATGCCGGCTTGGACAACTTCCCCATGTTCGTCGGTTGTTTTGAATGGTTCGTACGCTGCTTCGCCGCCATTTTTGATTGCTTGATTAAACGCTCGTTCCGCATCAAATACGGTGAAGGCAATGTCCTTTACACCGTCGCCATAGAGATTGATATGGCGTTGTGCAGGGTGGTCTTGAGTGAGTCCAGTCGTAATAATCAAACGAATGTTGCCTTGCGTGAGCAAGTAGGACGCTTCTTTTCTATTACCTGTCGTTAAATCATCAAATTGCGTGACCTGAAACCCGAATGCGTAGGCATAATAAAAAGCGGCCTGCTTGGCGTTACCGACGTATATTTTCACGTGATCAACGTCAATGAGGTGCAATGGGTCAGTTGAAGTTACTTCTACTGATTGGGTTGTTGTTGCAGGGGTTGCGTTTGTGGACATTGAGATCTCCTCTTTCTTTATCTAGAATAACCATGGTACAGATATATTCATTGAATGGAAGGAAAATCTGCTCAGAATCTCAATGGTAACTATGATGCACAAATATGGCGAAATCAATGAGTAAAAAACACGTTCTTGAAACCGTCGAGCCCATTGGGGATCGAGTCCTTATTCGAAAGGATGAAGACCGTAAAATTACGAAGGTCGGTATCCATCTGCCTGACAAGATCGAGATCCCAACGCTGACAGGTCGCGTCGTATCAGTCAGTGCGGTGATCGAAAATGATCCTGATTATCCAATTCAACAATACGACAAGGTTCTCTTTAATCCGAAGCATTCGATTCCTGTAGATTTTGAAGGTGACAATCGACTATTCGTTGTGCCGATCGATGATGTTGTTGCGATCTTTAGGCGAGACACATGAGAAAAAAAAATGCAGGTCTGACAGCCGAGTCAGTACCTGTTTTGAAAAGGGCTGGTCACCGAACCTTGCGGGTTCCGGGATCCAAGAGTTTGACCCAACGTGCGATCATGCTTGGTGCGATTGGAGCAGGACGCACAGTGCTCTTGGAACCACTCTTGTGCGATGATACGAAGTTGTTGAGCGAAGCAATGGCAACACTTGGCGTTGGCGTGAAGTGGTCATCAAAAAAACTCATCTTGCACGGTATTGACAGGCAGTTTCCCCGCGGCGGCAACGTCAATCTCGGCGCAGGTGGAACACCATCACGTTTTATGATTGCTGCGGGGAGTTTGTCAGATAATCCTGTTGTAGTTGATGGAAACAGGCGGATGCGACAGCGACCTGTGGGTGAATTAGTCACCATGCTTTCGCAGCTAGGTGCATCTATTGAAGGTGAACATTTACCTGTGACAGTACATAGGGCTTCTATGACCGGCGGGGAATTGCACATTCCACTGACGAAATCAAGCCAGTTTATTTCTGCAATGCTGTTGATAGCGCCGTTTCTTGAAGGCGGGCTTACGCTGGTTTGTAAAAAACCAATCACAAGTGAGTCGTACGTAGACTTAACTGTGGAAATGTTGCGTGTTTTTGGAGTTTCAGTTCTTGATAATGCAGGCGAAACAGAGAGAACAATTACAGTGCCTCAAACTCGCATTACACATCGAGAACTTACGATTGAACCAGATGCAAGTTCTGCCGTGTACTTTGCTGCAGTTGCAACACTACACAAGGGGCTATCCGTAACGCTTGAGGGATTACGGTTAGATTCTCTCCAACCAGATGCCGAAGCAATTCGTTTGCTTGGTACAATTGGTGCTGATGTACAAGAGACGGATCTTGGCATACAAATTACGGGAACAGGAACCATTCATGGGTTTGGTGATCTTGACGCATCTCATTTTCCAGATGCGTCACTCTGCTTAGCAGCAGTTGCAGCAGTTGCTGATTCGCCCTCAAGAATATATGGGTTAGAGACGCTCCCACTGAAAGAATCAGATCGCATTGAAGTGATGGCTCGCTCGCTTGCAAAAGCAGGGTGCGGTGTTGGTGCGGGAACGAGTGACATGAGAATATCTCCCATTCAAGGAGGTAACGGACCAACTGCAATTGACCCAGTTGGTGATCACCGAATTGCAATGTCCATGGCAGTTTTAGCTACAAAAAGACCGGGCATTTCAATTGTTGATCCAAAATGTGTCACCAAAAGTTATCCAAATTTTTGGAAAGATTTGCGCAAAGTCTATGAAGGGAATGATGGATCATGACGCACTTCAAGCATTTTGCAAAACAGATGTTGCAATGGCGTGGCCGATTGTTTCTTGCAGTTGGACTCGCGATTTTTTCAGCGATGGGTTTGGGCGTAGGTTTACTTAGTCTCGGCCCTGCACTTTCGCTCATTCTTAACCCAGAAAGTGGACAAGCATTACCCGAACTTGCAGAGCAGTTTAATGCTGAAAATCACATTGTTTCTGTTCCGCAGTGGCTTATCGAACAACTCCCTGCAGATCGTTTCGACGGCGTGATGTTTATTCTAATCGGCGTAGGGTGCTTGACTCTCATCGGAGGTATCGCTAATTTTTTACATGCATATTTGAGTGGGTGGATTGCTGTCCATACAGTTGCTCGCGTAAGAAAGCAAGCATTTGGGCATGTTCTGTGTTTGGAATTAGGCCGCGTGCTTCGGAGTGGGGCGAGTGAGTTTGTTTCTAGAATTGTTAGGGATGCCGAAGCGTTACAGGCCGGCTTAACAGTATTGATGGGGAAATCGATCGCACATTTTTCAAAGGGAATTGTTGCGTTTATTGTTGCGTGCGTCTTTGATGTTCGCCTTGTAGTGATTGCAATTTTAGTATTGCCAATTCTCGCGTTTGTTCTTCAAAAAATCGGTCGCCGAATCCGTAAGGGTTCTAAGACATCTCTTGCAGTGCAGCAAGAGTTGTTGCGTATTTCAAATGAAGCAGTGCAGGGATTGCGAGCTGTAAAAGTGAACACTGCAGAACAATCAATAGAAAATAACTTTGCTTCAGAGAACGACCGTCTTATTAAAGCCGAGATGAAAGTTCGAATCGCCCGTGCCTTGATGAGCCCACTCATGGAAATCCTCTCGATTATTGTCCTTGGCGCGCTTGCTGCAATTGCTGCGAAGTCAATCATTGATGGTGCTTTAGATTTTGATCGTTTCTTGCTTTCAATTGGTTCGCTCGCTGTTGCTGGGGGCTCACTGAGACCACTCTCTGGCATGGTTGCTCAAATACAAGCATCGGAAGCACCAGCACAGAGATTACAGGATATTCTTTCATTGCCACTTGAAGACGAAACGAAACGACCAGCAATGCAACCACACTCCAAGACAATTGTTTTTGATGGAGTAACTTTTTCCTATGACGGTTCGAGTGAACCGTCAATCAATGAAGTCTCGTTAACAATCAATCACGGGGAATGCGTTGCAGTTGTAGGACCAAATGGTTCGGGCAAAACGACGCTTCTTTCGATGTTGCCTCGTTTGTTGACGCCAGAATCTGGAACTGTGTCAATTGACGGTGTTGATATTTCGGGTGTTGATTTGCATTCCTTGCGTTCACAGATTGGTGTCGTGACACAAGAAACAGTGTTGTTTCGTGGAACGATCTCAGAAAACATTCGCTTTGGAATTGATGCGACGATTGAACAAGTTCAAGAAGCAGCGGAGCATGCACATGCTGCAGAGTTTATCGAAGCGATGGATGGAGAGTACGAGGCAAATGTCTATGAATCTGGAACATCATTGAGTGGGGGGCAACGCCAGCGGTTGGCAATTGCTAGGGCAATGCTGCGCGATCCAGCAATACTTATTCTTGATGAAGCGACAAGTCAAATCGATACTGAATCTGAGGCACTGATCAACGATACGCTTGATCGTTTTTGTGAGTCGAGGACGGTTCTGATTATTGCCCATCGATTATCAACTGTACAAATGGCAGATCGGATTGTTGTTCTAGATCGTGGAAAGTTGGTTGACACAGGAACACATGATGAATTGCTCACACGTTGCGACGTATATGCTCGTCTTGCGCAGACCCAACTTGTAACCTCTACAGATGAATAAGATTTCAAAATTGCTCGTATGTTTTATGTTTGCAATTGCCTTTGGGTGTTCGCCGAACGAAAATGAAACGCATCAGGAAGGGATTCGTGTTGTTTCATTGAGTCCTGGAATTACTGCATCTCTAATTGACATGGGGTTTCGTGACCAAATTGTTGGTCGAAGTGCTTTTTGTGAAATAAAAGGGATTTCAGTTGTAGGTGATTTATACGCCATTGATTATGAACGACTCTTGCGTCTACAACCGACGCATGTGTTTGTACAACAGCAAGTCGGTGGTGTTGATTCTCATCTTGAAGAACTTGCTAAGAAGGGTACGTTTATATTGCGAAGTTGGAAGTTAAATACTATTGAGGATATTGCACAACTTTCTGCTGATCTTTCTTCAGTGTTAACAATTGAACCGCACCAAGTTACTTTTGCGTTCGAGCAAGCAACGGTCTCTGATAAGCCGACTCTCCTGATGACGGGTGGTGGAGAACAGAGCGTAGGAATCTGTTTTGGAAAAAATACGTATCTTGCTGATATTTGGGAAGCAATTGGCGGCGTGAATGCATTGGAGAAAGAGGGGTGGCAAATGTTATCGTTGGAGGACATTGCAAGGCTTGCTCCGAGTAGAATCCTCATCGTGTCTGATGTCCCCATTACAAGTTATTGTTCAGTAGAAACGCTTGGCATACCAGTGATTCGGTTCGTCCATAAAGATGTATTGATTCCTTCTACGCGAATCGTACACGTTGCTCAAACATTGCACGAGATAGCACAATCAGAATGAAACCTCGACACATATTTGTGTGGATTGTCTTGCTTGCCTTGCTCATTGCGACTTGCATTGCAAGGTTGATGATTACCCGAAGTACTCTTGGCGAACTGTCATTTGTATGGCCAGATTCTGCTTACATTGGTTACAGACTTGTTCCAATGTTTGCAGCAATTGTTGTTGGTGGGGCACTTGGTGTTTCTGGCATGGGTTTGCAGGTGCTTTTGAGAAATCCACTCGCTTCCCCGTGGATTCTTGGCTTATCAAGTGGAGCCGGTCTTGGCGTGATGGCTTCAATGATGATTGAACATTCTCGAGGCGTCGGGTTTCCAGAAGGTGAAACAATCGGCGCGGTTGCCGGTGCAATTGTTGCGCTTGTTGCCGTGTATTTGTTATCACGCGGTCGTGGTGGATTAGATCCTGTGACAATGGTGCTTGTTGGCGTTGTCGTTTCGGTGATTTGCGGCGCAGGGATTATGGTGTTGCAACACCTTGTCCCGATGGGGCTTCGCGGTTCATTTACAACATGGTTGATGGGCAGTTTGCCAGAAACGATGTCGTATGTCCGTCTTGGTATTTTGGGAGGCGTAGTTTCTGTGGGAACACTCCTGCTTGCGTGGTGGGGGCCTTCGCTTGATGCTGCTTGTTTGTCTGATGACGAGGCAACGAGTGTTGGCGTACATTTGCCTTCCTTGCGATTTCGTTTGTTTTTAGTGTCAAGTATTCTTGCTGCAGTTGGTGTCATCATTGCAGGACCAATAGCTTTTGTTGGTTTGATTGCACCGCATGGGGCAAGGTTATTGTTGCGATCAAATCACAGGATGCTTGCAGTCGGTTCTGCGATTGTGGGCGCGTTACTCTTGGTAGGCGCAGATGATGCAAGACAACTCATTGATTTGGGAACTGGCCGCTTACCCGTTGGTATTTTGACGAGCGGGATCGGTGGAGTTGTTTTTCTATTGCTATTACTTCGAGGGAGGGGAAAGGTATGAGGTTACATATTTCTTCTTTGAGTGTTCGCTATGGAAAATTGACTGCACTTCGAGATATTACTGCGAGTGCTGAGGGCGGAAAAATTGTTTGCGTTCTTGGCCCCAATGCATCGGGAAAATCAACCTTACTCCGATGTGTTGCTGGCTTACAAACGCCAACTAGAGGGAAAGTTTTGTTTGATAGCGCATCTTTGCTTCGGTTACATCCACGTGAGCGTGCATCAAAAGTAGCGTGGGTTCCAAGAAGTTCAGAAGTGGGTGGACGGTTCACATTGCGCCGAGTTGTAGAACTTGGACGGTATGCACTTGGACCCTCACCTGCGCGAGTTGACGAGGCACTCGCAACAGTTGATTTGTTAGATAGGGCTGATACGATTTGGCACGAAGCAAGTGCTGGGATGAAACAACGTACTTCGATCGCCAGAGCGCTGGCACAGAGAACGCCAGGTGGTTTGCTTGTTCTTGATGAACCAACATCTGCATTGGATCTCCGCCATATTCGGGTTGTTGCAGAAGTATTACGAAAATGTGCATCTGAAGGCGATCTCGTTATCGCAGCGATCCATGATGTAGCGCTTGCAATCAATTTGGCAGATACGGCATTCGTCCTTCGCCATGGTGAACTGGTGCTTGCAGGGCAAAGTTCCGCAGTACTTTCTCCCGGTTCACTTGGCGAAGTATTTGGCGTTGACCTTGCTTGGGCTACCGACGACGCTGGCAAACGCCATCTCGTTACTCCATAACGTTGACCGGAGTCAAAGTTGGTATGCTGTACGTATGACGAAGATCGTCACAATTATCATCATCGTAAGCACTGTTTGGTCGGTGATTTCGGGAATTATTGAGAAAAACAAAAAAGGTAAACTTGCAAAGCAGCGGAATGTGGGCGTGAAAACTGGGCAAACACAATCGCAATTGCCTGTGCAAACACCAGTTGAGATATTTGAAGCAAGAATCAATGCGCTCAGGCAAAGACCCCCAGCCAAACCCCCAGCCAAAGTAGTCGTTCCACCGCAGGTGATCGTGGAAAAACCATCTACGCCTAAGCGCAAGAGAGGGCCAATTGAACATATCAAGCCGCTCCATACCAAAGATTGTCCCTTGCCGACGGTAAAAGCGAAGAAACGTCGTCTATCACGAGCAGGGGCTGTTTCTAGCCTCCTGAGAACACCGCAAAGTGTGAGAACAGCAGTTATTCTTAGCGAAGTTATTTCAAAGCCAGTTTCTCAACGATAACCATAATTTTCGACAAAGAACGCCACAAGATCGACGCAGATCGGTATACTTCGCGGCAGATTTTACCCATTCTTACGATCTGGAGATAATTCACACATGATAGACATTCGAAAACTCAAAGAACTTGTAAAGTTGATGGTCAATAATGATCTTGCAGAAATTGATCTTCGCGATCCTGATGAACAAGTCACACTTCGCCGTCACGGTGAAAATGTCGTTGTTCCACAGATGAGTGCTCCGCTAGTCGCCCCAGTTCAAGGAGCGCAGGCTGCACCAGTTGCAGTAGCGGAACCGCCGGCAACCACTGTGACAAGTGGAGAAGAAATTGCAAGCCCGATGGTTGGCACTTTTTACGTTGCTACGGATCCTGACTCCCCAGCATTTGTTAAAGTTGGCGATACCGTTTCTAAAGATACAACCGTGTGCATCATTGAAGCAATGAAAATTTTTAATGAGATCAAAGCGCAATGTGCCGGAACTGTGACACAAGTTCTTGTTGAGAATGGCGAAGCGGTTGAATTTGGTCAACCATTGTTTATCGTTACACCGTAACAGAGGATCAATCAACTCATGTTTTCTCGTATCCTTATCGCCAATCGCGGCGAAATTGCCTTGCGTATTATCAGAGCAGCCCGTGCTTTAGAGATTGAGACTGTGTGCGTCTACTCAGAAGCGGATCGTGGCGCACCGTGGCTACAATTGGCAGACAAGACAGTTTGTATTGGCAAGGGGCCTTCCGCTGATTCATACTTGCGAATTGATCGCATTATTTCTGCCGCAGAAATGACTGATGCAGAAGCGATTCATCCAGGTTACGGTTTTCTTGCCGAGAACGCGCACTTTGCAGAAGTGTGCAGGGACTGCCACATTGAATTCATTGGACCATCTCCAGAAGCGATGGCAAAACTAGGGGATAAAATTAGTTGTAAGAGACTTGCAAGAGAAGCTGGGACGCCGGTTTTTCCTGGGACTGACGGTGAAATAGAAGAACTTGAAGAAGCCATTGAGATGGCTGATATCATTGGTTATCCAGTAATTGTCAAAGCGTCCGCTGGTGGTGGTGGAAAGGGTATGCGTGTTGCGCACAACGTGGCTTCACTCCGAACGGCAGTCACTGCCGCGCAACAAGAAGCAGTTGCGTCGTTTGGAAACGGGGCGGTATACCTTGAAAAATTCCTAGAAAATGCACGGCATGTTGAAGTGCAAGTCCTTGGAGATAAGCATGGCAATGCAGTGCATCTTTATAACCGTGACTGCACAAGCCAACGTCGCCATCAAAAATTGATTGAAGAAGGTCCAGCCCCCGGAATTGATCCTTCAATTCGAGATACGGTGTGTGAGTCCGCAGCAGCACTCATTCGCAAGGCAGAGTACAGCGGCGCTGCGACGGTAGAATTTTTGATGAATGATAAGCAAGAGTTTTTCATGCTTGAAGTCAACACAAGAGTTCAAGTTGAACATCCTGTATCGGAAATGATCACAGGTGTTGATATTGTAAAAGAATCGATTCGAGTCGCAGCAGGGGAAGAACTTTCTTGGAAGCAACAAGACATTCGTTTACTTGGACACGCGATTGAATGCAGGATCAACGCTGAAGATCCGGATAATAATTTTATGCCACAACCTGGGCTTATCGAAACATGGCAATTGCCCGGCGGTCCAGGGGTACGCGTTGAATCTCACGTTCGAGCTGGGTATCGAATCCCTCCGAATTATGATTCGATGATTGGCAAACTTATTGTTGTTGGGCGCGATCGTGAAGAAGCAATTGTACGAATGCGATGTGCACTATCTGAAATGAAGGTTGGGCCGATTGCAACAACGATTCCACTGCACCAGCGATTGATGAATCATCACGCCTTTGTTAGTGCAGCATTTGATATTCACTGGGTCGAACGACTGCTCGAAAATTAAATGTCGTCTACTGGTCTCTTGATGTATTTATCACAAGTACCGACTGTAATGTCGCCAAGCATAAACTCTCTGATTGTTTGACCCTCGGTCACTTGGAAAATAAGCGTCATTTTGATCGCACCACTTGTCGGGAGTGGTGGCAACTCGCCAATCGTTCTAATTGGTGAACCGGGTGTCAAAGTCAAATCCATTTTTCCCCCAGCATCAAGGTAATATCCAATAGGCCAATACTTATTGCGATCATTGTCTATCAGTGCAATTTCAGCATTTTCACCAACCACAGGAAGTAAATCAAAAATGGATGCTGCGGAATCTCTACTGACATCTATTTGAACAACTTTTGCACCTTCATCGTTCTTTACTCCTTTTACACGAAGTTTGCCAGAAACACCTAGATTGGTCCACTTTCGAATAAGTTTTCCTTCGACAAAGTATTGATTTTCTACAGTGATACTGCTTGGGAGTCCATTTGTAGAAAGAGTTAATCTTCCTAGGCGTTCAGTAATGAGAACAATATTGTCTAATGGGTAGCCCATGACTGGACGGCCGCCTCGAATGTCTTCGGGGGAAACAACTTTTCCTGTGTATCGTTCAACATCTACAGCTGCAAGGGCGGCAGAATCAACAGTTGGTACATCGAGACGCGTTCCTCGAATCTGTAGAAAACGTGGGATAAAAGTATCGTTCGCTTCAAATACAAATGTAATATCTGCGGTTTTTCTCGCCGGTACGCTAGAGGCATAGTGAGAGACGGCATCAAAGTTATAGACGTTCTCTCCATCATTTTGAGTTTCTTGTTCCCAACGAACGGGGTAGATCACTTCTGGAGTTTTTTGTCCATTTGCTTTGCTAATAAGTCGAACCTGCGAACTTGAAAGGCTGAGTTGACCTCCGAAATCAAGCGCTTCTGCTTTGAAATGGACTTGCATCACGATCAGTCCACTTTCGCTCATCCGAACCTTTGTTACAGAAGCTGCGTTTGGTAGAAGTGCAAGTTGCCCCTTGCCATTGTCGATTGAATCTCGAACAAGGCAGGAAAGTTCGTCAATTTTTGGGTTGTATTGACGAAGTGGTGTATCGCTGATGTCAGGTCTAAATGCTCCCACGCTCAACATTCCAAAAAAGTCATTCGTAAGTTTTGTAAATGGAACAATAAGTTGCCCGCCAACATTTGTAACGATTGCGTTGTTGCTGCTATCCCTACCGTATCCTTGATATCCCATAATTTCAGAAGTTGACTGAATAAATCCCATGCTGATCACGCAGATTCCAACTGTTAAAACGCCAGAGCACATTCCCGCAACACCACCTGCACCGAGATTTACAATGTCAGGAAATTGTGTATTCCCAAAGGCAATTTTGTCTGAAATGATACGGAGAATGAGCAGTGAAATGGCGAATGTTCCAATGAGCGAAACGCCCCATGCGTAATTGTCAAACGTCCCGCCAGACATCATTGCATTTGCGATTGGTTCCCAAAATGCAAATGCAAGAGTTCCAGCAGCAATTACACAAACCAAATGGAGAACGGCGCTGAGTAAACCTTGCGTTGCCCACCAATATGCAATAAGGGCAGCCATGCCAATTAACAAAATGTTAAAAATAATAATCATATCGCGTTACTTCTTTTTTGCCTTTTTCTTGGCTTGACCTGATTTTGCAACCCGACCAAATTCTTCAAGTGTCGTTGTGCCCGCTGCGACTTTCGCCCAACCAGCATCTTGTAAACGAACCAATTTTTGTTCTCTTCGGGCGAGGGCCATTGCCGCTTTAAGATCGCCAGCGATCAATTGTTTTCGAATGTCCTTGGTAAGGAACATAGTCTCGAATACACCGATTTGTCCAAGGTAACCAGATCCTTTGCAGACAGGACACTCAACAACTTTGTTCTTTACTTGGAGTTGCCCGCCAGCGCGGTAGAGTTGTTCAACTTCTTTAATTGGTAAACCTTGCTTCGCTAAATCGTCTGATGGTTTGTATGCAATACGGCAATTTTCGCAAACTTTACGAACAAGTCGTTGATATGTGATCGCTTGCAAACTGTTAAAAGCTTCTCGGGGTTCTCCTACTAATGAAGCCCATTTTGAAACAAGATCTCTAAATGAACTTGCGTTCATGCCTACAAAAATCAATGGACCATCTAATCCGCTTTTTGCTGCCAAACTCGCAGAGGCCCCATCGTCCATATCAGCAGAAAGAATGATCTCGGGATCGCGTCGAAGAACAGTTTGTAAATTAGTTGGGTAATCGCCACCGTCTTCTCCCACAATTTGGTGCGTAACACCCTCAAGGGTTTCAGTGTTTTCTTTTTCGAGTGCGACAATGTTGTTGAGATAGGAGTCGTGGCTATGAACCAAGGAGTAACAAGTTGCAGTTAGACCTTGTTGTTTTGCACTACCAACTAAAATTACACCATGTCGGTGTACATCCTGATGATAGACTTCGAGTGCTTCGATTTGTTTTGGGAGTAGACCTGTAGAGTCAAGTGGAATTCGAATCTGTTTTTCACGGTCAAACTCGATTTTCAAGGAATGACTACCAGTTGACCCCGAAGCGGTGAGATCAACTGGTGTTCTGCCTCCTTCATGAATGACGGAGAATGTGCCGTGTTGTTTCTTTCGAACATCTGTTGGATCAGTTCCAGCAAGTTCCTTAAGAAAGCCAACTGCCGCGACGCCATCTTTCGGAGAGAGAACATCCGTTTTACTTGGGATCCCATCAACGAAGTAAACACCTTGGCACCCCTTTGAATTCAATCTAATCTCTAATCTTGTTGCTCGATTTACGAGTGCTGAGGAAAGCAACGTTTCAGCATCAAGATATGCAAGCAATTTTTCATCTGTTTTGTCTGGTACGGCAGCTTCGCCTTTTGCGCCGTCAAATTTCAATGTAACCGAACGCCCAGCTTTCATCGCTTTGCGTTGCTCTGCTCGAGCACGTAAACCATCTGCTTTAAGTTGGAATTGTTCGCTTTCGGGTACTTCTTCGTTGCGATATTTCCAGTAGATCATGGTCGTAGTAAACAAGATCACACTTCCGATTGGAAAACTGATGTAAAAATTTGGAATGAATAACATTGCAGCAAGTGCAACACCCGCGCCGCCGAGTTGATACGAATTCCACTTGACTGGGTCAAGGTGAAACTTCGCAGCGTCTTTGTCAAGTTTGGTTCCAACAAGCCAAGCCCATGCAATAAAGACTGCAACAACGAGGAATGGTTTCCACGGACTCATAAAATATACTGGTGTGAATTCTGCTAACAAACTCATTAGGCAATGCCCTTGATTTTCATTTTGAGATCTTCAGGTTTTGGTGTCGCATCAAGCGCATCTTTAAGCGAAATCCACTCTTCTTCGTATAACTTTAACAAAGCAGTGTTGAGATCCATCATGCCTTCTTCGTGGCTCTTTTTGATGACGTCTAGAAGTTCACCCTCGCGACCTTCAAGAACGTACTTGGTGACGATTGGTGTATTGAGCAAAATTTCAAGCGCCGGAATTCGCGGCGTATCATCATGCAGTGTTGGCAGCAATTTTTGGTAGACAATTGCTCGGAGGTTGTAGGCGAGCAGTTTTCGAATTTGCCCCCGTTCACTTTCGGGGAACAAGTCATATATGCGACCGAACGTTTGCCACGCCGAAGATGCGTGAATTGTTCCAAACACAAGGTGACCAGTTTCCGCAGCACGAATGGCTGATTCAAACGTTTCATAGTCACGCATTTCGCCAACGAGTACAACGTCTGGATCTTCTCGAACGAGCGCACGAAGTGCTTCGTCAAAACTCAAACAATCAATGCCAACCTCGCGCTGATTGATGGTTGCTTTATCATCAGTAAAAATGTATTCAATAGGATCTTCGATTGTGACAATGTGACATCGTTTTCGTTGATTCACGTAGTTAAGCATCGCAGCGATCGAGGTTGATTTTCCTGAGCCTGTCACGCCGGCGAATAAAATTAAACCGTTTGCGCTCATAGAAACTTCGCCAAGAACATCAGCAAGGTGAAGTTGTTCAAATGTCATGATGTTTCCGGTAATTAATCGGCAGACAAGCGAGGGCTTTCCGCGTGCCATAAATATGTTTACGCGAAAGCGGTGGTTGTCGTCATAGTCATACGCCAAGTCCATTTGACCATGCTTATGAAAATGTTGGTACTGCCCAGCATCAAGAACATCTTTTGCAATTTGGTAACAAAGATTTTCACTATTGATTTCAGTGTCTAAAGACCGTAACACACCCCTGACTCGAATACGGGGTTTTGTCCCAGCCTTTACGTGAAGGTCTGACCCTTCAAAGTTGATGGTCGATTTCAGCATCTTTCGAAAAGAGGCTAAACCCTCGCCCGGTTTTGTCCCCTTGTCATGGTGGACAGGATCTGAGGTGTATTCTTCAGTTTTTTCGTCGTGTGTCACGTGTGTATTATCTCTTGTCATGCCCAAGTGCGACGAGGGCTCTCTATTTTAAGGGTTAGTTGGCATAAGATACAGGAATTGGCATCGAAACGGCGTTTCGGTATTGACAGAATGGGTAAAATTAGCGATCATTGCCCAATGGAAATGAAGAACATCACTGAGAGCATCACATTCGACGATGTCTTACTCGTTCCGCGGTACAGCGAGGTCACGCCGGATATGGCTGATACGTCTACGCGGCTGACCAAAAATATCACGCTGAATATCCCACTGATCTCGGCTCCCATGGATACCGTGACTGAATCGGCATTGGCAATTGCACTCGCTCAGGAAGGTGGGATTGGCATTATTCATAAAAATATGCCACAGGAAGTGCAAGCTCGCGAAGTGGCAAAAGTGAAGCGATCTGAAAATGGCGTTATTACTGATCCTGTGACTCTAGGGCCTGAAGATTCTGTGGGTAAAGCACTTACGCTGATGGAAGAACAGAATGTTTCTGGATTCCCCGTCACGCTTGATGGTTCTGGTGATGGTGAAGTCGTAGGCATTTTGACACGGCGGGATATGAAATTTGTCGACTCTTCAGATCAACTCGTTGGCGAGTTTATGACATCGAAGAATCTTGTGACATCACCTGTTGGCACATCTCTTGAAAAAGCAGAATCTATTCTTACTCGAGCGAGAGTTGAAAAATTGCTCATTATCGATGACTCGAACAAACTCCGCGGTTTGATCACAATGCGTGACATCGACAATATTCAACACCATCCCCACGCTTGCCGCGATGAACGTGGACGGTTGAGAGTTGGTGCTGGTGTTGGTGTACATCAATATGAACGTGTAGAAGCATTGATAGAAGCGGAAGTTGACGTCGTCATAGTTGATACGGCACATGGCCATTCAAAAAATGTCATCGACACGGTTAAAGAGATTAAAAAGCGCTGGAATATTGACGTTATTGCAGGGAACGTTGCTACGACAGAAGGTGCGCAGGCACTCATCGATGCTGGCGTTGATGCAGTCAAGGTTGGCATTGGTCCCGGTTCAATTTGCACAACACGCATTGTGAGCGGTGTGGGTGTTCCACAATTGACAGCAGTTGTGAATGCGTGCAAAGCCGCAATGAAAACAAATGTTCCAGTGATCGCCGATGGTGGCATTCGCCAAAGCGGCGATATTGGAAAAGCGATTGCAGCTGGTGCAAGTTGTGTCATGCTTGGTTCACTTCTCGCTGGCTTAGACGAAAGCCCTGGCGAACTGATTTTGCACCGTGGTCGACGGTTTAAAACGTATCGCGGCATGGGAAGCGAGGGCGCGATGGGCGCAGGTTCTGCAGATCGCTACGGTCAAGCGAGCGTGAAAGAAACAAACAAATTTGTTCCAGAGGGTGTCGAAGGACGCGTGCCATATCGCGGCAAACTCGGGGAATTCGTGTATCAAATGGTCGGGGGGCTGCGTGCAGCGATGGGCTACTGCGGTACTCCTTCTGTTGATGATTTTCGCCAACAAGCAACTTTTGTTCGCGTAAGCGGTGCTTCATTGGTAGAAAGCCATCCCCACGACATCCAAATTATTAAAGAAGCGCCCAATTACCAAGTGAGCGCAGATTCTGCGCGGCAATGATGTGAATACCCAAACGCGTTTGTCAGCATCTCTTGGGCTGACTGCTTTTGCATCGGCTGGAACAAGCGTCGTCTGGAACGGTCTTCCGTTCATTGCAAAACAACAATATCACTTTAGCGAAGCGAAAAATCTTTTGCTTTATTTACTCATTGGAGTGATTTATGTTTTTGGTGCACTCAGCGCTGGGAGACTGACAAAGCAAATTGAGCGTCATTGTTCTCCAAAAAAACTTCTCGCTGTGCTCCTTATCACGCAAACAGTTGTGTGTATGACGCCGTTGTTTTTCGAAGGCGAATGGGTCTTGTGGTTTGCTGGTGGAATTTTAGGATTGTGCGGATCATGGATGTGGCCGATTGTCGAAAGTTTTCTGGTTGCTGGAAGGCATGGGAAAAACATGCGGCGAGCGATTGGTTGGTGGAACGTTGTCTGGATGATTTCAGTTGCGGGAACGATGTTCGCGATGGCCCCATTGATGGAAAGTCATGCGTCGATGGTGATCGTTGGTCTTGGTGCAATGTTTGGTTTTGCTGCAATCGTATTGCGAGCGTTTCCAAAACAACCTGCACTGCATGATGTCGCGGAATCATCGAAGGCAGTTCCAAGTAGTTACAGAAGATTGCTAACGGGAGCTAGGATTTTGTTACCCTTGAGTTACATCATCAACGGCACACTTGCGCCATTGCTTCCGTATGTTTTGACGAATCTTGCGATTGAGCCTTTTTGGCAGACACCGGCAGTTGCGACGTGGATGATTGCACGTGTTGGCGTGACTGGATTGATGTGGAAAGTGCAAGGGTGGCACAATCGGTGGTCTGTTCTGTGGCTGGCAATTACTGCGATGGCTGTTGGTTTTGTTTGTATTTTTGCAGCAAATAGTTTGGCTCTGTTTTTTGCAGGTTTGATTATTTTTGGCGCTGGAATGGGAATTGCGTATTACGCTGGGCTGTATTACGCAATGGCTGTGGGGCGTGCGGAATTGGATGCGGGCGGTACGCATGAGGCGCTGATTGGTGCGGGATACGCAGTTGGTCCAACCGCTGGCTTGCTTGCGATTTCTTTTTCTCATTCTGGCTCTACAGCAAGCCCAACTCCTTTGATAGCAACAGTTTCTTGTCTTATTATCGCCGCTGGGGGTGCCTTATGGGTGATTTGGAGAAAAGCCCGATAATGTACTGGCATTTCTAGGGTTATTGCCTCTAGAATCGTCTTTCCGATGAAGAACTGTGGTCCTGTTTGACCCGTAAGGAAAGAACTATGTTTACTATTTTTGCAATTGCTTTAACACTCACAATGAACCCAGATCAAACACCTGCCGAGCCTGAGGCTCGTCCGATTTTTGGAATGGGCATGGGTCAATCAGAGGATGGTTTGCCGCCCTTTGAAACTATCTCTGAAGGGCACGATGTTGTGATTTCCTCGGTCGACGGGAAAAGCGGGATGTACACACTGTACCGTGATGAAGATGATCATTTGTTGATTGAAGTTTCCCCCGATTATGAAGGTGTTCCAATTCTTATTGCGTACACCGTTTCCAGTGGTATTGGCCAAGCGGGTGTGCAACTCGGTGATGTGTATGGCTATTGGACTCGCATCAAGGATCAACTTGTTCTTGTTCAACCGAACCTTGAAATTAAATCAACGGGCGACGAGCAATCACAAAGCGGAACGGCGAGAGTTTTTACTGACCGCGTTGTTCTTGATGTTCCAATAGTAAGTGAAGGACCAAATGGTGGGCCAGTCATTGATGGTACGAATTTATTTTTGCATGGCGCGTCGAACTTTTTTGGTGGTCAGGCTCGCGGTGCGCGACCTGATCTTGCAACGTTGTCAAATGCAAAAAGTTTTCCACAGAATGTTGAAATTTCTTACAAGTTGCCACTCTCTGGCGGACAGTTTGGAACGTTGTCGTATTCGATTCGAACAGTTGAACAAGACACTGGGTATGAACCAAGAGTTGCTGATCACCGAATTGGTTACTTTAACACGACATTTAAAGATATCGGTGATGCTTCAAGCGATGATCCTTGGGTGCGGTACGTGACGCGTTGGCAAGTTGAAAAGGCTGATGAGAGTTTGAAGATGAGCCCACCGAAACAACCTATCGTATTCTATTTAGAGCACACAATCCCTGTGCGGTATCGCAGGTGGGTTCGCGATGGAGTGCTTGAATGGAACAAAGCATTTGAAGAAGTTGGCATCGTCAATGCTATTGAAGTGTATCAGCAAGATGCATCAACTGGCGCGCACATGGATAAAGATCCTGAAGACGCGCGGTACAACTTTATTCTTTGGACAAACGCAGATATGGGTTTTGCAATTGGGCCAAGCCGAGTAGATCCAGAAACAGGTCGCATTCTTGATGCTGACATTGTGATGGACGAAGCGTTTGTGACAGGGTGGACCAAAGCGTGGCATCGATTGTTGCCTGAAATCGCAATGGAAAGTTTTGATCCACAAGCACGCGAGTGGTTAAAGACACATCCCAATTGGGATCCCAGAATTCGTTTAGCCGATCCACTTGAGCGTAAAGAAATAGCACAACAAATTCGTTCAATGCCTACGCATCCTGCGCTTGCAAGAGAAACAGAAATGGTTGGCGACGAAGAGTACGATGGTTTGGGCGATCGCGTTAGCCAAACAAACGGTGCGTGTATGTACCCTGCATTCCAAGCCGCAGAACTTTCGATGGCTCGGTTGCACCCAGATATTTTGGCGATGCTTGACAGTACTGAGGACGGCGAGGAATACGACGGCGATATGCTCGATGGTGTGCCTGATTGGTTTATTGGTCCATTACTTCGCGATGTCATAATGCACGAAGTTGGGCACACACTTGGTCTTCGGCATAACTTCAAGGCTTCGACTGTGTATGACATGGAGGAAATGAACAACCAAAACTTTGAGCACGAAGCAATTTGTGGTTCGGTGATGGAATATTCGCCGTTGAACATTAATGTTGAAGATGGGCCAGATCAAGGCGATTTCACAATGATGACTATTGGGCCTTACGATTATTGGGCGATTGAATATGGCTACACAACGGATGAAGAATCCTTGCAGGCGATTTTGTCACGAGTGAATGAACCACAATTGGCGTATTCGACAGACGAAGACACGTTCGATAGTGATCCATCTTCACGTCGTTTTGACTGGGGTAAGAATCCTCTGGATTATGCAGACTCACAAATTCGTTTGGTAAAACAACTTCGTAGTTCGTTGCTTGATCGCATGGTTAAAGATGGGCAAAGTTGGGGCAGGGCTCGAAGCGGATACGAAATGTTATTGAATCGTCAATTTAGTTCAGTTGGTACTGCCGCTGATTGGATTGCAGGAACTCTCAATAACCGCGCTCGTAAAGGTGACGGCGATCGGAATCCTATCGAAGAAATAGACCCAGATGTTCAAAGACGCGCCCTAGCGATTGTGCTTGAAAATTCGATGCGTGATGAAGCGTGGGGTTTAGACAGCGAATTGCTGCATAAGATGACGGTTGAAAAGAACTGGGACGCTGGCGGTGGACGCAGTTTTATGACGAATTCCTCATTCCCAATTCATCAACGAATTGGTGGCATGCAAGCTTCTGCACTTTCGATGTTGTTGAATCCAAGTATGCTTGGTCATCTTTATGATGGCGAGTTTCGTAACGCCCCCGAGGTGGATGTACTTACAGTTGCAGAAGTAATTCAATCCGTAACAGATGAGGTGTGGAGCGAACTTGGTGATATGCCAAATGATTCAACGAACCGAGAGCCAGCAATTTCTAGTTTACGTCGTAACTTGCAAAGCGAGCACCTTTCGCGCTTGATTGAATTGAGCTTGGAAGAAGATTCAGGTTCACCTGCGAGCCGAACGATTCAAAGTTTGGTGCGCATGCAGTTGCAAGATATTCAAAAGCAACTTAAGAATGCAAAAGCAAAAGACGCGTATACCAAAGCACACTTGGCTGACGCTTCCATGAAAATCAAAAAAGCCCTCAACGCCCAGTTCACCATCGGCGGTGACAGCGGCGGGGGCGGTTTCGACATCATGTCGCTCTTCGGCGAATAAACTCACCCCCGAAATAAACTCACCCCCGAATAAACTCACCCTCGGTGAGTTTATTGATTTTTCTCACTTTTTGAGCGAAACTCACCCCCGGTGAGTTTCACTCAAAAT